>Ga0070698_100004387_pt1 | contig 15496 bp, 3 predicted proteins | sample KBSK1502metaG_FD_65477 | JGI IMG/M metagenome (GOLD analysis project Ga0070698, IMG submission 65477) | Corn, switchgrass and miscanthus rhizosphere microbial communities from Kellogg Biological Station, Michigan, USA - KBS K1-50-2 metaG | ecosystem: Host-associated > Plants > Roots >...
TTTCCCATCCGTCTGAATCCGTTTTTCGGCACCAGCTTTATGGGAGAGATCGCCGGGTTTAGCTCGCGCGGTCCCGTCCAGGGATTCGGCCAGGTGAAGCCGGACGTGTCGGCTCCGGGCGTGAATATTCTCGCCGCCGTGCCACCCGCCAGTGTCATCGCCGGATTATCCGCCGGCGCGAACGGCTTGAATTACGCGGCCATCAGCGGAACGAGCATGGCTACGCCGCATACCGCGGGAGCAGTTGCATTAGTAAGACAGGCTCATCCGGACTGGACGCCCGACATGATTCGCACTGCTTTGATCAATGCCGCAACCAACATGCGCGATGAGAACAAGACACCGAAGGCCGACGGCGCGACTGCCAATTCCGTCCTCGAACAAGGCGGCGGTCTGATCGACGTTTATCGCACGATCAATATCAAGGCGCTGATGGGCGTGGCCGGTGACGGGATAGTTGAACCGTCAATCCTCGGCAGTCATTCGTTTGGCGAAGTGCCGGTAGTCAACAATCGCGTGACCAGCACTCAAAGCGCGACGATTACAATTCAGGACATCTCGGGACAGGGCGGAACTTACAATCTCGCCGTCGCCAACAATCGTGATGTGCAACTGAGCGGCATCGGCGTTTCGCTGTCGTCGAACAGCGTCGCAGTCCCGGCGGGTGGATCTTCGACCTTCACCGTCAATGCAACCTTCGACGGAAACCTGATTCGCGATCCGAACACACTTGATGTCAACGGCACTTCGGTAACTTTCCGGCCAATTCAAATGCAATGGTACGTAACCGCCCAGGGCAGTAACGGTCAAAGCCTGCGCATGCCTTTCTATTTCAAACCGGTCCCGTCGGCTCCGGCTACCACGATCGAAACTTCTACAACTAATGGAACGGTCACGGCCGGAGATGGCGGCCTGGAAACCGTGCCCGGGACTACCTTCGTCGACGTGCCGTTTCCGGTCCGCGACAACACATACAAGGTGAGTGCTCATCTGGATTTCTTCCAGATCGTCGACGGCACCGTTAATGATCTGGATCTCTTCCTGCTTGATCCTGACGGCAATGTCGTGACCAGCTCGACTAACGCAGGCGGTCCGGAAGATCTCAGCGCGGCAATTACCCGGGCCGGAAACTATACCTTGAGAGTCGACGGCTACCTCGCAGCCAACGCCGGTTTCACACTCACGAGCAAACAGTTCGAGGGCAAGCTCGCCGCGCCGGCGATGCAAACGCTCACGGGCGATTTCACGAACGCGCAAGGTCAGCAAGTCGACTTTGACGGCAACGTCAATATTAGTTGGACACCCGCGGGCGGCGAACAGGGATTCGAGATCGAGCGAACCACGCCTGACAATTCAGACTGGCAGTTTGTCGCCGACGTTCCGGCCGGCACGACCAGTTACGCGTTCAGCAGCTTGTCGAATGGCGGGTTCTCGTTCCGCGTGCGCGGAATTCAGCCCGGCCAAATCGGACAATACGTGACCATTCCAAGCAATGTCGTCAGCATCCAGGTCGATCAGCGTTCGAAAGTCGACATCACCAGCCTGGTGAGCTGGCCGATAGTAGGCGTTTCTTACGTAGGCGGAGTTTGGCAGCAGGACATGACCCTGGTTAACAACTCAACTCAGACATATCTGCCGTTGGTCGATATGAACGTCATTGCGGTCCATTCAGTCACCGGAGTGCGGGTCATCAATGCGGACAACGGTAAGAGCGGGCTCGATCAAACCAATGCGGCGTTGTTCGGCTTCTCGCAAAAACTGGGATCGGATCAGATATTCAGCCCGAACGAAACAACCGGCTTGCGCACCTTACGTTTCCAGGACAACGCGGGCGAGAATTTCACTATTGATGTGGTGGTGACGGCTTACGTGGGCAGCGGAGGTTCGGCGAGCTCAAGCTCATCATCATCCTCATCGGGTGGCTCGCAATCTTCGCCTCCCAGCGGAAGCAGTCCGACTAATCTGTTGATTCAGAAAACCGCCATGATGCGCTTCACGGTCAACCCATTAACAAAAACCGTAACGACGCAGCTCGTCAGCTTGAAATGACGCGCGCGCGAACTTGTGAGCCAGGCAGTCAAGTTCTGCCTGGCTCAAACCTTTGTTTGCAATTACGACAGTTGATAGTAACGGCACCTGGAGAAAAGGTTTGCCAGTAGCCACAAAGGAGATTCGGAAATGTTCAGGAAGCTAACAGACGCGAGCACGATTTCGACCATCATGCGGTTCAGGTATGCACTGGCCGCGCTGCTCTGTTCGGCGATTGTCGCCACCGCGATTGTGGTCACACAGACGACGCGCGGCGCCAACCCGTCATCGGGCAACGTCTCTGAAGCGAACCCGCTGGTCAACTGGACGGGCCAGGTCAAAGCGCCCACCGGATCATCCGATTGCGGCAGCGGCAACAGCTCCGGCTGCGACAACTTCACCGTGAACTTTCAACCGCCGTCGGCGGGATTCGGCCCTTACCTGCTCGAGATCAGGTTGCAGCCGCAGGGCGATTGGGACATGCAGGTCTATGGCCCCAACGGCAGCCTCATGGATGGATCGGGAAACAGTCCGGGCGCGCTGGAAATCGTCACGCTGATCAATCCGGCCGCCGGAAACTATGCGGTCGCGGCCGCGCCGTTCGCGCCACTCGTCGGCACTGATGGAAATAGCTACGCGGCCAGCGCCGAACTCAAGCATTACATAGTCAATACTGCGGCACAGGGACCCGACACCAATATCAGTTATCACAATTTCGCCGCGCCCGGCAGTCTGGGAAACGATTCCGGCGAACCTTCGATCGGCGTCAACTGGAAGACCGGCCGCGCGATGTTCATCGCCGGACTCCAGACACTCCGCATTAGTTTCGACGATGCGACTGTTCCCGCCCGTGCGACGTGGGAAGACAAAAGCTTCGCGGGCACGGCCCATCTCAGCATGGATCCTATTCTCTTCACCGACCGGCAAACCGGCCGCACGATCGTTTCGCAACTGGTTTCGCCGGCGGGCGTCGAACCTCTCGCGGTTCTTACTGCGGGGTGCAGCTTATCTGCTGTTACCGACACTGATGGCGACACCTGGATTCCCGATGAAGGCTGCGGTCCGCCGAGCGGCGCCGACCACCAATCGATCGGCGGCGGACCATTTGCCGATCCGCTGCCGCGGGAAATTCCGGCTCCGGCATATGCTCATGCGATGTACTACTGCGGTCAATCAGGCGTTACAGCTTACTGCTCGCGCAGCGATGATGGCGGAGTGACGTTTGGACCGGGCGTGCCGGCTTACACCAGCGAGTGCAGCGGCCTTCACGGTCATCCGATGGTCGGTCCGGACGGCACTGTCTATGTTCCCAACCGAAGCTGCGGCGGGAAACAAGGCGTAATCGTTTCTGAAAACAACGGCGTAACCTGGAGCGTGCGCACCGTTCCCGACAGCATTCAGGGCGCGGGCGATCCCGGCGTGGCCATCGGCGCGCAGGGCACCGTTTATTTTGGCTATCAGAATGGAGATGGCCGTGCGGATGTTTCAGTGTCGCATGACAAAGGTTTGACCTGGACCGCGAGCAAAGATATCGGCGCCGCTTTCGGGATCAAGAACACTTCATTCCCGCGCGTGCTCGCCGGCGATGACGATCGCGCGGCCTTCGCATTTCTCGGCACGCCCACGGCAGGCTCTTTTCAGGCCGCGGATTTTCAGGGCGAATGGCATCTCTACATCGCTCATACATTCAATTCGGGACAGGGATGGACGACGATAGACGCCACGCCGAGTGATCCAGTCCAGCGTGGTTGCATCTGGATGCAGGGCGGCAGTAATCCGTGTCGTAACCTGCTCGACTTCATGGGCTCGGCCGTTGATAAGGAAGGCCGGGTGCTGATCGGATACGCGGATGGTTGCATCGGTTGCACCAGTGCGTCCGGTCCCAAAACAAAGAAAGCGACGATCGCTCGTCAGGTAAATGGCCGGCGCCTGTTCGCCGCCTACGATCCAGGCGGCAATCCGTCGCCCACGCCGACGCCTACTCCGAATCCTTCGCCGACACCGGCGCAGACTTCGAACGTTCTTCATTTTCACGGTAACCCGAATGACGACTCAGGCACGACCGGCAGCGGCATGGCCGACGTGGTTGTCGCCGGTGGACCATTCCTTTTGGCGAAAGACACTCTGGGCACCGGACCGGCAGCCCATTGGGACGTGCCTGAGCCGGCGGCCAACGGCACGGCGGATCAGAATGCTTACGATCCAAGCTGGCTTTGGACACTCGATGCGCCAACCACTCTGAATGGTCCCATGACGATCAAGTGGTGGGCCGCGTGCAGTGGCTGCGGCAATGCCGCGGGTCAGCCTGCTGATTGGAATATCCGCCTGTGGGCCGATGGAGTGAAAGTTTTCGAGAAGAGAGTCACAAACGTGACTCCGGATTTGCCCAACATCCCGCAATTGCTTCAGGCCACAGTCGATGTGCCTTCGATCACGGCCAGCACCAGGTTCGTGCTGCACGTCGATCCTGTTTTCATCGACACTCAGATCAACACGCACATCTACTACGATTCGCAATCGGCTTGTCCGGGATCAACCGGCAGCGAGCCTTGCGACTCGCAAGTGATCATGCCGATCGTCGGCGCAAATTCGACCCCGACGCCAACACCCTCGGGTTCTCCGACGGCAACTCCGACGCCGACTGCGACGCCGACACCGACACCGACACCATCAGGATGTCCAGCGAACGATCCGACTTCGTTTTCAATCCACATGTCGCCAAACGGAATGGGCGACGGCTGGGGTGAGCCATCGATCGGAGTGAACTGGAAAACTGAGCAGGTCTTCAACGGCACTCCGAACGGCGGCACCGTGATGAGTTATGGAGGCATCAATGTGCCTACTGCTTTGCGCATCACGTTCAATGACAGCAATCCTGCTTCTCCAGTCGCAAACTGGGAGCGAACTGCGACCCTGCCCACCGCAAGCACGCAGCGCAACCTGGGAGATCCGATACTCTTTACCGATCATGTCACCGGCAGAACCTTGATCAGTCAATTGCTGGGCGGGACGCCCGAGTCAACTACCGACATTACTGATGATGACGGCCGGACTTTTTCGCTGAGTCAGGGTTCGGGAATTATTTCGGGCGTTGACCATCAGACAATCGGCGGCGGGCCATTTGCAGCGCCGCTTACCGGAGGCGTTACCAGCTACAAGAACGCCGTCTATTACTGTTCGCAAGATGTTGCTGATGCCGTCTGCTCGTTGAGCGTCGACGGTGGGGTAACTTTTGGACCCGCAGTGCCCATCTTTACCAGGGCCGACTGCAACGGACTACACGGCCACGTCAAGGTCTCGCCGAAGGACGGCACCGTCTACATTCCTGACAAGGCGTGCGGCGGAAGTGATCCGACGTTCCACGCGGACGGTAATCAGGCCATATCTGTTTCCGAAAACAACGGCGTTACGTGGACGGTGCGATTGGTGCCAACCTCGCATCCAGTCGCGCAGAGTCTGACTGGCGCATCCACGCAGGCCTGGGATCCATCTTTAGGTGTGGCCACTGACGGCACTCTTTACTTCGGCTATCAGAATGTCGACGGTCACGCCCACATCGTTGTCTCGCACGACAAGGGGCTCACCTGGGTTAACGACAGAGATGTTGGTGCGCAACTCGGCGTGCAGAACACCTCGTTCCCGGAAGTCGTCGCCGGCGATGGCGATCGCGCAGCGTTTGCATTCTTCGGAACGACGACGGGTGGGACTGACTATGACCAGGCGACCTTTGCCGGGGTCTGGTATCTCTACATCGCCACGACGTACGACGGCGGTCAAACCTGGACTACGGTGAATGCCACGCCCGGTGATCCGATCCAGCGCGGGGGGATCTGCGGTGGTAATCCTTGTCGCAATCTGCTCGACTTCTTTGACGCAACCATAGACAAGGAAGGTCGCGTGCTGGTGGGCTACGACGACGGCTGCATTACTGCCGGATGCATTCAAGGGACAGCCGGAAACGATTACGCCGCGAAGAACGCGATCGCGCGTCAACTAAGCGGCAAGCGAATGTTCGCGGCCTACGATTCGTGCGGCAACCCGACGCCAACGCCGACACCAACTCCAACGGCCACGCCTACTCCGACTCCGACTCCGACGCCGGCTCCGTCGGGAATACAACCGGCTCCGGTCGATTCAGGACCGAAGATTGGTTACCAAAACTTCGAAGCGCCCGGAATCTTGACGCCGGTAACTTCAAGCAGTCAGGGACCGTCAGCCAGGACGGTTGAATACCTCGGGCATGACGCCGGCGAGCCGTCTGTCGGCAACAACTGGAAGTCAGGCGTGACAGTTTATCAGTCTGATCTTCAGACCCTGTTCATCACCTTCAATGACAGTTGCCCATCGAACGGTCAGGTAGCAACGTGGGTCAATCGCCCAGCGCCTACTTCGCAGTTCATCGATTCAGATCCGATCGGCTTTACCGATCGCTACACGGGCCGCACGTTTGCGGGAGAATTAACTTTGACGTCGCCGACGTGCAAGACCTCTTACACGGATGACGATGGCCAGACCTGGATACCTACGCAGGGCAGCGGACTGGGCGCAAGTGTGGACCACGAGACAATCGGTGGCGGCCCGTTCCATGCGCCGCTGACTCGGCCAACGAACGTTCCGGGACTTTATCCAAACGCGATTTATTACTGCTCGCAGTTGCCACACGAAGTGTGCGCCAGAAGCGATGACGGCGGAGCGACTTATGGTCCGATCGTCGAAGTCGATCCGGTGGCCGACGCTCATTGTGGCGGACTGCATGGTCACATCAAAGTCGCGCCAGACGGCACAGTGTACTTACCATTCAATTACTGCGATGGCCAGGGAGCGACGATCGTGTCCGCAGACAACGGCGTCACCTGGACCATTCAGCACATTCCCAACACTCTCAGCGGTCAGAGTGATCCGGCGGTGGGTATCGATAACAATGGCCGCGCCTATTTTGTGATGTCCAGTGCGACGGCCGATGGCTCGCAAGCGGTCGTGGCCACCACGGACAACGGCGGCCAGACGTGGCAGAACATTTATGACGTTGGCGCTGCTTATGGATTAAAGAACATCGCCTATCCAGCGGCGGTCGCTGCCGATCCAGGCCGCGCGGCAGTTGCTTTCTACGGAACGACAACCACCGGCGACTTATCGGCGAATGGCTTCCGCGGTCTCTGGCATCTTTATGTAGCTGAGACTTTCGACGGCGGTCTGAGCTGGACCACCACCGACGCAACGCCGAACGCGCCCATGCAGCGTGGCTGCATCTGGACCGGAGGCGGAGCAAACATCTGTCGCAACCTGCTCGACTTCTTTGACATGACGGTCGACAGTCAGGGTCGCGTGGAAGTCGGCTATGTCAACGGCTGCGCCGGAGGTAACTGCGCGCAGGCATCATCAAACGCGCGCGGCAACGCGTACACCGCAACGGCCACCATCGCCCGGCAATCCAGCGGCCGCCGACTAGTCGCGGCCTACGATCCGCCGAATGCGATGAATGCCAGGACGGCGCCCGGTATGCCGTCGGTTACCACGCGTCGCGTTGGTAATGTAATTCATCTCGGTTGGTCCGAAGCAGACACCGGCAATTCGCCGCTCACCGGTTTCAAGATCATGAGAGGAACCGCGAGCGGTGCTGAGACCCTCCTGACGACTGTGTCAGGTACTCAAACCACCTACGACGACGCGACGGCAACTGACACCAGCAAGACTTACTACTATGAGGTGCTGGCCGTGAACGCTGTCGGCACGTCATGCGGCGCCAACGAAGTCGCGGCGCCGTACTTGGGCGACACTTGCAGCGGCCTGATTTTGCAGCGCATGGATCCGGCGCATCCGGAAAGCATCCTGGCACAGCAAAACCCGTCGCTGGCGATTGACTACATTGCGGCTGCTGAACCTCCCGGAACCAACAACCTGATGTTTAGAATGAAGGTCTCGAGCCTGGCGAGCGTGCCTGCCAACAGCAGATGGCGCATCGTCTGGAATTCTGAATCGGCGCCGGGCCAACAGTGGTTTGTCGGCATGCGGAGCGATGCAACCAGCAACGTCTCGTTCCAATATGGAAGCATTGCCACCGCCGTCGTCGGGCTGGTAATTGGCGTTCCGACAGAAACGGTGCGCGGAACGATTACCGGCAACTTCAACGCGGACGGCACTATCACAATGTTCGTTCCAAAGACGTCGGTAGGCAATCCACAGCCCGGTGATCTGCTTGGTGCTGTAAACGGCCGGACGTTTACGGGCGATACGTCGCAAACAAATACGCTGGAACGATCGACGCTCTTGATCGATCACACGTTCGTCAAAGCGCAGCGAGATAACGGCTCGCCGGCTGCGACTTACACGATTGCCGGTAATGTCGACTGCTCACCGTTCATCGAGCAGAACGTAAATTCGCTGGTCAGCCTGCAAGCGAGCAATCCCGGATCTGCGTCGGGGATAAGCTCATTCAACCTGACGATCAAGAACACGTCTACCCAATCCATCTTCACACCACTGCGGGCTGAAGTCGCGCAACTGACTTCCACCTCGGGGAAGGTGAAGGTGAACAACGCCGACAACGGCGGGCTCGGAGTGGGTGCGATCTGGGATTACAGCAACACTGTAGGCATCGACAACATCTTGTCGGCGGCTGAAGTTTCAGGGGCTCGTACTCTGAAATTCAGCAACTCCAGCAACGAGGCCTTCACGGTGACCTTCAATGTCATCGGCAACCTGGCCCGTTCTTCGGGAGGTGGCGGGTCGAGCAGCAGTTCGTCCACTGGCGGCGGCGGAGGTAGCGGCGGCACATCATCAGCGTCGAGTCCAACCGGCACGATCACGAACATGGTGTTCAGCGTGACGTACAATCCAGTGCTGAATACGCTGACGTGGAAGGTGCTCAACCAATAAGGAGTAACTAAGGAGGCCGGGCCTGCGGGCTTGACCTCCATTGGAGCTACAGGTTCGGCAACTTTTCGGGACTGAGATTTCGCGGCCTGACACCGTCGGTTTCTCTCGCCCCACTTGAAGGCCTCTCCGAGGATGTGAGACTCGGAGAGGCTTTTTTTTAACGGGCGCCGACATCCCCGCCGGCGGTGCGCGGGCATACTGCCCACATCTACTTGCGCCGGCGGCGAACCGCAGGCAAGGATGCCTGCGCTCCACCCTCGTTTTCAAATCTTGTGATTTGATTTCGATTCGAATGATTGAATCTAGCCTCCGGCGCCCGATAGTAATCCTCAAGTTTTCCTCAACCCCCCGGGTTCATATTGAAAGATGAAAACCTAGGTTGAATCTCGATAACGATAGGCAGGCAGTGCCATTTTTCAGGGCTCTGCCGGAACTGCTATTTCACGGGGAGGCTTTCATGAACCGCAAAAAACAAACACGCAAAGACATCTATTGGATACTCGCCATCTTCTGTGCGCTCGCTGTTTTGGTATCAGCCTCTGCGCTGTTCCGCGGGCGGGCGGCGAGTCCGGCCTCGGGATCGATTTCACCTGGTTCCGGCACTGTAACATTCACCGGCACTGCCACCGGCACCGGCGCGCAGGGAGGCGAGGGTCAATGCGTCGCGGCGGCCAGCAATTGCGATACGTACATGTTGACCGTGACGAATACTGAAAACGATTGGGCCGGCAGGCTGATTCAAATCCGGATAAGTTGGAGTCTTAATGCAGATGATTACGATCTGTTTGTTCATAAGTGCCCCACGGGTGTCACCGATGCGGCGGGATGTAACAAGGGACCCCTGGCAGCTCAGGGAATGAACCAGGGAGCGCCCGGCACGCAGGAGATCGCTTTTCTTGATGCGCGCGCTAACGGCGTCGGGCTTTATTCAGTTCACGTCGATTACGGAACGAACCCGGTGCCCAATACCGATCAGCCGCAGGGAGAGATCAAAGTAGTGCCCGCGCCGCCGGCAGCGGCGCCGGATGCCGGTCTATCACCACGCTTTCAAAACCTGTATCCGTCGACGAGTTTGTTCGCCGCCGGAAAGGGCCTGGATGCCGGCGAGCCTTCAGTCGGAGTCAACTGGAAGAGCATCAATGCGATGTACATCTCGTACCTCACCACGTTTCGCGTAAGCTTTGACGATAGTTGTCCAACTTCTCCGACCTCAACCTGGTTGGACAAGAGCGCCCCCAACAACGCAGACAGTCTGGATCCGATTCTGTTCACCGATCATGGATACAATTTTGCGAATCCCGATACCGGCCGAACCTTCTCTTCGGAACTTTCAGGTCAGGACAGCCTGACCGCGTTCACCGATGACGACGGTGACAACTGGACACCGAGTCAGGGCGGCGGCATTCCTTCAGGCGTCGATCATCAAAGCATCGGGGGCGGCCCCTATCACACGCCGCTGGTGGGGCTGGCATATCCGCACGCTGTCTATTATTGCTCGCAGAGCATAGCCGCGGCTTTCTGCGCGCGGAGCGATAACGGCGGTGCGACCTTCGGTCCCGGCGTTCCAGTTTACAACCAGAATCAGTGCGGCGGTCTGCACGGTCGCCCCAAAGTTGGACCGGACGGGACGGTTTATGTTCCGAACCGCGGTTGCTTCAGCACTCAGGCGGCGGTCGTCTCAGAAGACAATGGCGCCACCTGGCAAGTGTTGCAGGTGCAGGGCACACCGACGTCCGACAGTGACCCGTCAATTGCGATTGGGCGCGGCGACAAAGTAAGCGGCGGGCGAGTCTATATGGCTTTCTCGAGCAGCAACAGCATCGCCGGCGTAGCGATCTCTGACAACCGCGGACAGTCCTGGAAAAAGGTTGTCGATGTGGGAGCACTCGCCGGAATCAAAGCAGTTGCTTTTCCCACCATGGTTGCCGGAGACGATGATCGCGCCGCGATCGCTTTCCTTGGTTCCACAACACAGGGCACCGTCGATGACAAGCTGTTTCCGGGTGTCTTTCATCTTTACGTTGGTGCGACTTACAACGGCGGCGACACGTGGCAGATTACGGATGTCACTCCGAACGATCCGGTCCAACGAAACGGCATCCACCTGGGCGGCGGCTCACCGATGCATCGCAACTTGCTCGATTTTATTGTCGCCGACATCGACAAGCAGGGAAGAATTCTAGTCGGCTATGCGGACGGTTGCACCGGCCCCGCCTGTGTCCAGGCGCCCGGCAGCGCAACAGGAAATTCTTATTCCGAGATGGCTGTGATCGCGCGGCAGTCAGGGGGCCGGCGCATGTTCGGCTTTCCCGGAAACGATCCGGCGGAGCCGACAGTTCCGGGAGCTCCTTATCTAACGGTCGGACGCGATGGTGGAGCAGCAAAACTAACCTGGTCGGAATCCGACAATGGTGGCACTGCAATCACTAACTATGCAGTGCTGCGCGGCACGGCGAGTAACAATCTGGCATTTCTGGCAAATGCCGGAACGGCAACCAATTTTACGGACAACACTGCCAACGCGAATACAACTTATTTCTATCGCGTCACTGCCAGTAACTCCGTGGGGATCTCGTGCGGAAGCAATGACGTAAAGTCTGTGCCGCTCGGCGAATCGCAGTGTAACGGCCTGCAAGAGGTGATCGATCCGGCAGGAGATCAGAAATCTGCCCCGGCGAATCAGGATCTCGACATTACTGAAATCCGAGTAGCCGATCGGGTAATCAGCGGCAAAGAGAAGATCGTTTTCAGGTTGAGAGTGGCGAACCTCACCACGCTGCCAGCAAACCATTTTTGGCGCATTCTCTGGAATTATCCGGTTCCCTGCTCGGTTTGCGATCCAGTCATGAGCGGTGGAACGCCATTCACGGGTTCATACTACGCCGGCATGAATACAGACGCTTCATCGCAGACTTCATTCGAGTACGGAACGGTGACGACCGTCGAAACAGTTCCCGCTAATACGGCAAAGCCAAATAAGATCGGAACGGCCGATATCGAATCCAGCGTCGATCAAACCAACGGAATCATCACCGTCGTGATTTCCGCCGATAAGGTGGGCACGCCGAAGATTGATGACGTCCTGGGTACAATAATTGGCAGGACCTTTTCAGGTAACGCCGACCAGACACTCAGATCGAACGCCGCAATAGATACCACGAGCGGTCTGGGCGCTCAGGATCCATATACGGGCATCAGCTATCGTTTGGTGGGCAACGCCGATTGCATTTCAGCGCCGACGCCCACGCCAACTCCAACCCCAACAGCAACTCCGACGCCAACGCCGACGCCCACTCCGACACCGACGCCGGCCGCAACATTCCAATTCAATCAGCCGAGTTACGGAGTTCAGGAAGCTTGCACGGCCGTCAACGTGACGGTCGTACGTGCCGGAGTTACCAGCACTAATGCGGCCGTCGACGTTACCAGCGCTGACGCGACGGCGAAGCAGAAAGGCGACTACACCTTTGTGGTCGCTCACCTGGTCTTTGCGCCGAACGAGACGCAGAAAACCTTCCAGGTACTCATCAGCGACGATGGCTATGCCGAAGGCACAGAGTCGGCGACGCTGCTGCTTCAGAATCCGTCGAACGGAACGTTGGGCGCGCCGAATGCGGCAACCTTGCAGATTATCGACAACACGCCTGAGACGGCGAGCAATCCAATCGACCTGTCGCGCATCTTTGCCGGCCAGCACTATCACGATTTCCTTTACCGGCAGAGCGATCTGTCGGGTGAAGACTTCTGGACCAACCAGATCGAAAGTTGCGGCGCCAACGCAGCTTGCCGGCAAGCCAAACGAGTTGATGTGTCCACGGCTTTCTTCCTTTCGATCGAATTTCAGAATACGGGCTACTTTCTGATTCGGGCTCACAAAGCCGGTTTTGGAAACGCGAAGAGCAACCCGCGCTACCTAACCTTCCTGCGTGACCTGCGCGAGATTGGGGAGGGCGTCATCGTGGGACAGGGCAACTGGCAACAGCAGCTCGATACCAACAAGCAGAATTATCTGAATGACTTTGTCACGCGGCCGGAGTTTGTGACGCAGTTCCCGCAGGGAAGCCCGGCAGCTACTTATGTGGACAAACTCTTCGCTAACACGGCGGCAACACCGACGACGGCTGAACGAAACGCGGCCATCTCGGCCTACGGCAGCGGCGACCTGGCGGGACGCACGGCGGCTTTGAAGAGTGTCATCGAAAGCGGCTCAGTCTTTAACGTTCAGTACAATCCGGCGTTCGTGCTGATGCAGTACTACGGATACTTGCGACGTAACCCGGACGACCTGCCGGACAATAGTTTTGCCGGCTATGACTTCTGGCTCAATAAGATGAACCAGTTCACGCCGCCGGGCGAAGACGCACGCGATCCGAACGTCGCACTGGCACGTGTCCGGCGCGCCGAAATGGTCCGGGCCTTTATCGAGTCGACCGAATACCGCGAGCGGTTTTTTGGATCGAGTACGGGTAATCAATTCGCCCCGCCTGACGACGGAACCGTCTCGCGCCTGTGGAGAGTTTTGCCCGCAATCTCAAGGCTTCTGCTCGCGTAATGAGGTCCGACGGATCGCGGACATCCTGTCCGCCTGAGCGCGAAGCGCGAAACGCTTTTCCAATGGTGATTCTTCAGGCTGAAAGCTGAGCGGGCTGCGCCCGCCGGCGGACAAGATGTCCGCGATCCGATTACCTGAGCGGGTGGGCCATCGGCCAAGTCGCGCATGGCATCCTGGCCAATCGCTGACGCGGGTGGGGCTGACCTCAAGTTCCGCGGCCCGCTTGCTCCCTTCCCTTTTTCTCCTTTTCCTCTTACCTTGGCCGTCATGCCACTGGTCGCCGTCATCCCGCAACCCAATGCGCCCGTCGAACTGCGCGAAGTTCCGCAGCCCGAGTTGGAACCCGACTCAGCTCTGCTCGAAGTTGAACTTTCGGAAGTTTGCGGCACGGATGTTTATCTGCAACAGGGACGACTGGAAGGCGTTCCCTATCCGCTGGTTCCCGGTCATGTTTCAGTTGGTCGCTTAAGTAAGATTCACGGAACGCTACGCGACGTGGAGGGCCGCGCGTTTCGCGAAGGCGATCGCGTCACCTTCCTCGATGTGCATCGCACCTGCAACGCGTGCTGGTACTGTCTGGTTGCTAAAGCCGCCACGCGCTGTCCCGAACGCAGAGTCTATGGCATCACGTACGGACTTGATGATGGACTGTGCGGTGGCTGGGCCGAGCAGATTTATCTAAAGCCGGGCACGCGCTGCATCAAGCTCGAAGGCGATCCGGAAACTTTCATGGCCGGTGGCTGCGCGCTGCCGACCGCGCTGCACGCCGTCGAACGCGCCGCAGTGGCGATCGGCGACACCGTGCTGGTGCTCGGCTCGGGACCGGTGGGCATCAACGCGATCATTCTCTCGTTGATGTGTGGCGCTCTGCGGGTGCTCTGCATCGGTGCGCCCGCGCTTCGCCTAGACGCTGCCGTTACGTCGGGCGCAGCCGGCGTACTCAACTTTGAAGAACACGACGAACGCGAAAGATTGGAATGGGTTTTAGAGCGAACCAACGGACGCGGCGCCGATGCGACTATTGAAGCGACGGGCGCGCCGGATGCCGTAGTGCAGGCGATGCGCTTTACGCGCGACGCCGGGCGAGTTGTCATCGTCGGGCAATACACCGATCACGGTCCAGTCTCGGCTGAAGCAGCCTTCAACCCGCATCTCGATCTGAACCAGAAACACTTGGACGTGCGCGGTTGCTGGGGCTCAGACTTTTCACATTTCTACCGCAGCGCGCAGCTCACATCCGATGCGATTCGATCAGCGCCATGGGCCGCGCTCAAGAACAGGATGTCGCGTTACACTCTCGCAGAGGCGAACGAAGCGCTGGCCGACGTGGCTGCGGGCCGAGTCCTGAAGGCGCTGATTAGTCCGAAGTAGAGTGGCGCAGCAATCGGATCGCGGACATCCTGACCGCCAGCGGGCGCAGCCCGCTAGCCTTCAGCCTGAAGAATCGTGATGAGAAGAGTAGTTCGCGCTTCGCGCTCGGCGGACAGGATGTCCGCGATCCGCTTAACAGGAGTATTACTTACTGCGCTTCTTTTGTCCCGCGCCCGTATCCAGATCCACCGGCGCCGGATAACCTTTGCCTTTCAACTCCGCGATTTCGATCACGATCTCTTTCTGATTCTTCCCGGCACGAGCCGTGGTTTTGGTCGCTTTCTTTTCCGACACTGTCGGCGAAGCATCCGCGCCCTTGTTACTAATTGGCGCTCCCTTCGGCGATAGCGTTGTCTGTGCGGTGCTGGAACCGGACATCTGAGCCAGAGCGTTCAAGACCTGCGCCCTTTCTTCCTCCGTCAGATCTTCTAAGCGAACTCCGTTTGCCTCGAGCACTGCTCTCAGGTTTTCTTCCGTGTTTGTTTCCTGATCGTAAACGTCGCGATAGATGTGCAGCTTGCCATCTTCGACGACAAGCGTTTCATATCGCAGCTCGACCGGAATAGGGTTGACGAGTTTCAACTGCTTCGTCGCGGTCTTATCGCGCGCGTACATCGCGATGTCGTTGTCGGTCAGATGCGCGCCGCCAAGCTGCGCCAGAATTTTCGC
>Ga0070698_100004388_pt1 | contig 15496 bp, 7 predicted proteins | sample KBSK1502metaG_FD_65477 | JGI IMG/M metagenome (GOLD analysis project Ga0070698, IMG submission 65477) | Corn, switchgrass and miscanthus rhizosphere microbial communities from Kellogg Biological Station, Michigan, USA - KBS K1-50-2 metaG | ecosystem: Host-associated > Plants > Roots >...
GGTTGTGGTGAAAAAGGTAACCCCGTTCTTACTATAGAGAACATTCGAGCCCACGATCTCGATACGGAATATATCTGCGGAAACATAAGGGACGTCCGTCTTGTAGGCGCCGCCCTCTCTGACCTCAACCGAGCTAATTCCGCCGCCGGCCGCGGATAGTGCGAATTCCATGTCGAATGTGTAGAAGGCTTGTCGTCCACTATTTAATCCAACTGCTATGGCCTTACCGGGCATGGTAAATTGGAATTCGATGAAGCCATCTCCGCTAGATATCACATTGGTTGAGCGAGCACGAGCATCCTCCGTAGACTGGTTACCCGCAGTCTTCTCGATCGTGTTCCCCGTCGCGGTTGTGTTCAGAAGATCAGTCCAGCCCACTGCGAAAGCGCTAGGTTGCGGGGCGAGGGTGAATCCTGATGGGTATTTTGAGCTGAGAGTAAAACCTTTTTGACCGCCGGCGACGGATTTGTTAATTGCCCTGGTGGACCGTACAACCTCTCCTTCGCCGGCTGTAACCACGATAGAATCGAAGCTTGTATGTCGACGAGAGTTGAACGCTGGCAGGGCTTTGATCGCGGTGAGGAACACTGCACCTAGCAGAGTTGTTACCAGCAGTAGGAGTGCTCCTCGCCTGACTCCCTGCCGCGACTTTGAAAGCATTTTTGCTTCTCCTTGCGTGGCGGTCAACGGCTTGTCCAAGGTATCGACTCGGGGCAGCCCCTCCCCGACACTAAATAAATGACGAACGGAGCGAATCTCGCTATTATCCGTTGGACTCCATCGCGTCCCGACGGCGGGATTAAGTTAATCCGCTAATAAAGTTGGTTATTATTGCTCTGGCGAAATCACGCCTGGCGGAGATTCAATTCAAAGCATTATAACGGGGCGCGGTTCAGTGAAAGCATTAAATAATACAACACCTGGCCTTATTCCAGCGAAAGCATGAAGAACCCAGATGAGCCAACCCGCGGTCCTCTTTCTTCTAGATTGGCAGCCGACGTCGTGGAGCACACGCGAGGAGTTCTTTCTCCTGTTAAGCGTTAGGCTCAGACAGCAGGGGATCACTCCCCTGCTCACCGTCTCCGGAGAGATTCCAGAGGAAATCCGCACGCGCTTCGAAGTGGCGGGGGCGCAAGTGACTGCTTGCTCCTACCACCACCGGCCGCTGCGGTACTGGGCTTACGTGTGGAGTCAGGCTCGTAGGTACAACTTGCTGCTGGTTCAGGTTCGCTTTTTTGATTATTTCACTCTGCTGCTGTGGATCTGCCGCTTGAGCGGAATCTCGCGAATCATTTTCACCGAGGCGAATTCGGGTGAATGGTCAAACCGCGGCGATTGGAGGGCGGCTCTGGTCCGATTGCGAGCTGCTCTGGCATGCCGCCCGGTTCGAAGGTTTATCGCCATATCTGAATTCATAAAACGTCGCTTGGCCGCCGTGGGTATTCCAGAGGATCGGATTTCCGTGGTCTATAACGGCATCGACACCGACCGATACCGGCCCGATCCTGAGAAGCGTGAAGTTCTGGAAAGGGAGTTCTCCAGCGATTCCGAGACCTTGTTTGTTCTGTTTGCATCCGCGCTCCTCGAATGGAAACGCCCCGAGTTGGCCCTATCCGTTTGCGACGAACTCACCCGGCGGGGCCTTGCAGTTAGACTGCTGATGGCTGGCTCCGGTCCGATGCGGGGCTCGCTAGAAGCGATGACAGAGGAACTGGGAATTCAAGATCATGTGTGTTGGCTGGGTCCTCGCGAAGAACTGCAGCGTGTTTTCCAAGGTGTAGATGTCTTCTTGCACACAGCCAGGGGAGAGGCGTTCGGAAATGTGCTGGTGGAGGCCATGGCTTGCGGCATTCCCGTCGTCGCAACGTGTAGCGGCGCAGCGGCGGAAGTCATCGAAGAAGGTGCAACCGGTCTAATGGTCTATCCAGGTATCGACGAAGCGGAACGGGCAGCTGATGCCATTCAAGCTTTGTGGGAAAATCCGGAACGACGCGCGGCGACAGGACAGGCAGGTATCCGGCGGGCGGCGCGGTTCACCGTCGAAGCTTGCGTGGAGAACACGCTTGCGGTTTATAGCGATGCATCTGGAGGCAGGATTCAACCGATCTGACTGTCGCGGCGCTTTATTCACTTCACAATGCCGGGCCGCACTTGCGACACTTCGACCGTATCTACGAACCAGGAGTATTTATTTCCGGCATCTGACACATTACACGCAGAGTATCGTAGTGATGCAATAGGAATGTTCGCGATCTGGTTCAGCGAGAAATTGCACGAGCGCTTGTCTCATCGTCGAGCGACGCCTTTCGGGTCGTCTATTACGTTCCGGCACCAGAGTTCCAAAATCATTAGCGACCATGCCTGAGGCCATGTTGACCAGTAGCGCTGGCTGCCAGTCAGCGCGGTCACAAGGTCCGGATCCAACAGTCCCCGGGCGGTCACCGTCTCGCGTGAACAAGTCTCCTTTAGTAGCGAGGCCAAGTCACCCTTCGCCCAATGGGCAAAAGGCAATCCAAAACCCTGCTTAGGTCTATCCAATATGTCTGGGGGCAGGATGTCGCGGAGTGCATGGATAAGGACCCGCTTTGACCCGCTCTTGCCGTATTCATATCCGTTCAGCTTCGCGTCCCCGAGCTTGAATTCCTCGGCGCAAGATTGCGCAAACTCAGCAACCTTCAGGTCAACTAGAGGTACGCGCAGTTCGAGCGAACTAGCCATACTCGTGGCGTCGGAGTCACGAAGCAACTGACAGCCCATATACACATCCACATCCAGGAGACACGACAAGCCGACCGGTGACGCGGTCCTCCAGGTCGATTCAATCAGGGGCAGAACCCTATCCACGCCATCATGATCGCCGGATCCCTGAGTGCTGCCGGTGAGCTGCCGACCGACAAGATATCCAAACACCCTGTGGCAATCGATCCATGTCGCGACTGAGTGGGCCTTCGTAGCCAACCCGTCCAGCCTTCGACCAAGCGCACTCTGCGGGGCAAGGTGTCGGATCGCGCGTGCCACTTTTGCTGGGAAAACATAAGCCCTTTTTGAGCCCGAAGAGAAATTCCGAACAACCCGTGCTGATGCGTATCCGGCGAACCATTCGTCTCCCCCAAGGCCTGAGATGACACCCTTGACGTCACGGGCCGCCGCGCGCGATATGAGCCACGTATTAAAACCATCGGCGGATGGTTGATCGATCTCCGCCGCGAACCGTGGAACCAGGTCCCGCACTTCCCTGTCGGTCACGTCCGCTACGGTGTGGTCGCACCCGAGCGAAGCGGCGAACGCACTTGCTTTATCGGCTTCGTCGGTGCCGGGAAGATCAGGGAACCGCAAAGTATAGGTCCGCAGCCGCGGGTTCTTCCTGATCATCAACCCTACCATTCCGGTCGAGTCGACTCCGCCGCTGAGGAAAGCTCCCACGGGAACGTCGGCCATCGCATGCAGGGCGACACTCTCTTCGAGTACATTCCGAAGTCGCTCGGCCGCCTGGTCCAAAGTCTCCTGCACCGGATTAAACGGCGGCATCCTCCAGAATGTCTTCCGGGTCATTTCACCGCCTGGGGCGAACGTGAGCAGCGACCCTCGTTCCAACATTTTCACGCCGGCAAGGATGGTCCTGGGCTGCATCACGAAACCTACGGCCAGATAGTCGGTGAGCGCTTCCTTATCCACTTCCGGCTTAATTAAACCGGAAGCTAGCAACGTACGAAGCTCTGAAGCAAACACCAAAGGTCCCCTCGGACCTTCGGGGCTGCAGAAATAGAGAGGTTTGATGCCGAACGGATCTCTTGCTAGAACGAGCTTGGGTTGGCCACCGGGGATACTTTCGCGCCAGTCGAGGATCGCCGTCGCGTACATACCGCGGACGTTGTGGACGAACTCAAGTCCATGTTCGAGGTAGAGGGCCAGCACCACCTCAGTGTCGGAGGATGACCGGAACGGATACCCCTTGGCGGCCAAACGTTCACGCTCGGCAATATGGTTGTACATTTCTCCGTTGAACAGGATTGCAACGCGCTTGTCCGGGGACCATATCGGTTGCTGGCCGCGGTCGCTAAGATCCACGAGCGCCAGCCTTACAGCACCCACCGCCCCACCATCAAACGTCAGCATACCCTGACCATCCGGACCACGATGGGCCATCGCTCGCATCATGTCGGTCAAGTGCGGCGAGTAGTCAGCGGACCCGCCAATCACCCCTGCTATTCCACACATAATTGGTACCTCGAGCTCAAAGGAAAAGAACGAAAAGATGATAAGTTATGATCTGTTAGACGACTCAATGCTTCCTGAGCGCGCTGATACGTTTTAGGAAAGGTCTTGCGGACGACATTCTTGATTCCGTTTGATAACATTGGGTATTCGAGAAGAAATAATGAGGTAAGTGCTTCAGTCGAAACAGTTCGGTTCATAGCCCTCTCTCATAATATAGACTGACCGATTTCTTAAACTACTTCATTCTCATTATGTCAATTGTCACCAGAGGAAAACTGCCACTTTGGTTATTGAGCCCGATTAGTTTTCTGATGCTTTTCGTTTGCGTTACCGACTCGCTGTCTCAGATGGCTGAGACTTTGAAAACTGATCGGGCAGTCTATCAAGAAAAGGCCCCTCCGCCTTTGCCGCCTGCGGGCGGAAAGTTTACCGATCCAACGTTTGGCACTGAAATTATGCGTGTCACAGACGAAAGCACAGCTGAACAGGGGGGCACTTACTACAGTTACTGGCCCACTTTTAATTGTGACAACTCGCGGCTCTTGGTCAAGACTGGCAAAGATGGTTCTGCACATATTTATGAATTCGATCCGCGAACTTTCAGTTTAGGTGGGCGAAGGGCTATTCCGAAAGGTCCGACGGGATATATAGGAATGGAAGGAGCAATCTGGAGCGGCAGAGAACCCGACACGCTTTATGGAGGAATCGGGTTGGCAATCTACGCCTATCACCCCTCAAGTCAAACTTTCACTCGGGTGGCTGACTTCAGTAACAAGTTTCCTCGGGGTGATTTTCTATGGCAATTATCCATGTCGCGTGATGACGAGATATTCGCCTTCTCACGACGAAGACCGAACGGTCAAGGAAGCAGCGATTATGTGGGCTATAGCGTTTATCGACGTTCAGACAACTCGCTAGTTCTCGACCAACCAATATCCAAGAATGATCTTGATGAAGTCCAGATTGACAAGAGTGGACGATGGCTCGTGGTTAAGGGGGAGGCGAAAACGACGAAGGGCTTTTCCATACGCGATTTGGAGCATGCTGGGTCCCGCACGCAGCTAGGTGCGGGACCGCCGGACTTCGCCCCTGGTCACTCCGATAATGCTACCTCCTTCGTCTCGGGCTACAACAACTATCAAAACACAATCGATCGCCGAGACTTCAGCAACCCCACGCGCGTCATCAGTGAATTGAGATTGGGGAATGATTGGAGTGAGGCCCTTCACATTTCACAGTTGGCAGATAACGAGGCGTGGATGTTGGTAAGTCTTTATGAAGTCGGTCCGACTAAGACACCAGTTGGACCATTCCATAACGAAATTATTCTTGTAAAGACCGACGGAAGCGAGAACGTGGTGCGATTGCTACACCATCATTCAGTCTACAAAGAGTATTGGGATACTCCTCGAGCCAACATCGCTCGGGACGGGCGATTCGTCGCTTTTACCTCTAATTGGGGTGGTCGAGCTCGTCAGGACCTGTTTATCGCCAGAATCCCGAATTCTATTCTTTCCGTTTCACCGCCGAGTCGGCAAAGAAGAGTGGCCAAGCCTTAAACGGTCTGGCGACAATCCAGCCCCGTCCAGTAGGGGAATTTTGGGTCGGGAGTCCAATTTTCCGGGGCGAATATCCCTATTGACAATAACTTACGCATAATGTTTAATGATGTTGGCCAAGCTCGGTCGCGAGGCCAAATGATCTTTCCAAGCAGCGATTGCACACGATAAAGGCAAACCTGTCGCGAGGCAGGGGCGCAAAGCCGTGAGTCTCCGAGTTGTGCGTGAACTTAAGGAGATTGTCTGGTTACCGAAGGCGATCGGAGAAGGAGTTAACACTCAAATCTTCCGATTTCGTTACTCCTTAACTACGGCTCACTTCCAGTGTTTTCGTGCGCCTGAGTTTCCTTCCGACTGTCTTAGTCCACCCGACATTTCCCAAACGTCAACGCCCGCAACCTTCTTTTTCCCGCGTATCAGATTGTGAATCTAAGCGGCTTGTTTCCGTGCGAGTGCAATACGAGAACTCTCACACTAGTTGCTAGGCCCCAGTATGGCGACGACGGCTCTTTATCATTAGCTACGAAGGCCTTCGGCCGAAGGCATCACCGACAAACGGCAAACCTGCTGTGAAGCAGCGACGCAAAGTCAGGAGTCTCTTATTCAAGAGATCGTCCGATTACCGAAGTGAGGAACAATGTCCACATCTAACTCTTTCTCCCTCAGAAATTCCTTTTCCCGGGGTTCCTTAAAAACACTTTGCTCAGCCGTAGAGGTTGCAAAAGCTCCATGGATCTGGAGCAAAAGAGCAAAATTCTACACTAGAATATTGATCGCGTCGCTTCTGATGTGTGCGTGGCTGTTCCCCTTAGCAGCTACTTCTGTGCTGGCGGTCGCCTCGCCTGTCTCCGACATGACGCTGACTCTCAGTTCAACCTCACGGCAGATTATTGTTAGCTATACCGCGCCGGATACGTCACCCTGCACCGTGGAAGTCAGTGAATCGGCAAGTTACAGTCCAGTTGTTAACGATGTCAACGCTACGCTGTTCAGCGGATCCAACTCCGACGATCGCAGCGGGGCATTAGGCGCTGGAACCACTTCGCGGGTGATGGTTATTGGCACCTTGCAACAGCCAAATGGCGTGACTCCTTTGGTAGCGAGTGACAACAAGACTTATCCACGAGTGCTACAAGTTAACACCACCCACTATCTTCGTGTCACTTGCGGCTCACACACTGGCACGGGCTCAATCGCTACCAAGAACATCCCCTTGGGTAAAACGTGGGGCGAACCAACGCCGATTACTGCGGCAGGAACCTATGGCTTTCCTACTTTGGACCCCGCTAACCGTAACGAAACGGTGCTGGATCCCCAACTCGGCACGCTGCTGCGGAAGGTGAGCATCACCGGAGACAACGCTTGGGCCGGAGCTGGGGATGTGGCGGAGTTCACCGAGAACGGCGCACAGTGGCCCGATACCCAATGGCCGGGATTCAATACTACGATCAACGACAGTTCCGCTAATCCAGGCTATCTGAAGCAGGTGTTAACTCTGCAAGGATTTACTCGGCTCTACTGGGTTAACTCTGCGAGCGCGTCAGGAGGAGCGCGGTTTTTAGGCTACATGGTTATGCCCGGTGGCACGCTTACGAGCTTTTCTTCGGGTAGGTATCCGCACGCCATTTCCTCTCTTTCGGGCACTGATCCACGCAAAGTCTTCAACATCTTTATGGACGATTCCGGGGATGCCCATGTCGTTCAGTGCTTGCTGCCTGCCTCCGGAAATTCCTTCTACGATGCGGATGTGCCTGCTGGTGTAACAGCGAGTTGTACATGGTCTGATCTGACTTCCAGCCCGAACCTATCGTCCAAGCTGCTAGCCTTTGACAGCACTTATGACAAGTCCAAGTTCAACAACTTCTTCTATCAACATGTGCAGGGCGACTATCTTCATTTTGCCATTGGACGCGGCGCACAAAATAGTTATGCGTGGGTAGGTGTCTACAGGATTTCTACGAATGCTGTGGTTGCACTTGCTCCAATGTGGCAGCGTGGTGGAAATGGCAGTACGTCCAATCAACGATGGTGCGGCTATCACACCTCACAACCCAACCTCGGCTCAAACTTAGCTAGTTGGGAATCACACGATCTGGATACGAGCGCGGTAGGTATGGGGCCATACACAACCACGTTGAATGGGACAATTACCAACAATCAAACCACGCTGACAATCACGAGTAATATTCCATCAAGCTCATCTGCTGACAATACGTTATATGCCTTCGCAGCAGGTGATGAGGTACGTGTTGAGGATGAGATTGTCTATTTGACGTCATTTGTTTCAGGTACAACGTGGAATGTCTCACGCGGCAATGCAGGCACGGTCGCAGTATCTCATTCCAATGGCGCTCCAGTCAGAGCAGGTTGTCGATTGCACGACCCAATCGATTACACCGCAGCAGCTATATCATGGTGGGACTTCATTAACGACCCACACGCCTTGGATACCACTAACACTACGATGAAGATGATCACCGACGGGGTTAATGGTCATCAGTCTTGGGCTAATGGCTACAAGATTGGCTCTGGATGGCATGGTGGAGCGGCAAGCGAAAGCACGACAATATCAGCATTCAATTTCTCAAGCAGTCCGTCATTCAATGGTGTTACGAAAAACTATGGTGGCAACGCAGGGATGGTGCACGCCTCCTCGGTGCATCAATCAAACGCGGCTGCGGGTGAAAAGGTGTGGGGAACTGATTTCATTCATCCTTACAGCGATCCTGATATGGTGCCTACGAGTGTTACCAACGTCACCGGGACGCTGTTTAAACTAGTACTGCCATACACATTAAACCTCAAGAGCCTACCTATCTTTGGTATCGCTGGATTGCATCCGCTGTTGGATATTAGCTCCCCCACAACAGGCGACGTGATTGGTGGCACTTCAAGCGATAATTACAAAATGTGCATTGCTTATAAGGCGAACGAGTGTCGCGCAGGTTCGGTCGTAGGAGCTGTTTACCTGAACGGCCCGAATCTCTCCGCGAGTTCGACCTGTCCCCAACACATCGACCCGAGCGACACAACCAGCAATGCGCTGTGCATCTCGAACATCCCTGGCAGTGGATTACAGAACTTGCTCCAGATTGGCCTAACTGAGGCGCACAGCAACGGAAAACTGCTTCGCGCACTTACCCAAGGACTGGCTCCGATAAAGCAAATCAGTGACGCCGCAAACGGACAGGCTAGTCCTGATGGCAACTGGGTCTCGTTTATGGTGAGAGGCAGTGATGGCAAGCAAAACGTCTGGCAGGTAAAGACACCGCCCTGGCCTGGCTATGACTCCATCGACCGCAACAACTTCGTACAGAAAGCGATTACGGTTTCAGCGTTTGGCGCAGCGACTGAAGCGCTAATCGAGTTCGGCTACGACGCTTCATTCAACTGCACTTCCCGCAAAGAGGTTTGTGTTTCAGCATTAAGCAATAATCCTTATTACTTCGCGTCCGAAGCTTTCACAGCCGTGTCATGCGCGACAGGATGCACCATTAATGTCCCTGTGCTTCCTGATCACGTTGCTTACTATCGCATTAAGTGGCGCGACTCCGGACACAACGTCGTGCAGACTTCAGGAACCTTTGTGGTAGCCGAAACGTCAGCTCCTGTGGGTGGCGCGACCCCAACGCCGACCCCAACGCCAACGCCGATGCCGACTGCTACACCAACGCCGACGCCGACCGCCACTCCAACGCCGACGCCAACTGCTACCCCGACGCCGACGCCGACCGCCACTCCAACGCCGACGCCAACTGCTACCCCGACGCCGACGCCAACTGCTACTCCGACGCCGACGCCAACTGCTACTCCGACGCCGACGCCGACTGCTACCCCGACTCCTATACCAACGCCCACGCCGACACCAACTGCCAGCGTGAGCTTCGTTCAGTTGGATACCAGCACCAAGGGTAACTGGAAGAGCGTTTATGGAGGTGAGGGCTATAGCACCGTTAACGATTCGTTAAGTTATCCAACGTACGTTCAAGTAGGTGTCACTGGGTATACATCACCGACCTGGATGGCCTCAACGTCCGATGTAAGAGGTCTTCAGAAGGCCGCAACGAGTGATCGAATCGCGGCAAGATGGGACTCTAGCTCTTTCTTCACGATAGACATAAATCTGACTGATGGATTGACTCACCGCGTAGCAATCTACGGTTTGGATTGGGATGGTAACAATCGATCGCAAAGACTCGACGTTTTAGATGCCGGAACCGACATCGTAATGGACACCAGAACCATCTCGTCTTTCAATAGTGGTGAGTATCTGGTTTGGGACTTACGTGGCCATGTAAAGATTAAAGTTACTAAGACAGGTGCCAAGACGGCTGTCGTCAGTGGTTTGTATTTCGGTGGTCCGAGTGTAACGCCAACTCCAACTCCGACGCCGACTCCAACGGCGACTCCCACGCCCACGCCAACAGCAACTCCCACACCAACGGCGACTCCCACACCAGCGGCGACTCCCACACCAACTCCAACACCCGGACTAGGAAATAAGGTGGGCCACGTCAAGCGGACTGGGCAGACTTTGAGCAATCAGCTGGATGCAGACATTGCCTCTGGCACCACCAGCTCCAGCCCAACATCGTTGGACTCGTCAGTGGCAACAGCCATCGAGGACTTTGTCTCAGAGATCCAGCAGGCTCACGCGATTTTGAACGATAACAGGGCCCTTTACCCAGCAGCTGCGAGGATCGACGTTGCATTGCAGACGGCCTTTGACGCAGCGTGGCAGGCTAGTCAGGATGCCTGTCTCGGAGATTTCACCAGTGTTAAGAGTCATCTGCGTCAAGCAATCAATAACCTGGAATTGAGCGACGCGCTTATCACGTATGGTGATGTTGCCAACCCAATTGACGTGCCGTCCTACATGGTGCGTCAACAGTATGTCGACTTCCTTAACCGTGAACCGGATCAGTCGGGCGGAGATTTTTGGGTCAATCAAATAGCCAGCTGTGGCACTGACACACATTGCATAGAACTGAAACGCATCAACGTTTCCGCGGCGTTCTTCCTTTCTATTGAATTCCAGGAGACTGGTTACTATGTCTACCGTCTATACAAATCTTCGTATGGACGCGTGCCGGCGCTGCGGGAGTTCCAACCAGACAACGCGAGTATCGCAAGCGGTCTGATCGTTGGTAACGCAGGATGGGAAGCAAGACTGGCGGGAAACAAACGAGCCTTCGTGAGGAGCTGGGTACAACGCGCTGATTTCAAGGCGCGATACGATCAATTGACGAATGATCAATACGTTGACGGTTTGATCCTTCATCTAGGAGTAACAATCACCGCGGCGGAGCGAGATGCCTTGATCCAGGATCTGAGCAACGGAGGAGTCTCGCGTTCGGATGTGCTGGCCAGGCTGGTAGAGAATCCAACGTTCTCTCGCGCCGAATCAAACTCGGCGTTCGTCTTGATGCAATACTTTGGATATCTTGGACGCGATCCTGACAGCGCCGGATTCAACTTCTGGTTGAACAAGCTCAACCAGTTTAACGGTAACTACGCGGATGCTGAGATGGTCAAGGCCTTCCTCGTCTCATCGGAGTACCGTCACCGATTCGGTCTGTAGGCGTTCTCAGCAGAAACGGATTGGCGTGAGGCGACACGGGCAAATCCGGTGTCGCTTTTCTTTTGCGATTATGCCGTCGAGATTGACGCGGTAATAGTCGAATCGTCGCTCAAGATTTAAGGCCACCCTATTCGAATCGGCGACAATTCCCGGCATTCCTACCTTTACCGAATCGTTTGTCCTTCCGACCTTCCACGAGATTTGCGGAAGAAATACTGCTTTGCGTGTTTACCCTCAATGTTCTCCACGGTTTCATTTGTCACAGGGTGCCGGTTTGATATAAGCTCTCGAACGAGTTTTTCAGTTTTGGGAGACATTCAAGTCTCCAGCTCGTTTTTCGCTAGGGAAATTGCCCTTTTCTTGCGAAAAGCTTCAAGGAATTTGGTATGAGTGTCGTGCCCCCGAAGAATCTCTGGCGAACCCTCGCCGTCGTTTTTGCTCTTGTTTTCCTCTACGCTTCCGTGCTGGCTAAGCTTTCGCACGATTGGTGGACGGATGAAAACTACTCACACGGTCTTCTAATCCCATTTGTTATTGGTTTTATCCTCTGGGCAGAACGGGATAAGCTGCGTCAAGCCCACCATAAGCCCTCCATGCTATGGGGGGGAGCTGCGATTCTACTGGCTTTGTTTGCCTTATGGGCCGGCGTGGCCGGTGCCGAACTTTTCATTCAGCGCACTTCACTGGTTCTCATGCTCGCCGGCGTGGTTGTCTACTTCTGTGGCGCGCAATTGCTTCGCATGGTGTGGGTGCCGCTGTTTTTGCTGCTCCTGGCGATTCCGATACCAACCATCGTATTAAACCAGATTGCCTTTCCTCTCCAGCTATTCGCTTCCCGCTGTGCCGTTTGGTCGATGAGGCTTTTTGATATTCCGGTTCTACGGCAAGGAAACGTTATCGAGCTGATGCCCTTGAATGCGCTGACGACTAAAAAGCTGGAAGTGGTTGAGGCCTGCAGTGGAATTCGTTCTTTAATGACCCTGATGACATTGGCTGTGGTTTTCGCTTACTTCACTTACCCTCCAGGGTCGAGCAGCGATGGAACTAGAAAGTCCGGTGTGCGGAGTTCGTTGAGAAACTGGGGCTTTTGGCGGTCTTCACTCCTCGTGCTGTCGGCAATTCCGATTGCAATTTTGACCAACGCGTTGAGAGTAAGCGGCACGGGCGTTTTGGCACGTTACTACGGTGTAAAAATAGCCGATGGTTTCTTCCATTCGTTTTCTGGTTGGGTGATTTACATCGTCGCGTTCCTTCTTTTATTCGCGTTTGGTTGGATCCTGGATCGTTTGCACTCGCTACTTTCAAATGCCTCGATCGCGACTCCTGCAGAGATTGCTTCACTGCCAGCGACAGCCGCGGCGCCGCAGCTTGCGCAATCAGAGGGAGCCGATTGAGATGAACAGTTCATGGCGCTTTGGGCTCTTAATTGTGGTGCTCGTTATCAGCGGCATATTCGTCAATGGCTGGGCATATCTGGGCGAGGCGCACGTAGAACGCCAGGAATTGAAGAATTTCCCAATCGAGTTGGGCGCCTGGAAACAGGCGGGTGTCGACCGACGCTTTGATGCCGAGACGATGAGCATCTTGCGCGCCAGTGATTACCTGCTACGCGACTATAGCCTCAGTAAAGGTCCGGCGGCGAATTTGTACATTGGCTATTACGCAACTCAACGAGACGGCGCAAGCTATCACAGTCCGCTCAATTGCTTGCCGGGGGCGGGTTGGAGCATGCGGGATCCAGAGCTGGTGCCCATCAGATTGCCGGACGGCAAAACTTTCATGGCTAATAAGTATGTGATTCAGAACGGGAGCACCCGTCAACTTATGATCTATTGGTACCAGGGTCGAGGCAGGACGATCGCCAGCGAGTACTGGGGCAAGATTTACACCGTGCTGGATAGTGTACGGCTCAGGAGATCAGATGCGGCGATGGTTCGGGTGACCGTGCCGATTACGGCATCAGATGCCGCCGCTCTCGAATCCGCGAGGGAGTTCGCGGCCGTAACCTCCGAGGTACTGCCGGAATTCGTTCCTAACTGAAAGTTTCTAATTCGTTCCCAATCTGCAAGGAGCTAAAAACCAGAATGAACATCGAGCCCCCAAAGTTCTTTTCTTACATAGCTTTACTCTCGCTCTTGCTGGCTGCCGTTGTCTCACTCGGCGGCTGCACCAACTCAGAAAAGGCTAAAGCCGAACACCTCAGCAAAGGCGAAGCTTATCTGAAGGCATCAAAGTTTCAAGAAGCTTCCCTTGAGTTTCGAAACGCTCTGCAGATAGACGATAAACTTGGGGCAGCTCATTGGGGTCTCGCGCAGGCATATGAGGGCTTGCAGAGGTTTCCTGAAATGCTCGACGAACTAAAGAAAGCGATCGAACTAGATCAAAATAACCTCGAGGCCAAAAACAAACTCGGCAACATATATTTGGCGGCGAGTAAGGGAAACGCTGAAACGATAGCGGAGGCCGAACGACTTGCAAAAGACGTTCTGCAAAGGGACCCCAAAAACATTGAAGGCCACATTTTGCTCAGCAGCATCCGGTTTGCCCAGAACCAGAAGGACGAAGCTCTGGCTGAACTCAATCGGGCGATCGAACTGGATCCCAACCGAAGTGAATCGTATCTCAGTCTGGCGCGCTTCTACATCGTCACTAAGGACCCATCCAAAGCGGAGGAAGTTTTCATAAAGGCTGTATCAGTCAATCCGGGGTCGGCTCTGGTACACACGGAATACGGGAAGTTTTTAGTTCAGGTGCAACGTCCGGCGGAAGCCGAAGTGGAGTTAAAGAAAGCGGTAGAAGTGGCTCCAACGGATCGGAATGCCAGATTTGTCCTGGCAAGTTTTTATGTGGTCAACAAACAACTTGATAAGGCAGAAGAGACCTATAAAGCACTCGCCGATCTCGAAAAGGATAGACCCGATAGTCGGGCGCTTCTGGCTGATTTTTATTCGTTCATAAATCGCCGGGATGATGCAGTCAAAATATATCAGGACATATTAGCCAAGTCGCCCGATTACACGGCGGGTCGGTATCGGCTCGCTGAAATCCTACTAATGAGCGGTGACAGAAATGGTGCCAGCGCGCAAATTGAAGAGGCGCTCAAGAAAGATCAGCACGATCGGCAGGCGCTGATACTACGTGCCCGGCTGCGGATTCAAGATGGCCAGCAGGATGCCCAGAAGGCGGCGATCGAGGATTTGAAAGAGGTATTAAAGCAGGAACCGAATTCTCGGTCGGGTCTTTATTTTATGGCTCAGGCAAACCTGAACCTCGGGGCAATTGACCAAGCCAGAGTTTTTGCCGGAGATCTTGAGAAAAACTATCCTGACTATCTGCCGGCTAAATTAATGCAGGTGCAACTGAGGATTGCCGGAAACGATCCCAAGGGCGGGCTGAGTGTAGCGTCCGATTTACTCGAGCGGCTGGGCAAGGCAGCACCAGATCGCGAGAACTCTCCGCAATTACTTGAAGAAATTCGGACAAAAACCTATCTGGCGCGGGGTTCCGCGCAAATACAACTTCGCAACCTGGTTGCCGCGCGACAGGACTTTGAAGCGGCTCGCCAGGCCGCACCGAACGAACCTGAGATCTATAATAGGTTGGCTGCGGTTTCCCAGTTGGAAAACAAACCTGACGACGCGGTAGGTTTCTATCAAAGCGCACTTAAAATTAGAGCAACCGATTTCAACGCGCTAAACGGTCTGATCTCGTTATATGCGCAAAAAAATGAGATTGATAAGGCTCACGCAACGATCGACCAGGCGCTGAATTCCTATCCGAACATCGCCTCATTACACTTCTTGAAGGCTCAGGTTTATGGGATTCAACACGACGTGCAAGGTGCTGAAGCAGAACTTCGGAAGGCTCTGGAGCTCGATCCAAACTACATAGCTGCCTACTCGGCTTTAGGTGCTGTCTTCATCAACACAAAGCAAGAAGACCGCGCCATAGCGGAGTTTAAGAAAATCCTTGAGCATCAGCCAGATAATGCCACAGCCTACACTATGATCGGCATGCTTGAGGACGCGCGCAAGAACTACGATGTGGCGGCGGATAACTACCGTAAGGCTTTGGAAAAGGATCAAAACTCAGTGGTGGCCGCCAATAATCTCGCCTGGCTTTATGCCGTTTATGGTAA
>Ga0070698_100004389_pt1 | contig 15495 bp, 13 predicted proteins | sample KBSK1502metaG_FD_65477 | JGI IMG/M metagenome (GOLD analysis project Ga0070698, IMG submission 65477) | Corn, switchgrass and miscanthus rhizosphere microbial communities from Kellogg Biological Station, Michigan, USA - KBS K1-50-2 metaG | ecosystem: Host-associated > Plants > Roots >...
CCGAACTGCTGGCAGATCGCGCCCGAGCCAAGAAGCTGGAATTGGCTTCGCTCATTCACCGCGATGTCCCAACTGCATTGCGCGGGGACCCGGGCCGCTTGCGTCAGGTGCTCACCAATTTGATGGGTAATGCGTTGAAATTCACGGAGCAGGGCGAAGTTATTGCCCGCGCTGAGAAGGAGAACGAAAGCGAATCAAGCGTTACCATTCGCTTTTCGATAAGCGATACTGGAGTCGGCATTTCTGAGGCCGCTCAGAAGAAATTATTCCAACCATTCATCCAGGCCGACGGCTCGACCACGCGCAAGTATGGTGGCACTGGTCTGGGCTTATCGATCTCGAAACAACTGGTCGAAATGATGGGCGGGAAGATGGGTATCACCAGCGTGCCCGGCCAGGGTTCCACATTTTGGTTCACGGCTACCTTCGAAAAACAGCCGAACGTGGTTCTGCAGTCTCCGACTCTGTGCGCAAGCCTCGAGAACCTACGTGTCCTGATCGTCGATGACAACGCAACGAACCGAATGATTCTGTCACACCAACTGCAGTCGTGGGGCATGATTCATTTTGAAGCCGACTCAGGATCGCAGGCTTTGGAATTACTCAAGGCTGCGGCGATTCAGGGTAATGCTTATGACCTGGCGATCCTGGATCTGATGATGCCTGAAATGGATGGTTATCAGTTGGCTCGTATCATTAAATCTAATCCGCTTACCGCGGACATGCACCTGGTACTATTGACCTCAGCGGGAACACGCGGGGAGATCAGGGCTGCTCAGGCAGGAATTGCCGCTTCGCTTACCAAGCCGGTTCGCCAGGGACAGTTATTCGATTGTTTGATGAGCGTCATCACCGCATCGCCACCGGCAGCGGACCCTGTCAAAGTTACAACAGCAGAACTTGTCGGCAGAGCCGCATTGCAAGCGGAGGAGAGGATTTCTTCGAAACTCATTCTGCTGGCCGAAGACAATATTGTGAATCAAAAAGTGGCGGTGCGGCAGTTGAAGCGGTTGGGCTATCGCGCCGATACAGTGGCGAACGGTCGGGAAGCGCTTGAGGCACTCAGCCGCATTCCTTACGACCTGGTGCTGATGGATTGTCAGATGCCCGAGATGGATGGCTACGAAGCCACCGCCGAGATTCGCCGCCGCGAAGGCAAACACCTGCACACCCCCATTGTGGCCATGACCGCGCATGCCCTGACCGGGGACCGCGAGAAGTCTATCGCCGCAGGTATGGATGACCACATCAGCAAACCCGTCAGCTCCCAGGAGCTCGACAGAGTGCTTAATCAGTATCTGCAGCCTGCCAACCAAATCTCTTCCAGAGACTTGAGCGAAGTAGCCGTCACATCTTTCGAAATTATTAGTTAGGCCGAACTTAGTTTGATCACTGGCGGTAGCTACGCTCACCTGACGTGAGTTTACTTGTGCTTCAAGTGCTTGCCCGTTGGCGCCGCGTCAGCCGCTCGTCGCACATCGTCGATTGTGAACACCGCAGAGAGAAACGGTTGAGATTCGAGAAAATGAGCCAAGTCGCTCAGCGTCAGACCAAGATCCGACAGTCGGTCCTCATCGACGAAGATCTGACTGTTTTCCGGTTCGAAAGATGTAATCAGCTTTCCCGCAGGATCAAACTTCTGGTGCAACAGGTCTACGATCGCCGGTGCAAAGTGCCGGCGGTCCGGCGACGACGGTTCGTCGGGCATACCATGGTCCGCAGTCACTGCCAGGAGATAGTCATTCCCAACCTTTGCCCGTAGGACACTAAGCATCAGCGTCAGCTGACGATCCATTTCCTCGAGTGTGACGCGCAGCTCGTTGGAATCCGGGCCGTGCTTGTGGCCCACGAAATCCGCACCTTTATAATTCAACAGAATAAGATCAGGAACGTCGTCCTCACCTACCGGCTCGTGCTCAATCATCGCGGCCATCGCCTCGGCTTCGAATGCTGGAAACAAACCCGAATAGCGCACGTCGACAGTCGAGTCAATCTTATGACGCATCCACTCACCACTAGCCGGCCACAGTGTTTTTGCGTTTCGATCCTTCAGATATGCGGGCAGCCGGAAACAGTTCGGGTTTGTGGCCCAGTTGCCGGTCTGCTGATCGTAGCTTGCAAGCAAGACTGGTGTTCCATTCAACTGGCACGCACCATGCCCCGCGAGCGGCGTCCCCGCTCGGTCGATGCTCCCCTGGGCCAGTATGATCGAGCGACCAGCTGTCGCCAGCTGCCAGACGTCTGCCAGTGTTAATGCCATCAGGTCTTGTGGCGTTCCTCCGGCGAACATGTCGTGTCGCTGGCGGTGCGTGCGGTCGTACACGCTGATGCCGGTAATTCCGTGGACGCTGGGATCGGTTCCCGTCGCGATGGTCGAATGCCCAACAGCTGTGTTCGTCGGCAGGTAATTGACTCGCGCTTGATTAAACCAGGCACTGTGCCGGCGTATGGCGGTGAGCGTTGGCATGGAGGCCGCGTAGCGATCGAAGTAATCCCGACGCATACCATCCAGGACCAGCAGCATGACTACTCGGGGTCTCGCTAAATCGGTCCGCAAAACCGGCAAGACATGACCTGTCGCGGTCGGGGGCATCTGAACACCAAGCGCAGCTGCCAGCGTTGGCGCCACGTCCTGCTGCACCGCCGGGATCGAGTACACTCCGGTTCTCACCGAAGGGCCTGTAAACATCAGAGGAATCGAGACGTCATACGCCCACGGCGAACCGTGCATGTACGCGTAGTTCGGGTCAGGCCGGGTGATGAAGTCGCCTTTACGTGGGACGATCAGCAGTTGGCCGGTTCGTCCGGGATAGTATGCCCGAGCAAACATCTCCAGGAAGCGCCGTCGAGCGGCTGAGGTCTTGGCATCGCCTGGCCCAGAACGGCGTGCCCGAGGGGCATCATTCACTCGAATTCGCTTTAGCTGCTGGCCCAAAACCATCCCAGCCATCGCCAGCAATGTCAGGACGACAAAGACACTGGAAGCGGTCAACTTTGAGCGGCTGAGAAAGACTCGGTGGGTTGTCATGGTGGTTCCATCGCTTCAAACCGGAGTGTGACGGGACCCGATCTGACCTCGAATCAAGGCGTTGGTTGAGCGGCCGGCAGTTTCTTGAAACCTTTTTCCAGAGCCTTTCGCAGTCGATCGACGGCCGTGGTTGGATCGCCGCCGAAGATGGGATCGGTGTACAAGAGAACGTCTCCATTTCTGGCATCCACTATTCCGATCTGTAACCTCAGATAAGCGGGAACTCCGCCGACGAGCATGGTAAAAGCAGTCTTGCCGCCTGTCAGCTTCTTTCCTTCGCCACGAATGAAAACGATTGCGTCCGTGGTCTTCTCCAGGTTCAGGTTCAGCACCTCATCGCCCATGGTGAAACGACCTTTTTTAACGTCGCTACGCTTTTTCATGATCTTGGGTAACAGATCGTCAAACTTGGTTTGAAAATCAGCGACATTGTAGTTCGGTTGAGAGCTGCCCTGGTCGGATGGCGAGGTTGGTGGGGTTGGTGAAGATAACGTCGTCACGTTTTTCTGTTTCGACAGGACTTCAGCGATTATCTTTTCTACGCGCGCGCTCAATTCGTCAGACTCAGCTGCCATTCCTTCTGGCCCCTTCATGCTGTCGCGGACCACACTCACTTTCGCCGGGAGAACAACCACCGTACGGATGCTCGTTTCTTTCGACTTGATCTTAGGATGAAGAAACTGCGCCTGGATCGAGGGGGAAGTGAAACCTATGAGCAGCAGTGTTGCGAGTAACAGGATTGATGCTCGCAGCCTGGAAACGACAGAATTGGTCAGCTTCAATTTTAAGTTCTCCTTAACGCTTCAATGCGTTTTTTGATTCGTTCGCGATCGATCGCAGTCGGCGCCAGCTCAACATACTTCTCATATTCGGAGGCGGCATCGTTGGCTCGTCCGAGCTTCTCGTAAAGCATGCCCAGCCCGCGATGTACCGCAGGCACAGGGTTCTCAGCGTTTGATGCGCGCAAGTAGAATTCTTCGGCCTTTTGTTGGTGCTGTTGCCAATTGTCTTTACCCGCCGGCGTCTCCAGCAGCTCGCGCTCTTCTTCTTCCAGTGTGCGCTTCAGGCGTTTCTTCGCAGCATCTTTCTTGCCGCTGTTTGTCAGTTCTTTTTCGGTTAGCTGTTGAGAACGAGGCCCGAGAGTACGATAGGCCTCCGCTAACCAAAACAGATTTTCTGAATCAGGATGAAAATCTACCAGACGCTGCGCGAGATAAACGGCTGAACGAAAGCGGGTAGCGTTGATTGCCAACTGAAGGTCGTGCCGCATCACTGATTCCATCTGCCCAAAGTATGCCGCCCGCTCCCGATTCAATTCCATCTGATGCGTTACTTTGTCAGCCCGCGTGCCAAGATACGAACTCAGATACTTAATCCGCTCATCAAGTGCCGGATGGTCGTTATAGAACAGTCTGATGTTCTCGCCTTCAAAATCTTTATTCAGCAACTTCATGACGTTGACCATTTCTTCTGGCGAGTATTCGGCGCTGATCATCATGTCCACACCCTTGAGATCAGCTTCACGTTCCAGGTCTCGGCTGTAACCGTAGACCGTAGCGATCAGAATAAATGGCGCGACGGTAGTCACGATCGTGATGACGGCTCCCACAATGCCTCCGGGTGCATAGGTGCCGATCGCAGACATGATGTTCATCGTGAGAAATTTCTTGCGGTTGCTGCGATTCTGGACATAGGTGTGCCGCCGCATAACGTGGGTCATCTCATGCGCGATGATTGCAGCCAGTTGTGATTCGTTATCGATAAGGAAAATCAATCCCGTGCTGACGTATATCGAACCGTTCGGGAGGGCGAAAGCGTTCGGCTGCGGATCACGCAGCACGCGAAAGTTCCACCTTACCCTCTCAAGATCGAGTTCCTTAGGAACCAGCGATAGTCCGATGCGACGCAGATAAGCATTCGCTGATTCGTCGTGCAGCACGAGCCCATCACGCTCAAACTTGGTGTCGAGCAGATCAGACTGTTCCAGGACCTCCAAATCGACCTTGCCGAAGTTGAACTCTTCCCTGATGGGTGGCGGGGTCGCTTCGACAGGCGCAGTTTTCTTTTGCGCCATCGTTAGTGGACAAAACGAGGTTAGCACCAGGCAGAAGCAAAGTGCCCCGACTACTAAACTTGTAGACTTTTTGTAGAACATAAGCAGGTGAACTCCTGGAACCGTGAAGGACGGGAAGCCCGACTTTCGTCGAATTTCTTAAGATAGTCAAGAGTGTTTCTCTTAGGTTGCCGGCATGTTTACTCAGGAGCTGTTTCGCGACGCGCAGCGGGAATTGACTCAGTGGTGAGCTTTCTATATCAAACGATGAATTTCTATGAGTTCTTGAGGTGATTGTTCCCGAGGGCGTGAGTCGAAACCCGCACGACCTTCCGGTCAACGGATTTTGAGAAGGCTCCTCTATTCGGCAAGCACCTGGTGCACAAACGACACCGCAATCGAACCTTCGCCGACGGCGGAAGCTACTCGTTTCAGGTTTCCGCCCCGAATGTCTCCGACAGCGAACACACCGGGCAAACTGGTTTCGAGGAGATAAGGCGTGCGAGTAAGAGGCCACTTGGCTTTCGCCAAATCTTCCGTCGTGAGATCCAGGCCGGTCTTGATAAAGCCGACCTGGTCACACACTACACAACCGCCGAGCCATGCAGAATTCGGTACGGCGCCGGTCATGGAAAAGAGATGGGCTATGTTGTGCGATTCAGTCTGTCCCGTTTGATTATTGCGCCAGGCCACGCGCTCAAGGTGATCGTTTCCCTCAACCATAACCACTTCAGTGTTGGTATGAAGTTCTATATTCGGAGTCTCTTCGATGCGGCGGATCAAGTAGCGTGACATTGTTTCAGCCAAGCCGCCGGCTCGAACAAGCATATAGACTCGGTTGGTCGTTTGCGCCAGAAAGACTGCCGCTTGGCCGGCAGAGTTGCCGCCCCCTACGACAATTACTTCTTCACTGTCACACAACTGTGCTTCCAGATGCGTGGCCCCGTAATAGACGCCGGCACCCTCAAACTTCGAGAGATCCTCAAGTTGCAGTTTTCGGTATTGCGCGCCAGAAGCAATCACTACGGTTCGCGCACGAACACTCTGGCCATCGCCAATAAGAACTGCATAAGGCCGGCGATCACAGGCGAGGCCTCTCGCGTCCTTAGCAATCAACATCTCCGCGCCGAATTTTTGCGCTTGCGCGTAGGCGCGACCGGCCAGCTCGTGTCCGGATATTCCAGTTGGAAAGCCAAGATAGTTTTCTATTTTCGAACTCGCTCCCGCCTGACCGCCCGGGGCATTTGTTTCGAGCACCAGGACATCAAGTCCCTCAGATGCAGCATAAACGGCCGCCGCCAGTCCTGCTGGCCCAGCGCCAACGATGATCAGGTCGCGTACGTGCGCTTGATCGATTCCTTCATTGAACCCGAGACAGCTGGTAATTTCCTCATTAGTTGGATTACGCAGGACTGCCGTGCCGCGACAGATCAGAACGGGCAGGTCATCAATCGATAGAGAAAACCGATCGAGCATTTCCTGAACCTCGGCATCACGCTCGAGATCGATGTAGGAATAGGGTTGGTAGTTCCGGGTAAGAAACTCCTTGATACGAAGGGTGTCAAGCGAGTGACTGGAGCCAATTAATACGATGTCACCAACTTCACGCGCAATCAATTCCAGACGACGCAGGATGTAAGCTCGCAGAAAAATATCGCTGAGTTCGCTGTCGGTCTCGACCAGGACCTGCAATGCCTCGCGCTCGATTTCGATCAGCTCTGATTTTTCCGCGGCGCGAATGCGTACGAGTCCACGACGGCCAGAGAGCACGTTTAGTTCTCCGGTGAACATGCCCGGATTGCAAATGGCGACGAGGTGCTCCTGATCGTTCGAAACCTGCAGGATGTGCAAGCGCCCGCTGACTACAACGAATACTTTGGTTATATGCTCATTGAGTTCGACGACGATCTCACCGTGTTCCACGGTGCGACGTCGCCCGTGGGCGAGGACGCGAGCTTGTTGAGCAGATGTCAGAACGGGAAACATCTCGCTGGGAGTTGTTCCCGGCGGCGGCGATAAGCCAACGTCAGCGTCTGGCAGTTCCGTCATATTGTCCCGCCTGTAAAGTTTCGTTCAAAGGCAGCCGAGCCTATTCTATTTTGTTGATGAAGGCGGCTAGTGCTTCGCGGGTCGCCGCAGCACACTCAACACACTCCGCAACCCGTGGGGACTTTCAGGCAGCTGAATCCGATCTTCGGTATCCGACAGCTTGATTGCATGGAGGAGACCTTCAAAATCTGTTGCGCCTGTATAACGAACATCATTCAGATAAAGAGTGGGAGTCCCGGTTATGTGCTCGTCAAACAGGCTGCGCTGATAGTCAGCATCAATCTGTTGAAGGAATGAATGCTCAGTCATATCGTGACTGAATCTTTCCGGGTTCAGCCCGATGCGTTTGGCATAGCGTGAGAGGTCACGATCCTCCAGCGCTGTCTGGTGCGTAAATAATTCGTCGTGCATCTGCCAGAACTTCTGTTGCGCGGCAGCCGACTCAGCTGCCTCCGCAGCCCGCAAAGAATGTGGGTGAATCTGAATATTAGGGAAATGACGAAACGCAAAGCGTAGATTGTCGCCGAGTAAGTTTTGCACCTGCTTGATGATTGGATAAACCCGTCCACAATGGATGCACCCGAAATTTCCATACTCGAGAAGCGTCACGGCTGCGGTTTCAGGCCCCGAGGCATGATCCAGTTCGGTTACAGAATTTTTTAGTCTGACTATTTCAGCAGAGCTCATAATTGACCTTAGGCGGTTGAACTCGCAAAAACTCTCAACTAACTCATCCTTTGCCCAAAGCGCCCAATCCGATCAGGTCGCGGTTTTCCAACAGGCGTTTTGGTGCACTGATTTTGTGTGGAGTTTCGCTCCAGGAACCACGCTAGGCACTTTTTGTGCAAGGCCATCCTTATGCTGTTGCAGCCTGCTCAACTTAATAAACGCAAGCAGTCTACCGTTCGTAACAGCTTCGCGACTCAGCTCGCCGCGGTCGCTGCCGCCGCTCCCTGTGCGGCCTGTTTGATGAGCGCGGCCACCGCATCCGGCCGCGACACGTAGATTGCGTGACTGCCTGCAACCTCAACGACCGTTGAACCAGCTCGCTCAGACATGAAACGCTGCGCCGGTGGCGGAATCATTTTGTCTTCGGTCACCAGTAGATACCAGCTTGGCTTGCTCTTCCAGGCCGGCTCGCTGATCTCGCCAGCCAGTGCCTGAACACCCCAGGGAACTTGAGAGTCCGCCATAAATGCGGCTTTTTCCGACTCAACGTCGCCGGCAAAGGAAGCGTGGAACTTAGACTTGTCGAGGAAAAGATAGCCGTCCTTCGGTGGTAGGATCGGTGGCACCGGTGCGTCCGGCGGCGGATCTTTGATGAGCGAGTTCACCGATTCACCTTTGTCTGGAGCAAAAGCAGTGATGTAGACAAGTCCGGCAACCTTTGGATCGGTACCGGCTTCGGTGATCACTGCACCACCGTAGGAATGGCCCACCAGAAGCACCGGGCCATCCTGTTCGTTGATGACGAGCTTCGTCGCCGCCACATCGCCAGCCAGCGAAATGGTCGGATGCTGGACGATCGCTACATTGTAACCATCCTTCCGGAGCAGGCCGTAGACACCTTCCCAACCCGAACCGTCTACGAAGCCGCCGTGAACGAGAACGATATTCTTTGTTGATTGAGACATGACGTTTCCCTTCCTTAGTGTTCAGTCGTATGCCATGGATTTTTCGCTGGTGCGAGGCCGAGTCGCATCGCCGTTTTTACCAGTTCGGCTACAGAATCAGCCTTCATCTTCTGCATCATTTTTCCGCGGTGTGCCTTTACAGTGATTTCACTGATCCCGAGCTTCAAACCAATCTGCTTATTTAACATTCCAGCAACCACTAATTGCAGCACGTCCTGCTCACGACGGGTAAGTGATTCGTAATTGCTGCGTAGCGCCGTTACTTCAGCTTGATCGTCGAGCATAGCTGTGCTGCGCCTGATGGCGTGCCGAATGGCATTTAACAGCACTTCGTCATCAAACGGCTTGGTTAAGAATTCAACGGCCCCGGCCTTCATGGCCTGCACCGTCATCGGGACGTCGCCATGACCCGTGATGAAGATGATTGGCATGTCAGTTCGCTCGGACGCGATCAGGTTCTGCAATTCAAGACCGTTAAGATCCGGAAGAGAAATGTCGAGCACCAAACAGTTTGGAGTTGCTTCGCGCGGTCGCGCCAGAAATTCTTCAGCAGACGCAAATGTCTCCGGCTGCCAACCGGCAAACTTGATCAGCAGCTCCAGCGATTCGCGCACGGAAATATCGTCGTCGACGACAAAGACAGTCGGCTTCTGTTGTGACCTGGCTGTTGCAGACATCATATCCGGCCAAAAGTTTAACTGATCAATTCGCGCAAAGCGCAGTGTTAAGTGCTTGCAAAAGGTCGTTTGGCTCAAACGGCTTGAAGAGACAGTCCACCGCTCCCTGGGCGATCAAGCGCGGACGGACCGTTTCATCCCGCTGCGCTGTGATGAAGACGATGGGGATTGATTCATCGCGACGCGTTAGCTCTCGTTGCAGATCGGGCCCGGTCATACCCGGCATGAAAACATCGAGAACCAGACATCTCGTCTCTGCAATTGAATTAGAAGCCAGGAACTCCTCAGCGGACGAAAACGTCTGCGCCTCGAAACCAAATTCCTTCAGCAAATCAGGCAAAGACTCGCGCACGGATTCGTCGTCGTCAACCACTGTTATTAGGGGACGTTTAACCATGAACTATGATTCGCAAACCGTTCCAGTCTCCGTCAGTTACCGAGAATGCACCCATCAAAGCCGGATGTCTATCGTACTTTGGTATCGGTACCCACCGCGGTCAATACCAGGTATCGATCGATACTTTGGTGTAATAGATTTGCATTTTTACTTATGATTTACTCCCTCCGGCCCAGTGAACCCGATGAATCCGATGTATGCAGTAGTGGGTTTCAACCGTGCATATTTTAGAGGAGGCAACATTTATGAAAAAGGTCACTCTGTTGCTGGTTGGAGTTGCAACACTGGCCGGCGTTGTGGTGTTCACGGCAGCCACAGCTCCTCACGTTACTGCTCAAGAAGCGGCGCCGATCTTCGTAACCGAAATTCCTGACGGTTACCGCGAATGGAGGTTCATCTCCGTGGCCCACGAAGAGGGCAACCTCAACAGTTTCGCCTCAATTTTGGGAAACGACATCGCGATCAAGGCCTATCGGGAAGGAAAGCTCCCATTCCCAGATGGCGCCATCATCGCCGCATTGCATTACAAATTCGTTCCGTCCACGGAGAACAACAAGGCCTTTGGCCGTGATCAGTCTTTCGTTGCCGGGGCTCCGACGAACGTTCAATTTATGGTTAAGGACTCAAAAAAGTACACCGCGACCGGCGGTTGGGGGTTCGGTCATTTCAACAGCGATGGGAAGCCAGTTGACGACGCGTTCATGAAGACCTGTTTTCCCTGCCACCAGAAAATAAAAGAGCGCGATCTGGTATTCACCCGTTACGCACCTTGAGATTGGTATTCAGGATGAAGCGATGAAACCGCAAAATAACAACTCAAAGACTAGAAAAGGGCCCGCCGCGTTGAAAGGGCCAGATGACGGATCACGTCGTCGTTTTCTCAAAGCGAGTTCAATCTTCAGCCTGGCAGTGGCGTTTACCCCAAGCACCATCGCCAACGTGCTTGCAGCTTTCACGGGCAGAACTATCAAGAAGGAGAACGTAATGACCCAAACCACAGCTAAAGGCGCCGAGCAGGCAACAGACAAGACGGCGATTCGTCCGTTTGAATTCAATTTTCCCGACACGGACCTTACCGATCTGCGGCGTCGCGTCAACGCGACCAAGTGGCCAGACCGAGAACAGGTCGCCGACGCATCGCAGGGTGTGCAGCTCGCGACGATGCAGAAACTCGCACGCTATTGGGGAACAGATTATGACTGGCGCAAAGGCGAAGCGAAGTTGAAAGCCGTGCCGCACTTCGTCACTGAAATCGACGGGCTCGACATTCATTTCATTCAGGTGCGTTCTAAGCATGAAAACGCGCTGCCGCTGATCGTCACGCACGGCTGGCCCGGCTCGATCATCGAGCAGATGAAGATCATTGAGCCGCTGACCAACCCGACCGCTCATGGCGGGACTGCGGCGGATGCCTTTCATCTCGTGATTCCGTCTCTGCCGGGCTACGGGTTCTCAGGCAAGCCCACGAAGCCGGGATGGAATCCCGTTAGTATTGCGAAAGCGTGGGCGACGCTCATGCAACGCCTCGGCTACACAAAATACGTGGCGCAGGGTGGCGATTGGGGCAATGCGGTTTCCGAAGTGATGGCCCTGCAACAGCCGCCGGGATTGCTCGGTATTCACACCAACATGGCGGCCACGGTGCCGCCCGATGTTTCGAAGGCGCTTTCCGCTGGCGGCCCGCCGCCCGCCGGTCTTTCGCCGGAGGAAAAACACGCCTGGGATCAACTCGATGATTTCTTTAAGAACGGCTTGGGCTACGCCCTCGAGATGAACAACCGCCCGCAGACGTTGTACGGAATCGTCGATTCACCGGTCGGCCTCGCGGGCTGGATACTCGATCACGATATTCGTAGCTACCAGATGATCGCCCGCGTTTTTGACGGCAAGCCTGAAGGACTGAGCCGCGACGACGTTCTCGACAACATCACGCTCTATTGGTTGACGAATACGGCGGTCTCATCAGCGCGTCTCTACTGGGACACGGCGCACAATCTTCCGCCCGGCGGTTTCTTCGATGTGCGGGGCATCAAGATCCCGGTCGCCGTGAGCGCTTTCGCCGAAGAGATCTATCAAGCGCCAAAGAGTTGGGCCGAGAAGGCGTATGCGAAACTCATTTTCTACAACAAGCACGACAAAGGCACCCACTTCGCGGCCTGGGAGCAGCCGGAGCTTTTCGTGGCCGATATGCGCGCGGCGTTCAAGACTCTGCGATAAAAACCCGAACGGGGGTTTCCGGGCCGGCAGGTTTTTGTCGCCTCGTTTACGTGGCCTATTCGCGTGAGCCATCGCACCCCGAACAAACCGGAGACCTGCAACAGCTCTTAGGCAGGGAGACATACCATGCAACTCGAACTGCTGCGTATCCTGAAACCATCCTATGTTGTGTGCTTTTTCTCCGGGGCCGTGGTGATGCTCGGTTTGAGCACGTTCCGCGGGTCCAACGCACAACCGCCAAACCATGTTTACGAATTGCGCCTGTACCACGTAAACGAAGGCAAAATGGATGCTCTGATAGCCCGCTTCGGTAATCACACTGACGCTATTTTCAAGCGGCACAACATGAAGAGCATCGGTTTTTGGCGTCCGGAAGATGTGCCGTATTCGCAGAACCTCTTTGTCTACGTCCTCGAACATCCGAGCCGTGAGGAAGCGCGGAAGAATTGGGCGGCATTCCAGGCGGATCCGGAATGGAAAAAGGTGAAAGCAGACTCTGAGATTGAGGGGCCACTGGCGGACCACATCGATAGTTACTTCATGGATCCGACGAGCTTTTCGGCGCTCAAGTAGATATGGAAGATCCGAATATCGATGAATACTTGCGCGAACGGCTCATGCCGGTTGAAGGCGCGATTCCGCTCATACCAGGCATTGAGATGTATGGGAATTCCATTCCTGCTGAGACCGTCGGCGGCGACTTATTCGAGTACATCAATTTCCAGCAGCGTTATGATCTCGACGCTCGGATTCAGCGAGCCATAACATTATCCAAAGAATTTCTCGAGCCACTCCCAGTAGGCGCACTACCCCGTAATTCGGTTGACGATCACGTTGAATGGTTGAAGTTGGGGCCGGATTACCGTCCCGAAATGGAAACGCAGTATAGGACCGCCCGAAGCTCCGAACAGGTACGAGTCGCCGAAGACCTACAAGAGCTGCACAGCACCGCAGGTGTGCTGCTAGCCGACGCCCAGGGTCACGGACTGATTTCAGCAAAAATAGCCTCCACTGTACACGACACGTTCCATGCCTTCATGCTCTCGGAACTTGACCATCACGGAAAAACGACGCCGGAACTATTCGAAAACATCAACCTGCGTTTGGCGCACTCTGTCACGGCTCGCAACGCACTTGGGATAAGTGAGAAAGAGAATGCGCGAGAAATCGCGACTATGCTTTACGGCGAAGTACATCCTTACGGCTATTTCCGCTTTGTAAATTTCGGGCACCCGCCGCCGCTCGTGTTCTCGGCTGAATATCGTAAGTTTGTAAAGCTGGACCGGGACCGGATGGTGCAATTCCTGCCGTTGGGCCTGCAGATGTCGGCTGATCACCCCGACCGCAACAGATATTTTTCCATGAAACTCCGACCCAGGGAGGCTAGCTCATCGGATGTTGCGGAAATCACGCTTATGAGTCCCGGCGACATTCTCTTCCTTTACACCGATGGTGTTTATGACGGCAGCGATGACGAAGAACGCCGGCACCTCGAATCTGTGATGCGTGAACACTGTCAGCAATCAGCAAGAGACATCTGCAATGCGTTATTGGAACACGCTACGAGAGACGACGATCACCTTAAACAGATTGGCGAAGAGGATCGGATTGACGACAAAACAGTATTCATTATCAAGCGAAGGTGAGCCGAACACTTTCGCCCAATAGACTTTTGAGGAAAGGCTAACCGAAACGCTGAAGTGAGGTGATCGACATGAAAACCAACATCCGCGTTAACAACCTCGAATCTGACTTCTCAAGCCCCCGCACCAATTCGACGCCGCGGAGCTGACTGGTATTCAAAAATGGCGCGAACTGCCTGTGAAGAACGCAGATTTGCTTACGTGAGAAGTAATACCGTTTGACGCGAAGCTTTGGATCCGTGAGCCAGACTTCCAAAACCGTGTGATTGTAATTTTCATGCCGGGGGGTGCAGTTGATGGCAGGTGATGATGGAGTCGCAGTATTTGAAAGTGTTCGGCCTCGTTTGTTTGGGATCGCCTATCGCATGCTCGGAAGCGCAGCTGAGGCCGAGGACATCGTCCAGGATGCCTGGTTGCGTTGGCAGGGGACGGATCGAAGCGCAGTAGTAGATCCGCCGGCATTTCTTGCGACTGCGACGACGCGATTAGCAATCACCTTCGCACAGTCCGCGCGATCTCGACGCGAAACCTACATCGGGCCGTGGCTGCCGGAGCCAGTGGACACGTCGGGTGATCCACGTCTCGGCGCTGAACGGGCCGAAGCTTTAGAGTTTGCCGTCCTGTTATTACTCGAGAAACTCTCTCCGACAGAACGCGCCGCATATGTTCTGCGAGAAGCGTTTGACTATTCCTACGATCAGATTGCCCACACCATTCGATCGACCGACGCGAACGCGAGACAACTTGTTACCCGCGCGCGCAAACACATTACTGATGGACGTCGCAAGCAGGTTAGCTCGAGCGAACAACGACGCCTGCTCAACGCCTTCATTGTCGCCTCACAGAAAGGCGATCTTCCTGCACTGGAAAACCTATTTGCGTCTGACGTGGTTTCCTACGCCGATGGTGGCGGGGCCGTACACGTAGCGCGGCTTCCCGTTTCTGGACGTGACCGCGTTGTTAACTATTTTGCTTCAGTGGGCCCGTTCATGGGTGGCGGCGTATCGATTGAATGGATAGAAACAAACGGCCAGGCAAGCGCGCTCGTGTTGCGAAACGGAGCAGTCACTGCTCTGGTGACTATCGAAGCGTCGAAAGAAGGAATCTTCAGAGTCTTACTAGTGATGAGACCCAGCAAGCTCGCAGCGATCTCGCGATCAGCTGATGGAAAACTTGGTTTTCGATCCGGATCTCAAACCCAGATCAGCCGGAAAGGCGCAGAAAGCCAGTTAACAAAAAATTAATGTCACAAAGGAGAAGCCTGTCCAGTCTTAGCCAGTACCGAAACAATAACTGCTAGTTGCGAAGGCCCCGGCCGCGAAAAGAAGGAGGAAATATATGAAGATCGTCGTTATCGGTGGCACTGGTCTGATCGGATCAAAGCTCATCACAAAACTCAAAACCAGCGGACATGAGGCAGTGGCGGCGGCACCCAATACGGGCGTCAACACACTTAGCGGCGAAGGATTGGCTGAAGTGCTTGTGGGGGCCAAGGTCGTTGTCGATGTCTCGAATTCACCGTCGTTTGAAGATGCGGCAGTAATGGACTTCTTTCAGACGTCAACTCGCAACCTCCTCTCTTATGAATCAGCGGCCGGCGTCGGCCATCACGTCGCGCTCTCGATCGTTGGGAGTGAGCGCTTGCCTGAGAGTGGTTATATGCGGGCGAAAGTAGCGCAGGAAAAATTAATTAAGGAAGGTTCGATCCCTTACTCGATCATCCATTCAACTCAATTCTTCGAGTTCGTCAAGCGCATCGCCGACGAGGCCACCGTAGGGAATAGCGTTCACCTGCCG
>Ga0070698_100004390_pt1 | contig 15495 bp, 13 predicted proteins | sample KBSK1502metaG_FD_65477 | JGI IMG/M metagenome (GOLD analysis project Ga0070698, IMG submission 65477) | Corn, switchgrass and miscanthus rhizosphere microbial communities from Kellogg Biological Station, Michigan, USA - KBS K1-50-2 metaG | ecosystem: Host-associated > Plants > Roots >...
TTTAATTTTGGCCTTTGGCAGAGCTGCCCGTCGTGAAGCCGCTGCCTTTGCTGTTATTGGGCAGCTTGCGGCCCTGACGATGTCGATCCTTGCGTTTGTGCCGACGCTCCATTCTCACGGCTTCCGCGCGATCCAAAATTTTACCTGGTTTACATTTGGGGAGCAAAGTCTGCGCATCGGATTCGTTCTCGATCCACTCGCGGCCGCGATGATGCTCATGATCGCGCTGGTCGGTCTCTGCATTTTCATCTTCAGCATTGGCTACATGGCCGAAGACAAAAATTTCTCTCGGTTCTTTGCTTTTCTCTCGTTTTTTTCCGGCGCGATGCTTGGCGTGGTCATCGCCAACAGTTTGCTTCTCCTTTTTGTTTTTTGGGAACTGGTTGGCCTCGCGTCCTATTTGCTGATCGGCTTCTGGATTGAACGGCCGAGCGCTGCAGCCGCGGCAAAAAAAGCGTTCATCACCACGCGCATCGGCGACATGGCATTTTTTCTCGGCATCCTGTGGCTCTATCACCAAAGCGGAACGCTCCTTTTTTATGACGGCGGTCACGGCTGCTTGGAACCCGTTGCGCTGTTTGCAATTGGATCCAGCGTCACGCTGGTCGCGCTCTTGATTTTTTGCGGCGCGGCCGGCAAGTCAGGACAATTTCCGCTCCACGTCTGGTTGCCGGACGCGATGGAAGGTCCGACACCGGTCAGCGCGTTGATCCACGCCGCAACCATGGTCGCCGCCGGAGTTTTTCTTGTTGCGCGCGTCTATCCAATTTTTTTGGTCGGCGCAATTAACGGGGTCACGACTTCGCTTACAGTCGTTGTCTGGATTGGCGTGATCACCGGTCTAATGGCGGCACTGATTGCCGCCGCGCAGTTCGATATCAAACGCATTCTCGCTTACTCGACGGTCTCGCAGCTCGGTTTGATGATGGTTTCGTTAGGCGTCGGTGGCATCACCGCGGGAATCATGCACTTGCTCGCGCACGGATTTTTCAAAGCGCTTTTGTTTCTTGGCGCCGGCTCGGTCATTCACGGCTGTCATCACGAACGGGACATTCGCAAAATGGGCGGCCTGCGCCGGCTAATGCCGGTCACGTTTGGAACCTACGCGGTCGGAATGATGGCGCTGAGCGGCGTGCCGTTCTTTTTCTCCGGCGGTTGGACCAAAGAGGAAATTTTGCACGCGACGTCGCGTTGGCCGCAGTCGCACGTGCCGTACTACTTAATGATGATCGGGGTCGTCCTGACTGCATTCTACATGACGCGGCAGGTCATCTATGTCTTTTTCGGCAATCGACGCGCGGCGTCAGAGCACGCGCACGAAAGTCCGGGGGTGATGACGGTGCCGCTGATCGTGCTCGCCGTTTGCGCAATTCTTTTTAGCGTCGTTCTAAGTCCGGCCTGGCCTTGGCTTGAAAGCTATTTAACGGGACATCCGGCGCATTTTGATCCGCATCTCTTAATTCAGCCGATGATCATCGTCTCGCTCGCGCTTGTTGGCGCCGGCATTTCGCTTGGCATTTGGATGTATCGCCGCGCCGATGGAAGCGACCCGCTTCAACAGACGCAACCGGTGCTCTTTCGTTTCCTCGAAAATAAAATGTGGATCGATGAAATTTACGATCGCACCGTCATCGCGCTCGCGGCGGTCGCCGCGCGACTTTCAGATTGGATGGATCGCTACATTTGGGACGGACTTGTTCGCGGCATCGGCGTGATTGGACAATTCCTTGCCAACCTCACGATCGGGGCTGACGAGCGCGTGATCAACGCCGGTGTCGATGAAGGCACCGTTGGCGCGCACGGATTTGGGCGGCTGATGTCGCGCCGGCACTCCGGTCAAATTCAAACTTATCTCGGCGCGGTCGCTCTTGGCATGCTCGCGCTCATTCTTCTTTACGCATGGTTGGGTTAATCAGCGCGCTTATTCTTATTCCGCTTGCGGGCGCGGGTGCCCTTTACATCGGCCAGCCAAAAAACGCGCGCACGGTTGCGCTCATCTTCAATGCGCTCTCCGCGTTTTATGCCCTGATGCTTTGGCAAAAGTTTGATGCCAGCGCGCCTGGTTTGCAGATCGTCGAACGCCACACTTGGATTCCTTCGATCGGCGCCGAATATCTTGTTGGCATCGATGGCTTGAGTCTGCTTCTCATTCTGCTGACATCGCTCGTTTTTCCGTTCGCTTTCTGCGCGCAATCCCGCTCAGCGGGAGAACGCGGCGCCTGCGCGCTCATGCTCGTGATGCAGGCCGCGCTCTACGGCACGTTCACCGCCCAGAATTTTGTTCTCTGGTTTCTGTTTTACGAGATGAGCCTGGTTCCGGCGTTTCTGCTCATCAAAATTTATGGCGGCGAAAACCGCGACTACGCCGCGGTGAAGTTTTTCATTTACACATTCCTCGGCAGCGTTGCGATGCTGCTGGCCTTTCTCGGAATTTATTTTGCGAAAGGAACGTTCGATTTCGGGACACTGGCTGGTCTCGGCAAAAGCGGATTGCTCTCCGGCAATCTTCAGTGGCTCGTCTTCGCCGGAATTTTTCTCGGCCTCGCTGTCAAGGTTCCGCTCTTTCCGTTTCACACCTGGCTGCCCGACGCCTATCAAACGGCGCCAACTGGTGTGTCGATGGTGTTAACCGGCGCACTTTCGAAAATGGGCGTTTACGGTTTCATCCGTCTGCTCGTTCCGCTTTTTCCGAACGAAATCAGAATCGCCGGCCCGTGGCTGCTCGCGCTCGTGGTTTGCTCGATCGTCTTCGCGCCGCTGGCGGCTTGGGCGCAGCGCGACTTGAAACGAATGGTCGCCTATCTCTCGATCAATCATCTCGGCTACTGCCTGCTCGGTCTTTTTGCGATCACGACAAAATCGACATCTTCCGTGATCGACATGCAGGCGGCGCTGAGCGGGGTGTTTTTGCAAATCTTCAACCACGGCGTCACTGCCGCTGCCCTGTTTTATTTTGTTGGTTTGATTGAACAACGTCGCGGCCTGCGAGGCATCGATGATTTCGGCGGACTGATGCAGCGCACGCCGTTGCTCTGTGGCTGGATGAGTGTCGCGATGTTCTCATCGCTCGGTTTGCCCGGGCTCAACGGATTCATCGGCGAATTTTTAATTTTCAAAGGTTCGTTCGCTACCGCTGCCTCGTTCACCGCAATCGCGGTTCTCGGTCTCCTCTTCACCGCAGTGACGTTTATGCGCGCGATGCAATCTCTCTTCAGCGGCCCGCTTTCCGAAAGTTGCAGCAGTTTCCCCGATCTCATCCGCAGCGAAAAATTCGTCATCATTCCGGTCACGCTCCTGATGTTCGCGATTGGCATTAGTCCGCAGTTCGTCTTCGACATTTTCAACGCGACCGTCGTTCAGATGGCGCGTCTGTTTGCCTGACAGCGCGATGATTGCCTGGACGATTTACATCACTTTCGCCGGGGCAATTGTGTTGCTCGTTGTCCCGCGCGGTTTCGTCCGTTGGATCGCGCTCGTTACTGCCACCGCCGGGTTCGCCATCAGCTTGGTGACATTCTTTTGCGACGATGTCGATCTTGCACATTTCACCACAGTCATGCGCGTGCCGTGGGTTCCGGCGCTCGGGATGAATTATCATCTCGCGGTCGATGGAATCAGTTTGACGCTCGTTCTCGTCACCGGTTTGGTCGCGATCAGCTCGGTTCTGTTTTCCTGGGATGTTACTGATCGCGCGAACGAATTTTTCTTTTGGCTCCTGCTCGTGGTCGGCGGCTCCTATGGCGTGTTTCTCAGTGCCGATCTTTTCCTGCTCTTCCTTTTTTATGAGCTGGTCATCGTTCCGAAATATTTCCTGATCGCGATCTTTGGTTCGACCAACAAGGAATACGGCGCGATGAAGCTGACGCTTTACTCCTTTTTCGGCGGCGCGCTCGTTTTTCTTGGGATCATTGCCATCTACGTCAACGGCGGTTCGCTTGATTTGAATCAGCTCGCGCAATTCCAATTTGCGCCGCAGCTCCAATCGTGGGCGTTTCCGGTTCTGTTTCTCGGGTTCGCGGTGCTCGCCGGCATCTGGCCGTTGCACACCTGGGCGCCCACTGGTCACGTCGCCGCGCCAACCGCGGGCTCCATGTTGCTCGCGGGCATCGTCATGAAGCTCGGCGCTTACGCCGCCCTCCGTGTGGCGATGAATCTTTTCCCGCAAGGTTTTCAAATGTGGCGGACGTGGATCGCAGTCCTTGCCGTCGTCGGAATCGTTTATGCCGCTGCGGTTGCTCTTCGACAACGCGACCTCAAATTTGTGATCGGCTATTCCAGTGTGAGCCACATGGGTTTTGTGTTGCTTGGATTTGCAACGGCCAACGTCTTCGGCGTGTCCGGATCGGTTCTGCAAATGTTTTCCCACGGCGTGATCGGCGCCCTCCTCTTCGCCGTTGCTGGGCGAATGATTTATCGGCGCACGCACACGCGCGAGCTCGATGCGCTTTCGGGAATGAACCTCGCTCGCACGTTGCCCTTCGCCGCGTTCACATTTGTAATCGCGTCCGCCGCATCAATGGGCATTCCGGGCTTCAGCGGGTTCGCCGCGGAAATCACGATTCTCATCGGCGCTTGGAAAAGTTATCCGCTCGCAGTTTGGATTACCGGCGTTGGAATGGTACTGGTCGCCGCATTCACACTCCGTGCGCTGAAGCGCTCGTTCTTCGATGTCGATCTTGGTGGATCGGCAGCTCCGTCGGGCGATGTTAAACAAATGTCGGCTTCGCCGACACAATTATCATCGAGCGCGGAGCGCTCGATCCACCTCGAACCAATTACGATTCCCGAAAAACTCGGCGCGAGTCTGCTCATGTTCGCGACACTCGCGGTTGGATTGTATCCGAAACTTTTACTCGATCGCATTCAGCCTGCGGTCGAAGCAATGCGCTTTTTGAAATGAGTTACCTCGAATTACTCAAGCTCGCCGCGCCCGAAACGATTGTGGTCGTCACCGCGCTGGCAGTTCTGACCATCGGATTAACGAGCACGAAGGCGAAGGGATTGTGTTCCGTTGTTGCCGTGCTCGGGATCGCAGTCGCAATCGGCGCCGTGCTTATGCTACCGCCGCACGCAAATTTGTTTGGCGGCATGCTCGTGATTTCGCCGCTCAATTCGCTTTTCAAAATCATCTGCCTCATTCTCGCGCTCGTTACGCTCCCGCTTTTCTCCTCGGAAAGATCATTGCCTAATCCTGGCGAGTTTCTCGCGATGCTTCTGCTCGGCGCTGTCGGCCTGATGCTACTCGTCGGGAGCGAAGAGCTCCTGATGATCTTTATCGGACTCGAGCTGCTCGGGTTATCGCTTTATGTGCTGGCGGCTTTCGATAAGAGCGACATCCGCTCGGCCGAAGCCGGTCTGAAATATTTTCTTTTCGGCAGCACTGCGAGCGCGTTCACGCTTTTCGGAATCAGTTTCATCTACGGCATGGCAGGGACGACCGCGCTCGCCGCGATCGGCCAAAAACTTGCGGGCGCTCCGGTCCAACCACTTCTCGCCGTCGGCATCGTCATGACCCTGGTTGGCTTTGCGTTCAAGATCGCGGCTGCGCCATTTCATCTTTGGGCGCCCGACGCTTATCAAGGCGCTCCGATTGCGAGCGCGGCGTTTATTGCTTCCGCCTCGAAAGTCGCCTCATTCGTCGTGCTTGGAAAAATCGTGCTCGTAGGTTTTGCTCCCGCTCGTGGAAGCGCCGACTGGCACGCGATGCTCGCCGGTTGGTCGCCGGTGCTCGCTGCGCTGGCCGCACTGTCGATCTTGCTCGGCAATTTCGTCGCGCTCGCACAAACGAACGTTCGTCGTTTGCTCGCTTACTCGGCCGTCGCGCATGGTGGCTACACCTTGCTCGGGATCATCGCCGGCGGCCGCGACGGATTTTCGGCCACCCTGTTCTACACCAGCATCTACGCAATCACGCTCATCGGCGCGTTTGCGATTGTCGGCGTGGTTCGCCGCGAAAGTGGCGACGACGATTTACAGAATTTCGTCGGCTTGGCCGCCCGTTCGCCATTCCTCGCCGGCTCGATGTCGATCTTCCTCTTGTCGCTGGCCGGTTTGCCACCGTTGGCGGGATTTTTTGGAAAATTTTATCTTTTCAGCGCGGCCCTTCGTGCCGGAGGAAATCACGGTTTGCTCTGGCTGGTCACCGTTGCGCTCTTCGGAAGTTTCGTATCGCTCTATTATTACCTGATCGTTCTCAAGGTGATCTTCGTCGGGGAATCATCCGCCTCAACAGCTCAACGAGGCCAGTCGGGCTCGGGCCTCAACAACTCAACCGCTCGCGAGCTTCCTTCGCGAGCGACGATCGCCGTTCTCGCCGCCGCCGTTCTCTTTCTCGGGATCATGCCGCAAACATTGGCCGCGCGAATCATCGCTTCCTTGCCTTAAAAAATCTTCACTTCGACCTAAAAAAATGCGTGCTCAATCGTTGAGAACCACGTTATAGATTTTCTGTGCAGCGACAGCGGACAGGTGAAGTCGCGAACGTTCACCGCATGAAGGCGGGTCCAATCAGTGAGTTCATTGATCGGCATTACCGCCACTTTAACGCCGCTGTCATCAAAGACGCCGCTGACGCTTACATCGCGCACCTCAAGAATGGCGGCAAAATGATGATCACTCTTGCCGGGGCGATGAGCACGGCCGAACTCGGCGTCTCGCTCGCGGAGATGATTCGCCAGGACAAAGTCCACGCTATCACCTGCACCGGCGCGAATTTGGAAGAAGATCTCTTCAATCTGGTCGCGCGTTCCAAATACGAACGCCTTCCCCATTACCGCGAGCTGAGCCCACAGCAGGAAGAAGAGCTCTTAAGTCGCCATCTCAATCGCGTGACCGATACCTGCATTCCGGAGGAGGAAGCGATCCGCCGCATCGAACGGCTTGTCATCGACGACTGGGTTTTAGCCGCGAAAAATAAGGACCGGAAATTTCCGCACGAGTTTCTATTTAAGATTTTGCGGGAATGCCGGCTCAAACAATTTTACGAGATCGATCCGACCGACAGTTGGATGATGGCCGCGGCGCAGAAAAATCTCCCGATGGTTGTGCCGGGTTGGGAAGATTCGACTCTGGGAAATATTTATGCCGCGCGCTGCATCACCGGGCACATCTCCGACGTCCACACCGTCCGCTCCGGCATCGAATACATGATGGAGCTGGTGGGGTGGTACCGGCGCGAATCGAAGGATTCATCCATCGGCTTCTTTCAAATCGGCGGCGGCATCGCGGGCGATTTTCCGATTTGCGTCGTGCCGTTGCTCAATCAGGACCTCGTGACCGATCAAGTTCCCGAATGGGGTTATTTCTGCCAGATCAGCGATTCAACCACCAGTTTCGGGTCGTATTCGGGAGCGGTGCCGAACGAAAAAATCACCTGGGGCAAACTTCGCGCCAGCACGCCGCGATTCATCATTGAATCCGACGCCACCATTGTGGCGCCATTGATCTTCGCCAAGGTTTTGGGTTGGTAACGCAGCCTCGCGGCTGCGAGTTATCAGTTATTCGTTATTTCAATTTCCTAATAAGCATTAACCAATAACTAGTAACGAGATCACACTTGTCACTTGCCACTTGTCACTGGCAAAATGTGGCATGAAAACTTCCCTGATTGTAACCGTGTTTCTTGCAGCGGTATCGCTTGCTGTTTCATCTTTCGCCCAGCAGACGACGACCTCATCGGCACCGGGCGGTAAAATTTCGAGTACTGGGCAAGTGCCAGTGCCCGCAAACCCAGCAATGGGACAGCCCAATGGTCAGATGAGCGCGGCCGACATGCAGAAGATGATGGCGCAGATGATGGAGATGTCGAAGTTGAACGAGAACCACAAATTGCTTTCCAGCCTCGATGGCAATTGGGATTACACGATCAAGTTTTGGATGAACCCCGATCCAAGCGCGCCTCCACAGGAATCGAAAGGCACCGCGACCAGGAAATCGATCATGGGCGGTCGCTACGTGATGATGGATGTGAGCGGAAACATGCAGATGCCGGGCGAAGACGGGAAAATGAAAACTACGCAATTCAAAGGCATGGGCATGGAAGGCTACGACAACGTGAAAAAGAAATTCGTTGCTTCCTGGATCGACAATATGGGCACAGGTATCGAATTTTCGGAGGGAACCTACGATTCGGCCACGAAGTCGTTCACCTACACTTCGGAAATCGAAGCAATTCCCGGAATGAAAACCCGGGTCCGCGAAGTTGTGAAAGTTACCGACAACAATCACATGATGCTCGAGTGGTACGAGAACCAGGGTGGTCAGGAAAAGAAGACCATGGAAATTAACTACACGAAAAAGAAGTAATTAACGATGACCTGCCGCCCCGTAGCCGCTCGTCGCGCCGTCGTTTAACGAAGGCGGGAGATCAATTACACCAAGAAGAAATAGGACCAGCGACGGGAATGGAGCGGTTGGGAACCGCGACGTGGGCGGAGTGTTTAGCGGTCGAGCGCTGCGGGAAGCAGCCGAGATACAACCTGAGGTGAGGGTGATTCTATTTCGCAAGAATTTAAGACGAAACCACGAACCGGTTGCCTTCGCTGTCTTTGAACATCGCGTAAGTGCCCCACGGTTGTTTTTGCGGCGGGCCTTCGAAATCCACGCCGCGCGTTTTCAGTTCCGCGTAGGTCTTGTCGATGTCATCGCATTCATACGACATATTCATCATCGTCCCGATCCGCTTTTCTTCTCCTTCGGGCGTGAACAACACCACTCGCGTCTCTGCCTTCGGGATCCGCAACTCGATCCAACGTTGTTTCTCGTCGAACGGTTGATCGGTGATGATCGTGAATCCGAGCTTGTCGGTATAGAAATCGAGCGCGCGTTTTTGATCGGCGACCGGGATGCTGATGAATTTGATTTGCTTGATCATGATGCGACGAATCTAAAATTGGCGACGCGTTTGCGTCTAGAGGCGAGCCACGCACAACGCGAGAAAGTGCTGTCCGTTTATCGGTATAGTTGTTAGATTGACATCGTGCCGCGCCTTGAAGTCGTTTCGGTCGATGATTACGTGCTCGATGTCCTGATGCGTGATCTTGTCGGACACGATCAGCAGCCGGCCGCTTACCTTGTTTATCTGCATCTCTACGGCCAGGCTGCACGCCATAAGTGGAAACCAATCTCCGCAAGTTTGCGCACGCTTGCCGACGCGACCGGACTTTCGAAAAGCGCCGTCCAGAGCGCGCTCAAAAATCTGCGCCGCCGTGAATTGATCGTCACCAGCAGCGAACACGTAACGGCTGTCCCGCGGCATCGCGTGTTGCGCCACTGGAGCAAGTAACGTCGTTTCCTCCGACTGTTGCGATGGCGATTATTTCTTCTTCCTCACCCTTGTTCGGGAGAGAAGGGAGCGGTCGGGAACCGCGACATGGCCGGTAAAGCTGCTAGGGTGGTAGTCGAGCGCTGCGGGAAGCAGCCGAGATACAATTGAGGTGAGGGTGACCCGCCCTTCGCAACTCGTAATCAGTATCGGCTGTTTCCTAATTCCTACTTTTCTTAATGGATACTCTTTCCGTTGTCTTTCTTGCTCAAGGCGAACAATCCGCCGACTCGGTCATGGAACGGCTGACTAGATTTATCCGCGGCGCGACGCGAGCCCTGGATTTCGCCATTTACGACATGAGGTTTAGTGATCCGCTCAAAGCTGCGCTCGCGTCCGCTTTGCGCGAACGGGCTGCGGGCGGCGTCCAAATTCGTATTTGTTACGATGGCGACAAACCAGTCCGGCCAAATGTTGCTGCCGGCCAGGACCCCGCTCCGCCCGGGACTGGCGCATTTGTGCAGTCGTTAGGCTATCCCTGGCGCCGGATCGCCGGGATGAAATTGATGCACGACAAGTTCATCGTCCGCGACGGTCAATCGGTCTGGACCGGTTCGACCAACATGACCGACGACGCGTTTACCTTGATGGAAAACAACATTGTGACGATCGACTCCACGCCTTTGGCTGCTTATTACGCGGAAGAGTTCAAACAGCTCTGGGAAAAAGAAAACTTCGATAACACCGGCGACATTCGCACCGTCCCGACGCCGGTCATTTTTGCCGATCAATCTGGCTCCGCGCGCGTCATGTTTTCGCCAGGTCTCGGACAGGAAATAGATTCTGAGATCGCTCAGCGTGTCCGAGAAGCCAAACGCCGCGTCCGGATCTGCAGTTTGTTGATCAATTCCGGCACGCTCATTTCCGAGCTTGGTAATTTGTTGCGGCGAGGAACCGTCAAGGTCGACGGCATTTATGATCGCACCCAAATGGCCGACGTTTACCGACAGTGGCAGGAAGTTCCGTCAAATCGTTGGAAGATCGGTGCCCTCCAGGAAATCGTCGCACGCGCGGGGTTGGTGGGAAAAAATTCTACGCCTTACACCCCAACCGGCGCCCACGATTTTATGCACAACAAAGTGCTGGTCATCGACGACACGGTGATTACCGGCTCCTATAATTTCTCACGCAGCGCCGAATTTAACGCCGAGAACATTCTTTTCATCGAAAGCGCGCCGCTCGCCGAAACCTACAGCGGGTGCATCGATCACTTGATTCAAAAATATCGGTGAATGCTGTAGAGGCGGCCGTGGTGGCCACGTCGAAGCCAAGCGAAGGCGGGTCGGCCGCGCTTTCAAAAATAAATCGAAAGATTTCAGCATCAATCGACGAACTATGATTCATGCATCATCGATCACCCTGCCGCGTGTTCGCGCCATTCTACCTCCTCTCCCTTGCTCGGGAGGGGATCGAGGTGAGGGTAGCAAGGGCCCCTGGACCTGCGTTCTCTGACCTGGGTTGCCGCGCTGGTCACAGGCCACTCGGAAACTCAGAGCCAGCGACGCACTTGGCGTTTCAATTCCAGATAAGGCTCTCCGAATTTTGCGGCGAGATATCTCTCTTCGCGCAGGACCACCCCGTAATGCAAAATCAAGGCCAGCGGAATGACGAACAGCAGCGTGATCCAGTCGTTTAGAAAAAATCCGAGCGCGACCTGAAGTAAACAAAGCGCGAAATACATCGGGTTACGCGTGAAGCGAAATGGGCCGCCGCGCACAATCGTTAACGCAGGTTTGGCCGGATCGACGTTTGTTCCTGCCGCTTTCGTCGTCACCAGGGCCGACAACGCGAGCGTCGGAACCAAAATGACGAGAACAATTCCGCAAACCAGACAGGCTCTGTAACTCATGATCGGTAGCCGGATCAAAAAGAAGTGCACTAAGGCGCTGATCACCGCGCCCACCAGCCAGATCAACGGCGGAAAGGCGATGACCCCCGGATTGTCGTCAGTTGTCACAGGTCAGAAGTCAGGGGTCACTTTTTTACTTGGTCTTCCTCTCCCTTGTTCGGGAGAGAATTGAGGTAAGGCGATCCGCATTCCGCAATTCACTGCTAAACGCCGGTGCGGTTCGCATCTAAATGCTAGTTGCTAGTCCGGCTCGCACCTTCTTCCTTCGCTCGCCAGTTTGAGACTCTGCCAATCAAATCGCGCGTGGCAGCGGCGATGTCTTCCGCTTTTGATACGCCGCTGTCGATCAACGCGCGCCCTGTGCTTTCCCAGATTTTTCGCACGACCAATGCACCATTTTCGCGCACGATCCGGCCGAGGTGCTGGACCGCGGCGGCAGTTGCAGATTTACGAATCAGTTCGGGTGAAGTGCGCGATGTCAGTTCGCAGTAGCGTCGGGCAACCTCGCCCACGCGCAGTGTGAGAAATGCGTTGGCCGCGCCGTTCGAAACGCATCTCACCAGCAGAGCAGAGATTCCACTCAATCCGGGGATTCCGCCCTTGAGGGCCGGCACAACCGAAGTCGCCAGCGGGGCCACCATTTCTCCGAGATCGAGCGATTCAAGTCCGCTGGAAATGAACGCGGTGCCGGCAACGTTCAGATAAAGCCGAATCAACTCGCGAGGCGACGGCCGTTGCACATAAATGCGGGCGACACGTGTCACCATTTGGATTTGAGTGAAGAGAAGGATGAGCGCGTCGAGCCGGCCGTTTTGCATCAGCGCCGTGCTCAGAAACACCGTGCTCGCCGTTCTGCGGACGACCGAATCCGCTTCCACGGACAAAACGCCGATCGCATTTTCGATTTCTGCCGACGTGCTGAGCCGCTCGTCGCGTGTGCGCGGATTGGCGGCGAGACGGACACGGAGAACTTCCAGATAAGCCTCGTGTTTCGGACCGGAATCTTCCTCCGGCGGAATCAGCGCGGCCGGAAGTTTTGCGTAAGCGAGCAGGCAATAAAGGGCCGCCCAGGCGGCCGCGAGAACGAGCGTCCAGAAAACGACGCTGCCCGCGACGGGGTGAATTCTCTCGGCCAACGAAATCAAACTGGTAACGCCGGCGATGATGAGTGAGAAAACGCAGACCGTCACCAGCACGACCAGCGCGATAATAATTTTCCGTGCGTTAAAGTTCTGCTCTGGCGAGGTGGTAGCGCTCACTATCGTTTCGTTAGTCTCCACTGGTCTCGACCGCGTTCAACTTCTGCCTGCAGATAACAAATAACAATTAACCGATAACTGCGGCGGCGATGTCTTCTTCCTCTCCCTTGTTCGGGAGAGGAATGAGCTGAGGGTGATTCGTCTGCGCCTCACTCTCTGCTTTGTGTGCCAGCCGTAATCAAAAACAATACCTCTTTTGATCCGTTTTGATCCGCGTAATCCGCGGTTAGATTTCCTCATGGCAAAGCAAAAACGAATCGCGCTCGTCACCGGCGCGAACAAAGGGATTGGTTTCGAAGTCGCGCGCGACCTCGCGCGCAAAGGTTTTCACGTTTTCCTGGGGGCGCGTGATGAGAAAGCCGGCCACGCCGCGGAAGAAAAACTTCGCAAAGAAGGCGAGGTCACATTCCTCAAGATCGACATCGCCAACAGGGAGAGCATCGAGCGCGCGGTCGAGGAATTCTCCCGCCAGGCCGATCATCTCGACACGCTCGTCAATAACGCTGGGATTCTCCTCGATGAGGATAAAGACGTGCTGACGACCACTCCCGAAATTTTCGAGAAGACACTTCGAACCAATACGCTCGGCCCGTTGCTCGTCTCGCAAGCATTCGTGCCGCTCCTGAAAAAGAGCTCAGCTCCGCGCATCGTGAATGTTTCCAGCGGTGGCGGTCAGCTGGCGGATGGCGCCGACGGTTGGGCGCCCGCTTATTGCATTTCGAAAACGGCCTTGAACGGCGTCACTTCACAACTGGCCGCTGCCTTGCCGAAGTTCGCCATCAATTCTGTTTGTCCAGGTTGGGTCCGCACCGATATGGGAGGCGCCAACGCGACTCGTTCAATCGCGGAAGGCGCCGCCGGAATAGTTTGGTTAGCTGCCGACGCGCCGCAAAAAGAGACCGGAAAGTTCTGGAGAGACCGCAAAGTCATTCCATGGTGACACCGGGAATTCGAATCAAGGAACCAGGAATCCAGGAACTGTAACGCCTCTGCCTCTCGCGAACGATTTCGGAGTGTCAGACTTCCTCTCCCTTGCTCGGGAGAGGATTAAGGTGAGGGTGAAACTTTATGAAAACGAATGGTAACACGATCTTAATTACCGGCGGCGGGTCGGGCATCGGCCGCGGGTTGGCGGAAGCTTTTCACAAACTTGGGAATCAAGTCATCATCGCCGGCCGCGGTAAGAAATCGCTCGACGAAACAATTGCCGCCAATCCCGGGATGAAATCGATCACGCTCGACGTGGCCGATCCGAAAAGCATCCAATCATTCGCGGCTCAATTAATGAAGGACTACCCATCGCTAAACGTGATCATTAACAACGCCGGGATCATGCGCCCCGAAAACGTGCTCGAGGCGCCGAACTATTTGTCCGATGCCGAAGCGATGGTCACGACCAATTTGCTCGGTCCCATTCGGCTCACGGCCGCTTTGTTGCCGACACTCCGGAAACAACCGCACGCTACTATTATGACCGTTTCTTCCGGTTTGGCGTTTGTGCCTTTGGCCATGACGCCGACGTACTGCGCGACCAAAGCCGCGATCCATTCCTACACCCAATCCCTGCGTTACCAGCTCAAGTCTACAAGCATGGAAGTGATCGAACTCATACCGCCCTACGTTCAGACCACGCTCATGGGCGACCAACAAGCGGAAGATCCAAGGGCGATGCCGCTGAACGAATTCATTGACGAAGTCTTGTCGATCTTGAAGAGCCAGTCCGACGTGAAGGAAGTGTGCGTCAAGAAAGTGTATCCGTTGCGCTTTGCCGCCGAAGGCGGCCAACAAAAGTACGAAGAGTTTTTCAACCAGTTTAATGACGCGATGCACAGCTGATCGCTGACCTCTGACCTCCGTCGTTTGATCGCTGTCCTCCGACCTCTTGGCTCGCCGTAGCCTCAGCGTAGGCGGCTGCGTGCTCCTGAACACTTTCCGAGCCCTCAGCTGCGAGTACCTTGAGCAACCCACCCAAACGAAATGTTCACGCCCGGCAAAAATTTCCGTCCTCTCGATCGACGAGTGCACGTCGGTCACGTGCACTTGAAGGTCTCCGATTTGGAACGGTCGCTCGAATTTTACTGCGGCGTACTCGGCTTCGAGCTAATGCAACGCTGGGGCAAGAGGGCAGCCTTTATTTCTGCCGGCGGATATCATCATCACATCGGACTGAACACGTGGGAAAGTCTCGGTGGCTCACCGCCGCCTCCGGGCAGCACCGGTTTGTTTCACGTCGCCATTGTTTATCCCGATCGCGCGACGCTCGGTGACGCCCTCCGGCGACTGCTCGCGGCCAAGATCCCGCTCGATGGCGCGAGTGATCACGGAGTGAGTGAGGCACTTTATCTTCACGATCCAGACGAGAACGGAATCGAACTTTACCGCGATCGTCCAAAAGAGGAATGGTCGCGGAACCCTGACGGTTCCGTCGCGATGTCCACGCACCCACTCGATCTCGACGCGCTCCTGCGCGACGCAACATAGCCGACCATATTGACCGCCCGCGATTTCAGTCGCCAATATTGGTTAGTCATAATTGGCTGCGCCATTGCCGCGATCGCCTCCCTGATCGGCATTACATTTGTCTTGCTCAATCCGGCGATCACGCGATACGTCGAAGGCCCGCAATTTCACGCTGCACTGGAACAGGAAACAGCTAAGGGATTGCATTTTCCGAATTCTAAATTCGCGCCGATTAAGCGAACCGGGGTCCTGAGCGCAAGGAGCGAGACGTTCGAAGCGCGCGACGGACGAAAAGCCATGACTACGCTCGATGCGCAAGGGATCACCGCCCGATTCAATCTTCTCGGCGTACTTCTTCGGAGGTGGCAGATCGACGAGTTGCAAATCGATCGCGGCGAGATTGGCATTCAGATTTACGAACCAAAACCCGAGCCGGCGCCGCCCAAGCCGTGGTATTCGGTATTTTTGCCTAACCGCGTCTATTTGAAGCGCGTCTGGTCGGACAACGTTGATGTCACCTGGCTAATGCATGGCGACAAGGGCGGGATTTTCCGGACTCGCCTGCTCATCACGCCCCATGGGCGCGATTTCGAATATCGAGCGAG
>Ga0070698_100004391_pt1 | contig 15493 bp, 8 predicted proteins | sample KBSK1502metaG_FD_65477 | JGI IMG/M metagenome (GOLD analysis project Ga0070698, IMG submission 65477) | Corn, switchgrass and miscanthus rhizosphere microbial communities from Kellogg Biological Station, Michigan, USA - KBS K1-50-2 metaG | ecosystem: Host-associated > Plants > Roots >...
CGCGCGGACACTTCGCTCGAAGCCCTTGCCAAGCTCAAACCCGCCTTTCACTTAAAGGGCTCGGTAACCGCTGGAAACAGTTCCCCGATGAGCGATGGAGCCGCCGCCGTGGTGGTGATGAGCGATTCGCGCGCCAAAGCATTGGGTGTGAAGCCGCTCGCGCGATTCGTCGCTTATGCCACAGCCGGCTGTCCGCCGGAAGAATTTGGCATTGGCCCTGTGAACGCAATTCCAAAAGCATTGAAGCTGGCGGGCTTGAAACTGGACGAAATTGCCGTGATCGAATTGAACGAAGCATTCGCCGCTCAGTCCTTGGCCGTAATCGAGCAAGCGGGGCTCGATCCAGCGAAAGTAAACCCGAACGGCGGCGCCATCGCGCTCGGCCATCCGCTCGGCTGCACGGGAGCGAAACTCACGGCCAGCATCCTAAGCGAATTGCAACGCCGCAACGCCCGTTACGGCATGGTGACCATGTGCATTGGCGGGGGAATGGGCGCCGCCGGAATCGTGGAACGACTGTCGTGACAATTTGGGCGATCGGTTTACGGGTCTATCGCTTCCGCATATCCGAACCGGGCTCTGCTTCCATCATTAGTTTTAGCCGAGCAAGATCCTCGTGCAATTTTCTGCGCATCGCATATGTCAAAATCGGCTCAAAAATCTGATCGCCCACGCTTTCGAATTTTGTTTGAGATGAGAACAACAGCCGTGTGTACTCGCCGTCCGCCAACAGTTTAAATTTCACATTTCCAAGAAAGCTGTCGGCGGATTCCGTCGCGGGCCTCACGGACAATTCCAGTTCTTGGTTCGGAATCGCGCGAATGATTCTCACATTCATTGACACCTGATACGTTCCGATAGATTGGTCCAGGCGATAGGCGTAGTTTGTCTGGGCGGCCGGCCCGGTGCTCGGAATTCTTTCCAGTTTTGTAACATCGGAAATCCAACGTCTAAGCAATTCGTCCGTCGTGATCCAGCGATACACCACCGGCGCCGCGCGATCGATCGTGACCTCTTCCTCAAAATAACCTCGGTCACCGCGCCGCGCGGCAAACCACAGGACCACTGCGGCAAGAAGTAACAACACCCCCAGGAATTTCAGGGCCCGAGTCAAAAAACCCATTCATCCTCTAGCGTTGCGCGAAGAGTTTTCCTGAAGGAGATGGTATTACTCTCGCTCCGCTTCTCCTAGTGAATCGGCTCAAGCGGTGCGCGACAGCGACACCCTCCTGCCATGGCTCCCATCTCCTTCTTGATCACGGCCGTTTCCTGGCCTCCACGCGCACAAGCAGGGTTTCCGGAGAGCGCTTCGCAGCTGCCAGATCCTTCGAGTTAGCGCTTAGTACTTACGGTCAATTGCGACGCACCCGACGCCGGGGGTACAATCCGTCCGTAACGCTGTTTCACTTGTTCTTGTTTTCTTCATCTTCGCTTCACCATCGTCCGGAGGCGCCTCATGGCAACCAGCGTCGTTACGAAAGCTGCCGCAAAGGGCGGAAGCTTTTTGCTTGAATCCCCTGCCCCGCAGGATGTGTTCACCCCCGCTGATTTAACCGATGACCAAAAACTCATCGGACAGACGGCCGAAGAATTTGTTTTGAAGGAAGTTCTTCCCCTCGCGAAGGATTTGGAAAACAAACAGCCCGGATTGATGGCGCAGCTCGTAAAGAAAGCCGGCGAACTCGGCTTGATGGGTGGAGGAGTTCCAGAGGTGTATGGAGGCGCGGGCCTCGTCAAAATCGCCACTACCGTGCTCACTGAAAAACTTTCCATCTACGGCGGGTTCGCGGTCACCCACGGAGCGCACGCGGGAATCGGCACACTGCCCATCGTGTACTTTGGCACCGAGGAGCAGAAGAACAAATATCTGCCGAGACTCGCCAGCGGAGAATTGATCGGCGCGTATTGCTTAAGTGAACCACAAGCCGGCTCCGACGCGCAAAATTCCCTCACTCGCGCAGAACTGAACAGTGAAGGCACACATTACGTGCTGACCGGGCAAAAGATGTGGATCACCAATGGAGGTTTCGCGGATCTGTACATAGTTTTCGCTAAGATTGACGGCGAAAAATTCTCCGCTTTCATCGTTGAGCGGAATTACCCGGGATGCAAACCAGGCAATGAAGAACACAAGATGGGAATTCACGGCAGCTCGACAACGCCGGTATTTCTCGAAAATTGTAAGGTGCCCAAAGAAAACCTGCTGCACGAGATCGGTCGCGGCCACATCGTCGCATTCAACATCTTGAATTCCGGGCGCTTCACGCTCGGCGCAAGCTGCGTTGGGGGTTCGAAATACGTGCTGATGACGGCTTCAAAATATACCAAGGAGCGCAAGGCCTTCGGCAAACAGATCGGTGATTTTGGACTGATGAAGGAAAAACTGGCGGAGATGGCCATTCAGATTTTCGCCGTGGAATCGATGGTTTATCGCAGCGCAGGAAATATTGAAGCCATGATGTCCGCGGCCACCGGTGACAAAATCGCCCATTCCATGAAAGTTCTTGAGGAGTACGCGATCGAGAGCTCCATTGCAAAAGTTTATGGCAGCGAAATGCTGGACTATGTCGTGGACGAGGCCGTGCAGATTTTCGGTGGTTACGGTTTCCACGAAGAATATCCGGCTTGCCGTGCGTATCGCGATTCCCGTATCAACCGGATTTTTGAGGGCACCAACGAGATCAATCGCATGCTCATCGTGCAAATGTTGATGAAGCGTGCGACGGGAGGGCAATTGCCGCTGATCCCTGCGGCAATGAAACTTGCGGACGATATTCTTGCAGGCCCATCGTTTGAGGAAGCTCCGGAAGGCGTGCTCGCCGAAGAAACTCGCATAGTGGCAAACGCGAAAAAGATGTTTTTGCAGGCTGCGGGCGGAGCGGTACAGAAATTCCGCGAAAAGCTCGCGGACGAGCAGGAATTGGTCGCCGCTCTCGCAAACGTCGTGATGGAAGTCTACGCAATGGAGTCGTGCCTGCTTCGCGCGCAGAAAGCCGCTTCCGGCAGGGGAGACGCCGCGAGTAAAACGATGGTTGACGCGGCGCGCGTTTTTATCAGTGACGCGATGGAACGCGTGGAGCACGAAGCCAAGCGGGCGCTAGCCGCGGCTCACGACGGGGACATGTTGAGCACGCAGATGGCCGTGCTGAAGCGCTTCGGCAAACGGCCCGTGCTGGACACCATCGCGCTGCGCCGCAGCGTCGCTGCCGCCGTTCAGGCGCAGGACCGGTACCCTTTCGAGGGAAGATAATGGGGAAACAATAGAGAGGCTCTGCGCCAGCGGGTGCGTTGTGCTGGACGCAGGAAAGTGATGCCTGATTGGAACTTCGAGGAATTCAGCCGGTGCACGTGGCGGTGGGCTCCCATAAACTAGTGTGACAGGTCAACGCATTCCGCGACACACGCGGAAGGCTCCGCAATGCCACGGAAACTGTCCATCCTGGCCTTGGCGATCGTAGGACTGCACATCGTCGAGGTATTCACCCTTGGGAAGTCGTCCGCTGGTTCTCTGCTCGGAAATTCACTTCAAATCGTTGCGTGTTTTGTCGCTGCGGCTATGTGTATCGGAGCCTCTCGCCGCGGAAGCGGATTCACTCGTTCATTCTGGCTACTGGTGGCAGCGGGAATCGGGATCTGGGGCGTGGCAAATATTGGTTGGACCTACTACGAAGTAGTCTTTCATCGTGAGCCGCCGGAACTCTCTTTCGTTAGATTTCTGTTCGACACGCAAGGAGCATTTTTTACCATTGCGATGTTGCTGGATCAGGATCAGGAACTTACAAAACTGGATTTCGGATTTGTCCTGGACGCAATTCAAATCGTGCTCGTTTTTCTTTTCATCTACGTAGGGCTTTACTACGTCCCTTCGCTCTCGCTCGACTCGCATGGCGCACTTGTCAGGGAATATGCAATCGAAACCGCAGAGGTCTCCGCAGTGTTCGTTCTTGCGCTGCTGAGGACGTACCTGACGCCGTCAAGGGAATTTAGGAAGTTATATGGCGGGCTCGCAGTATATCTTGCGGTCTATGTGGTGTGCTCAGCGCTTGCAAACTATTTGCAGGCGCGCGAGGAAACTCCCACTGGAACGCTGCTGGATTTGGCGTGGACCGTGCCGCTGTTGTGGAATGCGTTTTGGGCAGCCACGTGGAAACCTGCGTCAGAAAAGCAGCCCGCCGGTGCGCTGCGAACGAAAACATTGGGCGAAACAATTCTGACCAATGCGTTGTTTGGTGTGGCTCCGGTCCTTATCTTTCTTCTTTCGACGAGTTTGGGGCCAGAGTGGAGGACACTACGATATTCCCTGCTGGCCGTGTCGGTCGTTTGTTACGTCGCGCGCATGGCGATCAGCGACTACCGCCAATCGCGCAATGCCGAGCTGGTGCGCCAGCAGGGGCGGGCGCTCGACTCTGCCGTGGATGGTATGGCCATAATCAATTCCGAGGGAAAGTACACCTACGTCAACGCAGGCTACGCGCAGATGTTGGGCAACGCCAGCCGAGAAGCGATGATTGGCAGCCGCTGGGATAGCGTGTCCGCGCAAAACATGGAAGGGGCGCCCCCGAACGAAATCAGGGCCGCACTGAACAAGGCGGGCCAGTGGTACGGCGTCGTGAATGTCCCGCGTGAACCCGGCGTGAGCGTTCCGATCGAACTGGCGGTCACGGCATTGCCGGAAGGCGGTGTGGTGCTTTTGAGTCGCGATTTGACGGAACGGAGGAAAGCGGAACACGCCCGCGCCGAAGCGGAATTCAAGTATCGAATGATCGTGGAGCAGGTAGCGGCGATCAGCTACATCGCCGAACCCGGAGTGAACGGCCGCTGGTATTACGTGAGTCCGCAGATTGAAGCGATCCTGGGCTATACGCCGGAGGAGTGGCTGGAGACATCGGAAAACTGGCTGCGGTTTGTGCATCCCGATGATCACCCCGCCGTGAATGAAGCAGAGCTGGCCGGACTGCGGGGAAAATCCTTCCAGGCTGAGTATCGCATTACGCGAAAGGACGGACGCACGGTTTGGATCAGCGACACGGCGACCATCGCGCAGGGCAGCGAGAATCATCCGGTGATGGAAGGTTTCATGGTGGACATCAGCGAGAAAAAGATGATGGAAATGCAGTCGCAGCAGGCACGCCGAATGGAGGCGGTCGGAAGACTGGCGGGAGGAATTGCGCACGACTTCAACAACCTTCTGACCATCATCAAGGGCTATACCGAACTTGCACGTCAGCGGACCGAGGGGCAATCGGCGCTCAGAAACGATATCGAGCGAATCGAAGACGCGAGCGAACGAGCGGCGGCGCTTGTCCGGCAACTATTGGCATTCAGCCGCAAGCAAGTGCTGCAACCGAAAAATCTGGATCTGAACAGCGTGGTGCGCGGTTTGGAGGTACTGCTGCGGCGGCTGATGGGTGAAGATATACGCATGCAGACCAACCTGCGCGCGGACGTCGGCACCATCAAGGCCGACCCCTCGCAGATCGAACAGGTCTTGATGAACCTGGTGGTAAACGCCCGTGATGCGATGCCGCACGGCGGAAAATTGATCCTCGAAACCTGTAACGTGGAACTGGATCAGGGATACGCAAGCGAGCACGTCAGCGTCAAGCCCGGACGCTATGTGATGCTGGCGGTCTCTGATACCGGCGTGGGAATGAGTCCTGAAACAGTCGCGCATATTTTTGAACCGTTTTTTACGACCAAGGGCGGAAGCCGCGGTACTGGGCTGGGGTTGGCCACCACTTACGGAATCGTAAAACAAAGCGGAGGCTACATCTGGGTGTACAGCGAGCCGGAACAGGGCACGACCTTTAAAGTCTATTTGCCCCGTGTCGATGAACACGCCGAGCCGGCAGAAGCGGTGCGATTGAAAAGCGCGGCGCAAAAAGGCACGGAAACGATTCTCCTGGTCGAAGACGATGAGGCCGTTCGCGACCTCGCCGAAACGGTACTGACTTCTTACGGATACAAAGTGATTGTCACTCAGGATCCCGAACACGCCGAGACCATTGCTCAATCCGGAATCTCGATCCAACTGGTGTTGACGGACGTGGTGATGCCGTCAATGAGTGGCCGCGAACTGGTTCGCAAACTGACCGCAAGATATCCGCACCTGCGAGTGTTGTATATGTCCGGCTACACGGACAACGTGATTGCAAGCGGCGGCGTGTTGGAGCCGGGCCTCGCGTTTTTGCAAAAACCATTCACCCCAGCCGTGCTGGCACAGAAAGTCCGCGAAGTACTGGATGCAAGTGCGTCCGTCGCGAAATAGCATTTGCAGCTTGGCCCGCCCCGCGCTGTGCACTCCTTTCCCCGGGGGCTTGTAAACCTCAAAAGAGAAGCAACTGTGCGCCTCCTAAGTACTCAGTCGCGCTGTTTGTCTGGCGGATCGGCCGCTTCTTTGGGCTTGGCTACTGTAGAGAGGGTTTCGATGTGGAAGCGCTGATAGTCCGAATAGCGCGTGACTTCGTTTACCTTGATTCCCTTCACCAAGAGAACGCGGACGCCCACGTGAGCTTCTTCGTAGGTGGGAAGCCAGACTTCGTTGTTCACAAAGGCCTGCTCGAAAATGAAGCTGGTTCCCTTCTGTAGATTTGCCAGCAGACCGCCTCCAAATTTGACGTCCTTTACAAAGTAGGCTTCAAGACGCGCGACCTCGTGCATCTTTTCATCGACCCACACAACTCCGGCTAGCTGTTGCACGACGCGCTCAGCCATTTTCCTGGGCTTGTACTCCGGATTGCCTTCGAAATCGAAGACCAGCACGTCCTGTCCGCGGAAGCGTTCATGGCGGGGATTGACGAACTGACAAGCGCGCAAGAAGACTTCAATTCCGGGTTCGTCCTTGTCCTCTTTTTCTTCTTTGCCTTGCGCGCGCGCCTTTTCCTCCTTTTCGTCTTTCTTGCTCTGCTTTTTCTGGACTTCCTCAATGCGCTTTCTGGTCTGTTCGTTATGTTTGGCTTGCTCCGCTTCGCTGAGGGGCTTGCCGGCTTTGCCTACGAGGGTCGAGATTTCTTCGCCATTGAGATAGAAGAAAGTGTATTCCTCACGCTCGACTTTCGTGACTTTCCCTGAAGCATCGAACTCCGTTTCTTCAGTGGCGCGGCGCCCGGTGTAGTTCTCCTTGATCTTATCGGTGGCTTTCTGATTCGCGTCGATTTCCGCGAAGAGTTTTTTCAAGTCGGGGAGCTGGACCTGCGATTTTCTGGGGAAATCGAATACGCGCTCACCGATGACCTGGTTTGCCGCGACTCGATTGATGACGATGTCGTAGGTTTCATTGCCGCGGCGGAGTTCAAGTTTTCGCGCAAACTGGATGCCGTTCTGGGGACGATAGTCGCCGTAAATCATTTCCTGCGGGACGCCTCCGAGTGCGCCCGACTCCTTGAGGAGCAGATGTGACAAGACATCGAAATAGAGTTGGCGTTTCACGCCGGTCGGCATGGTCAATTCGATTTCGACTGCGTCGCGAGAGGTCCCGTCACGAGACGAAATGCTTGCGGGACCGACGTACGCCACACCGACCTTGCTTTTCTTGAGACTAAGCAGGTGTGTGGCAGCCAGAGAGGAGGCGGCTTCGAGTTCGAGAGCGTCCTGGCCAAGCAAGGTCACGGCCTCGCCATTCGTTGAGAGATGCCAGGCCGACTTGCCATTGTAGGCGAGAATCTCGGGCTGTTCGGCCGAGATCAGTTCCATGTAATAGCGATTGGGAGCTTTGGAGTCGAGAGTAAAGGTTCCGGTCTTCCCATCGGACGAGCGGATCAAGGAGCCTTCAAGACTCAGGGTCTGTAGCTTCGAAAGCTTGTCCCTGCCGCCCGAAGCTTTCACGTATTGATCGATAATTTTGCCGGCGTCCTGGGCGCGTGCCGGCAAAGCGCAGCTCAAGCAGGAGACAAACAGAGCCGCCCGAAGGAGTGAACGCGTGCCCATGATTACTTAAAAGAAGAAACGCAGACGACGTGAAAAAGTTGCAGGTATCGCCGGTGAATTTCAGGGCAGGCCCAGGCCCGGTCAAATTGGCAGTCACTGCCGAGGTTCAGATCCTTGGCCTCCCGGGCCAGAGTCGGGCAGCTAGGATGACAGCATTGTGAATGGCACGAGCGGCGCCCCAATATCGCCTCATGACAAATGCAGCGCCCTTACGGTTTGGGACGATTCGAATACTTTTCGTACAGCCGTTTGTGCTTGTTGTCCGTCGAAGTGAGCTGTCCTTTGATGAACAGATACTTCACCTCCGTTGTCAGCTCGAGTGGGTCGCCGTTGGTAACGATGACGTTGGCAATCTTGCCCGTCTCGAGCGTACCCACCTGATCGGCCAGGCCGAAAATCTGCGCAGGATAGAGCGTGACGGCCTTTAAAGCTTCGTCGTAGGGCAATCCATGAGCCACGGCATTCGCCGCGTTCTGGCCCAGGCGTCGCGCAAAGGAATTGTCAAAGCTCCCGATGGCAAATTTTACGCCGGACTGCAAGAGCTCGGCAGGCTGGGTGAGAAGGCGGTCGTAGGGATCGTCTTCCTCAATGGGAAGGGAGAGCACGGGACGCAAAATGACTGAGATGTTTTTTGACCGCAATAGTTCCTTTACTTTGTAGGCTTCTGAACCGCCTGCGAGAATCATTTTGAGTTTTTGTTTGTCGCAGAATTCCACGGCGTTACGAATTTCGCGCGCGTGATCGGCAAATACGAGCAGCGGCAACTGGCCACGGATGACGGGGGCCAGCGCTTCAAGCTTGACGTCGCGTTCGAAATCCGAAGGACCGCCGTGTCCAATGGCCTGAGCATAGTGGCGAGCGCGCTCGATCCAGTCTGTCAATTCGTTGACCTGTTTGTCGTATTCCTGCTTGGCGTCGGCGTAAGGTTTCTCTTTGCGCGAGAAGGTGGCGAAATCGAAGGTGCGAGTTTCGATCTGCGGCCAATTCAAAACCATGGCGACGTTGCGCTTGATCTGCATCTCGTCCATGGTCCATCCGGCAAGATGAAAGGCCGAGGCCTGCCCGCCAATTACATTGCGGTTACCGGAGAAATCGAATCCGCCGCTGCCCGGCACAGCGAGAACCTCCGTTATGCCCGCTGCGCGGGTCACCGGAATGTGCTCGCTTGAAGGCAGGATCGCGGTTGCGGCGACGACATCCGGGTTGTAGCTGCCGATTTCGGAGGAATCAACGGTGGAACTAACAGCGCCGATCTCGCTGAGACCCATTTGCGTTACCGGGTCAAATAGTCCTGGATAGACCTGAAGACCCTTGCCATCGATGATCTGCGCGCCTGCGGGGACCTCAACGGCGGCGCCGACGCCTGCGATCTTGCCGTCCTTGATCACCAGAGTGCCGTCTTCGATTGGCGAGCCGGCGAGCGTCACAATTTTCGCGTGCGTGATCGCGAAGGCGGAAACGGTCTGCCGTGCAGCGGACCGTTGGCCGGCACATAGGAACAATGAGGCGGCAAAAAAATAAGCGAGCTTTCCTGACATCGAACCTCTCCTCATTGAGGCGTTTCTCACCGGGCACCGCCATCGGGAGAGGAAACCATCTCCTCTCCGCTGTCGCGCTTTACCGCATCTGAAGGCGGCTTTGGCTTGTCTTCTGGCGTCTTGGTTTCCGGTTTCTTTTCGTCGGGCTTTTTCTCCGCAGCTTTCTTTTCTTTTTCGAGCAGTTCCTTCTTTTCCTTTTCGACCGCGGCACGCTCAGCGACGTCTTTGTCGCGATCGAAGAGCACGCGTCCATCCACGATTGTCTTTTGAGCAACGGCGTACGCGCTCAAGGGATCGTGGTTGTAGATCACAAGATCGGCGTCCTTGCCGACGTCGATCGAACCGACGCGCTTGTCGATGCCCAGTTGGATGGCGGGATTGAGCGTGATCAGCTTGAGCGCCTCTTCGTGTGTCAGGCCGCCGTACCTGATCGCTTTCTCAGCTTCCTGATTGAGGTGCGTCGCTTCTTCAGCATCATCGGAATTGACAGAGACGAGAACGCCGCGCTTGGTCATCAACGCTGCGTTGTAGGGAATTGCTTCGTAGGCTTCAACCTTGTAGGCCCACCAGTCGGAGAAGGTTGAGGCGCCGACGCCCGCCGCTACCAGCTCATCCGCAACTTTATAGCCCTCAAGGACGTGCTGAAAGGTGCGAACTTTGAATCCGAACTCCTTGGCCACGCGCAGAAGCATCAGAATTTCGTCTTCGCGATAGCAGTGGGCATGAACGTAGCGCTTGCCTTCCAGAACTTCGACCAGCGGTTCCAGACGAAGGTCACGCCGCGGAGGAACCAGGTTTTTTTCGCCCGCCGCGACGCGTTTGTTGTAAGCATCCCAGGAGTTTTTATAGTCACGCGCTTCGGTGAACGCGCCGCGAATCGTTTCCTCGACGCCCATGCGTGTTGCGGGATAGCGCTTGGGCTGACCGGGAATGCTGAAATTCGAGCGCTTGGGATTTTCGCCGAGAGCAAATTTGATTCCAGGCAGCGCGCCTTCGAATGGCAGTTTTGCCGCGGGCTGGCCCCAGCGTAATTTGATGACCATGGTCTGGCCTCCGATGGCGTTCGCGCTGCCGTGCAGGATGTTGGCCGTGGTTACGCCCCCTGCGAGGTCGCGATAAATGTCAATGTCGTCGGGATCGAGGACTTCGGCGATGTTCGCGATGGAGGAAACGGAGACGCTCCCCTCGTTGACGCCGCCTTCGATAGCGATGTGCGAGTGGCAATCGATGATGCCGGGAATCACAAATTGCCCTGCGGCGTCGATGACTTTCGCGTCCTTGGGGGCCTTGATGGAAGGGCCGACTTCGGCGATCTTGCCGTCCTTGATGAGGATCGAGCCGTGTTCAAGAGTGCCGTGTGAAACGGTAAGAATGGTGGCGTTCTGAATGAGGATGATCGAGCTGGCGTCGGGAGGCGTGGCCATCGAAAACGAAGCACAAGCGAGCAGCGCGGCGAGAATTAGGGAACAGCGGGCGCTCATCGGATTTCCGTACCTCATCGGGCAGCTCCTTGGAAAGCGCCGGCAAGCTCGGCGAAGGACGAGTCATGGGTCGGCTTGACGCCGGTGAAATCGATTGAGAATCCCTGAACGCTGATACTGCCCTTCAGCGAAGTCCCGTCGAATGTGCCGTTGAAGGTGACATCGGCGAAGGAGGGCCCAATGGGAATGTTGATCACGAAATTGAATTTGTCGGCGCTGAGGTAACCGCTCAAGATTGACGCGGTGCCGCGTTTGCTTGTGAGGGTTCCAGTGATGGTGCCGTCTGAAGACATCATGAGGTCGGCGGTCGACTCTTCCGCCCCTTCGGGGCTGGTATAGGAAAGTTTCCACTTTCCTGTGATGTCGCCCTTGGGAGGATCTTTTGGCCGTTCAGGCTCACGAATCTCGAAACGGCGTCCATCCACGAAAACATATTTTATTTTTGTTTTTTCGTTGAAGAGATCGCCGTCCGCCACCACGAGGTTCGCAATTTTCCCTTTTTCGATGGAGCCGAGTCGATCGGCAACTCCATAGATTTCAGCGGGCGAAAGAGTGAGCGCGCGCAGCGCGGCATCGGGAGCAAGTCCAGCGTCGATGGATTTTTTGACGGCCTTCAGGAGATCCTTTGGGTTCGTGATGGAGCCAGAGTAGAACGCGAACCTGACCCCGGCCTTTGTAAAGGCCACAGGCGTAGAAGGAGCGCGATCCCTGAAGCGCAGAGTGCGCAAGGAGGGCACCTCCTCAGGATCGCTGTCTTTCTCTTTTTCGGGCCACTTGAGATCCACCAGCACGGCGGTCTTCTTCGCGGCGATTTCAGGCGCCACTTCGTAGCCAGCTTGTCCGCCATAGATCGCAGCGTTTACCTTCCAGCGATCTATCAGCTCAAGAGCGCGGCGAATGTCGACAGCGGAATTGCCGGAGAGCAACACCAGTGCGTGATCTTCCAGTGCGTCGGCAAGAGCAGCGGAAGCTCGGTCGTAGCGCGGACGTGCGACTCCCCTGGGGTTTTTCTCGTACACGGCCTCCGCTTTCGTGAGCCATTCCGTATCAAGCCACACCTGGTGTTCGTAGCCGAGAACGCCCATCAGCGAATCAGGAAATCCGCTCCCGAAGCCGCCAATCGGCCGGATCGAGACGGGAATTGCGACCGGGGATTTGACGACGAGATCACCCGGGCGCTCTCCAGCCAGATCGAGCACCGCGGCCTGACCGGGGAAAAAACCTGTTCTGGGAGCGGAGACCACTGTTGTGAATCCGGCGCTGCGCCAGGTTTCGATGCGTTTGTCGGAGAGGCTGACTTCGTCGGCAGCACTGCGCCACGGCGTGCTATTGGGGCGGTCCTCCGGGCCACGCGCACCTTCGCCGATTCGGCGTGGCGCTCCTTCGCCGGCCGGAGCCGGCGGCGGCGACGGCAGACCAACATCCACGAATGCGTCGAGCAGACCCGGATAAACGTTGAGACCCTTGCCTTCGATGACCCAGGCATCGGCGGGAATGGTGGCGTCCTTCGCGACAGCGACAATCACTCCGCGCGCGACAACGACAGTGGCTTCCTCCACAGGAGGACCAGACACCGGCAGTACTCGCGCGCCGCGGATGGCAAAGTATTGAGGCTCACCGCCCTGCGCAGAGGACGGAACCGGTGCGAGGAGAAGCAAAACGGCTAGCGTCAAACTGATGAGCGCAGCCAAAGCAATGCGTTCCAACACTGAGCGCATTCAAAACTCCTTTTGGAAGAACGAAAGGACGAATCCAGCGACGGCCTGTCAGTCGAATGGACGCATGAGGCTACTGTGAAGTTTCACATCCGTCAAGCAAGAGCAAGAGCGAACCATGTGTCGTTAGCACGTGAAATGTCCGGTTGAATGAACAGCTAAAATGCCCGCATGAGCGGGCCACTAGCCTAGAGTTACCAGCCTGCAAGAGAGGCATGGAGAAATATCAGAGGGCGGCAGTGGAACGAGCGAATGAAAGTACAGGGAGTGATCATGCGGGCCATGCGAACCACATCAGAGGCGAACGTTTGAGAACAACGAGTTCTTGTTTCGTGAACGGGAAAGCTACGGCTTTTTCTTTTTCCCTAAGAGTCCACCAAGCGCATTAATGGCGTCGGCTGGATTTTGCGTCGCGGTTTTCCCAACGTTAGGCAGCGAACTGCCCGCGCACCCAAGCTGCGACTTCAACATGTTGGCCGCGACTCCCCCAACATCCGGAACAAATTTGGGGTCTGACGCGGTTCCTTGAATCATAAAGGGAACTGTAGTGCCGCCGCCTTTGCAATTGCCGCCACCGCCACTACCTCCGCCGAGCGCACCGAGCACGTTTCCAACACTCGCTCCGCCCGAGCCCAGCGCGCCGATTGCGCCGCCCGTCAGAGTTGCGGCCATCTTGAAGTCAAGATTGTTTTTCGAATCGAGCGTCCCTGCGCCGGTCAAATTCCCGACGCCCGGAACAACAGCGACAAAGTTTTCTGCGCGAAGGCCATTCGGAGCCATGTGAACGTTGGTGGTCATTTTTTCGATATCAAGATCTTTGCCGGTCTTCAGACCCGTGAGCGCCGAGACTGCGGACATCTTGGATCCAAGATCAAAGCCGGAAAGCTTGCCATTGTAAAGACCAATGTTGCCGTCGGTGACCAGCTTGTTCGTTGGACCCTTTATGTTCAGATTTGTGCTCAGAGTTCCCGCGCTGAGCGATGTACCCTTAGGCAGATTCACGCCGATCGCAGGCAGAAACGCTTCCAAATCCTTTGCGGGCATTCCCTCGCCTGTCAGCTTCACGTCCACGACGGTAGCTTCCCCTTGAGAAGCGTACGTCCCGTTGATACGCGCTGTGGCGTTGCCGATTTTTACCGTGGAAGGATTCAACACCCCAGAATTTTTCCGCAGATCGTATTTGGTACTGTAAGCGGCATTGAGCGGAACGCCGGCCGGGCTGCCGCCCTGCACGAACAACGCCTTCGATAACTTGACGGTGCCGTTCGTTTGCGCCACGCCACCCTGGTCGGCGAGCGTCATGTCGACATCCGCGATTCCGCCCAGGCCAAGCGATGGATCGAGTATCCCGGTCGTCGCAAGATTAAGCGATTCGACTTGAAGCTTGGCATCAACCGGCGTAAGCGCAGAATCGGTCTTGTCCACGGGCCCCGCAGTGCCTTGAAGCTTCAAGCTGCCGCCCCCGGGAAGGTCGGCCGAAACCTTGATCGGGAATTTGGAATCAAGCGAAACGTCGGACGCCGTGATATTCACTTTGTCATAAGTTGTGCGTTGTTTTGAACTCGTCGTGCCAATAATGATCTTTCCGTTCGACAGCTCGAGGTTTTTCACGGAAATGTCCGGCGGCGAACTGGAAGCGTTCGGCGGCGGAGTTGTGGAACCTCCTGCCGGTGGTGCCTCCGTCTTCGCGGCCTTGGCAGGCGAAGCGCCCATAGTGGAATAGTTCCAGTCGCCTGCGCCGTTTTTCAACAAGGTGACCTGCGGGTCTTGGACGACAACGCTCGTTACATTCAGTTCTTTTGAAAAAATTAACGGCATTATCTCGACGCCGACATCGACAGATTTTGCCGTTAGAAATGGCGAGGGGCTGAATTTGGGATCATCGCCAATCGACAGGTTTTCCGCCGTGAGACCGCCATGAAGAAGAGACAAACTTAAGTTACCAACCTGGACCTTGCGGCCAAGCGCTGCCGACGCCCTCTGTTCAATGGTGCCTCGGAATTGGTTTACCGGAATCAAGAAGGGCGCAACGATCAGCAATACGATCAGGACACCAACTCCAATCAAGACGTATCGAAGGGTGCGACTCATGATGACCTCCGGACGGGCGGGACCGTGGATAAAAGGGCGGCTTTTGCGATAATAACATAAGCTATGCCGTCGAGCGCTCCGATCTGAATCCGCCTCGATGCTGTCCATTTGAATCGCGTGAGACTTCCGTTCGAAACGCACAACCTGGGGATTCACTGTGGTAATCTGAAGTTGAAATGTCCTGGGGCTGTAGCTCAGATGGATAGAGCGTCGGTTTCCTAAACCGTAGGTCGGGAGTTCGAGCCTCCCCAGCCCCACCATTCAACTCTTTGATTTGCTAGAGGTACCCCTTCTCGGTTTTTCTCGCTTGTTAGTATAATTCGGCGAGTGTCATAATCTCTCTCACCGAACGCTCCTGCCGTTCATCGTAAAATCGTCTTTTTTCCCGTGCTTCAGTTTGGGTCGCAGTATTGGCGTGCTCTGACCAGCTATCAACGTGTCAAGGGGATAGGGGATAGGCTAGAGCGAAACTGCCCTCTTTTGCACTATTTTGGTGCAACACATCAGACCTCGTCGCACTTGTCCTGGTTAGTCGCGTTACCGGAAACTTGGGTACCAGCCACCGGTTGTCCGGTTACAGATGGGGACCCGTACTATGGAAATCAAATTCAAATCGCAAGCTTATATCGCGTTGGAACAAGCGACGGTACATCTTGAGCGAGTACAGCACATACTCGCGAGCCTGAGAAGGGGTGCAGCTGACAAACTACAGGAAGCACGTCGCACAAGTGAGAATGATTTG
>Ga0070698_100004392_pt1 | contig 15490 bp, 13 predicted proteins | sample KBSK1502metaG_FD_65477 | JGI IMG/M metagenome (GOLD analysis project Ga0070698, IMG submission 65477) | Corn, switchgrass and miscanthus rhizosphere microbial communities from Kellogg Biological Station, Michigan, USA - KBS K1-50-2 metaG | ecosystem: Host-associated > Plants > Roots >...
ATGTTTATGACGGAAGGTTCCCGGAGCTCTCACCGTGCTTCAGCCGCAACGTTTTGCCGCACCGCCCCGTGAACACAAAGAAAAACTCCGGCCCCTACCACTGTCTCCGCGTTTCGCGCAGGAACAGCTGCCGGGGTCCGGAGCAGCGCCCTCATACTACGCGTCTGCCGGCTCTCGCGTGAAGGGACACCCCGGAGCCGGGGTGAAAGATCGTCTTCCTCGCGTGGTTCCGCCGCGATGGGAAAGAACAGCTCGGGATCCGCCTGGTTCGACAGTCGCGAGGCCGCGCTGATTATTCGTCGCCGATATCGGACAGGACCTCGCGCAGTTCGCTGATCAGCGGATCGTGGGGCGGCAGGAGGTTCTCCAGGCGGCGTACCGTGTCGCGTAGCAGCGCGCGGGCGTCGCCGTATCGTCCCAGCCGGCTGTACACCAGGGCCAGCTCCGCACGGCTGCGCAGCGTGTCAGGATGACGAGGGCCGAGCAGCCGCTCGAAGTCGCCCCTGGCCTGCTCGTAGACCCGCTCGGCCGCCACCGTCTTGCCCGTCCTCAGATAGGCAGCGCCCAGGCCGTACCGTGCTCTGGTGGTGTCCAGGTGATCGGGCCCGAGGGCGCGCTCCCTGTCAGCGACGACTCGCTTGTAGCCCGATACCGCCTCTTTCGCCAGGCCGCTGGCCAGGTAGGAGTCGGCCAGGGCCTTACGCGTGGTCATCGTCTCCGGGTGGCGGGGCCCCTGGGTGCGCTCCCGCTCGGCGAGCGTACGCCGGTACACGGCGATGGCATCGGAGCGCCGGCCCGCAGCCAGGTAGGCGGCGGCGAGCTCGTCCCGCGCGCCGAGCGTGTCGGCATCCTCGGGGCCGCGGGCCTGCTCGCAGTCGTAGAGCACGCCCTCGAGGACGGCGATCGCGCGGTCGAGCTGGCTCGCCGCCACGAGAGCGTGGCCCAGGCGGAGCCTCGTCGCGATCACGTCATGGTGATCCGGCCCGAGTTCCACCGCCTGGGTGTCGAGCAGCCGCTGAAACCAGCTGACGGCGTCGTCCGCGTGGCCGGCTGCCAGGCAGGCCTCGGCCAGCCGCTGCACAGCCAGGATCGTGTGCGGATGCCCGGCGCCGAGCCGTTGCTCGCTGATCGTGACCAGGTCGTGCCAGTGGTCGACTGCGGGACCGGTCAGGCGCGCCTCGTCCAGGCTGTCCCCGGCCCGAAGCAGCACCGGATGGCACCCGTCGGCCCACAGCCGGTCTCCCGCGACCTGCTGCAGGGCCGCGGTGCAGGATCGCAGACCGGAAGATGGCCAGCCGGGCATGTCCGGTGCCGGCCAGGCCTGGAGCAGGGCGTCCGCGGCGAGCAGGACCATCTCGTCCAGCATGCCTTCCGGCATCGCGGCGCGCAGCGCCGCCTGCAGCACCGGGCTGATCTGGACCGTCGGCGGTGCCGTCACGCGTGCGACGGTCAGCAGGCCGACGCGTTCCAGCACCGCCAGCGCCTCGCGGGCGGACTCCCGCCCTGCCCGGGCTTCGCCGCCGCCGTCGGCCGGGTAGCCAACTGCCGCCGGGGTGGTCAGGACGTTTCCTGGAATGCCGTGCCCGTCAAGCAACGCGGCCATGGCCAGCAGCGACTGGGCCAGCCCGTCCGGCGACAGCTGATTGGCACGCTCGAACGAGATCGTCCACGTGACCGCGCTAGCCGGGGGCGGTGCGCCAGGCGACTCCGTAAGCTGATCCCGCCTGCGGGTGAAATAGTCACGGTAGTGGTCGCATGACATCGAGGAGCTGGCGATCACCGCGCTGGCCTGAGTCAGCGCGGCCGGCTCCAAGCCGATGACGCTGACGAGGTCGATCGCGCCAAGCCGCTGGCCCGGGTTGGCGATCAGCCTCCCCATCAGGTGGCCAAGGGCCTCGCGCGAGTTGAACAGCCCGACCGGCAAGACCCGCATGCCGTCAGGGACGGCTGCGGCGTCGGCGCAGGTCACAAGGATCCGGCCGGCCCGGCCGGCCGGCCAGAGACCGTCCAGGTCCGCCGGATCGGCCAGGTCGTCGAGTACCACCAGCCATGGACGGCTGGTCTCGCCCAGCCAGGTGACAAACTGGGCGGCGACCGACTCGGCACTGCTCGCCTGCTCCCGGCCGGTGGCGGTGGCCATCGCCGCGGCGTAGCCAGACAGCACCGCGGCCCGGCTCGTGGCCTCGATCCAGACCAGCAGGTCCAGCTCGCGCGCGTGCCACAGCGACTCGGCGTAGGCCGCAGCGAGCTGGGACTTGCCCGACGATCTCAGCCAGTCCTGCGCAGCAGGGCCGGGACCGCCCGCCGGACCTGGGTGCGTCGCCCGGTCCGGGACCAGTGCGACCGCGCCTCCGGCGGCTAGCGCGCCCGCCAGGTCGGGCGCCGTCTCCAGCCGGTCACTGTAACCGCCGGTCAGCGCCGGGACCGTCCCCGACCGGACCGGCCAGGACGGGCCGCCGCCCGCGGCCGCTGGGCCTCTCTGCTGCGGTGCGCTGGCCATGGCGTGCTGTCCGCTGCGCACGGTAACCACGGCTGCCCTGCTCACAGTTCCATCTCAGGGATCCGCACGGGGGTGGACCTTGTGAGGGTCTGCCTGCGGAAGAAGGCGGGGGCGGTGACACGCATGTAGACAAAGCAGACTGTGCCGGCCAGCGCGGCCAGCGCGGCGATGATGAAGATCCCGCCGATCTGCCAGTGCAGGCCAGGCACCGTCCAGCTCGTGTAGCTGTTGGACGCCACCCAGTCGCTTTGCAGGCTGTAGATACCGGCCGAGAACATGATCAGGCCGCCGAGCACCGGCAGGATGCCGCGCATCCACAGCTCGCGGGCGTTGTTCGTCACCGTGGACCGGTAATACCAGGCACAGGCAAAGGCCGTCAGCCCGTAGTAGAAGGCGATGTAGAGCCCGATCGCGGAAACGGCGTCGGCGATCGGGTTGCCCCCGGAGATGTAGTTCAGCGGGATGTACAGCGCGACGGCAGCGACCCCCACCACGATCGTGGACACCGTGGGGGTCAGGTACCGGGGACTGATCTTGGCGAACTGCTGGGGCAGCGCCCGGTAGGCGGCCATGGACAGCGTGGTGCGCGCGGCCGGCAAGATCGTCGTCTGGGTCGACGCGGCCGCCGAGCTGAGCACCATCAGGATCAGCAGCCGGGACAAGACCGCACCGAGCCCGGAGTTTCCGAAGATCGCGCTCCCGGTCGCCGACAGCACGTCGAACTGGTGGTCCGGGTTCGTCAGCCCGACGCCCTTGTCGCCGACCCCGGCGAACGACTGCACGGCGACGATGACGATCCCGTAGGTGAACAGCAGCAGGACCGTCGAGATGATCCCGGCCCGGCCCGGTGTCCTGGACTTGTCCGCGGTCTCCTCGTTCACCGACAAGGCGGTGTCCCAGCCCCAGTAGATGAACAGCATCAAGATGATCCCGGACACGAACGCCGAGAGGGTCAGGCCCGCCGGCGACAGCCAGCTGAGGCTCGGGTGCAGCGACCCCGCCGGCTTGCTCACGAACACCTTGACCAGTGCCGTCACCGACAGCACCATCAGCATGACGACTTCGATAGTCAGCAGCACCCGCTGGAACCGGGCCGAGAGCTCAATGCCGCGGTAACAGATGTACGTCATCGCGATGATCCACAAGATGCCCACCAGCAGCACCCAGCCGCCGGAGGCGTTAGCTCCGATCGAGCTGTTCGGCCCCTGGAACAGGAAGAACCCGTACTGCCCGGCTACCTGGGCGAGGCTGCCCATGACCAGGATGTCGGCGGCCACGGTGGCCCAGCCGCCTGCCCAGCCGATCGCCGGCCCGAACGACCTGGTCGACCAGATGAACGTGGTCCCGCAGTCAGGGTCGGCCTTGTTCAGCTCGCTGAAGCCGATCGAGCACAGCAGCATCGGCACGAACGCCAGCACGGCGATCAGCGGCGATTTCAGCCCCACGGCCGCCACCACGAAGAACAACGTGGCGGCCAGGCTGTAGGCGGGCGCTGTTGACGCGACTCCAATGACGACGCTTGACGCCAGGCCGAGGGCGCCAGTCTTGAGGCCTTTTTCTCTCGACTCCTCGACTGGCTGCATGCCAGTAGCAAACGCGGTCATGGTCCCCCTCCGCCGATCGTGACGGGGCTGGCTGGCACATAACCGGCCCCCACCGATAAGGCTGCAGCGTAACGGACTATCAGCTCGCAAACTTGCACATTTGGACAATCGGCCATAAACATCCGCACCAGTATTACCAGAAGTACACTTCCGAACCCGCGGTTAAGCGTCCGCGGCCCATGTGCCCGAGCCCAGTCGGTCCCTGGCCGCGGCGATGACCGCCTGGCCGAGGCTGATGCCGCCGTCGTTGCACGGCACGCGGGAGTGCGTCAGGACCGTGAACCCGCGGGACTCCAGGCGGGTGACCACCTGGTTCAGCAGCAGCATGTTCTGGAATACGCCGCCGGACAGGGCCACCGTGGTCAGGGCCCGGCGCTCGCGGATGCGCAGGCAGGCCGCTGCCACGACGGCGGCCACGCCGTTGTGGAAGCGGGCGGCGATGACGGCGGGCGGGACGCCCGCCGCGAGGTCGTCGGCCGCGGCGCGGACCAGGTCCGCGCCGCGGACGTGGAACGCCTCTCGTGCGTCGATGGCGGCGCCGTAGGCGCCTCGCTCGGCCGGGTCGGCCAGCTGTTCCAGCTCGATGGCGGCCTGGCCCTCGTAGTTGATCGCGTCGCGGACGCCGAGGAGCGCCGCCACGGCGTCGAACAGGCGGCCCGCGCTGGACGTGAGCGGCGCGTTCACGCCCTTGCGCGCCATCGCGACGACGGCCGCCCACTGCGCGGAGTTGCGCCGCATGACGTCCAGGCTGCCCGCGTCCAAACCGTCAAGGCCGTCGAGGTAGGCGGCGGCCATCCGCCACGGCTGCCTGATCGCGGCCTGCCCGCCGGGCAGCGGGACAGGGGTCAGGTGGCCGGCGCGCTCGAAGCCGGCGTAGTCCGCGATCAGGAACTCACCGCCCCACAACGTGCCGTCGGTGCCGTAGCCGGTGCCGTCGAAGGCCACCCCGATGACGGGGGCGCTCCCGCCCTCCCCTGGACCAGCAGGCCAGCCGTTGTCGGCCAGGCAGGAGGCGACGTGGGCGTGGTGGTGCTGCACGCCGGCCAGGTCCACGTCTGCCTGCGCGCGGTCCAGCGCGTACTTCGTCGAGAGGTACTCCGGATGCAGGTCGTACGCCACGACGCGGGGGTCGACGTCGAAGAGGCGGCGGAAGTGTTCGATGCCCTCGGTGAAGGAGCGCAGCGTCTCGACGTTCTCCAGGTCCCCGATGTGGTGCGAGACGAAGGCGTGCCGCTCCTTGGCCAGGCAGAAGGTGTTCTTCAGCTCGGCGCCGCAGGCCAGCACCTGGCGGGGGAAGCCGCCGGGCACGACGACAGGTTCCGGGACGTAGCCGCGTGAGCGGCGCACCGGCTGCGGGCGGCCGCGGAAAACGCGGGTCACCGAGTCGTCGGTCCTGATGTGGATCGCCCGGTCGTGGGTGAGGAACGCGTCCGCGATCCCGCTCAATCGCGCGAGCGCGTCCTCGTCGCGGTAGGCGATCGGCTCGTCTGAGACGTTTCCGCTGGTCAGCACGATCGGTCCGGCTACGGCGCCGGCCAGCAGGTGGTGCAGCGGGGTGTAGGGCAGCATGATCCCGAGGTGGCGGTTTCCCGGCGCGGCCGACGGGGCGACCGCCGCATCGGGCCGCCGGGGCAGCAGCACGATTGGCCTGGCCCGGCTGGTGAGCAGGTCCGCGGCCGCATCGTCGACCTCGCACAGCGCGCGGGCCGCGGTCAGGCCGGCGGCGAGCACCGCGAACGGCTTGTCCTCCCGGTGCTTGCGGGCGCGCAGCGCGGCGACCGCGTCGTCGTGTGCGGCGTCCGCCGCGAGGTGGTACCCGCCGAGCCCCTTCACGGCGACGATCCGGCCGTCCCGCAGCAGCGCGGCCGCCGCGCCCAGCTGGTCACCAGTCAGCGGCTGCCCCAGGTCCAGCGGCTCCCCCGTCGCGCCGAGCAGGGCCAGCCGCGGGCCGCACGCCGGGCAGCACACCGGCTGGGCGTGGTAGCGGCGGTCGGCCGGGTCGTGGTACTCCGCCGCGCACGGCTCGCACATCGCGAAGCCGGCCATCGTGGTCAGCGGCCGGTCGTAGGGCACGTCGCGGACGATGGTGAACCGCGGGCCGCAGTTCGTGCAGTTGATGAACGGGTACCGGTACCTGCGGTCGGCCGGGTCGGACAGCTCGCGCAGGCAGTCCGCGCAGGTCGCGGTGTCCGCCGAGACCAGGGTCCCGCGCCGGCCGTCGGGGGCGTTAGGGCCGCTCGGCGCGATCGTGAAGGAGGCCGTGCCGGCCGGCGGCATGGCGGACGTGGTGACCCGCTCGATCCGGGCGAGTGGCGGCGCCTCGCGCTCCAGGCGGCGCAGGAACTCCCGCACCGTCGCGGGCGGGCCCTCGATCTCGGCGAACACGCCGTCCACGTCGTTGCCCACCAGGCCGCCAAGGCCCAGGCCGGTCGCGAGCGAATAGACGAACGGGCGGAAGCCGACCCCCTGGACGATGCCCTCCACGCGCAGCGCGGTCCTGATCACCTGAGTCATCACGGGCCCGTTCTGAATAGGGCTTATTCTCTGGCGGCGCGGGTCAGGTCGGCTTCCACCTCGACCGTCACCTCGTCCTTGAGCTTGAGCGCGCCGAAGAAGCCGGTGTACGGCGTGATGCCGTGGTCGGTCTGCCGCACCGTGGCGGTGCCCCGGTACTGGCCGGGCCCCCGGCTTACCAGCTGGAGCCTGGCCGGCCTGGTCGCGCCGTTGAGGGTCAGCGTTCCCTCGATCGCGCCGCCCGAGGCCGCCGGGATGATCCGGGACGAGGTGAAGCGGGCCGTGCCGCCGCCGAGGATCTTGCCGGCCGTGTTCAGGATGTCGCGGCGGTCCTTGTCGCTGAGCGGCTTGGCGCCGCCGGTGCCTTCGAGGACGGCCAGCGAGCCGAGGTCGAGCTCGGCGGCGACCTCCGCCGCGGCCACGCCGTCGTCGGGCACCGTGACCGTCGCGGACCAGCGGGTTACCTCAATGGTCAGGTCGTGGCCCGCGCGGGCGGCGAGCCCCGCCCGGCCGGTCTTGATGACGACCCGGCCGGAGTCCGGGCCGAGCCGGAAAGAGCCCGTGATGTCGTCCACGGCCCCACCGTACGCCGGGCGGCCGGTCAGGGGAACGGGACCTCGCCGAAGAGCTCGTGGATCCGGCGCAGGTCACGCAGCCGCGGCTCGGTGCTGCCGCCCACCCAGCGGCTGACGGTCTTCACCGAGACGCCCAGCTGGCTCGCCGCGGACTCGATCGTGAGGCCTTCCCTGCGCAGCACGCCGGTCATCCATTCGGCGAACGACGCCGAGGGCGCGCGGTCACTGCCGGCTTCGGCCGTCGCGGCGGCGGGTCCGGTAGCGGGGAGCTCCGCGGCGGCGCGCGCCGGGCCTGTCGCTCCCGTGACCTCGGGGGAGCGCAGCAGCGACGTCAGCGCGTCGATGCCCGGGGCGGACGGGAACTGCGGGCCGGAGCGGAGCACGTCCACCTCGACGTGGTCCGGGAAGATCCGGAAGGAAACGCTGATGGCCCCGGTCGGGCCCGCCGCTTCCAGCAGCGCCTGGGACACGGTCTCGCCGACCTCGCGGGTGTCCTCATCCGACAGCGGCGACTGGGCCAGGCAGCGCCTGACGAAATCGCGGATGTCCGGGATCGAGGATGGCCTAGCGGGGAAGGTTTGCGACACCACCACGACAGGCACGACCTCGATGTTCTCGCTGATCCGGTCGTTTGCCCTGTCCATAACCCTTTCCCGGGTACCGCCTCGCGCTCCCCTGCCCTGCAAGCGTACGTGCCCGGTACGCCAGAATGCGACTCACGATCGCGGACAGAAATGTCCACCGGGCTGACGGTTGTGTCTTGATCCTCCGCTTACACCAGGTTTACGCTGAGGGCACCGAAGACGGCCTACGGCCCGGAGCGGGCCACTGGCCGCGGCCGACCGAAGGACGGCATGCCATGACGCAGGAGTCACAGGCTACGCAGGAACCAGTCATACACATTCTGTGGATGAACGGCGGTCTCGGGTGTGACGGGGACTCGGTGGCGCTCACCGCCGCCACTCAGCCCAGCATCGAGGAAATCGTGCTCGGCGCCCTGCCAGGGCTGCCGAAGGTGGCCGTGCACTGGCCGCTGATCGACTTCGAATGCGGGCCCGAGCAGGGGGCTGACACCTTCATCGAGTGGTGGTGGAAGGCCGACAGGGGCGAACTCGAGCCGTTCGTGCTGGTCGTCGAGGGATCGATCCCGAACGAGGCGATCAAGTCCGAAGGGTACTGGTGCGGCTTCGGCAACAACCCGGCGACCGGCCAGCCGATGACCACCAGCGAGTGGCTGGACCGGCTCGCGCCGAAGGCGACGGCCATCCTCGCGGTCGGCACCTGCGCCACCTATGGCGGCATCCACGCCATGGCCGGCAACCCGACCGGCGCCATGGGCGTGCCCGACTACCTCGGCTGGGACTGGAAGTCCAAGGCCGGCCTGCCAACGGTCTGCGTGCCCGGCTGCCCGATCCACCCCGACAACCTGTCGGAGACGATCCTGTACCTGCTGTACCAGGTGACCGGGCAGGCGCCGATGATCCCGCTGGACGAGGCGCTGCGGCCGCGCTGGCTGTTCGACGCCACCGTGCACCAGGGCTGCGACCGGGCCGGCTACTACGAGGAAGGCACGTTCGCCGGCGAGTACGGCTCGCCGCAGTGCCTGGTCAAGCTGGGCTGCTGGGGACCCGTCGTCAAGTGCAACGTGCCCAAGCGCGGCTGGATCAACGGCGTCGGCGGCTGCCCCAACGTGGGCGGCATCTGCATCGCCTGCACGATGCCCGGCTTCCCCGACAAGTTCATGCCGTTCATGGACGAGCCGCCAGGGTCGCGAGTGTCCGCCACGGCGAGCGGCATGTACGGCACGGTCATCCGTTCGCTGCGCGGCATCACCGCCCGCACCGTGGACAAGGAACCGAAGTGGCGGGTCAAGGGTCCCGAGCTTCGCACCGGCTACCAGAAGACGTGGTGATCAGCGATGACGGCGACGGAGAAGGCACCGAGCAAGGCGTCGGGCAAGGACACTGACCTCGTCGAGATGACCTGGGACCCGATCACCAGGATCGTAGGCAGCCTCGGCATCTACACCAAGATCGACTTCAAGGCCAAGCGGGTCGCCGAGTGCCACAGCACCTCGTCGATCTTCCGCGGCTACAGCATCTTCATGAAGGGCAAGGACCCGCGCGACGCGCACTTCATTACCAGCAGGATCTGCGGCATCTGCGGTGACAACCACGCGACCTGCTCGGTCTACAACCAGAACATGGCCTACGGGGTGCGGCCGCCGCACCTCGGCGAGTGGATCATCAACCTGGGCGAAGCCGCCGAGTACATGTTCGACCACAACATCTTCCAGGAGAACCTGGTCGGCGTGGACTTCTGCGAGAAGATGGTCGCCGAGACCAATCCCGGGGTGCTCGAGCGCGCCAACAGCACCGAGGCGCCGCACGCGGCCGACCACGGTATGAGGACCATCGGCGACATCATGCGCTCGCTCAACCCGCTCGAGGGCGAGTTCTACCGCGAGGCGCTGCAGGTGTCACGGTGGACGCGGGAGATGTTCTGCCTGATGGAAGGGCGTCACGTACACCCGTCGACGCTCTACCCCGGCGGCGTCGGCACGGTGGCGACGGTGCAGCTGTTCACCGACTACCTGACCCGGCTGATGCGCTACGTGGAGTTCATGAAGCGCGTCGTGCCGATGCACGACGACCTGTTCGACTTCTTCTACGAAGCACTGCCCGGGTACGAGGAGGTCGGCAGGCGGCGGGTGCTGCTCGGCTGCTGGGGCAGCCTCAACAACCCCGAGTACTGCGACTTCACCTACCAGAACATGGCGGACTGGGGCCGCAAGATGTTCGTCACGCCCGGCGTGGTGGTCGACGGCAACCTTGTCACCAACAGCCTCGTCGACATCAACCTCGGCATCAGGATCCTGCTCGGTCACTCGTACTACGAGGACTGGGAGGACAAGGAGATGTTCGTCACGCACGACCCGCTGGGCAACCCGGTGGACCGCAGGCACCCGTGGAACCAGCACACGATCCCGCGGCCGGCCAAGCGCGACTTCGACGACAAGTACAGCTGGACGATGTCGCCGCGCTGGTTCGACGGCAAGGACTACCTGCCGCTCGACACCGGCGGCGGCCCGATCGCCCGGCTGTGGGCGACGGCGCTCGCAGGGCTCGTGGACTTCGGCTACGTGAAGTCCACCGGGCACAGCGTGCAGATCAACCTGCCGCGCACGATGTCGCGGCCCGAGGTCAGCTTCGAGTGGAAGATACCGGTCGACAAGGCGGGGCAGCCGCTGTCCAACGCGATTGAGCGGGACCGGGCGCGGACCTACTTCCAGGCCTACGCCGCGGCGTGCGCGCTGTACTTCACCGAGCAGGCGCTCGCCGAGGTACGGGCCGGGCACACCAAGACGTGGGAGTCGTTCAAGGTTCCCGACGAGGCCTTCAGCTGCGGGTTCACCGAGGCGGTCCGCGGCGTCCTCTCGCACCACATGGTCATCAGGGGCGGCAAGATCGCCAACTACCACCCGTACCCGCCGACCCCGTGGAACGGGTCCGTCCGGGACACGTACGGGACGCCGGGGCCTTACGAGGACGCGGTGCAGAACACCCCGATCTTCGAGGAGAACACGCCGGAGAACTTCAAGGGCATCGACATCATGCGCGCGGTCCGCAGCTTCGACCCGTGCCTGCCGTGCGGTGTCCACATGTACCTGGGCGGAGGCCGGGTGCTGAAGACGGCACACTCGCCGACCGGAATCACGCTGGCGGTCTGAGGTGACCGCCGGGTCCGGCGCGGACGATGGGGTGCCCGCCGGCGCTTTCGACGGTGGCACCTTTGACGGGGGCACCTTCGACGGGGGCACCTTCGACGGGGGCATCGACGCCCAGGCCGCCGGGGAGCGGGTCGAGACGCTGCTCGCCGAGCTGCGGACGCGGGCGGGCCCCGAGACGGCCGACACCGCCGAGGAGTTGGTCGGCTGCCTGGTGCGGCTCTACGGCGCCGGGCTGGCGTCTATCATGCGGATCATCGGCGACGACTCCAGGCTCAAGGCCAGGTTCATCGCCGACCCGCTGGTGGACAGCCTGCTGCTGATCCACGACCTGCACCCGCTCGACGTCGGCACCCGGATCCGGCGGGCGCTCGGGCGGCTCGGGATCGGCGCGGAGCTGCTGTCCATCGACGACGACGGCGTGGCGCTCATCCGGCTGGCCAACGGCCACGGGCACGCGGGCGTGCAGGCGGACGTCGAGCAGGCCGTCGCGGACGCCGCGCCGGAGACGACCGGGGTCAGGATCGCACCGCGCGAGGCGCCGCTGCTGCAGATCGCCCGCCGCCCGCCGGGTGCCGCGTGAGCGGTCTGCGGCGCTTCGCCGCTCCGCCGCGACCGCAGGCGCCCCCCGCCGAAGAGCGGTGCACGATGTGCGGCGAGCGGGTTCCGGAGCGGCACGGCCACCTCGTGGACACCGAGCAGCGCTCCATCAGCTGCGCCTGCACGGCTTGCGCGCTGCTCTTCACCCGGCCGGGCGGCCGGTACCGGACCGTGCCCGACCGGGTCCGCCACGACCCGGACGCGCCGCTGACCGACGCCGAATGGGCCGAACTCGGGATCCCGGTGGGCATCGCGTTCTTCTTCGTCAACTCGGCGCTCGGGCACGTCGTGGCCAGCTATCCCAGCCCGGCCGGCGTGACCGAGTGCGAACTCGACCTGGCCGGCTGGGACCGGCTCGCGGCCGCCCATCCGCTGCTGCGGGCGCCGTCGCCGGACGTGGAGGCGATCCTCATCGTCGCGGGCTCGCCGCGCCTCGCGGGCGGCGCGCCGCTCGGCGCCGGCGATGGCGGAAGCGGGGGCGGGGGTGTGGAGGCGTTCCTCGTCCCGATCGACGCGTGCTATTCGCTGGCGGGCGGCCTGCGGGTGCACTGGCGCGGCTTCGACGGCGGCGCGGAAGCACAGCGCCTCCTGACGGACTTCCTCGCCGATATCCGGGAGCGCGCCCGCCCGCTGGCGTCCCCGGATCCGCTGGCAGGGGCGTAGATGGCGAAGCTCATCTTCGACTGCACGGGGGCGAGCGCGGCGCCGTACACGGCGACGCCCACGCTGCTGTTCCGGCTGAGCATCACGGAAGGGCTCGGCGAGCGCGTGGACGCCATCGCGCTGCGCTGCCAGATCAGGATCGAGCCGCACAAGCGCAGGTACTCCCCCGACGAGGCACGGCGGCTGCACGACCTGTTCGGCGCCACCGAGCGCTGGGCGGAAACGGTCAAGGCGATCCAGCTCGCCGCCGTGTCCGTCATGGTTCCCGCGTTCACCGGGCAGACCGAGGTCAGCCTCGAGGTGCCGTGCACCTACGACCTCGAGGTGGCCTCCGGCCGGTACCTGCAAGGCCTTGACGACGGCACGATCCCGCTGCTGCTGCTGTTCAGCGGCACCGTCTTCGCCTCGCCCGACGGCCGGCTGCGCGTGGAGCCGATCCCGTGGAGCTCGGAGGCCAGCTACCGGATGCCGGTCAGCGTCTGGCAGGACGTGGTAAACGAGCACTTCCCCGGCAGCGCGTGGCTGCGCTGCAGCCGCGAGACGCTCGACGAGCTGTCGGCGTTCAAGGCCGCCCGCGCGCTGCCGACCTGGGACGCGACGCTCGCGGCGCTGCTGGCGAACCAGCGGGCGAACGGGACCGCCAGCGGGACGGCGGGTGGCACGCCATGAGCCTCGACGACGTGCGGCGCGTCGCCGACGCGGTGCTCTACGAGGGCTACATCCTCTACCCGTACCGTGCCTCGGCCCAGAAGAACCGGAGCCGCTGGCAGTTCGGCGTGCTGATGCCCCCGGCGTACGCGGCGGCCGATCCGTCGGAGACCACGACCGCACGGGCCGAGTGCGTCTTTACCGGCGACGGCGAGCCGTCCGTCGACGTGGTCGTCAGGTTCCTCCAGGTGCAGCGCAGGACCTGCCCCGGCCCTGGGGCCCCGGACACCTGGGACGAGGCGGTCGAACGCGAGGTCTCGGTCACCGTGGCGGGCGCCGCGCTGTTCGGCGACGGCACCGCCACGCCGTTCGGCATCCCTGGCGGGGAGGAGCACGAGGCGACCGCGGACGGGGAGGTGATCCGCGTCCGCCGGGCGCTGCGCGGCGTCGTGACGGTCCGCGCCACCGAACTGCCCGGTCCCTGGCAGGCGGCGCGGCTCACCGTCGGGGTGACCAATCAGACGGCCGCCGGGCTGCTCGATAGCAGAGCGCGGGCGCTGCCGGCCGCGCTAGTGGCGGCGCACATGATCATCACCATCTCCGGCGGCGCGTTCGTCTCGATGACGGACCCGCCAGAGTGGGCCGCGCCGGCGGTCGGCGAGTGCGAGAACGCCGGCTGCTGGCCGGTGCTCGCCGGCCCGCCTGGTGAGCGGAACGTCCTGCTGGCCTCCCCCATCATCCTGCCCGACCATCCCGAGGTGGCCAGCGAGAGCCCTGGCGAGCTGTACGACGGCACCGAGATCGACGAGATCCTCACCCTGCGCACGCTCGCTCTCACCGACGAGGAGAAAGACGCCGCCCGCGCCACCGATCCACGTGCCGCGGCGCTGATCGACCGGGTGGAATCGCTGGACGGTGCGGCACTCCAGCGGCTGCACGGCACGATCAGGGGCTGGCAGGGCTCACCGCCCGCCGAAGCCCGCGAGGACGGCGGCGCCGGCGAGGTCCCCTGGTGGGATCCGGAGGCGGACCAGTCGGTGTCGCCGTCCACCGATTCCGTGCTGGTGGCCGGGCAGCGGCTCGCGCGCGGCAGCCTGGTGACGCTCCGGCCCGGCGCCCGCCGCGCCGACGCGCAGGACATGTTCCTCGTCGGCAGGACCGCGGTCGTCGAGGCGGTGCTGCTCGACGTGGACGACCAGCCGTACCTGGCCGTGACGCTCACCGACGATCCGGCGGCCGATCTGCACGCGGCGCACGGCCGCTTCCTCTACTTCTCGCCGGACGAGGTGGAGCCCGCATGATGGGGACGGAGACGGGGTCGGGGGCCGGACGCACGCTGGTCGCCGGCGTCGGCAACGTCTTCCTCGGCGACGACGGGTTCGGCGTCGAGGTGGCGCGGCTGCTCGCGGAAAAGCCCCAGCGGGACGGCGTGGAGATCGCCGACTTCGGCATCCGCGGCGTGCACCTGGTCTACGAACTGCTGGACGGCTGTGACCTGTTCGTGCTCGTCGACGCCGCGCCGCGCGGGTACGAGCCTGGCACGATCACCGTGCTCGAGGTCGACCTGAACCAAGCCGGGCCTGGCGCGCCGGTTATGGACGGCCACGGTCTGTCACCCGATGACCTCTTCGCTATGCTCGCCACCATGGGCGGTCGCCCCGGTCGCAGCCTGCTCGTGGCCTGCGAGCCGGCCGATGTGAGCGCGGGAATGGGGCTCTCAGAGCCGGTGCGGGCCGCCCTGCCGCACGCGGTCCGTGCGGTAGAAGAAATCCTTAGCCAGATCGGACAGAAGGAAGGTGTGCGCAATGGTGCGCAGGCTGATCACGGTGGCGGTGATAGTGACGGTGGTCGCAGTGGTAGTCGCCGGCCTGCCGGACATTAAGCGCTTCCTCAAGATCAGGGAGATGTAACCCCCGTGCACGAGTTCGGGCTGTGCGAAGGCGTCCTCGACGCCGTCCAGAAGCGGGCGGCCGGGCGGCAGGTGGCCGGCATCCGTGTCCGCTGCGGGGTACGGCACGCGGTGGACCCCGCCTCGATGGCGCAGGCGTTCGAGATGATCGCCGCGGGAACGGAGGCGGACGGCGCGGCCGTCGAGGTCGTCACGGTCCCCGCCACCGTCACCTGCCACGGCTGCGGAACGGCCAGCGAGGTCGCCGACCCGATACCGGTCTGCCCGCGGTGCGGCAGCGCGGACGTGGACGTGAGCGGGGGCGATGAGCTGACGCTCGAATCCGTCAGCTACAGCCGCGCGGAATTATCCCGTACATTACGGTCGTGGCCGTCGACGGATTTGAACTCGCCTACGACAGGACCGGTTCCGGTCCCGCGGTCGTGCTGCTGCACGGGTGGCCGGGCGACCGCACCGACTACCGTGAGCTGATCCCGCTGCTGAACGGCTGCGAGGTCGTCGCGCCGGACCTGCGCGGGTTCGGCGAGTCGGACAAGCACCCCGCCGATCCTGGCGCGCAGTACAACGCGGTGGCGAACGCGCGCAGCGTCGCCGGACTGATCACCGACCTGGGCCTGAACCGGCCGGTCGTGTTCGGCTACGACATCGGCAGCCGGGTCGCGCAGGCGCTGGCCAGGGACCGGCCCGAACTCGTCAAGGCGCTGGTGATCACCCCGCCGGTGCCCGGCGTTGGCACCCGGGTGTTCGGCC
>Ga0070698_100004393_pt1 | contig 15490 bp, 11 predicted proteins | sample KBSK1502metaG_FD_65477 | JGI IMG/M metagenome (GOLD analysis project Ga0070698, IMG submission 65477) | Corn, switchgrass and miscanthus rhizosphere microbial communities from Kellogg Biological Station, Michigan, USA - KBS K1-50-2 metaG | ecosystem: Host-associated > Plants > Roots >...
GAGACACTCACCCAACTTCACGGGTGAGCCCGTGTCCCAGTTCCTGAAGGACATGCTGATCCACCCCCGCTGGGCGGACGAGCGCGCCAAGAAGTGGGGTAAAGAGTCGGCGCTTTTTCAGTCGAAGGTCGAGGGTCAGTTCCCCACCGGTGGTGACCCGTTTGCGGTGATCCGCTACGACTGGGCGCGAACGTGCCAGCTCACGGAGTTCCCGGCCGGTCAGCCCGTCGAAGCGGGTATCGACGTCGGCGCCGGTGGTGACCGCACGGTCATCCGTGAGCGGCGCGGACTCAGGGCGGGGCGGGAGCTGGAGTTTATCGACCCCGACCCCATCCGCACCGCGGGTGAGCTTACACTCGCACTGCGGGAGTGGGGCATCCAGAAGGTTAAGATCGACAGCACGGGCATCGGCTGGGGACTCGCGGGCACACTCAAGGAGGCGTCCTCACGCCACAACCCGACGGGTCATCGATCACACGATGCCGAGGTCGTCGCTGTGAACTTCGGCGCGGGACCCACGGATGGGTACGAGGACAAGTACCTCAACAAGCGTGCGGAGATCTGGTGGGGTGGGCGTGAGCGGTCTCGGCCGGGTGTGGAGGCGTGGGACCTCGTCGAGGTTGAGGATGACGTTCTCAACGAGCTGTGCTCATCTAAGTACGTGGTGCTCGACAGCAAGGGTAAGATCAAGATCGAGCCTAAGACCGACCAGATCAAGCGCCTGGGCTTCTCACCCGACCGCGCGGAGGCGCTACTCCTCGCGTTCTTCGAGACCGTGACGGTCGCGGAGATCGTGATACCTAGCGGGTTGGCTCGCGCGCGCATCGGCGGGATCGGCCGTGCGGGCATACCCACCTTGTAGACTAGGTCCTGTGACCACCACAGATCTACACATCCACATTCACGTGGGCGACGAGGCTCGCGTGACGGCACTGGAGGAGAGAACCTTGTCCGTCGAGACCGATCTTGTCGCGCTGCAGGCCACCGTGACCGAGTTCAACGAGGACATCGCCGCGAAGGTAGCGGCGCTGGAGGCGGCCCAGGGCGAGTTCACTCCCGCGGGCCAGGCGGCGTTCGACGCGCTGAAGGCGACCGTGCAGGCCGGCGTCGCCGCCGTCGGTGACGCGGACGCGGACGGCAACCCGGTCACTCCGACCCCGTAAGCACCGCGCCGCAACCGCATATAACGCACAAAGAGGCCCGGCCAAGAACTGGTCGGGCCTCGGCGTGTCCTACTCGACGTCGACGATTTCCATGAGGAACCGGAGAAGCTCGTCATACGAGCCCTTGTCGAACGCCTCCACGCTGAATCTCTTGATCTCTTCCGCGGGAACTCCCGCTTTGCGGAGTGCCTCACGGACTCGACCGACGAGAAACATCGCGTTCGCGTCGGTTCCGGTGAGCTTCACTGTGACGTCATACCTAGGCATCTACACTCCTCAGTGTCTTCGGGCGTGCCGTCCAGTGACGGCCGTTCGCCGTCACGTTGTACGCGATTCCTCGCCGCTGGGTACCGGCCCACATCGTTACTCGATTGATGACGACGCACTCGATTCGAACGCGCGACAGCGAGTCGGTGTAGATCATCGAGCCACCGATGATCATCGCGAGCTCCGACGACGCATGTATCGCTCCAGGATGGGCGAGTCGTAGTGCTCGGCGATCGCGTACCACAGCTTAATGTACAGGTTGTGCGTGTCCTTGCCGCCACCACCACGACGCTCGGTCGTCGGCTTGAACTTCCCATAGTCGATTGCTCGCACCATGTCGGCGAGTACGTTCGCGAACTCATCGCGAATGACGTACACTCGATACTCGTAGTCGCGGTCGCGGGTGTCGCTGATCGCCGAAACGGAGCAGCCGTTCGCGATCATTCGCTTCCGGAGCTTCACGAGGACCTTCCGGTCCCGCGCCCGCAGCTGCATGTCGTAGTCGACGAAGTCAAGATCCTGAAACTGGCGCTTCAGTGCGGCCGGGATGTCGGCTGGCGTGACGAAGCCCTCGGACGTCATGATCCACATATGCCACTCCTTCGTTAGGTTCACTAGGACGGAGGGGCGCCCGTCGCAGGACGCCCGCCCTCTGTGCGATTAAGACTACTGTACCAGACAATCACATCACTGTACACCGGGTTCGCTCAAGATCTTTTGCCGCTCCGGCCTTGGTACACTAGAGCCGTGCCGGTCTGGTTGACGTACCTCCTCATCTGCCTCACCACGTTCAGTCTCACGCGACTCGCGATCAAGGACACGTTTCCACCCGTCGCGTGGCCGCGAGAGCGGATCTTGAACTGGCTCGAGCCGGATGTGGAGTGGATCGCACGGCGACCGGGTGCGCGGCCTCACCTGGGCCCACTAGGTCGAACGCTCGCGTACCTCATGACGTGTCCGTGGTGCATGAGCGTCTGGATTGGTGCACTCGTCGTGTACGGGTTCACGTGGTTCGTCAGCGTCCCGCTACCCATCGTCGCCGTGATCGTCGCGCGAGCCGTCACGGGCATCATCGCGGTCAACCTCGACCCCGACGACTGATCTTAAGAGGAGGCAGGCGTGGCAGACGTGCTCACTCGGCGACGTCGCAGTGACTCGCTTCGTCATACCTCGATCGTTCCCAACACCGTCGTCTCATCCGCCGCCATTCTGCGGCCCAACCGTGTGTTGCGTCTCGTCGACTTCGAGTGGCAGCGCGAGCTGTGGGAGTTCTACGAGTCGCTCGAGGAACTGCGATTCGCGATGCTCTGGCACTCGCAGACGATGTCGCGAGTTCGCCTCACCGTCGCGCGCATCACGCCGGACGGTGAGGAACCGGAGCTCGTCACGGACGGACCCGCCGTCGAGCTCATGCGTGACTTCTTCGGTGGCACCGCCGGGCAGTCCGACTACCTCAAGGAGATGGACGTTCAGCTCGGTGTGCCGGGTGAGGGCTTCGTCGTCGCGCACGATGACGCCGACGGCGACCGCCACTGGGCAGTAAAGTCTAAGGACGAGCTCCGCGTGGGTAGTGGCCGCGCGACGGTCGACGGTCGCAGTAAGACCGTGGACCTCTGGGAGGTCGAGGTCGACGAGGGCGTCTGGCAGCAGCTGCCCTACGAGTCGTTCGTCTTTCGGCAGTGGCGACCCAGTGCGCGAAAGCACTACCGTCCGGACTCGCCCGCGAAGGCGGCCCTGAACACGATGCGCGTGCTTCGCATGCTCGATCGTCGTGTCATCGCGATGTCCGTGTCGCGGCTGGCGTCGAACGGGATCCTGCTCTACCCGCAGGAGGTCACCTTCCCCGCGAAGCCGGGATTCGAGAAGGAGGCCGACCCGTTCACGGCGGAGTGGCTCGATATCGCGGGCAAGGTCATCAACGACCCGGGCTCCGCACTCGCCGCGATCCCACTTCCGATGAAGGTGCCGAAGGAGTTCATCGAGTCCTTCAAGCACATGGACTTCGCGAACTCGTACGACGAGCGCCTGATGGAGCTCATCAACCTCTACCGCGACCGGCTCGCGACGGGGATGAACGTGCCCAAGGAAGTCATCACGGGCATGGGTGACACGAGTCACTGGAACGCGTGGACGCTCGACGAGCAGGGCATTAAGGTTCACGTCTCGCCCGAGGCGGAGTTGATCTGCAACGGCGTGACGGACGGCTGGCTTCACCCAGCGATGCGAAACGCTGGTGAGTCGATCGTCGACAGTGACGGTGCGCGCATCATCTGCTGGTATGACACCTCCGAGCTCAACGTGCCGCCAAACCGTGCCGAGTCGGCCGAGGCCGCGCACGATCGCTTCGCCATCACGACCGAGGCTTACCTGCGTGAGAAGGGTCTCGACGTCGCGGACATGCCGAGCCCGAAGGAGCTGCGTGAGCAGATCCTGCTCAAGATGGCAACCGACCCGACGTCCGCTCCGGCCGCGATCGACGCGCTGGAGCTCCCGGGACCCCCGGTGGCCGGTGCGACAACCGGCCCAGGTGGTGTGGAGACGGAAGACCCGTCAAACCAGCCCACACCGGCCGCCGGGCCCCCGGACCAGCCGGCACCCGAGGACAACCAGCCCTCTGCTACACGCTCTCCGTAGCGGACGGGTAGGTTGTTATGGCCCGGATCCAGGGGTACACCGAGGATGACCTGGACGTCTTGATCGCTGAGTTCGAGGGTGTCGTCGAGAGGTCACTTCGCAGTGTCGCCCGGGGTGTGGCGGACAACCTGCGACCGGCGATCGTCGCCGCATCCTCCGCGGGCCTCGGCCCGGCCGACGTGATGATTGCGGAGCAGCTGTGGCAGGAGGAGGTCGACGGCGTCATCACGCCGTACGTCGCCCAGGTGTACACGGGCTCAGCGGTGCAGGTGGCGATGGGAATCGGCGACGCGTTCCCGGACGGTGAGTTGCCGGGTGTCCCGTTACTCGCCGACGAGTTCGCCGTCACTTACATGAAGACGGTGCAGAACCGACTTAGCGGTGTGGGCGATGAGATCTGGGAGGACATTCGCAACGAGCTTCTCGACGGCATCCACGAGGGACTCTCCGTGGAGCAGATCGCGGATCGCATCGCCAACCTGGCCAACTTCGAGGAGACGAGAGCACGCCGGATCGCACGTACCGAGGTTCACGCCGCGTCCGAGTCCGGGTCGATGGCCCAGATGGAGTTCATGGGCTATGATAAGGGCACGGTCACGAAGGAGTGGGTCTCCACGCGCGACGGGCGAACGCGTGAGACGCACCGGTTCGCGAACGGCCAGCGGGTGGAGCTCGGCGAGTTATTTCTCGTCGGCCTGAGTCACCTCCAGTTCCCGGGCGATCCGACGGGAGCGCCCAGCGAGATCATCAACTGCCGGTGCACCACGGTCTTCGATGTCGACGAGGCACCGGAGTTTCGCTGCAACGCGGCCCTCACAGCGGCGACGGAGGCGTCGGGTCAGTGCGTCATACCCACGCCGCAGGCCGACATCGCGAGCATCGCCGAGTCACTGCGTGAGGCACTGTTCGCGGCGTTCATGGCACACAAGATCTCACCCGCGTTCGGCGGCGCGAAGATTCACAAGGTGCTCGCGGACGTTCGCGACACCGTGGGTGAGGGACAGCTCGCCGGGATCGACAACTTTCAGGTTCTTTCCGTCGTCGATCACAAGTACACGGGATCGGCGAAGGGCACGTTCCTCGGAAAGTACACGGAGTGGCTCCAGACACCCGCTGGGCAGAAGGCAACGGGTGGGCTCAAGATTCCGTCGCCCGTCACTCACGTTATCACTCACACCGATCACCAGGCCGACACGCCGACGATTCCGGAACCGGCACCACCCGTCACGCCACCGATCGCGTCGTACGAGCCGCAGATCCTCTCACCGCCGTCACAACCTAAGTTCACGATCCTCGATGACCCGGGTGCGTCGGGTGACGGCTCGATGGCGCCGGGTGCGCCGTGGGGCAAGTACGGCTCGTCGGGTCTCCTCATTCGCGCGGTGGGAGAGGACGGTGTGGCTCGCTTCCTACTCATCCAGCGGGGTGGGAAGTACATCGGCTCGCAGCAGTATAAGTGGCAGCTGCCGGGTGGTGGGCTCGACGCGAAGGAGACCGCGTACGACGCGGCCGCACGCGAGCTGTGGGAAGAGACGGGTGCCACGCCGGAGTACGTGGACGCGATGCTGCCCGTCGGTGAGTACGTCTTCTCGCACCCTAAGTTTCCGGCGTGGAAGTACACGTCGATCGGCGCACACGCGGAGCACACATTCGTTCCGGACGTGAGTGGCTCCGGCTCGACCGGTGACGCCCAGTGGTTCACGCTCGACCAGCTTCAGGCGATGATGGACAACGGTGACATCGTCAAAGAGCTGCAGCCTACGCTGATGCAGATCGCCCAGGATCTCGATCACATGGCGCCCGCGGTGGCGAAGCCGGTGAAGCTTCCGACCGTCGCGTCCGTGCCGGAGCCCGGGCAGATCCAGTTCACGGGTAAGACGCTCGGGTCACACGGCGCACAGGTGTGGGAAAACCCAGCGACGGGTGAGAGGTGGCTGTTCAAGCCGCAAGAGCGATTCCTCACCGAGATCGACGTGGGCACCGCGAAGATCCAGTCGAAGGCCACGTCCACGCGTCCGGGCGTGTATCGCATTAAGTTGAACGGGCAGTGGGGTTCCATCCAGTACATGTTCGACTCGTCGAAGGCGGCGTTTCCGGGTGGGTCATTCGATCCGCTCACACTCTCTGCCCCGGATCTTCTCGTGATGCAGCGTGAGCAGATCTTCGACTGGATGATCTCCAACTTCGACACGCACAGCGGCCAGTGGATTCGTCTCGCCGACGGAACGCTCTTTGAGACGGACAAGGGACAAGCGTTCAAGTTCTTCGGCAAGGACAAGCTCACGTGGGACTACGTACCCGTCACACCGCTGGGTAGTGACAAGCTCACGTACTCGAAGATCTGGAAGGCGTTCGTCAACGGAGACGGCATCGCCGTTCAGGATCCGACGACGGGTGCGCTGGGCGAGTACGTCGACCGGCTCATGGCCATCAGTGACTCCGACTACCGCGCGATGCTTCGACCGTACGCGACCGCGCGTGCGAAGCAGTTCGGTCTGTCGAAGACGTGGATCACCGATTTTCTCGATACCGCGGTCGCGCGAAAGAACCACCTGCGTCAGGACTTCGAGGAGTTCTGGCAGAAGGCCGTCGCCGCGCGTGAGGCGAAGACGGGTGTGAAATTCGCGTCCACACCGGATCCGAAGCCGCCGGCGCCGGCGCCACCCGCACCCGCGACGACACCGCCTCCCACGTTCGCGGGTCCACCCGCACCGGCCATCCCAGTAGCTGCTCCTACGGTCGCGACGATGGTCGATGACATCGCGGGTGTGTCACTCGCGACGAAGCAAGCGATTCTCGCTAAGTGGGTGGAGCTCGGAAACGGTAAGAAGGTTACGCCGGCGTGGGGCGGCTCAAAGATCTGGAAGTTGCTTCAGGATCTGAAGGCCGCGCCGTTCACGGATGCGTCACTTGGTGACATGATGAGTCTCAATCACCTGCAGCTCTTGCGCATCCTCGATGAGGTGGGTGGTTTCGCCGGTAAGCCGAAGACGTACGAGTCGGTGCTCGTCGACTGGCTCGAGTCGGCCGCGGGCAAGAAGGCCGTTTCGACCATTCCGTCGTCACTCACGAAGAAGGCCGCGAAGGCCGTGGTCTCTGCGCCTGTGAAGGCCGCGGCGAAGAAGCCCGCGACGATCGCTGGTAAGTTCGAGGGTGACGAGGTTACCTCCGGTGAGTTCACAGATTGGTTCTACAATGTGACGACACCGAACGAGGTCGGTGCAACGTGGTACGACGAGTTGCTCGGTGCGCAGTTTCGCGTCATTCTCAAGGCCGATGACAACGAGATTCACATCGAGGAGTTCGATGCGATCACGGGTGAGTGGGTGACGCAGGAGGTCGTCAAGAATGTTCCGCAAGTCATCAAGTACGATCTGAAGGCCGTCGCCGCCAACACGGCCGATCCGGTTGTGCCCGTCGTGCCACTGCAGACGGGTCTCGCGCCGGGCACGAGTGTTACGATCGACCAGATCAAGCTGACACTCGAGTTCGATCCGCTGCAGCCAAATGAGGTCATCGCCGTCACGAAGTCCGCAAACGGCCTCTACGACTACCGCGTTATTCACAAACCGGCGACACCTAGCGGCTACGTCATACAGATGAAGCACACGCAGGGTAAGAACTGGATGAACACCGCGTCAGAGCTCGACGACATCTGGGCGCAAGCGCTGGAGTGGAAGACGCCGTCCATTGGCATGAACGCGCCACCCGTCTCGACGATCCCGTCGAAGGTCTACGGGAAGGGTCCGGGTGACGTCGTCTCGCCCGCTGAGCTCGGACTCAGCAAGCACCTCTTTAATCCGGGTGATGTCATGGCTGAGGCCACGGATCCGTTCACGGGCGCGAAGTGGCGAGTGAGTCTCGGTACGAGTGGGCGGTATAAGTTTGAGATCAAGACGTCAACGGGCGACTGGCTTCCCACCGGCGCGATGAAGATTCCGGTTGAGCACTACGAGTGGCACCTCACGGGTGACGTCCTGCTCAATCAGACGAAGTCGAAGTTACCCGGTAAGAACGTGGGCGACAAGCTGACGACCGACGAGATCTGGAGTCTCGCGTGGGGTAACGTTCCCATGGGTGACATGGTTGCATATCGCTGGGACGACTTCACGGGCACCATGTATCGTCTTAAGATTCAGACCGCCGCGGACGGCGGCGACATGGAGATCGAGTGGCTCAATCCTCAGGGACAGTGGCAACACGCACTCTTAGTGACGGGTCCAGAGGACCTAGGTGACGTCGACTGGTACGCAGCACACCCACTTAAGCCAAATGAGATTCCGGATCCTCTCAAGGCGTTCGTCGAACCACCCACACTTCCTCCGCCCCCGTCACCGCCCGTGCAGACGATGGCGCAGAAGAAGGCCGCGAAGAAGGCTGCGGTGGCCGCTAAGAAGGCCGCGAAGGTCACGCCGCCACCCGTCTCAAAGACTCCACTCACGGGTGTGTCGACTCACATTCCGGGCAAGGTCGTTGGTGAGAACATCACGCCGGCGGAGATCACGGCACACGCGTCGAAGTACGTGGAGGGCGAGATCGTCGCGACGGGTGGCGGCACGTGGAGTCCACTTCGTCTCATCTGGACGGAAGATGGAATCGTTCAGCAGAAGCAACTCGCCAGCGGCGCGTGGAAGTCCGACAAGATGATCGACGCTGACTGGAAGCTTTACGGGCAGTGGAAGGCCGCGAACGGATTCGCGACGAAGCCGCAGATCACCGCGGCGAAAAAGTTCGCCGCTAAGAAGACGACGCCGCCCGTGAAGAAGGCGCCCGGATCCTCACCGATCACGCACTCCACGAAGTCGTCTTCCGGGTACGCGAACCAACCCGGACTCTCACCCGGTGAGCTTCGCAACGTTGACCTCTCGCCGTGGGATGACGCGGAGCAGAAAGAGATCTTCGAGTTCATTCGTCTGACGTCGGGTGTGAAGTCATACTGGAGCCCCGAGCAGCTGTGGGGCGCGATCCAGCAGGTGAAGTCACACTTCGCCGCGAAATACAAGGGTAAGTATCTCGGTCTCAACGAGATTGAGATCCTGCGCATGCTCGACGCGGGCTACGCGACGCAGAAGGGCGCGACAGATCTTCACATCTTCGAGGCGAAGATCGTCAACTGGCTCAAGACGCCACAGGGTAAGTTCTTCGTTAACCGCCGCATCGACGCGCCCATCATGGCGACGGACGTTCCCGTACCCATGTCCGCGTACGCCGACTTCCCCGCGCCCGACACGCAGACGTACAAGGTCGTCTCCACGTCGGAGGCACTGACGTACCGCGCAGAGTCTCACGCCAAGTACGGCGGCTGGAAGACGGGCGAGAAGGAGGCGACGAAGGTCTACACGGGCGGCTCATACTCGTCGTGGAACGAGGCGATCCGTCGCGGTGAACTCAAGTCGTACAAGTCAAACATCATCAAGACGCAGAACGGTATGCGCCCGTCCACGCGGCCGATGCTGCTCCACCGTGGTACGTCATTCGCCGAGCTCAACGACCCGAGCATTACGAGTTACGAGACGCTTCTTCCGTACGTCGGTCGCACGTACGTCAACCGTGGCTTCAACTCGACGTCCGTCGGCGGTAGCTCCGCGTTCAGCGGCCAGCTCCTCATTGAGTACGAGGTGCCCGCTGGGACACCAATGTCGTACGTCGCGGACTTCTCGCAACACCCCAGTGAGCGTGAGACGCTACTTCCGACGCACATGACGTACCAGATCCTGAGCGTCACAAAGAAACCCGGTGGCGGCAACACCACTATCATGCGAGTACGAGTGCTAGGACCGGCGACATCATGACCGCTGACTTCTTTCCGACGATGCCCGAGCCGGGAGCGATCGAGTTCATTGATGAGCCGACCGAAGGTTTCACAGAGGACGAGGCGTACGCGTTTCTCAGTGGTGGCACGCCGTACCTCGATGTCATCGTCGCCGCGGCCGAGGTTCACACGGGTGCAATGATCGCGTTCATACCGTCATCGGACGACCTCGCTGAGCTCGTACTCGACGGTGAGGACACGGAGCCGCTCGAGGAACTTCACTGCACCGCCATCTACCTCGGCGATGCCGATGAGTATGACGACGAGATGCGCGCTACGATACACGCGCAGGTCGCGGCGTTCGCCGCGGTCCAGCCGGTCGTCCGCGGGGACGTCTTCGGCTACTCCGTGTGGAACCCCGACACGCCGGACGCGTGCCTCGTGGCGGACGTGGGAGGTGTCGACCTCGAGGACGCGCAGAACGCACTCGTCGAGCTGTGTGACGATCTCGAGATTGGCATTCCGGACCAGAACGTTCCGTATCGTCCGCACGTGACGCTCGCGTACGCCGAGGACCCGCGCACGCTCATGACCGATGAGTTGATGACGAAAACGGGACCCGCGACGTTTGACGTCGTGCGCGTCGCATTCGGCGGTGTCGTCACGGACTACCCGCTGGGCGCCATCACCGCGTCGGGTGAGTTCGTGTTTCACCTCGCCGGTCAGCACGACCAGTCGACGCACGGGCGCGGTGGTCTCGCGGAGCACGCGTCCGCGGTCGAGGTTCGCGCCGCCCAACGGTTGAACAACGGGAAGCGTCTCGATACATCCGACCCGGAGCAGGCGCAGATCGCTTCGTCGATCGGTATCTGGACGAGAAGTTCGAGTGGGCCAAGCGGCATCGCCGCCGCGATTCGTGATCCACACTCGACGGGAGCTGACGCCGCGTTCGTTCGAACCGTAGCGGCGGCCCCACCGGACGCGCCCACACTCTACCGTGGTATGCACAGTACGAGTCCACATCAGGTGCCACAAGAGGGCGACGTCTTTGACCTCGGACCGACCTCCTTCACGTCTTCGCGTGGTGTGGCCGATGACTTCATGCGCCCGTACTCGCACGCATTCGGCACGGGTGACGTCACGCGCATGAAGGTCAAGAAGAAGTCACGTGCGCTTCGCGTGGACAAGCACTCCGTTCACCCGGATGAGAAGGAGTACGTGGGCATGGGTCGCTACCGTGTGACGAGTACGAGTACGTCCACGATAACGATTAAGTCACACAAGGGTGACGTGCGCGAGGTGACGTTGCATGAGATCGAGATCGAGCAGGTAAGTCCAGACGCCTTTGACGTGACGCGTGCTGCGCGTCCACCCATGTATGAGGGTGAAAACCCGTGGGGGTGAGATGACCGACACCGTAAGCACCAGAGAAGAAGCGATTCATCGCATAGAGCAACTCACCGGTATCTTCGAAGAGTACAGCGGGCCCTTCGGTAAGTACCGCGATCCTGAGAAACCGGAGACGGTATACAATGACATCGGGCCGGCTGATGAAGGAACGGTGAACAGTGACTGAGGTTATGCTCGCTGCCGCTGGGCCGGCTGTGACGGGTAGTGACGAGTACGCGCAGGCCGCGATGGCGAACCTGCCGGCGGTCGGAACGGCGTGGTCGGGCGTCCTCATGGTGGAGGGCGCGGAGACCGGTGACGGCCGAATGTTCTCACCGAATTCCGTGACGTGGGAAGACCCGATGTCCGTTGTGATGCCGTTGCGTCGCAACATCGAGGACTCACACGGCGGTGAACCGACCACACGGACCGTGCTCGTCGGTCGCATCAACAAGGTGTACCGTGACCCGGCCGACCCACTGCGCATCATGGGTGAGGGTGTCTTCGACGACAACGGCGCGGAGGGTCAAGAGGCACTCCGACTCGTGCGTGAGGGATTTCTCAAGGGTGTGAGCGTCGATCCAGACTCCATCAAGGATGCGGACGTCGAGCTCATCTTCCCAGAGAGTGACGGTGAGCAGTCCGACGAAGAGATGCTCATGGCGATGTTCGCGGCTCCCGAGCTGACGATCTTTCACGCCGGTCGCATTCGCGCCGCGACGCTCGTCGAGATACCCGCGTTCGTTGAGGCAGCTATCTCACTCGGCGAGGCCGGACAGCCCGCGATCGTCGCGGACTCCTCACACTTCGCCGAGCTCAGTGAGCGACCGTGGAACGGCGCGGCACACGAGGCGCGACTCACTGACCGCATGGACGTTCGTACGGCGCGCACGGCGTTTGCACACGTCGGTGCGATGGTCGGTCGGAGCGGCGTCTCGACTCGCTTTCTCCACCACGAGATCTCGGTGGAGGGGCAGATCGGGCACGCGAATCTGGCTGCGTGTACCGCGGGCATCGGAGCGCTGAACAACGGTCGCGCCACCGCGCTCACTGCGTCGGAGCAGAACGCCGCATACGAGCACATGTCACAGCATCTTCGTGCCGTTGGGTTGACACCTCCGCCGTTCACCGGCGGGCGTGTGATTCTCGCGTCATCGTTCGATGAGCTCGTGAAGCCGCCCGCCGAGTGGTTCGCGGATCCAAAGCTCAGCGAGCTCACGCCACTCACGGTCACGGACGACGGCCGGGTCTTCGGTCACGGTGCCGCGTGGGGCTCGTGCCACACGGCGTTCGGTGATGCGTGCGTCACCCCACCCAGTGAGGGTGATCACGTCTACTACCGCCTCGGCGAGGTCGTCACCGCGGACGGAGGTCGCGTCTCCGTCGGACACATCACGCTGGGTACGGGACACGCACCCGTTCACGGCATGTCCGCTAGTCGCGCCGCCGAGCACTACGACAACACGGGAACGGTGGTCGCGGTCGTCGCGAGTGGTGAGGATGATCACGGCATCTGGGTGGCGGGCGCAGTTCGACCGGGTACACCCGAGTCTCGCGTCGCGGAACTTCGCGCGGCCTCGCTGTCGGGTGACTGGCGTCGCATCGGTGGAAAGCTGCGACTCGTCGCATTCCTCGCGGTAAATCGTCCGGGTTTCCCCGTACCACGAACCGCGACGTTCGTGTCGAACCGCAACCAGCTTAGTCTGGTCGCGGCGGGTATCGTCACGCAGGACTCGCGACGATTGACGCGAACAAGCACGAGCGTCGATGCGGCACTCGCACGCATCGCCAAGGGTATCGGCCGCGATCCCGAGTCGCGCATGGCCGAGCTGAGGAACCGAGTGAAGGGACGGTAAAGTCATGGGATGTGGATGCAACAAGCGATCCGTGCCCACGGTGGAGACGGTGGAGACCGCCCAGCAGGCGGCCGATCGTCGCCGCGCGCAGCAGGAACAGCAGCGCGACTCGCAGGAGAACGCGCAGGCCAACGCGGGAGCGTGAGACCGCGGAGGCGTGTTGTACAATGACATCGGGCCGGCTGATCGACATCGAGGTTATAAGTGGACAAGAAGAAGGATGAGGGCGTTGAGCTGCCCGCTGACCTCACCTCGTTGAGCGATGCGGACCTCGACAAGCTTGAGGAGAACGCCACGAAGGAGTTCGACGCACAGGTCGACTCATCCGACGGCGACCCCGACGCCCGGCTCACGCGAGCCACTGAGCTCGCTGATATCATCGACGCGACTCGCTCTGAGAAGGGTGTTCGCGCTGAGGCCGCTGCGAAGCGTGAGGCCGACTCCCAGGCCCTCCGGGACCGCGTTCGTCCGCCGGCCGCCACGGAGCCGGAGCCTGAGCCCGCTCCCGAACCGCAACCGGTTCCCGAGGTCGCACCCGCTCCGGTCACCGTCGCCGCGACGACGACCGCGCCGACGAACGGTGCCGTGGACACACTCCTCGCGGGTGGTCCGATGCCGCAGGCGAGTCGCAAGCTGAACCCGACGCTTTCCGACATTCAGCGGCAGAACCAGCAGTTGAAGGGCGCGGTCCGTCGCGATCCGTCGGTGCTCGTCGCATCGGCCGAGATCCCGAACGTCCAGCAGGGTTCGCGTCTGAAGGACATGGACGCGCTCGTCGCCGCCATGCACCTTCGGGCGCGCGCGCTACCGATCGGTAAGTCCGGCATCGACGCCATCCAGTATCCCGTCGCATCGATGCAGTTGGACCACAAGTACACGCTGGATCTGCTCGCGTCGCCGGAGGACATCAACGAGGTTCTCACTGCCGCGGCCGACGTCGACGCGCTCGTCGCGGCCGGTGGCTGGTGCTCGCCGAGCGAGATCTCGTACGACTTCTACAACATCGTCTGCGAGGACGGCATGCTCGACCTGCCGACCGTAGGCATCAACCGCGGCGGCATGCGCTGGCCCACGTCGGCGTCGTACGGCGACATCGTCAGCAACTACTGGAGCTGGAACGAGGCGCAGGACATCGCGGCCCTCACGGGCACCGCGCAGTCCGGCACCAAGGTGTGCTACCGCGTTCCGTGCCCGAGCTTCAACGAGGAGCGACTCCACTGTGATGGCTTCTGCCTCACGGTCGGAAACCTCATGGAGGATTCGTTCCCGGAGCTCATCGCGAACCACACGCGGTTGCTCTTCGCCGGTCACGCTCACCGGATGAACACCCTCCGCATCAACACCCTCCTCGGCGCGACGATGTCGACGCCGATCACGGGTTACGGTGCGGCCGGCTCCGGTGTCGTTGCTCCCGTTCTCGGCGCGCTCGAGCTCACGGCGATCGACTACCGTGAGAAGTACCGCATGTGCGAGGACGCTGTCCTCGAGGTCGTGCTGCCGCGGTGGCTGCGCGGTGCGATGCGGTCGGACTTGCGGAAGCGCACGGGCGTCGACCTGCTCGAGGTCAACGACGCGCGGCTGATGAACATGTTCGACCTGCTCAACATCCGTGTTCAGTGGGTGACGGACTGGCAGGTCGGAACCGCGGGATTCCCGGGTGGCTCTACGCCGCTCGTCATCTGGCCGACGACCGTGCAGTTCATGATGTGGGCGGCCGGCACGTTCGCCCTGGGTCGTGGACTCCAGCTCAACCTGGGCGTCATCCGCGACTCGGTGATGAACGCCACGAACGACCACACCGCGGAGTGGATGGAGGAGTGCTGGCTGATCGCCAAGATCGGTCACGAGTCTCGACTCGGCACCATCGCCATCTGCCCGGACGGTACGACCGGTGCCGCCGACCTCACCGCGTGCGGCGTCTAAGCCGCGGTGAACAGATTGACGGATCATCTGGCGACGGTGACGGAGGTGAGGTCGGATCATGGAGGTCTACGAACCGATCTCACTTCCTGATCTCTTTCTCCCCGGTGAGTACGGTCTCGCGTCCGTCGTCAACTGGGTGCCGGGACCTACTCACTGGGGCGGCGGTGTCCAGTACGATGAGGACTGCGCCGAGGTCAACGTCACCGCGTCGCCGTGCATCTCCGGTGCGCCGGAGATCGCGTCGAAGGCGGTCACGTGGTCACACAACACTCGCGGTGCGCGCGCCTTCGACGTCTACGCTCGCGCGGACTGCTCACCCGGCGGTTCCACGTGGTGGGATGACGCGCAGGCGAAGGTCCTGAAGTCACTCGCCAATGAGGGTCCCACGCAAATGGAGGCGACCTTCTGGACGGGTGCGGTCGGCAACCCACCGCTCTTGAACTACCCAAACCTGTCGAGTACGGGGCCGGTGCGCAACGAGAACGGGCGCATTCTACTGCAGCCTA
>Ga0070698_100004394_pt1 | contig 15489 bp, 16 predicted proteins | sample KBSK1502metaG_FD_65477 | JGI IMG/M metagenome (GOLD analysis project Ga0070698, IMG submission 65477) | Corn, switchgrass and miscanthus rhizosphere microbial communities from Kellogg Biological Station, Michigan, USA - KBS K1-50-2 metaG | ecosystem: Host-associated > Plants > Roots >...
TTCATTCGGCACATCTTGATCATGTAGGAATTGGCAGAGCAGTTGAAGGTGATTCAATTTATAATGGGGCTCATGATAACGCATCCGGCGTTGCTTCTTTGCTTGAGATAGCAAGAGTTTATAAATCTTCAGGTGCAAAGCCAAAACGTTCGATCCTTATCGTGATGATGACCGGCGAAGAAATGGGATTACTTGGTTCTTCTTATTTCGCTGCAAATCCAACTGTGTCTAAAGCTTCAATTGTTGCTGATGTAAATACAGATATGCCAACAGTAATTGCTCCTCTGCTTTCAGTTGTTCCATTGGGTGCCGAGCACTCAAGCCTGATGAATAATGTAAAGTTTGCAGCTAAACAACTTGGTTTAGAAGTTGAGATTGATCCCGAGCCGAATGAAAATCGCTTTGTAAGAAGCGATCAATATAGTTTTGTCATGAATGGAATTCCTGCCTTACATATTAAATACGGAACCAAAACAAATATTCCCGGTTTTGATCTTGTTGCATTTGTAAAACAATGGAGAGCTAAATATTATCACCAGGCTGCTGATGGAATAAATGGGATTTTCAATTTCACAGCTGCTAAAACATATGTTCAACTAAATTTTCTGATAAGCTATTCGATAGCACAAACAACCGCAAGACCGACATGGAATGAAGGAGATCTGTTTGCAAAGAAAGCATTTTAATAAATTTTGAAAGAAAGAATTCTCTCTCATTTCCAAAAGATTGTATCCACAAGTTTGCTCACAAATTGGCGTCAGATAAACGAGCATTTACAGAAAATTGGAATTTCTGCGTTATTATTGCACTCGTCCGGCTGTCTGTCATACTATATTATATATGTAGTTTGAATGCTAAACTGCCTCAAACCGAACCGAAATCAATAGCAAAATAGCGTACAGAAAGACGAACGGAGCGTCGCAAGCAAAGCTTAATAGTAGCAATGACGCCGACTACATAATTATTATTGAAACCCGAATATGGCGAAAAACCTGTTGATAGTTGAAAGCCCTGCGAAAGCAAAAACAATTGAAAAGATACTCGGGAGTGATTTCCAGGTAAAAAGTTGTTTTGGCCACATCCGTGACTTGCAAAAGGCCGGAATGGGGATCGATATGGAAAAAAATTACAAACCAACCTATATTGTTCCTGCGGAAAAAGAAAAGGTTGTCAGGGACTTAAAAGGTTTAGCGAAAAAATCAAATGAAGTATGGCTGGCGACGGATGAGGACCGTGAAGGTGAAGCTATCAGCTGGCATTTATGCGAAGTATTGGGTCTTGATCCACGGAAAACGAAACGAATAGTCTTCCATGAGATCACTAAGCCAGCGATAAAAGCTGCAGTTGATAACCCACGGACTGTTGACATGAATTTGGTGATGGCGCAACAGGCTCGTCGTATTCTTGATAGAATAGTTGGATTTGAATTGAGCCCCGTTCTTTGGCGCAAGATCAGTATGCGGAATAATCTGAGTGCCGGTCGTGTACAAAGTGTAGCGGTAAAACTGATCGCTGAAAGAGAAAGAGAGATCAACGCATTTAATTCGATCAGCACATTTAAGGTTGAAGGTTTGTTTACTGCCAATGATGTTGGTGGTAAACCTGTAACATTTTCTGCCGAGGGTAAAAAACAAAATAGCGCTGAAGATGCAGAAGCTTTTTTGCAAAGTTGCATTGGTGCAACGTATACTGTTAGTGATATTCAGGTAAGGCCCGGAAAAAAATCTCCTGCTCCCCCATTTACAACTTCCACATTGCAGCAAGAAGCATCAAGAAAGCTTGGCTATGGTGTAAGCCGTACAATGCAGCTTGCACAAAGATTGTATGAAAGCGGTATGATAACTTATATGCGTACGGATAGTGTGAACTTAAGTAACACTGCATTGGGTGATCTGACCAACACTATTAAATCAATGTATGGTGAGCAATATCATCAGTTCAGAAAATATAAGAACAAGAATGAATCGGCGCAAGAGGCGCATGAAGCGATCCGGCCGACATATATGAGCAATACATCTGTTGAAGACAAGGATTGTCAAAGATTGTATGACCTGATCTGGAAACGTACAATGGCCTGCCAGATGTCGGATGCTGAAACAGAAAAGACAACAGCGAAGATCGATATCTCTACAAACAATGAACAATTAACAGCCCAGGGGGAAGTATTGAAATTTGATGGGTTTTTAAAAGTATATCGTGAAGATCGTGATGATGATGATCTGGCAGAAGAAGAACAGGAAGGCATGTTGCCGCCACTAGTAGTTGGGCAAAAATTACCATTGAAAGAAATGAAAGCAACAGAAAGATTCAGTCGTGCTGCTCCGAGATACACTGAAGCTTCATTAGTAAAAAAATTAGAAGAACTTGGGATCGGTCGCCCTTCAACATATGCTCCTACTATTTCAACAATTCAGAAAAGAGGATATGTTGAGAAAAGAGATAAGGAAGCTGTGCAAAGGGATTACCGTATTTTGATCCTGAAAAAAGATAATCTGACAAAGCTTACTGAAACTGAAAATACAGGTGCGGAAAAATCAAAATTATTCCCTACTGATCTTGGTTTGGTTGTTACAGATTTTCTTAGTCAGTATTTTGATGATATAATGGATTATAGTTTTACGGCGAGAATTGAAGAAGAGTTTGATGAAGTAGCCGAAGGCAAAATGAAATGGCATAAGATGATCGATGATTTTTATTTGCCATTCAAAAAAGACGTTGATAAAACAATTGAAACAGCGGAAAGAGCAAGTGGCGAAAGAGAATTGGGTGTTGATCCTATTACCGGGAAACCGGTTATTGCAAGAATGGGTCGTTATGGCCCGATGGTGCAGATGGGCATAGCTGATGAAGAGGAGAAACCGCATTTTTCTGCATTGAAAAGAGACCAGAGCATCGAAACAATTACATTAGAAGAAGCACTTGATCTTTTTAAACTTCCACTTACACTTGGTGAATATGAAGGCGAGCAGGTATATGTGAATGCCGGTCGTTTTGGGCCTTATGTAAAATTTGGCGAAGCTTTTATCTCTATTCCAAAAGGTGAAGACCCGCTTGAAATGGATCTTGATCGTGCAATTGAGCTGATAAAAGAAAAACAAAAAGCCGATGCGCCAATTGCCATGTATGATGGCAAACCGGTAACAAAAGGCAAAGGACGTTTTGGTCCTTACATTAAATGGAACGATATGTTCATTAATGTGCCAAGACGTTATAATCATGATAATTTAAGCAAGGCAGATATTAATGAATTGGTGGAGGCAAAAATTAAAAAAGAAGAAAATCGCTACATACAACATTGGCCCGAAGAAAAAATCTCTGTGGAGAATGCCCGCTGGGGTCCGTTAATTAAGTTCGGTAAAAAGATAATAAGACTTCCGAAGAAAGCTGATGATACAAAATATAAGGCTGAAGATCTGAAAGAGCTTCCATTAGAAGAAGTGAAAAAAATGATCGAAGCAGCGATTCCAAATGCATTTGGAAAAAAGAAGGCGGCGAAGAAAGAAAAAGCTGAGAAGGAAGTCATAGTAAAGAAGGTCCCTGCAAAGAAGGCCGAGACGAAGAAAAAGAAATGATAATGTAAATTGAGTTGATGGCAATGGTCTTTTCATATCAATTCACAGAAGATGATTATTTCGAATTCTGGTATTATAGCACTTGGCAAGGTTCATGGAACAATAAGAAAAGAAGAAATTATTATTTCAGGGTCATTTTCTTTACAGCCCTGACTATTGCCTTTTTATTATATACTTTAAAAAATAGTTATAAAAGTGATATTCTAATCACTTTTTTCATCTTGGGTGCTTTATATGTTTGTTTCCTTTTCTTAATGGTTAAGAATAATTTTCGGGAAGCTGTAAAGAAAATTTATACTAATCCGTATAACTCAAATTTTTTTTGCAAAACCGAGTTAAGCTTTGACGAAACAGGAATAACAATGAAAAACGAGTTTTCAGAAACCCGTTATACATGGCATGCCATTGTAAAAAAATCATCAACACACAAGCATTACTTTTTATACCTGTCACAGATGACTGCTTTAATAATTCCCAAAAGAATATTTAAATCTGAAGCCGAAAAAGAATCTTTCGAAAAAATATTAGCTCAATATCTCCCGTTGCAAGCTGAACTGTCTATTATGAGCAATTAAATTTCTTTTCCCTATATATTTCATATCTTACCATCAACTTTCACCCTCTGGATACTTTCATCATTTACTTAAATACAAAACCACCAAACAATGAAACGTAGAAAATTTATCCAGGACTCTGCAATGCTTGCATTAACTGTTGGCGTATTCGGAAAAATAAAATGGGATGGAGAAAAATATGTGGGCACAGATCCAACTACCACTGACATTCTCGGACCTTTTTACAGACCTGGTGCTCCTTTTAAAACTGATTTGGTTCAAACCGGAACAAAAGGAGAACTGCTTCTTTTTAGCGGAACAGTTTTCGGTAAGGATGGAAAGACACCAGTCAAAGAAGCTCTGGTTGAGATATGGCATTGTGATGAAACAGGAACTTACGATAATACTTCAGACAATTATGTTTATCGTGCTTCCGCTAAAACTTCTGTCGATGGAAAATATCATTTCAAAACAATTATGCCTGTTCCATACGCGGCGGGTCAAACTTTAGTAAGACCAGCACATATACATATGCGCATTTCTGCAAAAGATGTACAGGATCTTGTAACACAGATCTATTTTAAAGGAGATAAATATATTAGCGGAGATATTAGTGCAAAGGACCCAAGTGCTTTGAATCGTGTTCTTGATATGACAAAGAATGCAAAGAATGAAATCGTAGTAAAGTTTGATGTTTATTTAAAAGAAGAATATTTGCTTGAAGCAAGCGCTTTCAAAAAAATTGAAGGCTTATATGAAATGAGCGACAAATCAATGATCGAGTTTTACAAAGATGGCGACCAGCTTTTTGCAAAAATAAATGGACAAATAATGGAAGCCATGGATTATAAAGGTGACAATAGTTTTGCAGGAGGTATTGACTATGTCAAAGTAAAATTTGAATTACTCAGTGGCGGAGGAACCAAGGTAAAAGTTACCATTAAAGACGATAAGCCTATCGAGATAACAGGAACCAAGTTGCTTAAATACCAGAGCTGAAAATAATTTTGTAATTTTCAGGTATGAGCAAACATGAGATTGCACAATTGAAGGCAAAGATCCATGAGCAAATTGATAAGCTTGATGATGAAACTACTTTACAAATGCTGCGAGAGGCAGTCGAGTCATATTCTACACCCTCCCAAAAAGATATTCTTGATGAACTGTCCCCTGAACAATTTCAACGTTTATCTGAATCAATTCAGCAGGCTAATGAAGGCAAAACACTTACAAATGAAGAAGTGAAGCAAAAAGTAAGAGAATGGCTCTCCAGATAGTATGGACTGAAAATGCAATTGAAGATTACAGATTGGTGATCGATTATCTTTTGATTGAATGGCCTTTACCGGTGGCGGAGAAATTCATAGAAACAATTGAAAAAAGAATTGAAGTACTTTCTAATTTTCCGAATATTGGCATCGCTTCCGTAAAAGACCCTTCAATAAGAAGTATTATTCTTACAAAGCATAATAAACTTTATTATAGATTATATTCTGATAAGATCGAGATCCTAAATATTTTTGACACAAGGCAAAATCCAGAAAAAAATCTATTTGGATAAACTATTTTTACACCGTTGTGGTGTGTTTTACCTTTGATGAAATTTCCAGTTAATAACAGCACACCAACCACAGCGTAAGACATCGATTTGACATGAAAATAATAATGAAAGTTGCTCTTCTGCTAGTTTTTGCCTTAACCATCAGTTATTCCGTTTTTGGACAGACAGATGAAGAGATAAACAATGGACTTAAATGTCAACAAAAGTGGATATATCGAAACCTGAATAAAAGCACAAAAGGTACTATCATTTTTCACAAAAAAGCATCTGGATCATGCGGGATAGAGTCTGTTGCATCCGTCTCAATTATCAAAACTGAAAAAGGCGACACCATACGAGTGCTTGAATTGTGTAACAGGGACAAAGATTTTTCGATAGGATCACATATTTCCATTAAACGAGAGACAAAGCCTTCTTTTCGTGTTGACCTTGTTCCTTATGACCCCAAAGCTTGCATTATTCTTGAAACATATTTCGGTACGGTGACGAAAAATTGAATGCGCATAACAGGAACCTTGACGAAAGCCTGCGACATATTTTTTCCCAGACAAGTCTGTTCCGATTAGAAACAACATAAGGCACAAGTGAGCTAAGAGTGAGTCGTCATCTACGCAAATATGAGACTCAAATTATTACGACACAAATAACAATTCCACCATTTAACAATTTATCAATTCAAACTACAATTCCAGCTTATACCCACTCCTATACTCTCTCTTCACAAACTGATTTGCCGGTTCAAAATTGGTGATCCTCATATTTTCACCATCCCACAACAATTGTTTACGTCCATTGAATTGTGCGGCTTTGGCAGTCTTTTCAGCATGATTGTAGCTTAACACAGCAAGATTACCCATCAACACAGTTTCGGCCAATGGTCCTGCTTGTGAAAATGGAGAACTTGTATACGTACCATAACCTTTCTTGCATGCATCGGTCCATTGCTTTTGATGTCCTTCAGAACCGCCGGCAACAAAAGGATATTTTGAAGTAGGCAATGTTGTTGAAGCCATCAATTTAGTTGGCAACAATGTGGGTTTTCTTCCAAACAATCCTGCCATTAACTTTCCTTTTGTTCCTTCAAATAAAATTCCTCCATCCCACTCTGCCAATTGCTCATCAGGTAAAAGCTCAGCAGGTCGTTGTGGTTTTATACCACCATCATACCATGTAAAATCTACAGGTACCAGGTTTCCACGTTTTGGGAACTGAAGACGAATAACTGCAGAAGGAGGAAAACTTCCTTTATAAAAACTCTCCTGGAAAAATCCTGTATAGACTGATGTAACACTACATTCAACTGAAGCAGGATAACCCAACTTTAATGCACGATAAGGCACATCCATAAAATGACAACCCATATCTCCCAATGATCCTGTTCCAAAATCTGTCCATCCACGCCATATCGCAGGCAGGTAGGCGGGATTATAATCACGGGAAGGTGCAGTACCTAACCAAAGATCCCAATCCAATTCTTTTGGCACTTCGAATTTACCTGTTGGTAAAGAAACGCCGGATGGCCATACAGGACGATTGGTCCAAACATGAACGGTGTGAACATCCCCGAGAACACCACCCTGTATCCATGTTTCTACAAGTCGTGTATCATCACCACTGCTGCCCTGGTTACCCATTTGAGTAACCACTTTATATTTCTTTTCCGCCTGTGTTAAGATTCTTGCTTCATAAATATCATGTGTCAATGGTTTTTCTACATATACATGTTTACCCAATTGCATACATGGCAATGCATGAACTGCATGCATGTGATCAGGTGTTGTCACCATTACCGCATCAATATTCTTAGCTTCCTTATCAAGCATCACTCTGAAATCTTTGTAGTAGGGTGCATTGGGCCATTTCTTCCTGGCACTTGTTGCCATTCGATCATCGACGTCACATAGTGCTACAATATTTTCGGCGCCATTATTCCATGCATAAGGAAGATTTACTTCAGCTTTACCACCACAACCAATACCGGCGATATTTAATTTATCACTGGGTGCAATGAATCCTTTTCCTAACACATGTCTTGGTATGATCATGAATCCGCCTGCCGTAATCGATGCATCACGAAGAAATGAACGACGGGAATAGTTTCCTGGAGTTTTCTTTTTCATTGGCAATTTTTTTTCAAGTTACTTGATACAACAGTTTTTAAAAAATCTGTTTTCAGCAACTGTAATAAAAGGCCGGCTGTATCCCTAACTTTATAACATGAAAAATATTATTCTCATTTTGGTGGCCGGCTGGCTGGCATCATTTGCATGTAAAAAAAATGATACTTCCATTCCTGTAGCGGAAAAGAAGTTTTATCGCTGGAATGAATTCAATATGGGAGTAGATCTTTCTTATGTAAACCAAATAGAAGATTATGGAGGCATTTACCGTGATTCAGGAAATGTGAAAGATTGTTTTAAAATCCTGAAAGATCATGGGGCCAACACTGTTCGAGTTCGTCTATGGCATACGCCAACATGGATCGGTAATTTGAACGGTGGTAAAATGTATTATGATATGTATGGAGTTGAAAAATCAATTCGCCGGGCAAAAGAAGCAGGCATGGCTGTTAATCTCGATCTTCATTATAGTGACCGCTGGGCTGATCCGGGGGCACAGGCGACACCAGCTGCCTGGGTTGGTTTACCATTAGATATTTTAAAGGATTCTGTCTACAATTACACTTTAGCAGTTTTAAATTATTATAAGAGTAAAAATCTTACACCTGAAATGGTGCAGGTTGGAAATGAGACCAACAATGGCATGTGCTGGCCCGTAGGTAAAATTGTAAATAACAATTTTGCTAATTATGCTGTGTTATTAAAAAGTGGTATCAAAGCTGTTCGTGATTTCTCTCTCACCTCACCAATAAAGCCAAAAATTATTATTCACGAAGCACAATTACAATCGGCAGGCTGGTGGATGAATGGAGTGACCAATGAAGGTGTAAATGATTATGATATTATTGGCCTTTCACATTATACCAAATGGTCATCGGTAAAAACAATGCAGGGAATAACTGATACGATACGCAAACTTGTAAATGCTTATGGAAAGACAGTTATGATCGTGGAAACAGGTTATCCATGGACAACAGGAAATGCAGATGGTTACAATAATATTTTTTCACCAAATGATGCTGCGCCGGGTTATACGATCTCTGCTGATGATCAATACCGCTATCTGAAAGATATTACGCAAGCTGTTATAAATGGCGGAGGAAAAGGTGTTCAATACTGGGAACCTGCATGGATCACATCAAGACTTAATGATAGTTGGGGAGTTGGTTCAGGCTGGGATAATGTAACCTTATTTGATTTTAGCGGGAATGTTTTGAAGGGTGCTGATTATATGTGCTATCCATATAAATTTTAAAAATATGGATCGAACCTACTGGGAAAAGATTGCGCCTGCCTATAACGAAGAGATCTTTGATGTATTAAAAAATGATAGTAAGAGAATAATTGTTTCTGCAATAAAAAAAGTTACTTCAAAAAATAAATCAGTTATCGATATTGGTTGTGCAATTGGTAAATGGCTACCCGTGCTCTCTCCTGGTTTTAGAAAAGTTCATGCAGTTGACATATCAAAAGAAAATCTTGAGATCGCAAAAAAACTTTACACTGAATTTAAAAATGTTGAATACGATCGGGTTGACATGTCAAATCCCAAAGCTAAAATTCCTTTGTGTGATGTTGGCATTTGCATCAATGCAATACTTACTGATTCAGTAAAAAAAAGAAATGTATTTTTTGCCAACTTGAAAAAATGTATAAAGAAAAACGGTTACCTGGTCCTGGTTATCCCTTCACTTGAATCTTCAATGCTGACTTCCATAATTCGCCAACGATGGAACCCGGACAAAGATGCAAATGGTGTTATCAATAAAAAGAAAAGCGGTCTTCAGCTTAAAAATATTTTACAAGGCAATGCAGAGATTGACAATGTACCTACGAAACATTATCTGAAAGAAGAACTCCAACTACTTCTCGCAAATGAAGGATTTAAAGCAGAAGATTTTCAGAAAATAGAATATGAATGGGATACAGAGTTTTTAAAGCCCCCTAAATGGTTAACACAACCAAAACCATGGGATTGGATGGTAGTAGCAAGAAAGTTCTGAGTCAGGAGTTCAGAATTAAGAACTCATAACTCTGAACTATAAACTCCAAAGCCGGCTTCTTTCCCCACCTGTGGAAAATTTTAACGGTTTTTCATCGTTATTAAAATAGACATTTACAAAACCCAATGCCGCCAATGGAAACCACAAAAGAACTATCCGCACTTTTTACCCTCATCGACGATCCTGATGAAGAGGTGTTCGGAGCCGTATCAGAAAAAATTATCGACTACGGTAAAATCATTATTCCAAGTCTTGAGCATTTATGGGAAACCATTCCCGATGAAAGTGTACAGCAAAGAATTGAATTGCTTATTCACCGTCTGCATTACCGTGACCTGAATGAAGACTTCAGGCAATGGAATATTTCTGGTCATCATGACCTGATGCTTGGCGCTTTACTGGTATGTAAGTTTCAATATCCTGATCTTGCAACTGCACCTGTTTTACAAGAAATAGAAAAGATCCGCAGAAACATATGGCTTGAATTGAATAACTACCTCACTCCTCTTGAACAAATAAATATTGTTACCAGCATCCTTTATAGTTATTATGGATTGAAAGGTGGTGAAATAAATCACCAGGAAAAGAATGAGTTCTTAATTCATAAGACACTGGAAGCAAAAAGAGGTAACCAGCTTAGTAATGGCATATTATATCTTGTGCTTGCAGAGCTGCTTGATATTCCTGTAAAAGCTGTTTCTATTCCAAAGCAATTTGTTCTTGCTTATTTCAAACATGGCTACAGCGATGAAAACCTTGAAAACCCACAGGAGAAAATTGAATTTTATATTGACCCAACCAGCGGTCAGGTATTTACGCATAAGGATGTAGCAAGTTATTTTAAAAGAATTTCTGCAGAGCCTGCCCCTTCTTTTTTTAAACCACAAAACAATCGCTTTGTTATTAAATACCTGCTTGAGGAAAGCAGCAAATGTTTTACTGACGAAAAGGATCTGTATAAACAAAAAGAATTACAGGATTTGGCTAACTTACTGGATTAAATAAAATTTATGTCCGTCATTTCCTGGAATGATTTTGAAAAGATCGATATTCGATGCGGTACTGTCGTTGATGTTAAAGATTTTCCCAAAGCAAGAAAACCCTCCTACCAGATCTGGATCGATTTTGGCGCAGAACTTGGAATAAAAAAATCCTCAGCACAGGTTACTCAATACTATAGAAGAGAAGATCTCCTTAATAAGCAGGTAATTGCGGTAACTAACTTCCCTCCTAAACAAATTGCCGACTTCTTCAGCGAATGTCTTGTGCTCGGCGTTTATGATGAAAACAATCATGTAATTTTATTGCAACCTGAAAGGACGGTTAAAAATGGACAACGCATCGGCTAAAATACCTGACATCGTTTCTTATACAACTTACTATCACTCACCTGTCGGCTTACTTAAAATTTCCGGTACAGAACACTACATCAGCGAAGTTTCTTTTTTTGACAAAATCCAAAAGGTAGATAACAGAAAAAAAAATCTTCCGCCATTGATGATACAATGCATTGAGCAATTGATACAATATTTTCATGGAGAGAGAAGAGTTTTTGAATTACCGATCCATCAACCGGGCACTGCATTTCAACAGGAGGTTTGGAGTGAGTTAATGACAATTCCTTATGGAAAAACGATCAGCTATCTTGAATTAGCAAGAAAAACAGGTGATACAAAAGCAACAAGAGCTGTGGCAAGTGCAAATGGAAGAAATAATGTTGCCATCATTGTTCCCTGTCATCGTGTGATTGGTTCTAATCGTGAATTAGTTGGCTATGGCGGTGGTTTATGGAGAAAGAAATGGTTACTTGAACATGAAGCGAAAGTGGCGTATGGGGTGCAGACACTTTTTTAGTTTTTAGTTTATAGTTTGCAAATTCATGTGATGGTCACTTAACGATAAACCAAAAACCATAAACGATAAACTACTCCCTGCTCAGATCATCACTGGTAAATCCAAGAGGCAACAGCTGGCTTGCTTTTTCAAATACAAATATTTTTCCTTCAAGTCCTGCAAGAATTAACCGGATAGGTTTTTTTACACGTATTTCATATTCCTGTAATGATTGCCTGCACATTCCGCATGGGGCTATTGGCTGATTGCTATTCCCATTTCCACTATGATAACTGATCGCCATTGTTTCAATCGCAACTTCGGGATATAATGTAGATGCAGATGCTAATAAGACCCTCTCTGCACAAATGCCTACTGGATAAGATGCGTTTTCCTGGTTGGTACCTGCAACTATTTTTCCATTTACAAGTTTTGCAACGGCACCAACAAAAAAATTAGAGTAAGGTGCATACGCCTGCTTTGTTACCTCACGGGCCTCATTTAGCAACCATGCATCCTCCCTGGTCAATTCATTGATGTCATCAAAAACTTTATAACTGATCTCAATTTTGCTTTCCTTCATGTCGATAAGTTAATTCATTTTCCCAAGACAACAAATCCCGCCTGAAGCGGGATTCTGAAAATTATTTTACAAACCGGAATAGCCTGTTCCATCTTGGACCGTGATCCCAACTAAACCATATAAGCCATGCTTTACCTACTACCCTGTCTTCAGGTACAAAACCCCAATAGCGACTATCCTGCGAATTATGACGATTATCACCCATCATCCAGTAATAATCCATTTTAAAAGTGTATGAAGTAACTTCTTTTCCATTTAAAAAGAACTTACCGTTATTCATATAAAAATCATTGTGTTCATAATTACGAATAGCTCTTTCATAAACAGAATAATTCTCCGGTGTTAATGTTAAAGCTGCACCTTTTTTCGGTATCCATATTTTACCATAATTATCTACCGACCATTTATGCAAAGTATCATAAGGGAAAAGATCTAAGGGCCTTATAATACTATCAATGTAAGGTTCAATTTTACTTATTGCAGATGATTTTTCAAGTATTGCTTTTTCTGCCGCAGTCATGTTTACCAAATACGTGTATTTTCTTTGCTCGTTATCTGAGCTAAGGTCTCCTTCATTCATCATGATCCCGAGCTCTTGAAGAGAAGCTTCATCCAGACTTACATTATTTTTTGTCTCAACGCCATATTTTCTTGCCGAGTTTGTAGGCGTTTCCTGTTTTATCCCGTTGATGTAAACATCGCCCCTGATCACCTGGAGTGTATCACCTGCAATGCCAATACAACGCTTGATATAATTATCAGTTTTATCAACCGGGTGCACAACTATCGGGTAGACATCAGGGCTATTCAAAATATCATTAGACTGCGGATCACCTGCAGCCGCATATCTTCTAAACTGGTAATAAGGTTTACCTGATTCAAATCCTTCCTTATGGATAACAGTATCACCTGCCGGGAAATTAAATACAACAGCATCACCTCTTTTCACCGGTCTTGCCCACCAGCGTATGTAGGGAAGTTTGATGGCTTGAGAATAAGATTTACTACCAACACCAGGAATATAATTATGTATAAATGGAATTGATAAAGGTGTGTTAGGTACTCTTGGACCATAACTGATCTTACTTACAAAAAGAAAATCATTTACAAGCAATGATTTTTCCATTGAACCCGTAGGAATAGTATATGCCTCAAAAATAAAAAGACGAATAAGAGTGGCCGCAACAATAGCAAATACTGCCGCATCAACCCATTCACGTATCCCTGATTTTTTATGCTTCAACGCCGCTTCTGCACCAATGAATTTTGTATTCTTCTTGTTTGCAATGTATGGAAAGTATAGTGGCGCAAGTAAGGAAGCTGCGGCGTGATCTAAGAAAGAGAATTTTCCAAAGATCTTTGAAAACTCAATAAATATTCCCATGCTGATAAACCAACCACCAACAGGGATCAGTTGCCAGAAAACCCAATGCTTTGGCCGGTGAGCCAGGTCCTGCATTACCCATGTATTATAAAATGGAACAAAAGCTTTCCATGCAGGTGCGCCTGCTTTTTGAAACAATTTATAAAACCCAAAAGATGGAAGGAAAACAATAAGGGTACCGATCAGGTAGATAATGAATAGGTGCTGTAATGGCATTCAGTGATTTTTTAATGCGGACAAAGATAATGTTTACCGTTTATTTCATTTAGAAGAGGTATTGATAAGCGGCTATACCGGTTTATAAGCCTAACAAAGGAAATGTTAATGATAGTAATTACTTAGGAACTACATAAGATTTTACATCTTCTGCAGAAATTGATTTACCCGAAAGAATGATCAGCCTCTCCACCACATTTCGTAACTCACGAATATTACCCGTCCAGTTATATTCCTGTAATAAACTTACTGCATCATCATCAATGTTCTTTTTTGCAACGCCATATTCACTACATATATCTGCAAGGAACCTGTCAACAAGTAATGGGATATCATCTCTTCTTTCATTAAGCGAAGGAACATGAATAAGAATAACACTTATGCGGTGATAGAGATCGAGACGAAAACGTTTTTCTTCTACCTCTTTCAATAAGTCTTTATTCGTTGCAGCAATAACTCTTACATCCACATTAATGTCTTTATCTGCTCCTACTCTTGTAATTTTTCCTTCCTGCAATGCCCGTAATACTTTTGCCTGTGCATTCAAACTCATATCTCCTATTTCATCAAGGAATAAAGTACCTCCGTTAGCTTGTTCAAATTTTCCAATACGTTGTTTTATCGCAGATGTAAACGATCCTTTTTCATGACCGAACAATTCACTTTCGATCAATTCGCTTGGAATTGCTGCACAGTTTACTTCGACTAACTGACCGGCAGCACGGCTGCTTTTTTCATGTACCCATCTTGCCACCAGTTCTTTCCCAACACCATTTTCGCCAGTGATCATTATTCTTGCTTCTGTCGGTGCTACTTTCTCAATTGTTTCCTTGATCTTTTTTATTGGCGCTGATTCACCGATCATTTCCTGAACACGATTTACTTTTCTCTTCAGCACTTTTGTTTCAGTTACCAAAGAACTTCTGTCCATCGCATTGCGGATAGTAATAAGCATCCTGTTAAGGTCAGGCGGCTTGGAGATGTAATCAAATGCACCTTTTTTTACAGCATCAACAGCAGTTTCAATATTACCATGACCAGAGATCATGATCACAGGTACGTCGCTATTTGATTCGCCTGCTTTTTGTAAAAATTCAATACCATCAAGCTTTGGCATTTTTATATCACAAAGCACAACATCATAAGTCCTTTCTTTGAATTTCTTTAGCCCTTCTTCACCATCTCCGGCTTCATCTGTTTTATATCCTTCAGCAGAAAGAATCTCAGTCAGCGCCTTACGGATCGCCTTCTCATCATCAATAATTAGTATCTCAGCCATAATGTAAGGTTGTTCAATTGGCGTGAAAATAGTTCAATTCATTAACATCTTAAAAAATCATTAACAAGAAGGGATATGGAAAAAAATGATTGATGGTTCTTACCAAAAACCACAACCATGCCAACGCAATCCAATTTGCTTTTCGCCTTATTGTTCATAGGAATTTCTTGCTCAGATACGACAGAATCATTTGAAATAATAAAAGCCAAAGAAAAAGTTCAGAGTTCTTCAAATGAAATATGGGGAATTTCTTTACCACAGGGATTTAGTTATGTGGATGGAGACGACTCTGCATCTTCAAAATGGCTGCTCGGTCTGAAGCTTAAAAAAATAAGTCTGTTTACCTGTATAATGGAGGCCTGAAAGATAATCAGTATGCACAAT
>Ga0070698_100004395_pt1 | contig 15488 bp, 18 predicted proteins | sample KBSK1502metaG_FD_65477 | JGI IMG/M metagenome (GOLD analysis project Ga0070698, IMG submission 65477) | Corn, switchgrass and miscanthus rhizosphere microbial communities from Kellogg Biological Station, Michigan, USA - KBS K1-50-2 metaG | ecosystem: Host-associated > Plants > Roots >...
GCGATTGGGCGTAACCATATCGCCGATTCGGCCCGGCGAGGACCACATCAGTGGGGCTATCTGCTTGCTCAGCGACCTCACCGAACTGGCTGCCTTACAGGAACAAGTCGAGCTGAAGAAGCATCTTGCGGCCCTCGGAGAGCTCTCCGCTGGAATCGCCCATGAATTCAAGAACGCCTTGGCGACTATTTCCGGTTATGCCCAGATGATTCGCGCCGAAGCGAAAGACGGCGAGCTTCCCGATTACGCCGAGCGCATTCTCGAGCAGACCCGCAACATCACCCACGTGGTGACGGAATTTCTGAAATATGCGCGGCCCCTGGATATTTCCGACGAACGCGTGGCGGTACAGGCGGTGGTGGACCGGGTGATTTCCGAGTTAAGCGAAGGAAGCACTCAGGTTCTGATCCGGTCGGAAGGGGAGTTCGGCTGCGTAGCAGGCGATGAGGGTCTGCTACGACAAGCGCTGCTGAATCTCGCTCGCAACGGCGCGGAGGCTTGCGGGGAGAGCGAAGGAGGTTTAGTAGTCCTAGGTGGCGACATGCTAAACGGAACCGATAGTCAATGGCAGAGAATCACTATTTCCGACAATGGGCCAGGTATATCCGCTCCAGCTTTAGCGAATCTTTTTCGGCCTTTTTTCACCACCAAGCCGCAGGGGACCGGCCTCGGCCTCGCGGTGGTTCAAAAGATCGTCGTCCAGCATGGCGGGCAGATTGAGGCTCGCAATCTGGCGCACGGAGGCGCCGCATTTATTGTTACGCTACCCGCGTGGCGGGCCAGCCGTGAAAGAGGTAGAATCGAAGAAGGACGCGGTGAGGACTTAGCGGGGCTCTCTGTGAACTCCGTGGGGAATTCCCGGATTTTTACCGCAGAGGTCGCGGAGGTCACAGAGGTACAGAAAACATTTGGTTGGCGGCGACGGGCTTAGCGAACCCAATGTCGGAACAGGCTGCACAGACGGCACGGCCGTGATTTTTGGCATCTAAGAGAGCAATGACTCATCCATGCGACTCAGTCCCGGGAGGTACAGCAGTATGCGCGCACTGAAGTGGCGAAAGGCCGGAGCGTATCTCCTGGTGGTCTTGCCCGTGCTCGGACTAGCGGGTATCGCCGTTATCGCACAGCAACAGCAAGATTCGTCGCAGCAGCCGGTCGAGGATCCCGTCGCGGAAGCTGCGCGCAAAGCCCGTGAGCACAAGAAGGAAGCACCGAAGCCAAAGAAGGTCTATACCAACGAGGACGTGAGCGCGGCCGCTTCCTCTACTCCGGCTACTACACCGAAGGCCGACGAAACCTCGAAGAGCGCACAAACGGAGGGCAGTGCGGAAACGACCACCGAGCCTTCAAAGGCCGATAAGACCGAGGACAAGAACAGCGAAGCAGCATGGCGCAAACGCTTCAAGGAAGCGCGAGATAAGCTCGCCCAAGCAGAAAAGGAACTCGACATCTTGCAGCGCGAAGTGAACAAAGGCCTGGTGCAGTATTACAATGACCCGCAGAAAGCTTTGAGCGAGCAGTACACCCGCAAGGACATCAACGACCACGACGTCAAAATACAGGCCAAAAAGGACGAAATCGTGCAATTGAAGCAGCACATTAGCGACATGCAAGATGAATTGCGCCGTTCCGGTGGGGACATTGGCTGGTCGCGATAGAAAGGCTTAGGTTCCGCTCAGTTCCTCGGCAGTGTATTCAGGTTGTGCCTTCCGCGATTCCGCCCCCAGTTGAGGCATCGACGCAAATCCTAACGCCAGTATTCCAATCGCAACAATGACCATATTTAGCTCAAACGCGCGTGTGTACGTTCCGTAGTGGTCGAACAGTTTTCCTCCAACCAGCCCTGCTGGAGAACCCACGATGCCTGTCAGCAGAAGCATCATTCCATTGACCTTGGGAAAGGCCACGGGACCGTAGTAGTGCGCGGTCATCGTGTTCAGGCACACAAATGTCCATCCGAACCCTCCCCCGTAGAGCACTCCGGCAGCGACCGCGATCGCAAAATGCATCGAGCTCACCTGCATGGCCAGCACCGAGCCAAGAAAATAGCAGCATAGCCCGCTCATGAACGCGAACCGCGCCGGAATTTTATCCATCAGCCAGCCACCAATGAGCCGCCCAAGAATCGCCCCCATCGTGAACAAACCCATGGCCCAAGCCGCATCGGCTGCACTGATCCCGCGCTGCCGAAGATGAAGGATCCAATGCGCAATGAAAGAGAAGTACGGGAATTGGCAAGCCAGTCCCCCGACCACGATCAACCAATACGCTCGCGTTTTGTAGGCCTGCGATGCCGTCCACGGCAGCTGGGTAACCAAAACGTTGGCCACCGAGGTTGTTTCTTGTTCCTCTGCCGCGATTCCATCGACGGATTGTCCCAGGTCTTCCGGCCGCTCTTTCACGAAAAGAAGCGCAATGATCGCCGAAACTACCGCGATGCCGGCGACTACTTCCCAGGCCTGCCGCCAGTTGCCTCCGTTCGCCGCAAGAATTTTGTTGACCAACGGAGCGCCCACAAATCCCGCAGACCCTGAAGCGGCCAGCGGAATTGCCATGGCTCTTCCGCGATAACGCTTGAACCAACGGGTCACTGCCGTCGTAACCGGCACAATCGTGGCGAAGCTTATTCCGGTGGCAATGATCACACCGAAGCCGATCAAATAGTGCCAAGGCTGGCGCGCGACAAAAGACATCCACAGCGCGCCCAGCAGAATCAGGGCCGAGCCGATGGCGAAGCTCGCTCGAATTCCCCACTTGAGGATCGCAGCGGCCACCGCAATGGAGGGCAACCCAACGAACAGGTTCAGAAGCGTAAAGCCCAGCCCGTAGGTGCTCCGCTCCATCGCAATCTGCTTCAGCATATAAGTGTTGATGACCGCGCCGCCAAAGAGCGGGAATCCCATGTTCAAAAAATCCAGCACCCACAAAACGGCGACCAACTTCCAACCGTAAAATGCCGGGGGGTTGCTCACCGTAGATTCTCCGGACACCGAATCCAAAACACGAAGCTCAATAATCCGTTACCCGATGGACCTATGGAGCACGCGTTGGCGGAGAGTCTAGCGGTAGGCAAACGCTCGCACAATGAGGCTTATGGCGAGTGGGCGATTAATGCCCGGATTCGTAGCGCGTTCGCAAAGGCATATCGATTTGGTGCAGAATGCTGCGCTGGCGTGCGCGGCAATCCGGTTCGAGCCGCGACTGGCTACACACCACGCATCAAAAGTGAGCTGAACCATGAGCAGAACAATCGGAATCCTCGGCGGAACAGGTCCAGAGGGATCAGGACTTGCTTACCGCTGGGCTCGCGCTGGCGAAGAGATTCTTATTGGCTCGCGTGACGCCCAACGCGCGGAAGAAGCAGCGAAGAGCTTGCGCGAACGCATCGGTGCCTCAGCGAAGATCGCCGGTGCAGACAACAGCGCGGTTGTTGCGCAGTGCGATGTAGTGGTTCTGACCGTGCCCTTCGCGGGACAAGCCGCCCTTCTCAAACAGTTGAAATCTCATTGGAAGCCAGGAACCATTGTGATCGACACTACGGTGCCGCTCGCAGCAGCCGTCGGCGGCGCAGCTACGCAAATGCTCGGTGTGTGGCAAGGATCGGCCGCGGAACAGGCGCGCGCGCTTCTTCCCTCCAGCGTTGCGCTGGCGGCCGCGTTTCAGAATCTGAGCGCGGAGCTGCTAGCCGCCGACCAGCCCGTAGAGTGCGATGTCTTGATCTGCAGTGATGATGAGAAAGCCAAGCAGGCCGCATCCGAGCTGGCCGTCAAGATTCCTGGGGCGCGAGCGGTAAACGGCGGTAAGTTGGAAAACGCCAGAATTGTTGAATCGCTGACCGCATTACTGATCGGCCTGAATATCCGCTACAAAGTCCATGGGACGGGCATTCGATTTACCGGCCTGCCAGCGGCCTGAATCCGCACGCAAGATAGTGTCGGAATGTGACGGGCCAAGACCGACACGTCCGACAGCTCCGACACTTCTTTGAAGCAGGAGTGGTCATCTCGCCTAAGTTCGAAAGAACAAATCATTTACGCAAACGGCTGGGTTCTCCGCGTTTGGTCTCTGAGGTGCCCTTCTGCATGGTGTGAGAAACGAGGGCACGATGCGGATGAGTGGCTCACTGAAGCTTGGTTCTGGAATCCCAGCGCCGGCGGCCGGCGAACCACTCTACGCGCCCGGAAAGGATAAAGACATGAGGAAGCTTATGGCTGTGCTTGCTCTTTGTTTGACGGTTTCGGTTCCGTCGTTCGGAGCAGAACATGTTGTCACCCGTTCCGCCAAAGTCGTGGGCAAGGACTCTTACAAGGCCGCGAAGTATTCGGTGAAGGAAACAGGCAAGGTCCTCAAGTTCGTGTTCTAACTCATATATTCAGGAATGAAGTCAGACGAAAAAGTGAAGGCAGTCAAAAAAAGGAGATAAATATGAGATTCAACAAAGTTGCTTTTCTAGTCGCTTTCGCGATTGCATCGGTGCTGTTCTTCGAGGTTGCCGCTCACGCTGATGAGGAAGACCAGTCTACTAAAATCACGTTCGATAAGCCGATCCAGATTCCAGGCCGGGTTTTGCCCGCCGGAACCTACCTGTTTAAATTAGCGGACCTGAACATCCGGAATGTGGTCCAAGTCTACAACGCGCAAGGGACCACTTTGTATGCGACACTTCTGACCATTTCAACGGAGCGCCCAGAGGCAACCGACGCTACGGCAGTTACGCTGGCGGAACAGGGAGCCGGAAAACCGGAGGCGCTTCTGAACTGGTTTTATTCCGGCAATACGATTGGCCATGAATTCATGTATTCCACTCACGAAGAACAACAAATAGCGCAAGACCGGCAGCAGACGATCCTAGCCAAGGAAGCTGCCGAAGCTGGCGACTGAGGAGTGGGCCTGACATTCACTCCGTCGCGCCATCGACTTTGCGCCAACGGAAGTGAATGCCGGGCCAGCGTCAGAAAAACGGGAAAGAAAGCAGAAAAGAAGGAGAAACATCATGAAACTTCAAAAGCGTTTCGCACTCTCGCTGGCAGGCCTTCTCCTCACAGCCGTTACCGCGTGGGCGGGCGTAACCAGCGATTATGATCACAATGCGCACTTCGCCCAGTACAAGACCTACTCGTGGGGCAAGATCGAGACCTCGAACGGCCTTTGGGATGAACGCGTGAAGAGCGCCGTAGCCGGCCAGTTGGCGGCAAAGGGATGGAGCGAGGTCCCATCCGACGGAGACGTTGTCATCGCCGCACGCGACGCTATCCATAACCAACAACAGCTCAATACCTTCTACGACGGATTTGGCGGACGCCGCTTCGGCGGAGGGATGGGTATGTCGACGACAACCGTTGACAACTACAAGGTCGGGACACTGCTCGTGGAAATGTTCGACGGACACTCCAAGAACCTTATTTGGCGGGCATCGGCGAGCAACACGCTGTCCAACAACTCAGACAAGAACATAAAGTCGCTCGATAAGAACGTTCAGAAAATGTTCGAGCACTTTCCTCCAGAGCCAAAGAAGTAACAGAGGTGCGATGATGTTGCCTTACCTCAGCATGTTCGTCCTGGTTTCGTTCACAGCAGGGGGCACTCTGCGTGCTCCCTCTGTCTCTCTGAATGCGGGCCAAGGGATCCACGGCCCGCGGTCGATCGACCAGGAACTCGACCACCTAACAAGGAAACTGGAACTCACTCCGAACGAGCGGAAACAGATCCGGCCGCTGCTCGAGGAGCACGACAACAAGATTCATGGAGGTGATTTATGAAGATTTTGAAGGCAAGTTTGGCGTTATTTCTTTCCTGTTCGCTGTTATCGGCGGCGCCCGGTGGCCTTGCTTACGCGAGCCAGAACGATCAACCGGCTGCGCAGCAGACAACTCAAGGCGCGGAGCAGACGCCGGAAGAATTGCAGCAATTGGCAGCTCCTATTGCGCTGTATCCGGATGCATTGGTCTCGCAGATTCTTGCGGGAGCCACATATCCAACGGAAATTGTGGAAGCCGACCGCTGGATGCAAGAGCATCCGAACCTCAAAGGAAAAGAGCTGGCGAGCGAGGTCGACAAACAATCCTGGGATCCCAGCGTGAAGGCGCTCACACAGTTCCCTTCCGTGCTAGCCAACATGGACAAGAACCTTTCCTGGACTTCTTCGCTGGGCGAAGCCTACGTCAACCAGCCGCAGGACGTGATGGATGCAGTGCAAGTCATGCGCGCGCGCGCGCAAAAGGCGGGGAATCTGGAGAGCAACCAGCAGGTGAAAGTAGAGACGCAAGGGCAGACGATCGTTATTGAACCATCGGATCCTCAGGTCGTTTACGTTCCGGCATACGACCCATGGCTAATTTATGGAGCTCCGGTGGCGATGTGGCCAGGCTGGTACACCTACCCAGGACTGGACGTGGCCGGACCCGGTATCTCCTTTGGCGTGGGGTTTGGGGTCGGCGTCTTCGCTGGTTTCGGTTGGGGATGGCACCACTGGGGATGCGATTGGCATGGCCATCGCGTGATCTACAACCACAACACCTACATCTCCCACAGCACAACCATCATCAATCGGCATAATTTCACTCGAAACACGAACAACTTCAAACGCACCACCAACAATTTCAACCACAACAACTTCAACCACAACACAAACAATTTCAATCATGCGCAGCCGGGTGCGCAGCATGGGTTTGCGGGTCAGTCCGGCTCACATTCCGGAGCCTTCAGCGGCTTTAACCACGGGGGCGTCGCGAACGGCTTTTCCGCCCGTGGCCGGTCAAGCTTCGGAGGAGGATTCCACAGTGGCGGCTTTCATGGAGGAGGCCACAGGTGATTCGTTCGAGCGATAACTCAACTACTACTCACATGGAGCAATAGTCATGCACACGGCAAAAACGCAATTAGAAAGGGTTCGACGGTCATGGTTCTCTTCGCTCTCATTGACCACTGCGGTCACTCTCTTCCTGACACTTATTGTCTGGGTAAGAATGTCGCGTGCGCAGGGAACGGCGCAACCGACTTATGCATCCGCAGAACAAGCGAGTCAGGCACTGTACGAGGCTGTTCAAAACGGCAATGAGCGGGCGATTCCGCAAATCTTGGGCGACCGGGAAGAACTAGCCACTTCGGGTGACGAACTGAAGGACAAAGTCGAGCAGAAACAGTTCGCAGCGAAATACCAGGAGATGCATCGGCTCGTTCGCCAATCCGATGGAACAATGGTTTTGCACATCGGCGCGGAGAACTGGCCCTTTCCAGTACCCTTGATTTCGGAGAAGGGAAAGTGGCGCTTCGATGCAGACGGCGGTCAGCAAGAACTTTTCTTTCGACGAATAGGGGAAAACGAGTCCGTGGCGATCCAGGCGTGCCATGTTTTGGTTCGCGCGATCGTGGATAACCACCACGAACCAACGCACGATGACTTTGTCACTCAGTATGCATTGAGCTTAGTGAGTGCGCCGGTGGGGCATGCCAGCCGCAGTCCTGCAAAACCCTTCTATGGATATTACTTTCGTAAGGTAAGTGATGACTTGGAGATCGTGGACGGCGCTGTCGTTTTCGTGGCTTACCCTGCCCAGTATCGTTCCTCGGGCGTGATGACGTTCGCCGTCACCTCAGATGACGTTATCTTCGAAAAGGATCTGGGCCCGCAGACAACAACGCTGGCAGAGGCTGTCAGCAAGGATACCCCAGACCTGAGCTGGCATCTGGCCGAATGAGTGTAACTATTTGGAGGGCCGATGCTAAGACTCACCAAGATCGAAACGCCCACGGAACAGCGGCTTATTCTGGAAGGACGCCTTACCGGACCCTGGGTCGCCGACGTTTGTGCCAACTGGGAAGAATTACGGCACGCGCACCCGGAGCGCAACTTTGTGGTTGACCTTCGTGGCATTACGCGAATTGATCAGGATGGCGAGAATGCACTCGCCCTCATGCAACGCGAAGGCGCAAAGTTCCTGGCCACTGGCCTGCGCGTCAAGCACATGGTCGAGGACCTAGAGACTAAGGCGCGCGAAACAGAGTCAGGTAGGCACGATTAAGTGCTGCTGTCTCCCTGTCGTCGCGCCAGCCGCTAGGGAGGACCGATTGCAATGAGATTTCTCCTCCTTCCCTGAGCACCAGGTTGGGGCGAGATATCTCGTGCTATTTATGAGCTGGAGCCGAGGGCGGGACTTGAACCCGCGATCTGCCGATAATTCCATTCACATCTCATTGTTGGTTCTAAACGCCGTTTCCCTCCTTTCAGGTCGTGATGTAGCACGGTATTCGGCAGCAATTGTTCCCAATTTGTTCCCAAGCGAGGTGGCCGCCGCATGACGCCCGCCACCTCTCGGAGTCCTAAAAAATCGTAAACAAATCGGCTCAGCCACTTCTAACTCTGCCCGCACGACCGCAGTCCCTAGGAAGCCTGTGCGCTCAAAGAGAGCGGTACAGGAACCATATGAGCGCAAGCACCGAGAGAATCGCAAGAGCTATGAGGCCGAGCCCTGTTCGGCGTTCGCTTGATCGTCTCGCCTCGTCGTCTTCGCCCAATGCAGGCCCCTTTCAACTCGTGGCATTGCGGAGTCTAGCACTGTCCTCGGCTCGCGGAGGTGAAGGGTTCAGAAAACCCCTGCGAAATCCGAAGCTCGCGGTGTTGAAAGCACGGCAGTTCTCGACGGGAGCTTGAGGGTTCCGAAATGATTCGTTTTCTGAACCTTGACAACCCGGCTCAGGTGGCTCGATAAATCAACACCTTAGAGCCGGTGTTCCGATGGGGTTTTCGGAACCCGATTCCGCGATGCCTTCCTAGTCCCCTAGGGGACAGCAACCGCACCCGAACAGAGCCTTGCGGGCCCAGCCAGTTCTTTTTCTGTGAAAGTCAAGAAATCTCAACCCGCAGCCGGCACACCGGTATGGCCAGAGCCCCAGAATGCAGCATAGGCTCTGCTCAAACCATCCCTGCCTAGATTCAATTAGGACAGAATCGCCCTGACACCGGGGACATTCGTACATTCTTTTGCGAACCATAATTTCATAGCACGCAGCTTGAGCAGCAAATAACGAAAACTAGCTCGCAAGCGCCTCGCGTGGGACATGAATTGGATCCACCAAGGCGAGTGGTTCCCACGACCACGGGTTCTTCGTCAAGACTTCCTATATTCCCTCCACTCGCGCTCGAAGGCTTTCGCCATGTCTTTCGCGGCAGAACGTAGCCAATCCGCTTTCCTGCGGTGAAGGTCCTTCACGATTCTCTTTGCCTGTTGCCCGCTTCCCAAATGCACGTTGGCCGCCTCCGATCCCATTCCGTGGAGTAGAGCTTCTTCGTCGCGCTCCCCTGGCAGATCGTCAATCTCAATAGGATTGGAGTCCGGCGAAAGCCGCCGGATCAGCCACGCGCCTTCAATTTTCTGATAGGGGTCGTGCGACCGAACGGCCGCTTGGATCGCCTTCTCATAGTAGGAGTGGCGATTACCCACCTTCCCGTTTAGCCAGGCGCATGCCGACGGCACCATTGCCTTCGCTTCCCGCGCGATGCAGCCACCCTCCCATTCGGCAATCGCCACAAATCGCTGTTGCCCCAGACTCCCCATACCCGCTTCCCGTCGCACCACCTTGTAGTCCAGATTCTTGTCGGGCAGCGTTTTTTCCAGCGCCCGCCTGGCATCCCGCGGCAGTTTGTCTACCGCTGGGCGCATCTTCAGTTTTTCCCAGAAATGCCGGGGAGGCTTGATCGCCGCGATTCCCAGCTTCTCAAGGCTCCTTTCGCGTTCCGCCAAGACAATCGGCCGCCCTCCGTCTTTCAGCGTTTGCTCGTATCCCTCCGAAATGGCATCGCAGCCGTCCCTTAACTTAACCGTGAGGGTCTCCGAGTCAATGACCATCTTCACGCTGGCCGCCAACCGGACCAGATCGTTCGTATAAGGCAACGGATACGACTCATCGAAGTCATCGACACCCCAGGACAACCGCCCTTCCGCATCTCGCCAGGTCCCGAAACTGCCCACATGTAGGTCTCCGACTGCCAAAACCTGGGGTGCATCACACAGATCGGCACATCTTTCCGGCCAAAGTTGAGCCCATCGATAGAACGTCCCGCGAAAAAACATGAACGGGTCGTCCTTCATCTGCGCGTGCTTCAAACGCAGGTGGCTCTCGACGATGGTCGTACAGCTACGCATCCAACCTTCGTAGCTTCTTGTCGCCTGCTCAATCTTCATCTTCGCCCTAGCCATTAGGCCTCAAAATCTGAAAGACCGAAACCGTTCATGATTGTGGCAGCCGGAAAACACAGTAATCCAGCGATGGCTTGATTTTTATCGGGAAGTCACTGTAGCGGATGCGATCGACATCTGGTGCCACGTGTCCGCCCGGTCGCACTTGACTCTCGCGGTTGGTGTCGCCTTCCGTTGTCAAGCGGTCGCCTTAATTCCAACTTCCTCGCCTATCTCTACAGCTAAACTTTTTCTTAGATCGGGACGAGTCCGTATCGACGTGCGTGAACGATAAAGCCAAGCTGGCAATCAGCGTTCGCTCTGCAGTTCACAGCTGCACCAGGAGGTGCGAAATGTTGGCAATCATCGGAGCAGTACTGTTGGTCGCTTGGCTTCTGGGATTCTTAGCATTCCACGTGACCGTGGGCTTCATTCACCTTTTGTTGGTTCTCGCGTTCATTTCGTTCATCGCTCACTTCTTCCGTGGGCGATCAGCTACAGCGTAGGGAGCCTGTGCCACAAACCAGATTTCAGACCAGAACTAAGGAGAGCATGCAATGAAGGCGAACTCACTGAAGAAGCTGTACGTTGATGAGTTGAAGGATCTATACAACGCAGAAAATCAGCTGGTTGGAGCCCTGCCCAAAATGGCTAAGGCTGCGACATCGGCGGATCTGCGAGCCGGCTTCGAGCAGCACTTAGAACAGACTCGCGAGCACGTTAAGCGCTTGGAGCAAATCTTTAAGGGACTCGGCGAGAGTCCTAAGGGCAAAAAATGCAAAGGCATGGAAGGCCTTATCAAGGAAGGTGCCGAAATGATCGAGGAGGGCCCGGCGCCTGAGGAATTGGACGCCGGCCTCATCTCAGCCGCCCAGCGCGTCGAGCACTACGAAATGGCCGGTTACGGCTGTGTCGCCACGTACGCAAAGCTTCTCGGTGAAGATCAGGCAGTGTCGCTTTTGAGGCAGACGCTTGAGGAAGAAAAGGAGACAGACGAGAAGCTGACCCAACTATCGGGCCGCATCAACATCGAGGCCGCCAACTCCGATGAATCGGGCGGAGAAACTAATCAATCGAGGAAGGCCGCGTTGATGAAGTCCAAAGCGGCTCGAGCCTAGCTAATCCCATAAGAGTTGACCGTCTAGAAGGAGGAACGAAATGAACGGAAGTTCTCTCAGAGTATTTCGATTGCTTCTGCCTTTAGGCTCGCTGGCTTTTTGCGTATCGCTGATGGCTTCACCAATGTTGGGGTACCAAGACCCACAGCAAACGCCACCGGACAACACCAAACAAAACAAGGATCAGACAAGCCCTACCGCGGAACAACAGAAGATGAACCCTGCGGACCGTGCCATTACACAAAAGATTCGAAAAGCGATCCATGAGGATAAGAGTCTCTCCACCTACGCGCACAACATCAAAATCATCACGCAAGACGGCAAGGTCACACTCCGAGGGCCCGTGCGATCTGAAGACGAGAGGAGCAACCTGGAAGCCAAAGCTGCGAGCGTGGCCGGACAAGAAAACGTAACCAATCAACTCGAAATCAAACCTTCGAATAACTGAACAGAGGTCGAGTCTAGGTTGAATTCAAAGGAGAAAAGCAAATGTCAGGTCAAAAAGTAGCGGTATTTGGAATTTACTCCACTCGTAGTGCCGTCGAAAACGCAACAGATTCGCTCGTCAAAGCCGGTTTCCCGACTGCGGATATTTCCGTACTTTTGCCGGAGAGTCTTGGCGGGCCTAAGGACATGGGAACGGAAAAGGCAACGAAAGCACCCGATGGTGCGGCAGCGGGTGTGACCACGGGAGGCGTAATTGGTGGAACGCTCGGTCTCCTGGCAGGTGTTGGCCTGCTGGCGATCCCTGGCCTGGGACCATTCATAGCTGCAGGTCCGATCATGGCGGGGTTGGCAGGACTGGGCGTTGGAGGAGCGGTAGGCGGAGTCACTGGCGCATTGATCGGCATGGGCATCCCCGAATTCGAAGCAAAGCGATACGAAGGTCGGCTGCAGAAGGGCGGAATTCTCCTCTCCGTGCATTGCGACACGGCGGAGGACATTAAGCGCGCCAAGGAAGTTGTAGAACGCACCGGCGGAGAAGATGTTTCCTCCACGGGGGAATCCTCTACTGATACAAAAACAACAGATCGTGACGTTGCCAGTAAGGCTGTGCGCGGAACCCTCTAAGCTAAAAGCGGAGGAGGTCTATTCAAGACTTCCTCCTTTTCTTCCTAAATCAATTTCAGGACTATGCAGACTAACGGCTCGGGATAGGAGACTCGCGATGACCCGAAATCATAACGTAGGAACGATTCTAACCTTTGTCTTGGGGGCAAGCGTCGGGGCCGTAGCCGCTTTGCTATTTGCTCCCAAAGCGGGAGAGGAACTACGGGACGACATCGCTGAAGGTGTCAGCGATGGGGTCAAGCAGGTCCACAGCACCGGCAAGGATTTGAAGAAGCGAGCACAAAAACTCGCGGATCTGGCAAAGGATCAGGTACAGGATGCGATTGAGGCAGGCGACAACGCGTACAACCAAGCGAAAAAGGCGTGAGTGTTCGCTGACAACTTCACAGATTCCGAACTCTCTGCAAGGTGTTCATTCATCACGGCAGTAAGTTCAGGCTCACGACTCATGGAACGACTGCATATCCCGGACGGACGAGCTAGAGGCTTCGAGCCAGCAAAAAGCGCTGAGCTGGCTTGGCGAGTGGCCAAGTTGAGCCATTGTGGTGGGAACCCTCTATCACACAGTGACGCTCTCCACATTGGTTGTCCTAGCCGCACTCACGGCGCAGCGGGGTGGCTTAACACCTGAGTAGTAGGATTACGAGACAGATGAGGAAGCAAAAGGGACCGGAGGCGGTAGCTCAGGTCTTCAACACCGTGAGCAATTGACTCAGCCGACAGCGAGGAGGGTTCAAAAAACCTTTTCCCGAGTTTTCGAACCACAGAGGAGAGGCGCATCGCTCCGACTGGCCTGGTGGATCGTCCCGACGCCGACGCCGACGCCTAGCTCTGCGGCGATTCGCTTCCAGCCGACACCTTGCGCCCGCAGAGCCGCGATCCGTTTTGTGTCTAAAACCTTCCGCGGGCGCCCTAGGGTTTTGCCCTTCGCTCGAGCATTCCTCAGCCCAGCTTTAACCCGCTCGACGATCAGGCCGCGTTCCAACTCAGCGACCGCTCCCAGGACGGTAAAGACCATTTTCCCGGCCGGCGTGCTGGTGTCGAGTTGCTCGGAGAAGGAAACGAACTCGATTCCTTGGGCTCGAAAGGTTTCCAGCGCTCGAAGTAGGTGGCTCACCGATCTGGCAAAGCGGTCGAACTTCCAGACGACGACAGCGTCGAAGCGCCGGCGGTGCGCATCGGCCATCAAGCGATCAAGCTCCGGGCGCGTCTCTTTCGTGCCGCTGATGCCAATGTCAACGTACTCGTCGGCGACAGTCCAGCCACGGCGCGAGGCATACTCCTGGAGCTCACGGGTCTGCATGGTTGGGTCTTGGCCGTTATCGATGAGCAGAACCCAATGCGCGATATCACGATCCCGAAGAGCATCCGCAGAAAGAAATCCCACGGTGAAGTTTATACTGTCAGGGAAATCCTAAAACTTCTCGAATGTGTAGCTCCGTCCCCGGTTGCGTTTGCTGTCGTAGCGACAGCGGCTTTCACAGGCCTTCGGTTGGCGGAACTGCGGGGACTCCAGTGGCGGGACTTCAATCCCGAGAAGAAGACTTTGAGCGTTGCTCGAACAATGTGGCGCACCAGTGAAGGTTTACCAAAGACGGAGACTTCGGAAGCGTCCGTTCCGTTGCTTCCAATTTTCCAGGCGATGCTTGAAAACTATCGACATCATCTCGAAGGACTACCAGAAGAGGGCAATCTCGGGAAAACTCTGAAGCCAACAGATTGAATATTTCAAGGTGAGAGACGCAAAACATCGTTAAACCTCCCGAATTTGGTGCGACGGAAGATCGCTCCGCTGCTAGCCCGGTGCGCCGTATGCCATGCAGCAAAGTGTGAGCACAAAGACGATCATCCGTTCGAGTTGGATATGACAGTCCCAAAGTGGAAGGGCTTCCACGCATTCAGACGTTCGCTGGCAACAAACTTATATTCGCTCGGGGTGAGGCGCAAGGTCATCCAGGCAATCCTTCGGCACAGTGACATCTCTGTCACACTCGGCTATTATGTTGAAACTCCCGAAGCCGAGACCAGAGAAGCTCTCGACAGGCTGACAGAGTTGATGACGCCGAAGTAGCTCAGTGGTAGAGCGAGCGATTCGTAATCGCTAGGTCGTGGGTTCAACTCCCACCTTCGGCTCCAGTTCCAGTTTACCAACAAAATGCTGAAGGCCCCGAGGTGATATGCAAGACCAGGTACTCCTCAACTGGATCGAAAGGTTCAAGATTTTTGCGGTTGCTTCAGCAGCGGCGGCAACGCATCGTTCGCGAGATGATCTAGAAATTGGCTCATCGTGTTGATCCTCTTCTGGCACGCCGGACAGCCCGGCCCACTACAACGATGCCTTTACCGCCATGCGCAACTGAGGGCGGCTCATCCACGAAATGGCTGAACTCGTGGCGGCGAAGAGTTTGCAGGCAGAGCGTACAATATCTGTTGGTGGCTTGGGTTCAAATCATAGCTCGGGATGTTTCATCTACCAAGATTATTGTCTCAAGCCACCAGTACGAATTTCGATCTGGAGTGACGCGGCTGAGTGGAGAATGCAGATGGTAGAAGGGTTCTGGATTGTTCAGTATGAAGGAATGCAGGGCACGGCGGTGGTGTTGCCATGTTCATCAAAGGCAAAGTCTTTGGCGGTGACAGCGGTTCCACCTACACTGGAACCTACGTGGAAGACGCGAACACACTCAAAGCTCACGTGAGAATACACAACTACATGCCCGGCGTAGTCAGCGTCATCGGCATTGAAGGTGATTACGATTTAGATGTGACCGGAACTGTGGAAGGCGATGTCATCAAAGCGTCTGGTTCATCAGCAGGCCAGCAATCGGCGGGACTGGCTTTGAAGCTCACGAAGGCAGGAGGTCTGCCCGCGTGATTTAATGGTGCAGGCCCAGGTCGCAAACGTGGCGGCTACAAACTCAGTGCTGCAACAAGGCGCAAGATGTCGATAGCTTCAAAGAAGAGATGGGCGCTGCTGAAACGAGCTAAGTGATCCATGTATCTCGTACGCTGCGGGTTCAAGAACAGATTTGGCGCTCCGTTCCATTGGGATTTTTCCGTCGATACAGACGACGAGTTAGTGGCCGTCAGCGAAGCCGTCATGATCTTCTGGAGTGGTTTGACG
>Ga0070698_100004396_pt1 | contig 15483 bp, 9 predicted proteins | sample KBSK1502metaG_FD_65477 | JGI IMG/M metagenome (GOLD analysis project Ga0070698, IMG submission 65477) | Corn, switchgrass and miscanthus rhizosphere microbial communities from Kellogg Biological Station, Michigan, USA - KBS K1-50-2 metaG | ecosystem: Host-associated > Plants > Roots >...
TCTCGATTCTGCTCCAACATCCGCGAATATGCCTATTCGCTGGGCAAGAGAGGCTTCTTCCTCTTTGGAGAGCTGGCCACTCCCGACGACGACATCGTTAATCGGTATATTGGTCAGAATACTTCACTACAGAGCGGCGATAACACGGTGTTCTTTGGGCTTGATTCTATCTTAGACTTTCCCCTCGCCGAAGGCCGGTACAATGATCCGGGCCATCGACCACTCCGCGACGTGCTGAGAGGCACCGCCGGACCGGAGAGCCTGTTCAATCGTTTGGAAGCGCAGCGCGAGCGGGCGTTGAATCGGGGAGAAATCGGGCGCTACTTAGTTACGTTCGTAGATAACCACGACACATTCTGGGAGCCAGGCGGCCGTTTCGGCGCCGGCGCATCGAGCGAGCAGATAATCGGCGCGATTGGTTATCTGCTTTGTGCACTGGGAACGCCCTGTATCTACTACGGAACCGAACAGGGCTTTGATGGGATCGGCGGAGATAATGATGTGCGGGAAGCGATGTTTGATCAAGCAGTGCCAGGGCGAAGTCTTTTGAATCCTGACTGCGTCATCTATCAGGAGATCGCTAAAATCGCTGCAGTAATGCGAACAACGCCTGCTCTCCGTTTCGGCCGCATGTATTTTCGCCAGATATCGGGAGACGGCATTCACTTTAGCTTGCCCTACGGAACGACCTATACGCTGGCGTTTTCGCGGATTGTATACGGCACCGAGGTTCTCGTTGCTTACAATGTTTCTGATCAGCCAAGGAGCGATTCTATTGTGGTGGATGCCAGCCTGCATCAGGCCGGTGGCGTAATGAGTTTTCTTTTTGGAGGTTCGGATGATGTTACCGTAGAACAATCTCCGGATGGGACGACGTTCGTACGGCTACAGCTAGCTCCCCATCAGTTCGTAATTTTAAAATGACCGGCGTCCCAGCATTAGAGAGTCGATCGTGACTAACTCATCGAGGTGATGGCAATCGCCGGTTGAATTTGCGTGAGCGGGTAAGTTTTTTTTCTGTCCCCTCGGGGACAGTACGTAATTCTACGTATTGTCAACGTCCATTTAAAAGAGATAGATTGACGGCACCCAGAATTGATACGGAAGGTTGTTTTGCTGCCGACCACGTTCTTCCCTGGTGGAATCTGTTTCTAACTACTAGGACTAATTATGAAAAAGTCTTCTGTCGGTGACGCTGGCGCCGACGTCGCCGGCGCGCGCAAGCTCAGGACTCGGCGCGAATCTGATTTACCTGGGGGGATTTTTGCGCGGGAGATTGCACAAGAGTTTGCTAATGCACGTGACGCGGCCAGTAAAGAAGCAAGGAAGGAGGTAAGGGTAAACGGCGACGTGGTCTCCGTTCGATATCCATTCCCATCGCCAACCGATTGGCGGGACTGCTGGATGTACTTCTTGATTCTTGACCGATTCGCGAATGACCGCTTTCAACCGAGTGGCCCTTGGAACCAACGATACGATTATCGGCAGGGAGGCACGTTCAACGGCGTAACCGCTCAGCTCGATTATTTGAGAGAGCTGGGAGTAAAAGCGCTCTGGCTCTCTCCCGTTCTGAAGAACTCGCGGCCGGACTGGCAGTACACTTACCCCGGGTACGACACCCAGGATTTCTTGCATATCGATGAACGGTTCGGGTCAGACGGAACACGGGCAACCGCAGAAGAAGAACTCGAGAAACTCGTTGCCCAGGCTCATGCGCGGGATATTCGCGTCATTGTCGACACAGTGATCAATCACGCCGGTCAGGTCTTCGACTATATTTACCAGGGTCGAACTGTGGATCAATTCACTAATGGCGAGGTGATGAATGCGCCCTTGGGCCAGGAGCCTTCCATTCAGTGGTTAAACGGTTATGGTTTTCCGCGGGTCGATTGGCAGGATGAGATCCCTGCGGGTACCACTTTATCAGCTGACGACGCTGTCTATCCGGTTGATCTGCGGCAAAAGCTGTTTTTTAGACGCCGCGGCGCGATCGTGACTTACGAACGTTCAGGATCCCCACAAGACTTCGTCAAAGGTGACTTTTTTAAACGACGACAACTGGTAGTTGAATACGACGCGGGGCCGAGTAGCCAAACTGAGATCCAAGCGCGCTACGGTTCCAGGCCGGTTCTCAATATTCTGATCCGTGCCTATCAATACCTTATTGCGAAGTTCGATCTTGATGGTTTCCGGATCGACACGACAAAACACGTTGAGCCGGACATGGTTGAGATTTTTGGGAATGCGATTCGTGAATTCGCCCATACGCTCGGCAAACGTAACTTTTTCACCTTCGGCGAAATTATTGCTAGCGAGGAGGACATTAATCGATTTGTGGGTCGACACACCACGGGAACGGGGGGATTCGGTGTCGATGCAGCCCTCGACTATCCTCTTTTCTTTAAACTTGCCGACATCGTAAAAGGCTGGCGAGACGTTTCTGAACTCTCCACCGTTTTCTACAACCGCAGAAAAGCTGAAGAGGGGCTCATCAGTTCACATGGCGAGGCTGGAAATTACTTTGTCACATTCCTCGACAACCATGATCGGTTTCAGCGATTCAATCATCCGTCAACGCCGCAGGAGCAGATCACCATGGGATTGGCGGTATTGTTCTGCTTGCAAGGAATCCCGGCGATCTACTACGGAACCGAGCAAGGCTTGAATGGAGCTGTCGATTCTCAAGGGTATCCTGATCTGGTTAATAACGAGTCGGTACGCGAGGCTTTATGGGGCAAGCCGAATGCTTTTGATGACGAACATTTCCTCTATCAGCAGATCAAGGCGCTAAGTAGGCTGCGAGAGGAGCAATCAGCGTTGCGATTCGGCCGGCTCTACTTCCGCCAAGTTTCAGGTAATTCTCGAGATTTTGGCTATTCATCCGGCGCGGGCGGCTTGGTCGCGTTCTCCCGCGTCGTGAGCGACACGGAGGTGCTCCTGATTGCGAACACCAATACACGGCTGCGATTCGACGGCCACGTTCTGCAAGACCCTGATTTGAACCGGCATCCTCGGAAAATGCGGATAGCGTATAGCAATCTCGGCACGGCTCGTTCCGCTACCGTCCGGCGGATTTCCGACGCGCGCTTTTTCTCCGGAGCAGGGTTAGACGGCTCAGCCGCTGCTGCAGCTCTACCGGTTGGACTTGCTCCGATGGAAGTTCAAGTTTGGATCCCTGAACAGCCGTTCTCATTCTAAGGCCCCAAAGTGCTCGGTTATTTTACGCGTTACAATTGAGCCAGTCAGCTCAGAAAAAACTGATTCCAAAATATGCCTCTCAATTGGTTGAACGATTCGGGCCACCAGATTTATCCGCCACCGGATGTGCAGCGCACGACATTCGGGATTGATGCTCTGAGCAGGTTCGTTTGTAATACGTGGAACGAGGCCACGACTAACGGTGGCCGACCATTCGATGCAGTTATTATCGGTGCGGGCATGTTTGGCGGATATTGTGCCAACGAAATCTACCGCCGCGGGGCCGCGCGTAATCTCAGGGTCTTAGTGCTCGATGCTGGAGCATTTCTGATCCCTACTCATCTCCAGAACCTACCGCCCAACATTGGCCTCGACGTTCCGGAACCGATAAGCCCGGCGGCACCCGAGGCCCGCTGTGCAAGGGGGCTGGTTTGGGGCATTCCGTGGCGCAGCAACGTGGAATTCATCGGACAGGCTTACTGCATCGGTGGCAAATCTCTTTACTGGGGAGGCTGGTGTCCGCGCCTGCTGCCCAGCGACTTGGTTGAATGGCCGCCAACGGTAGCGGAATACCTACTTCAGAAGTATGAGGCTTTGGAGGAACAGACCGGAGTAGCCGTGGAGCGCAATACCGGCAAAGAGGTGAGGACAGAATTTATACAAGGCGCGCTATTCAAGCTGCTCGAGCAACGGGCTTCAAATGTCGTAGGTCAGGGCGCCGTTCCACACCTCGAATCCGTCCACAATCCACCCTTAGCGGTTCAGGGGCAGTCTCCCGCTTCCGGCCTTTTTGGTTTCGATAAATACAGCAGTGCGTCCGTTCTAATCGAGGCAACCCGTGATGCCACAAACCAGCCGGATTCGCAGAGACGCTTGTTCGTCGTACCAAATGCTCATGTAACGCGGTTAAATGCGCCACACGGCATAGTCACTTCTATTGACGTTTTCGTCGATGGTGCCATCCGATGCCTGCAGGTCAACCCGAACTGCGCCGTCGTCCTCGCGCTGGGCACCATCGAGTCCACGCGGCTCGCGCTCGTTTCTTTCCCGACCAGGCCGGACAATCCGGCCGCAGAATTGATGGGACGAAATCTAATGGCCCACTGGCGATCTAACTTTTTCGTCCGAATCAGACGCTCCACATTTGACCCGAATCAGACGCTTCCCAAAAATCTCGAAACAGGGGCTCTTCTTGTGCGGGGCTCAACGTCGCAAGGCAAATTCCAAATTCAGGTGACAGCATCGGCAGACCAGAAGGGTAACTCCGACGCTCTGCTCTTCTCGATGATTCCTGACGTCGAGCTGCTCAAAGGAATCCTTAAGAATCAGCACGCCGAATGGATCTCAATCTGTTTTCGAGGCGTTTCACAGTTAATGGGCGATCGCGCAACCAGCGTACCCAATCGATTCGGACGCTGGATCAATCTCAGTCCCTTTGAGACCGATGAGTTTGGAGTACCTCGAGCATATGTGCATCTCACCACCACAGACGCCGAGGACGCTTTGGCAGATTCCATGGACGCGGCCATCCTGGGACTGGCAAACGAGCTCGCCGGCAATAACCCGAACAATCTTCAGATTACCAGAAGAACCCGAGACGGCCTTGGTACTACCTATCACGAGGCTGGCACGCTGTGGATGGGAATAGACCCTCGGAGATCGGTCACTGACACGAACGGTCGATTCCACCATATTGCCAATGCTTTTTGCGCCGATCAATCACTGTTCGTGACGGTGGGATCGGTAAACCCAGCCTTAACTGGCCTCGTTCTTGCGCGAAAAGTAGCGGAATCCGTAGTAGCGCATGCAACTGGCGTGCGACCTCCTCCATGAAGGGTTATACGCTGGCACCGTTACATGAAGGAGTGCGGCGAGACGATGCGTTGATAAGTCTCGCGCTGGCTATACTGGTGCTTGGGTTTAGCGGGGGTTCAGACTGCGCGGTCGTCATTGGCGGGTCGGGTTGGTCGAACGGGTAGAGTGATACGTAGGAATGTCTTCGCGAGGCATCTCGGCCGCGGCGTAGGTTTTACGTGCGGCGCCTTTGGATCGAACTAGCCCGGAGTCTAATCCAAACCTTCCAGCCGGAGAAGGTGTCCTCGGCCCGATTTGTCTCTGGCGATAATCGTTCGCCCGTCTGGCGCAATCGCGCAGTGCAACATGGGCCCCTCGCCAGAGAAGGCAGCGATACACGCTCCGCTTTCCACGTCCCACACTCGCAGCGAGTGGTCAGCGGAAGCGGAAACAGCTCGCTGACCGTCGGGTGTTATCACTGCGGCATTGACCAAATCGTTATGTCCCTCCAGCGTGCGCATGAATTGCCGGTTCGGCAAATCCCACACCCGCAGAATTCTGTCAACCGACGCCGAAATTGCGCACTGACCGTCCGGCGTTACTGCAACGGAAGTGACCCAGTCGCCATCGCCTGTGCAGATGCGCACTGCCTCGCTACACTCAGAATTCCACGTCAGCAGTGCCCCAGTGTTGGATCCCCAGACGGCGCACTTCCCATCAGGCGTTAGCGCGACGGCGCTGACTAGTTCGGTTCCGCCCATGAGCGTGTGAAGCGATCGGCCACTCTCTAAATCCCATATCCGTAAAGTCTGGTCTGCCGAGGCTGAGATAGCTCGCCGCCCGTCAGGTGCTACCGCAACCGCGGTGACTAAGGCGGTATGGCCGACCACTGCTCGCACCGACTGGCCATTTTCTAAATTCCACACTCGAAGCGAATGATCAGCTGATCCTGAAACGAGGTGGCGTCCATTGGGTGTTACTGCAGCGGCGGTAATCCAGTCGGTATGGCCGGCGAACGTATGCAGTAACTGGCCGCTTTCGGAGTCCCACATACGAAAGAGGTGACAATCAGAATCCACGGCCGCGCGACGTCCGTCAGGTGTCAGCAACACACGGGTGATGTTGTCGGTCTGCCCGGCCAGCGTTTGCGCCGATTGGTTTCTCTCTAAGTCCCACAACCGAAGTGTGTGATCAGCCGACCCAGAGATCGCGCGCCGCCCATCGGACGTTACCGCCGCCGCGGTAACCCAATCTGTATGGCCTGCAAGGGTACAGACTGATTGGCCCGTCTTTAGGTCCCACAGCCGGAGTGTATGGTCGGCCGACTCCGAGATGGCGCGACGCCCATCGGGGAGCAGTATCACGGCGGTGACACTATTCGCGTGGCCTTCGAGCGTGCGCGCTAAATTGCCCCGGTCCAGATCCCAGATCCGCAGCGTATGGTCAGACGAACCCGAGATAGCGCGGTGTCCATCTGGTGTTACTACCACCGCAGTGACCGAACCCGTATGGCCCGCTAGCGTGCACATCGAGCGGCCGCTCTTCAGATCCCATACCCGCAAAGTATAATCAGAGGAGGCTGAGATGGCACGGCGACCATCGGGCGTTACAGCTATCGCATTGACGGAGTGAGCATGGCCTGCGAGGGTGCACACCGAACGGCCGCTCTTCAGGTCCCACACTCGCAGCGTCTGATCAGATGAGGCCGAGATGGCATGATGGTTGTCTGGTGTTATGGTCAGGGCGTTGACTTGATTCTTGTGGGCTACCAGCATGCGCACCGAACGGCCGCTCTGTAGGTCCCACACCCGAAGCGTCCCATTAGACGAAGCTGATACCGCACGGCTTCCGTGAGACGTGAGCGAGACAAGGCAAACCGGACTGCTGTGGCCTCGCAGCGTACGCAAGGACCGGCCGCTCTCGAAATCCCAGACTCGCAGCGTTCGGTCAGAAGACGCCGAGACGGCGCGGCGGCCATCGGGTGTTATGGCTACTGCTTTGATTGGACCGGTATGGCCAGCGAAGCTGCGCACCGATCGATTGCCCTCCAGATCCCATACCCGTAAGGTCCCGTCGCCCGATCCCGAGATGGCGCATCGCCCGTCCGACGTCAACGCCACAGCGTGGACCCAGGAAGTGTGACCTTCGAACGTACAAATCAACGGTCCCCCCGGTGGAGCGAGACTGGGTGTCAGAGGCCGAAGCCGCGGCCAAGCCTTGCTCTCAGCGGCACCCTTTAGCAAGGCTTGGATGTCAGGTGACGAATTGCCGAGCAACCGGCCCATCAATTGCCCCGCCAATTGCCGGTTGTCGCGAGCCAAAACATGCGCTGAGAGTTGAATGGCTAGTTGCACGAGTCGCAAATCGGCCGTCGCCGGCATGTATTCATAGTCTGCAACGAGCGCACTCGGATCAGTAGCTTCCAATTTTGCTTGAAGGAAATGGAAATCTCTGAGGACGACCGCCGAGAGTTGATGCCGGCGGAGTTGATGCAGATGGGCTGGCAGGTGTCGAAGACAGTACGGCGAAATCTGGGAATAACCCCGTCCATACTCAGCCCAGCACGAGTCCGCTAACCGCGCCGAGCCCTTTTGGAGATTCACATGGTAGGCTCCGGCAAACGGTTGGTCCTGCCGCTTGTCCCAGCCCGTCAGCCAATCAAAGAGCGATTTGTGAAAGAGAGCATAGCGACCCTCAGAAGCAGGCACGAACGAGGCCAAACGAGAAAGGATGAGGGGGAGTTCCTCTTCCGGATCCAGGCCGATAGCGGCGGCGATTTGTTCTCTGGTAAGGGGCTCGCGCGCGGCCGCGACCGTTTCTAACACCTTGCGCGACCGATCAAAGTCATTGGCCGGGTCCGGGAACAGGCGGCGGAAGAAGATCTCATAAAGACTGCTTAAACCGGGCGGCAAGTTTTCGATATGATCGAAGCTAAGTTGTCCACTCTCGACTGCATCGAGTGCGGTTCGAACGAAGAGGAAATTACCTGCGCTGGAGCGAAGAAGAGCATCTTCGAGACTCGGTAAGGTCTTGCCACTGGCTTTTGCCTTCTCGCGGAAAGGGGTCTGGCGAAGGCGGCATTGGACGAAGCGGCGCACGTCATCCTGGTTTCTCCGGTCTTGAGCTGTGATAATCTGGACGCGGAGGCTGCGCAATGGGTTGAGCACGTTTGGATCATTTCGCGTCGTAGCAATCAAGCCGAGCCATGATGGTAAACGGTCGAGGCGCGTGCAAAGTACATCGAAGATCGTAGGCGGATGGGCACGAGTCAGGGATTCATCGAGGGCGTCAATGAGCAGGTAATATCGGTTTTTCTCGGGCTGCCGAATTTTATGAAGGGGCGCGAGAACGGCGGCCTCGAATGCACTGACTGGGTCGGTGTCCGCGCGCCGAAGAGCGTTAATAACCGAGGAGCATGCCAGCGTCGCTGTGTACTCCGCTAACCGCGCCGAGAGCATGCTAGCCAAACTCCGTACAAACCCTGCTGGCTCAAGCGTTGCCGGAGTGTCAGTCCGGCAACAATGGTAAGCGAGCACCTGGCCCTCGAGATTCCTACGAACGAGCGCCGCAACAATGGCCGATTTTCCGATCCCTGGTTCGCCGACTATCAACAAGGCGACGGGACTATCTTTCGAGCGCCATTCGTCGATCTCTTGGAAAAGCCACTCTCGCCCAATGAAACCTTTGAACTTCTCTACTAGGAAAGGCGTAAAATCCCAAGGCTCGAGCAGGCGCTGCGGATCGCCACTTCTTGCCGGATAGCTTCTGCTGCGGACTTTGAGCGACCTCGATGGCAGTCGTGGTTCCCAAACCCTTTGGCGAGAGAGGACCACTTGCGGATCGCCCAGCGATCTCATGGTCGAGCTCACCAATGTGAGCAGTTCCTCCGGCGTTTGCGGTCGGCGGTCAGGTTCTTTTTCCAGCAGCTGAGTAACCAGTGAAACAACTGGCAGAGATAAATGCCGCAATCTATCGATTGGCAAAGGGGCTTGCAGATGTTTGCCCGCAACCTGAAGCGGCAAACCGCTAAACGGTGTAGTGTTCGTCAGCATGTGCCAGAGAGTGACTCCAAGAGAGTAGATGTCGGAACGAGTATCGACTTGTCCCCCACTAAACTGTTCGGGGCTCGCATAGTGAGGCGTCCCCAGAAGTATGCCCGGCGCGGAAACCGATGGGTCGTCAGAGATCCCAGCGGTCACTTTCACTAGACCGAAATCAATGACTTTGACCATCGGTTTATTCTTCTGGTCGAAAGACACGATAAGGTTGGCCGGTTTGATGTCGCGATGAACAAGTTGGCGCTGATGGGCCGCAGCAAGAGCAGCAGCGACTTGAGAAGTGATCTCTAAAGCTAATTCTTCCGGCAATGGTCCGCGCGAGTGGAGGACTTGCTTCAGAGTTTGCCCTTCGACATACTCCATCGCGTAAAAATAGATCGAACCGGTGAATCCGAGATGATAGACAGATGCGATGTGCTCATGCCGGAGAGACGCCGCCGCACGGGCTTCTCGGATGAACCTTTCTCGGATCCGCTCATCACGGATGCAACGTGGCGAAATCACCTTCAAGGCGGCCAAGCGATGCAGATTGGTATCCATCGCTTTATAGGTCACGCCCATGGCCCCGCGACCCAACTCGATAACGTTGCCCTCTTCACCGATTACGAGCTCGTAATTTTCAAACTGGCGAGGCAGGCCTGCCCGTTTGTCTTTGGAAAGCCTGGCCTTCGTTCCAGCGCCTAAATCCAGTGGTTCGGTCGGCCGACTCTCGTTGATTAAAGCCCCACGTAGTATGCAAACCGGGCAAAAGTCACTTGCTGCCGGTGCGGAAAACTTCGTACCGCAAACCGGGCACGTGCGTGTTTCGCACCGAGTTCGTTCGATCCCTTTACCGGATTTGCCCAAAGGATGTCTTTTATCGACTTTCACGGCATGATCCATCCTTCTGCGGCGATCAAAGAGTGGCAAAGCTCAAGAATTTTCCCTGCAATGTAATTTTGCAGTGCTGACAAAAACCATGGGAGTTCGCCATTCTGCCGATCCAGTCCAGTCAACGCTAAATGGATCACCGCGCCAAGTGGATACGGGTAGAGTTTGTGTACCGCCACCTGCGAATCAGATGCCTGGCGTCGAGCAGAAAACGAACCCGCATTTCCCAATGTGGTCCGGAACCGGCCAGCACCGCCGCCCGACGAGCTAACATTTGGTTTCACTTGCGCTCCCGGTCTGTCCTCGAAACCTACAGGGCTCGATGCTCGTTTGAAAGTAGACATTCCAAGTAGCGAAGGTTTTCCCTTCGCGGGTACGGATGGTGATTCCTGAGCGCGCCTGAAACAGCCGGATCGGAAACCCTTTCCCTTGCAGAGTCAACGCGAGAGCGGTATGCGAACCTGGTAGCTGACTCTGAGTGGCGCGCAAGGCGACGCTCCAGTGCGTAGTTTGAAGCCGCGCTGGCTTATCCGTCAGCAACCTGTCGCTCGCGTTCATTGCTGCAGTTACATCCTAGTTAGATGCGCGGAAATGCTGGAATTGCAGAAATTCCAGCCAACGAGACGTCTTTTCGAATTGAGTAAGCCAGCGAATTGTTGCGAGAACTCGTTTCACTTGCCACCAACGGTTTTGTCAAAATCCGGGATCGGATCGAACGCGGCTATGCCGAAGCGAGAGCGTGTGCCGTTCAAAATCGTGCGGCCCACCCAGCAAGTGCGCTACGCGCGGCTTTGTCCTTTCTGCCGAAAGGCCGAAAGGCCCGGGGCAAGATAGAGTCAATCAGCCAGAAAAGATTCCAGGGCATTTGTCCAAAATGCGGAGCGACTGGACCAAGCGGGAGAGCGAGCAGTTGGCGCGTAGGGCGTGGAATGGTCTTTCCAGTCTTTTTGTGGCGATTCGCTTCTATCGGCCTGATTCCATCGCCCTGAAGTGGTCGCTTCGCCTCGGCATCCAGAAATCTCTGGAGCTTCGCCAATGATTTGGCGGCTGGGCGTTGTCTGCCGGAAAGCCAACTCGAGATTGCCGATTGGGAGACACCAATGTGAGTAGCGATTTTGCCGGGCGATTCGTAGCTGCGAGCGAAATATTCGTGGAATTCGCGCACCGTTTCTTTCGGATCAGGGCCACTCATTTGCGAAACGATCGCTGTTTGGGGGTGAAAAGAGACTAGATTGGAAATGGGGAGCTCATTCCTTCACTAATCGATTTGGAGATCCGTCGCTGCATCATGCTCTGCGAGGCTCTCGTACCATTGGGCGATCTTCCGCACGGTTGTCGCGAGGCGTGGGTAGCGGTAATCGATCGCTTCCGCCTTCTTTCTGTATGCGTCGGCTAACTTTCGTTCCTCGCTACCCTGCGTCCCCCAATAGGCGCCCCGGCTATCGAGAATTCCGGAACTGAAGCCTTTCCGCATTTCCTCGGTCTCTTCGGCTTCGAGAATTCGCGCGGCAGCATGGCAGATCCAAGATCCGTCCGGATCAGCCGGCGCATGGGACAAAACGCGGCCAACACAGTGGACGGCGATATGCAAATGGCCGGACTGTTTACAAATTTCCTTGGCCATATCGAGCCAGCGCCCAAGTTCGGCTTCGTCGACGGTACCATCATCTTTGGTCCCAGGAATTGTCCGCCAATCTCGGATCAATTGGTACGCATGCTGTGCTATCTTCCGCTCATTTTCTGAAGGCTCGGGGGGAGATTTGACGTCCTCAGATCGGAAGGCTGTCCTAACAACCTCGCTAAAAAATTCGGGACTCGTGGCCAAGCAGCGTTCTAATGTGCGTGGCTGTATGTTGCGTTCCTTTTTTAAAAGTGGAAGATAAGCCCACTCAATTCTTTGAAGGGCGATGCTGTCATCGGGAAGGCTTTCCTGGAGCCATCGAATAACATCAGCACAACTGTGAAAATCAACAGCATTCAAACCGTTGCCCTCCTTGACGAGTTCCTCAAGCACACGTATTGCGAGTTCCGGCTCTGGCAGAGCCTTTTTTCTGATAAGCCAATCGAGACACTGCAAGGCGGCACTAGGACGGTTCGACAAAAGGAGGTTATCGATTGCTGTTGGCAAATCTCCCACTTGGGCCTGACCGGGATTTGCTGGGGTTTGCGCCCAGTATTTTGCTCGCTCGTAACCGAGCAACCTCTCGCAGAGATCCCAGGTAGTCTTCTCAAATGGAAGAAGCGTTAAGAAACTTGTCTGCTGAGTCAGGGTCCAGGAGCCCTCAAGGATCTCTGTGACCCACAACCAACCCTTGGTTCTGAACCGTTCCCAGACAAAGCCGCCGGCGAATTGCAATAGACTTTTGACATTTGATTCGAGCGCTGACGGGATGATCTTGGCATCAATTTCGGGTGGGGCGACCGCTCCAAGGCTGGTTCCGACCTTCCAAGGCATTGCAACGGCTTGAGCGAATTTTAGAACCGTCTCAAGATTCCGCGTTTTCAAAATCTCGGATACCGCAGCCTGACGTTTGAGCTCAACTCTCTTCAGTTTGCTGTCGTAGTCGCCCTCATGTTCAGTAATGAGTTCCCACTCTGCGCTGCCGAATAGCCTCTGATATAGGAGTTCTGGTGATCGCGGGGCGATTGCATCCGCGACGTCCGAGATATTTGTGACCAAATCTTGCGGCATTGCCCAATCCGCGTCAGAGAATTGCCGGTGCTTGCTAACTAAATCCGCTAACCCCTGCCAAATGGGTGATCGATCCACTTCCGGTAAGGACCGCACGGCCTCGGATGAAAGGTATTGAAGCACTTTGTTGAACGCTGGCCGCGGCAGATCACCGAGCCGTTCAATGAGTTCTATCAAGAGAGGAGGACAGCGAGGAGGGACAACATGGGTGCGCCCGTGGATCCAGCTGACCGGCGCTGGTACGGCGGCGGCGGCGGCGTCGGCTCGAGCAGCGGCGCGGGCGGCACGGGGTAAAGGGACAACGAGCGCAACGGGAGCGCCAAAAGAGGCATGACGCATAACGGAATCAGCCGACCCGAGGTTTCCTACACCACCCCTGTCGACCCTCCTCAATCGCACATACTCGCTCGCGCCTGCGAAAGATTTCTGAGGTCCAGAGGCATGGAAAGAAGACACCGCCCGCTAAATTTCCGAAGGCCGACCGAGATCCACTCTAAAGCCGGAAGCTAATGCGCGCCAAATGGCGCGACAAGTAAAAACAAGCCCAAGGGCGGCCGGACCAGGAACGCGCCAAATGGCGCGAAAGGCAAGCGACCCCAGGACGGCCCCGAGGCCCCGAAGTAAGGGCAACATAGCGGCAGGGGAAGATCGAGACGCGGTTCGCTGAGATCAAACTGCGGGCCGCGATCCAGATCGGGAAGCTGAGCCGGGAGCTGGAAAAAGCGCCAGGAAAACGCACAGACAAACCTAACGACACCGATGTCGGTAGGTCCAAGAAGGAGCAGCTGGCGGCAGCCGGGATCAACGAACGAACAGCGGGACGCTACGAGGAGCTGGCCGGTCCGCGCCAAGCCCAGGCGCAACGTTTTGTTCAGGGTTCGAGGGGAAACGATGTTGGCCGATCGGCTCCCATGGCTGGTTCGATGATTTAGATCGGGGCGAACCTTTGACGAAAGAGCTATTTCGTTAAGGGTTGAAGTATGGAGATTGGAAACCTGGCGTGAACCATGATCAGTAAGCGCCACTCCTCACGGTGCGGATAACCCAGGCGATCAACCCTGGCCGCGAGGATCGCGATGCCGATGTCGTGATCATGCGCGGATGGCAAGAATTTGCCAAAGAGCAAAAACCCGCCGAGGAGGCCGGCTCACAAGAATGGCAAAAATTTGCCAAAAAAGCAGGAGCGCTCAAGAACGCTCCAAATGGAGCGAAAAGTATGCTCCAAATGGAACGAAAAGTAAAAATAAGCCCAAGGGACGCCTGCTAACCACATCCGACCGAAAACCTCCGTTAAGACATTTCGATACGAAATAACCAAAAACATGGTTGAGCCCCTTCTGCTATTGGGGCTCCTGGTCACCGCACAGATCAGGATGCTATTGGTTGGTAACCGTCTAGTGAAGCACAGGGTTGACGGCTCTGACGGCGGATCCGGCTATTGCGGGCGCAATTTTCCGCTAAGTCAACGCTGCATCCATCTTTCGAAGCGGGTCAAATTAGGGCATTGATTGTCGGCAAATATCCGTTATCCCGTTATTCGCTTTCGAGGTGCCGCGACCACAAGCGATTTTGTGCAAGCTATCGGCGACCAAATCGATTAAAATCCTGATACCGCGGAGGAAGCATGCCGTCGATGGTCTTCATCAGCCATTCGAGCAAAGATCGGCCGACCGCGGACGCGATTTGTGCCCATCTCGAGTCCGCTGGGATCAAATGTTGGATCGCTCCTCGTGATATCGAACCGGGAGCCAGTTGGACCAAAGGAATCATGCAAGGGCTTGACGCCTGCCGAGTGCTCATCTTGGTCTTCTCGGAACATGCGAATGATTCCGATCATGTTGAACGGGAAGTGGCGAAAGCTTTCTCTTCCGGGCTCGCCGTCATCCCTTTCCGAATCAACGACGTTTTGCCAAACCAAAGTCTGAGTTACTTCTTAGACACCATTCATTGGTTAGATGCAAGCGTTCCGCCTTTGCAGAAGCACCTCGATACGCTGTCTGAGCTGGTAAAAAAGCTGCTAGTCGATGGGACAACTCGCAAGCAGCCAAAAAGATTGGGCCCGGAGAAAATTTCGGTAGCCAGATTGCCAATTACAGGAAGCGATCTATTTGGTCGAGAGGAAGATATCGCCTTCCTGGATGACGCATGGGCAAACAAGGATGTCAACGTCGTTACCATTGTTGCCTGGGCTGGTGTCGGGAAGTCGACGCTGATTAACCATTGGCTGCGAAGAATGGCTGCGGAACACTATCGATCCGCGGAGTTCGTCTTTGGCTGGTTGGTCTACAGACAGGGCGCGAGTGGAGAGACCTCGACTGCCGACGAATTCCTCGATGCGGCTCTCACTTGGTTTGGTGATCCAGATCCACGGCTCGGGACGGGGTGGGAGAAGGGCGAAAGACTCGCAAAGCTCGTCGCGCAGCGCCGAACTTTATTAATCCTTGATGGTTTGGAGCCGCTCCAAAACCCGCCAGGCCCACAAGAAGGGCGGTTACGTGACCCTGCTCTGCAGGCGCTCTTGCGCGAGCTTGCCGCCTTCAATAGGGGGCTTTGTGTGATCACCACGCGGATGCCGGTCGCCGATATCGCAGATCACGAGCGCGCTTCTGCACTGAGCCGTGAGCTGGAACATCTCTCCAGCGATGCTGGGGCGAAGCTCCTCCAGGCACTCGGCGTTAAAGGCGGCGAGGCAGATCTGCGAGCGGCCAGCGATGAGTTCGGAGGTCATTCTCTGGCGTTAACGCTGCTGGGCAGTTATCTGACGGATGCCTTCAAAGGAGATATCCGCTTCCGCAAAGAAGTATCAGACCGTCTCGCCCACGATATACGACAGGGAGTCCATGCTCAAAAAGTAATGGAATCTTATCAAAA
>Ga0070698_100004397_pt1 | contig 15483 bp, 8 predicted proteins | sample KBSK1502metaG_FD_65477 | JGI IMG/M metagenome (GOLD analysis project Ga0070698, IMG submission 65477) | Corn, switchgrass and miscanthus rhizosphere microbial communities from Kellogg Biological Station, Michigan, USA - KBS K1-50-2 metaG | ecosystem: Host-associated > Plants > Roots >...
CGCATCGATGTGTCGAACCAGAGCCTGCGCGCCGCCGAAGCGCAGGTGCGCCAGGCGCAGGCCGTTGCCGCCGTTTCACGCTCGAGTCTGTTTCCTTCGCTCGATCTGAACGCCTCGGTGACGCGCGGCCGCTCGCCGGGCGGCAGCACGCAGACGAACCGCTCGGTCAGCGTCGACGCGAGCTGGGACGCCGACCTGTGGGGGCGCCTCCGGCGCGCGCTCGAGTCGGACCAGGCCGCGGTGCAGGCGAGCGCAGGCGATCTTGCCGCGGCGCGGCTCTCGTTGCAGGCGCAGCTGGCGACGAACTATTTCCAGCTGCGCATGCTCGATACGCAGCGCAAGCTGCTCGAGGACACGGCGCAGGCGTTCCAGAAATCGCTGACGCTGACCGAGAACCGCTACCGCGCCGGGGTCGGCGCGCGCGCCGACGTGATCCAGGCCGACACGCAGCTGAAGAGCACGCTGGCGCAGGCGATCGACATCGGCGTGCAGCGCTCGCAGCTCGAGCATTCGATCGCGCTGCTGGTCGGCGTCGCGCCTGCCGACTTCGCGATAGCTCCGCAACCGGGCTACGTCGCAGAGCTTCCCGTGATCCCGACCGGACTGCCTTCGGCGCTGCTCGAGCGCAGGCCCGACGTCGCGGCGGCCGAGCGGCGCGTCGCCGCGGCGAACGCCGAGATCGGCGTCGCCACCGTGGCGTTCTTCCCGTCGCTGACGCTCTCCGGCGCGTTCGGCTTCCGCGCCAGCGGCGCTGCGCAATGGCTGAGCGCGCCGAGCCGGTTCTGGTCGCTCGGCCCGGCGCTCGCGATGGCGCTGTTCGACGCCGGACTGCGCAAGGCGCAGACCGATCAGGCGATCGCCGCCTACGACGCGACCGTCGCGAACTATCGGCAGACCGCGCTGACGAGCTTCAAGGAAGTCGAAGACAACCTCGCCGCAGTGCGCATCCTCGAAGAGGAAACGAAGCTGCAGGCCGAAGCGGTCGAGTCCGCGCGCCTCTCGGTGCAGCTGACGACGAATCAGTACAAGGCGGGAACGACGAGCTATCTCAGCGTCGTGCAGGTGCAGGCGACGTGGCTCGCCAACGAGCGCACCGCGGTCGGCATCGTCGGCGAGCGGCTGGCCGCCACCATCGCGCTGATCAAGGCGCTCGGCGGCGGCTGGAAGGCGAGCGACCTTTCACCGGAGCGGAGCGCCGGATCCTGAGGTCAGCCATCTACTGGTTTTCTCCGGCCGCAGGGCACGGATAGCCGAAGCCTATGTGTCAAATCCAAACAATCGAATAGCGTCCGGCCACGTCGGCTCATAAACTTCTCTCATCCTGAGTCCCACGACGAAGAGAGAAGCCATGTCCAAAGACCGCAAGTGCCCGTTCCACCACGCCGCCGCCGGCGGCACGACGAACCGCAACTGGTGGCCGAACCAGCTGCAACTCGACCTGCTAAGCCAGCATTCTTCGAAGTCCAATCCGTTGGACAAGGACTTCAGCTACGCCACGGCCTTCACGAGGCTCGACTACTTCGCGCTGAAGAAGGACCTGCTCAAGCTGATGACCGATTCGCAGGACTGGTGGCCGGCCGACTTCGGGCACTACGGTCCGCAGTTCATCCGCATGGCCTGGCACGCCGCGGGCACCTACCGCACGGCCGATGGCCGCGGCGGCGGCGGCCGGGGGCAGCAGCGCTTCGCCCCACTCAACAGCTGGCCCGACAACGTCAACATAGATAAGTCGCGCCGCCTGCTGTGGCCGATCAAGCAGAAGTACGGCCAGGCGATCTCCTGGGCCGACCTGCTGATCCTCGCCGGCAACGTGGCGCTGGAATCCATGGGCTTCCGCACCTTCGGCTTCGCCGGCGGGCGCGAGGACGTCTGGGAACCGGACAACGACGCCAACTGGGGCGGCGAGACCACCTGGCTGGCCACCGACAAGCGCTTCACGGGCGAACGCGATCTGGATCAGCCGCTGGCTGCAACGCACATGGGCCTGATCTACGTGAACCCGGAAGGGCCGAACGCGAGCGGCGACTACCTCGCCGCCGCCAAGGACATCCGCGCCACCTTCGGCCGCATGGCGATGAACGACGAGGAAACCGTTGCGCTGATCGCAGGCGGCCACAGCTTCGGCAAGACTCACGGCGCCGCGCCGGAATCGCACAAGGGCCCTGAGCCGGAAGCGGCGCCTCTCGAGGCGCAGGGCTTCGGCTGGGTCAGCAACTTCGGCAGCGGGCACGGCAAGGACACCGTTTCCAGCGGCCTGGAAGTCACCTGGACCACCACCCCGGCGCGTTGGAGCAACGACTTCTTCGAGCACCTGTTCAAGTTCGAGTGGGAACTGACCAAGTCTCCCGCTGGCGCAAAGCAGTGGGTCGCCAAGGACGCGCCGGAGATCATCCCCGACGCACACATCCCGGGCAAGAAGCACAAGCCGACGATGCTGACGACGGACCTGACGCTGCGCTTCGACCCGGCGTTCGAAAAGATCTCGCGCAAGTTTCTCGACAACCCACAGGCCTTCGCCGACGCCTTCGCACGCGCCTGGTACAAGCTCACACACCGCGACATGGGCCCCAAGGCCCGCTATCTGGGCCCGGAAGTGCCCAAGGAAGAATTGATCTGGCAGGACCCCATTCCCGCGGTCAACTACAAGCTGCCGGAAGAGACGGACATTGCTTCCCTCAAGGGCAAGATCCTTGCCTCGGGGCTGTCGGTCTCGGAACTCATTACGACCGCCTGGGCCTCTGCCTCGACCTTCCGCGGCGGCGACAAGCGCGGCGGTGCCAACGGCGCGCGCATCCGCCTAGCACCGCAGAAGGACTGGGAAGTGAACCAGCCGGCACAGCTCGCCAGGGTGCTGAAGACGCTCGAGGGCATCCAGGCCGCGTTCAACCAGAAGGCCGACGGTGGCAGGAAGGTTTCGCTCGCGGATCTCATCGCTCTCGCCGGCGCTGCCGGCATCGAGAAGGCCGCGGAGGAGGCCGGCGTCAGCGTGAAGGTGCCGTTCGCGCCCGGCCGCAACGATGCCACCCAGGAGCAGACCGACGTCGAGTCCTTCGGCAACCTGGAGCCGCTCGCCGACGGCTTTCGCAACTACGTGAAGGGCAAGCCCGCCATCCCACCCGAGCATCTGCTCGTCGACAAGGCGCAGCGCCTGACGCTGACCGCGCCGGAGATGACCGTCCTGGTCGGCGGCCTGCGCGTGCTGGGCGCCAACACCGGCGGCGGCAGGCACGGCGTCTTTACGAAGAAGCCCGAGGCGCTCACCAACGACTTCTTCGTAAACCTGCTCGACATGGGCACGGAGTGGAGGGCGGCCGGCGACGTGTTCGAGGGCCGCGACCGCAAGACTGGCGCGTTGAAGTGGACCGGCACGCGCGTCGACCTGGTGTTCGGCTCGGACTCGCAGCTGCGAGCCCTGGGCGAGGTCTACGCCAGCGCGGACGCGAAGAAGAAATTCGTCGCGGACTTCGTGGCGGCCTGGTCGAAGGTAATGGACCTCGACCGCTTCGACCTCACCTAGCGGAGGACAATTCCGTCAAGGTCCGGCTGCAGACTACCCGACCTCGACCCGCTTCGTGATCCATCCGGTGCGGCACGATCCGATCCGCACGGTCGCAAGTCCCTTGCCGCGCAACGTCCACGAAAGCGTCTTTGCGCCGGTGTTGCCGCGGCTGCGCATGTAGTAGAGCGCGCCGGTCCCTTCGTACTTGCCGCGCCCCCAGCCATCGAGGTGGCCGACCTCCTGGCGCGCCTCGCGCGGGTTCGCCAGCGCGCAGCCGCCGCTCGTCGTGATCTCCGCGACCAGCGGCTCGTTCCATTCGAGCTTCTTCGCCGATGAGAGCCCGTGGGTGGCGAGATATCCGTGGTTCTCGACCCGCAGGTCGAGGCGCGTCAGGTCGCCGCCCGCAGGCGTCACGTGCGAATCGGCCACCACTTTCGGCGCCAATGCGGCGATGTGCATGTAGGCCGCCGAGACCCCGCGGCAGACCTCGTCGAGGCGGTCGTACGGCGGGTTCCACAAGCCGACGCGCGGATCGATCCCGCCGACTTCGACGTCGCCGAGCTGCGGATGATGGGACTTCTTCCACGGAACGAGCACGCGGCTCGCGTTGTGCTCGGCGTCCCATTTCGCCAGCTTGACCATGTCGGCGCGCTCGAAATGCGTGTAGCGTTCGACGAACTTCTTTTTCTTCTCGAAGCCGACTTTCTCGAACAGGTCCCACAGCTCGACCGCGAACGCGATGCAGCCGCGCTGGTGGTACGCGTACTCGGAAAGATCGCCGCGGATCGGCTTGTCGGGCTCGTAGGTGAATTCCTCGAATCCGCTCACGGTCGGGTAGCCGGTGCAGGTGTCGCACCACGCGGCAATCTGGCGAAACAGCGCGAGGTCCTCCTGGTCCATTTTTGAATCGGGTTTGTCGCCGAGCGGGCGGATGAAGACGCCGCCGAACGTGTGCAGGTTCATCCACGCGAACAGGTGCGGCTTGCGCGAGGCGAACTCGACGACCGCGCGCGACTCGGGCTCGCTCAGCGGGAACGACCCCGCGCCGACCTGCACATGCTCCGGATGCCATTCGAACGGAAAATTGCGGTTCAGATCGGTCTGGTTGTCCGAGAGGAAATGCGGCGACGGGATCGTCGCGCCGTCGAAATTCTCGATCACGCCTTCCGGATAGATCTTGTAATAGGGGCCCGGATCCTCCAGCTCGCGCTCGAGCATCAGCCCGGCGCTCTCGGCTGACTCGACGAATTCGCCGCCCGGATCGACCTTGCGCATGATCCTCATGAGCCCGTCGCCATCGACGTCCTGCGACTGCCAGCGCGCGTGATTGCGGTTCAACCGGTCGTCGCGCGGCACGCTGCGCACGTAGCGCCCGGTCTTGAGCACGCTCTCCGCGCCGTCCGGCGACATCCGCGGCAGGATGTAGAAGAGCACGCCTCGCAGGCGCTCGGTGACGTGCGGCGGCAGCTTGTGCAGCGGCTCGTCCGGATGCGTGTGCAGGCGGATCGCGTCCTCGGCGATCGCGAGCGCGACGCTCGACCCGCACAGCTCGGATGCGTGCATGTTGCCGTCCACCCAGACGCCCGGCCGGGCGGTGTCCGGATCGGGGCCGATCGTGAGGAGCCACAGGTCGCGGCCCGAAGCGGTCTTGCCGATGGATTCCAAGCGCACGATCGAGGGGTGCGCGGCAGCCCAGCCGCGGACCTGCGCGGTGAGCTCGTCGTAGTCGAGGTAGCGGCTGCGAAACGAAGCGGTCATGACGCGCTCATAGCAAGGTGAGAAGGCCGATGATACCCAGAGTGAGGAAGGCGAGCGCTTCGCCCGCGATCAGCCCGCCGCCGAGCAGCGACATCGTGCTGATGTCCGCGGGCAGGCCTTCGGCCTGCGTCCTGCCCTTGCCGAGCCGCTCGGCGGTCGAATTCCAGAGCGACGAAAACACCCCGCCCAGGCCGAACCAGAGCGATGTGTACCACTCGACGAAGCCGCCGAAGCTGGACGCGTATGGGCTCGGGACGAAGACTGCGTCCACGACGAAATCGGCCGCGCGGGTGCCGGCGCTCTTTCCCTTCCATGCCTGGTAGGCGGCGCTCGCCTTGAGAAGCTTGCGCACGATCTCGGTAGCGAGTCCGATCGCGATTCCGAGCAGCATCAGCTTCAGCACCATCGGATCTGCCGACGTCAGGCCGCGCAAGACCCCGACGAACTTGTAGGTCATCGCGCTTTGCCAGTTCGCGGTCTTCTGTTCGGGGTGCGCGAACGTGTCGACCGTCAGCACCGGGTACGCCGCCAGGAACAGCTTGGTGACGACGACCGCGAGCAGCGCGCCCATGATGATGCCGATCACCTGGTAGCGGAACTGCATCATGCGCGGGGTGCCGAGCCTCCAGCCGGTCGAACGGTCCTGCTGCATGTCGCCGCCGACGTTGGCCGTGATCAGCAGGATCGATCCCGCAATGAGGCCGACGAGCGGGTCGGTCAGCCCCGTGGCCGCCATCACCGTGACGCCGACGACGAACGCCGACGAGATCGGGTTCGAGTCGGAGATGCCGATGCTGATGCCGTTGATCAGCACGAAGACGTACGAGAGCGCAACGCCGAGCACTGCGTAGAAGACCGGAATGCCGAGTAATCCGGACGAGGCGGCGACCACTGCGATCGACCAGAACGCCACCCACAGCACGAGGTCGCGCGTGTTCGTCTTCTTCCAGTCCTCCTCGGCAGCCGGACGCGGAGCGCCCGCCTTGGAGCGATGCCAGGCCTCGCGCAGCAGCAGCGTGATGTCGACGATCGCCGCGCCGAGAATCATGCCGAGCGCGATCAGGAAGCCGATCTTGCGCCACGGATCGTTCGGGCCGAGCAGGCCTTCGGAGCGCAGCCACGGCGTGAGCTGCAGCCCGATCCAGCCCATGACGATCGCGGGCACGCCGATGCGCGCGCCGACGATGATCCCGGCGCCGAACGTAGAAGCGGAAAACTGGATCGCACCGAGAACGGCGACGACGCCCTTCTCGGCGGCGAGCGTGAGCGCCCCGCCGAGCCCCATGCCGCCGCCGAGCGTCGCAACCGAGCGCTTGAGCAGCCGCACATCGGTGAGCGCGCGCAGGATGTTGGCCACCGCGAACCCGGACGGAAAATTGAGCTGCATGCGATCGACGACGATCGGCGTGCAGAGCATGCCGATCCCCACGCCGAGCATCCCGATGCAGAGGAAATACGCAACGAGCTTCCACGTCGCCGGCTCCGCCAGCCCGAGCCATACCATCGCCTGGATCAGCACGCCCATCGCGGCCATCGAGGCGACCGACGCCGCCATCGTCTGCATGTAGTTCGCGCCGTGCTTGCCGTCGGGCCCGTAGCCGAACGTCACGACGCTGCCGAGAATCCCGGCGAGCACCTGGCCGCCGACGAAAAATCCGAGAGAGAAATTCATGTAGCTCGCCGTGATGCCGCCGAGCGGGCCGAGAACGAAAATGGCGACCGCAGCGAGCAGGACGTGGTAGCGCCGCGAGCCGATCGGCGGCAGGAAGCGGAACCGGGCGGAAGTCGAGGCGATTGCGGCGGGTGCGTGGTCCATCATCGGGCGAACCGGTGATCGGCTAGAGTACCATCGGGCATGGCCACTTGCCTGGTGCTAGGCGGCGCAGGTTTCATCGGCTCGCATCTGGCAGATGCGCTTGCGCAGGCCGGGCATCGCGTGCGCGCGTTCGACCGGCCGCACGTGGACAGCCTCGCTCCGCTCGCGCAGCGCGGCGATTTCGAGATCGTCACCGGCGATTTCCTCAACGCCGGAGACCTGGAGAAGGCCTTGCGCGGCAGCGAGATCGTGTTTCACCTGATCTCGACGACGCTGCCGCAGACCTCGAACGACAATCCCGCCTACGACGCGGAGACGAACCTGCTCGGCACGCTGCGGCTGCTCGCGCTGTGCCGCCAGCACGCCGTGCGCAAGGTGATCTTCGTCTCCTCGGGCGGCACCGTGTACGGCATCCCGCGCGCCGTGCCGGTCGCCGAATCGCATCCTACGCAGCCGACCTGCGCGTACGGCATCCACAAGCTGGCGATCGAGAAGCACCTGCATCTCGAGCACCTGCTGCACGGGCTCGACTACTGCGTGCTGCGGCCGGCAAACCTGTACGGCGAGCGCCAGAGACCGGACGCCGCGCTGGGCGCGGTCACGGTGTTCCTCGATCGTGCGCTGCGCGGCGAACCGATCCGCATCTGGGGTGACGGCTCGATCGTCCGCGACTACGTCTATGTGCGCGACGCAGTCGGCGCGCTGCTCGCCGCGATGACGTACTCCGGGGAGGAGAAGGTCTTCAACGTCGGATCCGGTGCCGGCACCAGCCTCAACGATCTGGTGAAGCTCATCGAAGGCATGATCGGGCGCCGGGTCGCGGTCGAATACACGCCGGCGCGCGCGTTCGACGTGCCGGTCAACGTGCTCGACAGCTCGCTCGCCGGGCGCATGCTCGGCTGGAGCGCCGCGACGCCGCTCGCGACCGGAATCCGGAAGACCTATGAATGGCTGCGGGCCGGGCACTGAGCAACCCGTCCGGGTCACGCTGGTCAGCCATTACTATCCGGCGCATCGCGGCGGCGTCGAGCGCGTTGCCGGGCAGCTCGCCGAGCGGCTGGCGCTCGCTTCGGTCGCGCAGATCACCTGGCATGCGAGCGACTGCGACCCGCCACCTGACCTGGCAGGCGTGCAGTGCTCCGCTGCGGCGAGCTGGAACGGGCTCGAGCGCAGTCTTGGGTTTCCCTATCCGCTCTGGACACCGGGCGCGCTTCGCCGGCTCGGCCGGGACGCAGCCGGTGCGACGGTCGTGCATCTGCACGATTGCCTCTACCTGCCGAACCTCGTAGCGTTCATGGCTGCAAAGCTCGCGGGGCGGCGGGTGGTGGTGACGCAGCACATCGGGTTCGTCCCGTACCGCAATCCGCTGCTGCGCATCGCGCTCGCCACAGCGAACCGGCTGATCGGCGGATTCGTCCTTGGCCGCGCGACGCAGGTCGTGTTCGAAAGCGAGACGGTGCGGCGTTACTTCGCGCAGTTCGTGCGCTTCCGCAAGCCGCCGCTCCTCGTGCCGAACGGCGTCGACACGCGAGTCTTCGTCCCCGCGGACCCCGCGCAGAGGGAGGCGCTGCGCACGCGCCTTGGCGTAAGGCCGGGCATTCCGCTCTTTCTCTTCATCGGGCGCTTCGTGGAAAAAAAGGGCGTCCACGTGCTGCGCACGCTGGCCGAGCGCACTCCGCACGCGCATTGGATCGTCGCCGGCTGGGGCCCGCTCGATCCGCAGGCTTGGGGCCTGCCGAATGTCAGCGTAGTGCGCTCGCCGGCGATCGGCGAGCTTTCCGCGCTTTACCAGGCCGCCGACCTCTTCGTGCTGCCGAGCGCGGGGGAAGGGTTTCCGCTCGCGGTACAGGAAGCGATGGCGTGCGGCACGCCCGCGCTGATCGGCGCCGAAACGGCTGCGGGCTGTCCGATCGACGGCGCTCCGATTCTTTGCGAGGCGACCGGCGTCGATGACACCGCCGTGCGCTGGGTGGCCCGGATCGAGTCGCTGCTGCGCGAGCCGCAGGTGCTTGCGGAATTGCGTCCGCGCGTTGCTGCTTTTGCGCGCGAGCATTGGTCCTGGGGGGCCTGCGTGGAAAGCTATGCGGCCGTGCTGCGCTCGTGTGCCGCGGCCGCGTGAGCGTCGCGCTGGCCGGGCTGTGCGCGCTGATCGCCGTCGCGGCGAGCCTGAGCCTGTGGTGGTTCGCGATCGGCGCCTGCGCATTGCTCGCCTGGTTGCATCTCGAATCCCCGCGCGCAGAGGACCGCATCCGCACCCCGACGTCTCTTCGACTAAGCACGGCCACGATCGCGTCGCTCGCGTCCTATGCGTTGTTGCTGTCGATTGCGCTGCTGACCGTACGCGCCGCGCTTGGTCTGCTCGAGCTGCCCGTCGTGCCATTCGAGCAAGCATGGCTCGCCCCTGGGATGCAGCAGGCATCGCTTGGCTATTACGACAAATCCGAGCTGCGCCTGGCGCTGCTCGAGCTGCTGGCGCTCAGCGCTGCATTCACGATCGTTTTCGTCCGACTGGCGAGTCACTGGGTGCTTCAGCGGCGCAAGCCGCTCGCGATGCATCCGCTGAGCGCCGCGTTCGCGTTCGTGTTGTACTTCGCCTCGGTCCGGTTGCCTCCCTATCCGATCGATCTCGACTACTGGCACCCGCTGGTCGCTGCGGCGACCAGCATTCAGCCTGGCGAATGGCGGTCCCTGGTCGGCGATTCAACCCAGGGCTGGCTGCGCCCGCATCTGCTAGCGCTATGGCTGTCGGCATTCGGACTATCGGCCTTGAGCTTGAGTACGGTGGCGACGGTCTGCAGTGTCGCGGCGGGCAGCGCGAGCTTCGCACTGCTGCGCAGATTGACCGGATCGCGCGCCGTGGCGCTGCTGGGTACGAGTTACCTGCTGCTCGAGGCGACGGCGGCGCACGCCGACCGGCTGGCATTCCCGGCGCCCGCACATGTGACGCTCGCCCTGTTGACCCTGTATCTGAGCCTGCGCTGGCGCGGCCAACGTACGTGGCCCGCATTCCTGTTCGGGCTGATCGTAGCCTGGGATCCGCTGTTCGGCGCGTTCGCAGCAATCGGCTTCCTGCTCGCGCACGGCGGTCAGATGTTGCAATTCCGAAACGAGGTGCCGGCGACACGCGTGCGCGCGCTCTTCGCCATGGGCGCCGGCATCGGGGTTTCGCTGGTCGCGGTCCTCGTGCTGCACGGGTCGCTCACGTGGTCGTCTCCGCAAACCGATGTGACGCCCGTTCTGCACGAAATCGTCGCCCTCCGGCCTGACAGACCGGCGCTGGAGTCGGCCCTGCCATTTCTTGCGCTTCTCGTCCCGCTTCTCCTTTTCCTCGCGCTCACCCCGCGAAAGCATGGGAGTCTCCGGCAATGGAGCGCCCGCCGGATTTTTGCCGGGGCCAGCCTGCTTTGTGCGATTCCATACGCGTTTCTGGCGGCAGCGAGCGAAGATCCCCGGTACTGGTATTCGATCCAGTGGGCATTGCTTCCGGCCGCCGCGCTGGCGCTCTACGGCCCCGTTCGAGCGATCTCCTTGAACAGGCGCTTCGGCACGCCGTGGCGCTTTCGCGCTGCGCTCTCGCTCGGCATGAGCGCCCTGCTGCTCGTCGTTTGCTTCGACGTCTTTTTTCCGATCGACCCGTTGAATCGGGTTGTCGCAAGATACGCGACCGCGTACGAATCCGAGCGCGCGACTTGGTACCGGCAGTGTGCAGCGGGACTCGCCTGCGACGCCGGTGCCAAGCCCACCCTCGCCCATTACGTCCGTGATGCGTCCCGGCCATTCGCGCCGCAGGGAGAAGCAAGGCGTGGACGCTAAGAGCAAGGGCGGCAAGGGTTTTCTCGCGAAGCTCGATCCCGTGAGCATCGCGTTCGCCGTTCTGGTGGTTTTGGCCTCGGTCTATCTGCCTCCCTATCGGATCGATCTCGATCACTGGTACCCGCTGATCGCCGCCGCGACGGGGATCGGCAACGGCATGTGGCCTTACCTCAGCGGATACGATTCCGGCTACGGGCTTCTGTGCCCGGCGTTTCTCGCGCTCTGGCTCTTGTGCTTCGGCGTTTCCGCGCTCAGCCTGAGTGCGGTCATCATGCTCAGCAACCTGGTAGCGGGCGTCGCGAGTTTCATCTTGATCCGCGGGCTCACGGCCTCGCCGGTGCTCGCGCTGATCGGCGCCCTCTATCCGCTGCAAGGAATCAGCCCGCATGCGCTGGCGATTGGCCGCGATTTCGCCGTCAGCAGCAGCTTTCGCGCACCCGTCCAGATCACTCTCTGCGCGCTGCTGCTTTACCTCAGCCTTCGCCGCAATCGGGGCCGCTTCGTACCGTCCTTCCTGTTCGGGTTGATGGTGCTGTGGGACCCGCTGTTCGGCGCTTTCGCTGCGGCTGGCTTTGTCTTCGCGCACGGTACTCTGTTCTTGCATGGGACAGGCGCGGTGCGCGCCACGCAGGCGCGGATCCTCGTCGCCATGTTCGGTGGAATCGCGTTGCCGCTTGCGGCGATCGCGGCGCTGCACGGTGTGGTCTGGGCGGATCTGCGCGCGACCTACAGCGAGATCTCTGCCACGAGCCGATTGGTTCTGCTCGGCTACGCCAATCTTCCCCAGCAATTCGACCCGATCGTGATCGTCGCCTTCCTTGTCGGAGTGCTATACCTGGCGCTGGTCGTACGTCGTTGGTCGCTGCAGCGGAGACTGACGCGGACCGATCTATTCCTCGGAGCCACCCTGATTGCCGCTGTTCCTCGCGTGCTCTATGCCCTCGGGCGTTCTGAGGTGGTCCACTATCTGCCGCTCTATTGGACGCTGATGCCCTGTGCAGCCCTGCTGATTGGCCTGGTCCTGCGCATGCATGCGAGACGCTCCGGTCCTCGATCGACGATGTCCGGCATGCTGGCCCGGCCTGAACGTGCGAAGAGCGCAATCTTCCTGACCGGATTGATCGTGTGCGCCTATTTCTGGGGATCCTTCCCGCTGGATCGCATCCTGAGCGTGGACAATTTCGCCGACCGTTACGAGTCGGCGCACCAGGCATGGCAGAGGAAATGCACCGCTGGCGATTCCTGCAAGCAAGACGACGAACCCTCTCTCGGCGGTCAGTTGCGGCGCGCAAGCAAGCCTCTCGAGAAAACGGATCTTCTCGGCAGCGACCCGCTGTTGCTCGCTGCGTGCCGCGAGGGCCTGACCGTGTTGTCGTACGTGGACGCATGGATCTATGCCACCGCGGGTTGCTATTCTCCTGTGCGCATTCCGGCGGTCTCCTTCGCCGTGACCGGCGCACAGTTCGAGCGAACCGTGCGACTGCTGGCCGGCGAGCAGCAGGTCCTGCTCGATCCGGTCAGGTCCCGCTACGCCGACTGGCGGGGCGAGCCGCTGTCCGAGATCAGAGCGCGCCTCATGAGGCACGGGTTCACCGAGACGCGCGGCTGCGGCCGGTTCTCGGTAATGAGCAAGGGGGATCCGGCGCCCGTGCTGCGCCGCCTGTGTGGCTGATCCCTTGCGCAATCCCGGCGACAGCATGACGGCAGCGGTTCTTCACAGCCGTGCCAGAGAGCGCGCGTGATGCGTTTCCGAGGATTGCACGTGCTCGGTTGGCTGTTCGGCGGCAAGAAGCGTGCGGGCAGCGACAGCGTGCCCGGCCGCGGAGTGTCTGCGATCGCCCCGGGCTCCGACTCGGATTTGCTCCGGGCGGCGCTGCGGCATCACGATGCCGGAGAACTGACGGAAGCGGAATCCCTCTACCGGCAGCTTCTGGCGGCGGACCCCGACAGCATCGATGCGCTGCACTTCTTGGGAGTCATTGCCCACCAGCGGGGCGATCATGCGCATGCCGTGGAACTGATCTCCGCGGCGCTCGCGCACTATGACGCAAACGCCTCAGCGCACAACAACCTTGGCTGCGCGCTGCGGGCGCAGGGCAGGCTGGCAGAGGCGGCCGCATCGTTTCAGAAGGCGCTCGAGCTGACGCCGAATTACTTCGACGCACATGTGAACCTCGGCAGGACCCATCAGGCACAAGGAAATCTCCCGGGCGCCGCTTCGAGCTTTCGCGCAGCCCTGCAGCTGAGGCCCGCCTCGGCGGCGACGCAATCCGAGTTGGCCCCGGTGCTGCTCGGCCTTGGGCAGCCTGCAGAGGCGATCGCGTGCTGCGCGGCGGCGCTGCAGGCGCAGCCCGACCTGCCCGAAGCACGCTTCAACATGGCTGTTGCCTTACGTGACCTCGGCCGGCGCGCCGAGGCGATCGAGCAAGTGGAGAAAGTGATCCAATCGAAGCCTGGTCTGGCGCAGGCGCATTACCTGCTCGGCCACTTGCTTGGTGAGGCCGACCGGCGCGAAGCCGCTCTGTCCTACTTCGAGCGGACGATCCAGCTCGATCCCGGACACGCCGAGGCGCGCTGGTCGCGCGTCATGGCGGAGTTGCCCAGCGTCTACGGGGTGCACGACGATCCGCGGCGCGTGCGCGCAGCATTTGTCGCCGGATTCGACGAGCTCGAGCGCTGGGTCGACAGCGTGCCGTTGGCGGACGCTGCGGTTGCGGTTGGAGTGCAGCAGCCGTTCCGTCTGGCCTATCAGGAGGAGAACAATGTCGATCTGCTGAAGCGCTACGGCAACCTTTGCGTGCGCCTGATGGCGTCCTGGCGGGATCGGCAGGCCACCGACGTGCCTGCAACGCCGGCGCACGCCAGCACGCAGGCGATCCGGGTCGGCATCGTCTCGGGGCATTTCCGCGACCACTCGGTCTGGCACGCAATCACCAAAGGGTGGGTGCAGCAGCTCGATCGCCAGCGCTTCATCGTCGCAGGGTTCAATCTCGGCCCGTTACCGGACGAGGAGTCATCGAAGGCGGTGTCGCTGCTTGCACACTTCGCGCAGGGGCCGAAGGATCTGCCGCAGTGGCTGCAGGTGATCCAGGCGTGGCGGCCCGATGTGCTGATCTACCCGGAGATCGGCATGGAGCCCGTGGCGCTCAAGCTGGCGAGCTTGCGGCTCGCACCCGTGCAGGCGGTCTCGTGGGGCCACCCTGAGACAACCGGTCTGCCGAGCATGGACTATTACCTCTCCGCGGACGGACTCGAGCCGCCGGGAGCGCAAGCGCACTACAGCGAGAAACTGGTCCGGTTGCCGCACCTCGGCAGCTTCTTCGAGCGGAGTCGATTCGCGCCTGCGCTGACCGAGGGGGAGGACCGCAGCGACGATCCCGCCGTGCCGATGCTTCTGTGCCCTGGCGTTCCGTTCAAGTACGCTCCACAAAACGACCGCGTGCTGGTCGAGATCGCACGCAGACTCGAAAAGTGCCGGCTCGTTTTTTTCACGCACCCGAGCCGCGAGCAAAGCGAGAAGTTGCGCCACCGACTCGCCTCGGCATTCGACGCGCAGGGTCTGAACAGCGAGCGCTACGTGACGTTCGTGTCTTGGCTCAGCAAGCCCCGGTTCCACGGCATGCTGGCGCGGGCAACGTTGTTTCTGGACACGATTGGCTTCTCGGGATTCAACACTGCGCTGCACGCCGTGGGGCGTGGTCTGCCGATCGTCGCGTGGGAGGGCAGGTTCATGCGCGGAAGATTCGCGAGCGGCATCCTCGACCGCATGGGACTACGCGAACTGGTGGCCGCCACGCAGCAGGACTACATCGACCTCGCCGTGAGGCTTGCCCTGGATGCCGGACATCGCGCCGCAGTGTCTCAGCAGATCGAGGAGCGATCGCGGGTGCTGTTCGAGGATCTCGCCCCAGTCCGGGCGTTGGAGCAGTTCCTGATTGACGCGACGAAGAAAGTGCGCTGATCCAACGCCCGCCGTGACCGAGTTCCGTACCCGCTGGATGTTCTGGATAACCCTGCTCGTTTCGGCATTGAGCGTGCTTGCGGCGATTTACGTGCAGCACTACGCGCAGTATCCGATGCCGATGTGGCGTGGCTGGATATTCAGGTACTTGCTGTTTCGCCAGGACATCGCGGGTCTCGCGCTGCTGGTGGCAATGGCCCTGCTCGCTTGCATCCCGGCAACGCATCGCCCCGCACTTGCGTTTGTAGAGTCGATCGGGCGCCGGCCCTGGACCAGCGCCGCAGTCGCTTTCATTGTGCTCTGCGCCGGAGTGCTGTTCGCAGCGCAGGGTCATGCGCTCGCCGGCGACGAGCATCTGACCGTGATGCAGAGCCGCATCTTCGCGGAAGGCCGGCTGACCGGGGAGGTGCCGCCCGAACTGATGCCCTGGCTGATGGCGGACTTCTACCGCTACCGCTGGATCATGCTGAATCCGTCCAGCGGCGATTTTCTCTCGATCTATTGGCCGGGTTTCGCGCTCGTGCTTGCGCCGTTCACGCGGCTCGGAATTCCGTGGGCGTGCAACCCGCTGCTCGCATCGCTCTCACTCGTGCTGATCGCCCGGCTTGCGTCGCGACTGACGCAGAGTCCCCAGGC
>Ga0070698_100004398_pt1 | contig 15482 bp, 10 predicted proteins | sample KBSK1502metaG_FD_65477 | JGI IMG/M metagenome (GOLD analysis project Ga0070698, IMG submission 65477) | Corn, switchgrass and miscanthus rhizosphere microbial communities from Kellogg Biological Station, Michigan, USA - KBS K1-50-2 metaG | ecosystem: Host-associated > Plants > Roots >...
CAATATAAGATATGTAGCAACTCATTTCTCTTCTCAAAAACTAAAATCCTTTTATGAAATCCTTACTGGCCGGGCATTTTATAAAATCAATCTTTCAAAAGTCTTGCCAGTAAAGGGTTTTAACGATCAATTTCTGAAATTAATTAATAACGATGCTTTACAGGCGAAAATAGATTTTACTGAAATAAAAATTCTTCCAATAAAACATGCTATATTAATCTTTTAAATATTGTTAAACCATCATCGTGTTTTCCCTCGTAAATACGGTTAAATTAAAAACCATAAAAGCAAAAAACTTTTTGCATTTTTGCAATTAATACCAACCCGGATGAAGCAAGGAATTTATCAGTCGCTACAGCTTAGGAAAAAAGAAGGGAAAAAATCTTTCGCCGTTCTTATTGACCCCGATAAGGTGAATACCTCCCTGCTTGATGAACTCATTGATCTTTCTCTTTCTGCTAAAGTGGATTATTTTCTTGTTGGCGGCAGTTTGGTTATCAGCAATCATCTTGATGATGTTGTACAGTACATAAAAGCCAATTGCAAAATACCTGTAATTCTTTTTCCGGGAAGTCCTAACCAGGTAAGTAAATATGCTGATGCACTTTTATACCTTTCATTGATTTCAGGAAGAAATGCTGAGCTGTTAATTGGTCAGCATGTTGTGTCAGCACCATTTGTAAAAATGAGTGGTCTTGAAATTATGCCAACAGGTTATATGGTTGTTGATGGCGGTGCTCCAACAACTGTTTCATATATCAGCAATGCCTCTCCGATTCCTGCAGATAAAAATGAGATTGCAATGTGCACTGCAATGGCCGGTGAAATGCTTGGCATGAAATTAATTTATATGGACAGCGGCAGCGGCGCTAAACGACCAATTACCGAAAGCATGATCGAATCAGTTGCAAAAAATATTGAAGTGCCCCTTATTGTTGGCGGCGGAATTACAAATCCTGAAAAAGCTTATCTCAATTGTAAAGCTGGTGCAGATTTAATTATTGTTGGCAATGCAATTGAAAAAGATGCTTCTTTAATTAAGGAAATGGCAGCCGCGATTCATTCAGTGCCAGTTAAAGCATAAATTCAGCAAGCATTTTTTCATTACACTTCTCATTTTTTACAATTATCGTCGCTATTTGTTTTTTATATGCTTTTACTTTTCTTCCATTCATTTCTGCTGGTATCCACTTGGAAGTATAACCAGATAGTACTCTAATGACTTTTCTTCCCAATCCGTAACCAGGATCTTCCAGATCTTGTACATTCGTGATGCACCCTTCCTTGTCAATAATAAACGTTGCGGTAATATTGTAATTACCAGCGGGAATTGTGTCCTGTGCAAGCAGATCCAACTTAAGATTTTCCGATAAATAGTTTTGCCAATGCTCGGTATTTACTCTGGCTTCCTTCTCGATTCGACCACAAAAAATTTTTCCTAATTCTTGTTTCTGAGATCCTATTTGCGCAGTAGATGTTATAAACAAAACAACGTCGTTATTAAAAGGAAATATTTCATAAGCTGATAATAAGATCACTTGTCGAAATATTTCCATAACAAATCCTGGAATTATCTCAGTCTTCCACCTTAACTCTGCTGGGAGTATCTTTTCCCGCCACAATACTTCTTGAAGCCAATGCAATTTAAAAAGATGCTTCATTAATTAAAGAGATGGCGGCTGCTATACATAGTGTGCCCGTAAATAACTATTAGTGAACAAATTTTATTTAAAAGGGACATCAAAAAACTCCTTTGATATTCTTAGGATTAATTCGTGAAGGAGTGTCTTTTCCCATAATTATTGATTCACTAGCCTTAGAAATTGCTTTTATAACTTGGGTCATATTTTCAAAAAGAATTCGCCTGGCATCATCGCAAGGCTTATGGTAACAAACATCATCTGTGTCATCACTGGTCGTTATAGTATGAGCAGGTATGCCCAATAAAGCGAATGGAAGATTGTCAGAACGATTAAACATATCTGCGTTTTCCCCTTGCTCAGGTGAAATTTTAAATTTCCCACCTTTTAGATTTCTCTCAAAAATCTTTTTTAAATCTGAAAGTTTTTCTCCGGTTAAAAAGAAACTGTTACCTGTTGTACGACCAAGCATTTCTAAATTAATTACCGTCTTTACACTTTCTGGTTTTATTAATTTGACAAACGCATAAGAACCGAAAAGTCCTAGTTCTTCTCCTGCAAACGCACAGAAAACAAGAGTTCTTTCATTGTCGTTTCGCATAGCATAATACTTGGCAAGCATAAGCATTGCAGTAGTACCCGAAGCATTGTCATTGGCACCGTTATAAATGTTATCGCCTCCAGTTTCATCACTTCTGCCCACATGGTCATAGTGTGCTGAAAAGATCACGACTTCACTACTAAGAGATTTGCCAGGAATAATTCCCACTACATTTACCAACACATTATCCCGATATACTTTATCCAATACATAATCAATCTCTTTGGGTTCATCTTTCTCTATTGACAGAATTATATTACATAGAGGAGAGCCTTCGGGTAATAAAACATTCTCTGGAAGAACTGGTTTGCAAGAATCATTTTTACATGGTTTCCAAAGAAGCACATTTCCTTTTTGCTGCCATAGACGAAAAAGCAGTGAGTCTTCTACTTCACCATTTAGTTTAATTACACGAAACCCTTTTAGACCCTTATCCGTAAAATCAGGAGTAGAGATCAACATATCATATGCATCTCTTTTAAGAATTCTTCCATTCCAATTCAAATTTCCTGATAACTGAACATTAAATCCACGTTCCGGCACAAATGGCAAAATAAATGTATTGTATCCTGGAAAGACTTCAAGACCATAACTATTGAATTCATTCGCTATAAAATTGGCCGCCTTTGTTAATTCAGGAGTAAAATTACCTCTGCCACCTAAACTATCTGAAGCAAGAAAATTAATAATCCTCTTTGTATCTGCTGAGCTTATGGAGTCTGTATCCGCCTGCGAATATGCTGTGCTATGATAAAACCATACAGCAAAAGCCGTAAATACTTTGGCAATTGAATGCATAGACTTAAAAATAAGCAACTATCTCAGATCTTCAACCTTCACTCTGCTTGGTGTATCTTTTCCCGCCACAATGCTTCTTGAAGCCAATGCAATAGATTTAATGATCATCGACATGTTTTCCATATCGAGTGTTTCTATATGATCACTTACTTTATGATAGTTTGGTTCACTATCCATTTTTGAAGTTGAAATTGTATGTGCAGCAACACCTAATCTTGCCAGTGTTGCATTATCGGAACGATAAAAAAGGTTTTGAGTGGTGTAAGGATCGGGATAAAAAGTAAAACCGGTTCCTTCCAAATTCTTTTGCATAATGGCGCCCATATCTGTCTTTTCATAACCGGTGATATAAGCAGAGTTCTTACCCCATTTACTTTCGGTGCCGATCATTTCAATATTGAACATAGCTACCACTTTCTCGGGATCAAATTGCGAAGAAAAATAGCGGGAACCATAGCCGCCGATCTCTTCAGCAGTGAATGCCGCAAATACAATTGTCCTTTCATTATTGCCTAAAGTCTTAAAATATTTTGCAAGCATAATTACACCGGTTGTTCCTGCTGCATCATCATTGGCTCCATTATAAATCGAATCACCATCTACAGGTTTTCCCACACCGATGTGATCATAATGACCCGAGAAGATCACATACTCATCTTTTTTTGATTTACCCGGAAGAATTCCAACAACGTTTGCCAGTTTTTGCTCTGTTATTTCATGTCTTGCTTCCACAGTATAAGTAGAAGGATCAATTGTTGTCAAAACAAACGCCACACTGTTATCCATTTTAAACAACTGGCGTTTTATATTAGTAAGACGGCTAAAATTCTTTGAATAGCTTGTATCAACAATCACTAAATAATTTTTCCCCGAACGAATAAACTTTTGCGCTTCACTGTTCAGATTTTTCCCTCCTTCCAATTTCACTTTTTCATATCCTGATTTTTCATTGATAAAAAATCCACCCTGGCAAGTAACCACCACTACATTCTTTACATCTATATTTTCATTATCAAATGTGCATGATGCACTTACAAATTTTGGAGTCACCATTGCAAAATCCTGCCTGAAGCTGCTGCCTTTCAATATTTGCAAACCAGCCTTTTTAAATTCATCAGCAATGAAATCTGCTGCTTTATCTATCTCAGGAGAGAATGTCCTGCGGCCTCTCATTTCATCAGACGAAAGTGTTCTTTCAATTCTTTCTACTTCTTTTGAATTGATAATATCATCTGCCTTCTGTGCAGAAACAAAAAAGGTTGTCGCTATGAACAACCCAATCATTACCATTTTTTTCATGTATTTTCTTTGTTTCATTGTTGAATTGTCAAATTGCTGAATTGTTACGAAGCCATTTAACAATTTAACCATTTATCATTTTACAAGCTCATCATCTCTTTAAACTTCACTGTTTGCCTGCGGCTCACTTCTATTTTTTCTCCGCCTTTTAATTCAAGCAATAAACCGCCATTGAAATAGGGTTCGATCTTTTCGATCATGCGAAGGTTTACAATATGTTTCCTGTTTGCCCGGAAAAAAGTTTTGGGGTCCAATCTTTCTTCCAAGGCATTCAGTGATTTAAGTATAAGTGGTTTATTAGCACCAAAGAAAACTTTTGCATAGTTGCCTACACTTTCAAACAATCTTATATCAGATAATTTTACAAACCAGCAGCGTTCGCCATCTTTTACAAATACCTGGTCGACTTCAGTCAATATAGACTGATTATAATTTTCCGGAGCAATATGATTCTCTTTTGTTTCTACTACATGCAGTTTTTGCATGGCATCTGCAAGTCGCTTGGGCTCGATCGGCTTTAATAAATAATCCAGTGCATTTACTTCAAATGCTTTCAATGCATACTCATCATAAGCTGTTGTAAAAATCACATGCGGTGCTCTTTCCAGTTCGGCAAGCATATCGAAACCAGTTTTACCCGGCATTTGTATATCTAAAAACACAAGATCAGGCTGCAGGCTGTCGATCTTATTGATTCCTTCGTCGGCATTGGCAGCTTCATCCACCACTTCCACTTCAGGATAATCCTGTAAAAGTTTTTTTAGCTCTGCTCTTGCAAGCCTTTCGTCATCGATGATTATTGCTCTCATGTAGGATGATTTATATACTCATTTGTACCGGAAGCATTACTCTTGCTTCCACAATTTCAGAAGTTAATTGTTTTATGCTGAACCTGGCTTTTTCGCCATATAGAAGACTTAACCTGTTCAATGTACTTGGTAAGCCAAATCCATCGCCTCTGGCAGTTCCATTTATCAACTTACCGGTGTTCTGTACGGCCAGCTCATGATAATGATCTTTAAAATCAGAAACGATCCTGATCTTTCCGCCGGTTATTTGTTTACTGATGCCATGCTTGATCGCATTCTCCACAAGTGTTTGCAACATCATTGGAGGCACAGGCTGATCCAATGTATCTTCGTCAATTTCATATTCTACACGAAGCCGATCCTCAAATCGCATATTCTCTAATGCAAGATAATCTTTCACGATATTCAGTTCTTTTTCCAAAGAAACGGATTCAAGTTTATCTGTTTGCATACTGCTTCGCAAAATATTACTTAATTCTGTGATCGCATTTCTTGCTCTGTTTGGATCTTCGTCTATCAATGCACGAATACCATTTAAAGAATTAAAAATAAAATGAGGATTGATATGAGCCTTAATTGTTTTTAATTCTAATTCTTTTACCAATGCTTCCAGTTTCAATGTATCAAGCTGCTGTTTCTGGCTCTTTGTAATAAAATGATACATGAAATAGATCAGGTTCCAGATAAAATACAGAATGAACATTGTGAAGGCTTGGTAAATAACCAGCAGGAAAAAATTATCCTTAAATGCTCTCTCATTTTTCGATTTCAATCCAAACTGTACAAGCAGTGAACTTTCTAAAATCCCTGCGGCAAAGGCAAATACCAGGGTGGTAAGCGTAAAAAGGATCAATTGGTACTCGAGTCGTCTTTGCAGGAAGTTAAAGCCGATAATGATATACCGCATGACATGCGAGAACAAGAAGCCGTTGACAATAAAAATAATCATCCGGGCATAAAACTTCTCCTGCTCATCCGCTGAGCCCATTTTGTCGAAAGAATAGGCAAAAAAGATATTGGTGAAGGCATACAATCCCCATCCGCATAGCTGGAACATCCAGTACCTTTTATTCCTTGACATAACTGGCATAAATATAAGTTCAAAATTAAAAGTTTCACCAGCCTTGCGCATCCTCTTTTGATTAGTGGTAAATAACACAGCTAAATGGAAAGATGCGCTACGATAAAACAATTTTATAACAGTTTTGTTAAAATACAGAATAAACTTGCCTTAATTTTACATCGTAAAAACAACACATGCAGATCACACCAGGCCCACTTTTACAAACGATCAATACCCCGGAAGATCTTAAAAAACTGTCCCGCGAAAAACTTCACCAGGTTTGTGATGAGCTACGTCAATATATTATTGATGTCGTTAGCGTCCATGGCGGTCATTTTGGAGCCAGTCTTGGCGTGGTTGAGTTAACAATAGCACTCCATTATATATACAATACGCCTTATGATCAGCTTGTATGGGACGTTGGCCACCAGGCTTATGGGCATAAAATTCTTACGGGCCGTCGTGATAATTTTCCGACAAATCGAAAATATAAAGGGCTTAGTGGTTTTCCTAAAAGAAGCGAAAGTGAGTACGATACTTTTGGTGTTGGTCATTCTTCCACATCTATATCGGCAGCATTAGGAATGGCAATGGCTGCAAAATATAAAGGCGAAAATGATAGAAAAGTTGTTGCCGTGATCGGTGATGGAGCAATGACTGCAGGCCTTGCTTTTGAAGGATTGAACCATGCAGGGGTTGCAGATGCCGATTTATTGATCGTACTCAATGATAATTGCATGAGCATTGATCCGAATGTTGGTGCTTTAAAAGAATACTTAACAGATATTACCACCTCTCCTACTTACAATAAACTTCGTGATGAAGTTTGGCACTTGCTTGGCAAACTACCTGTTGGCAAAAAATTTTCAAGGGATATGGCTTCAAAACTTGAAGCAAGTATGAAAGGAATGGTAAGTAAAAGCAGTAATCTTTTTGAAGCATTGAATCTCCGTTATTTCGGACCGATCGATGGGCATAACATTACGAAGCTGGTTGATACATTAAAAGACCTGAGAAATATCCCTGGCCCTAAATTATTACACATCGTTACTGTAAAAGGGAAGGGTTATGATCTTGCAGAAAAAGATCAAACCAAATGGCATGCTCCCGGTTTGTTTGACAAAGTAACCGGCGAGATACATAAAAAGAAATTTGATCTGCCTCAGCCACCGAAATACCAGGATGTATTTGGTCATACCATTATTGAATTGGCAGAGCAAAACGAAAAGATATTTGGAATAACTCCGGCAATGCCCTCTGGTTCGTCATTAAAATATATGATGGAGAAAATGCCGCATCGTGCATTTGATGTTGGTATTGCTGAACAACATGCAGTAACTCTTAGTGCAGGTATGGCAACACAGGGTATGAAAGTCTTTTGCAACATTTACTCTTCATTCATGCAAAGAGCTTATGACCAGGTAGTGCATGATGTAGCTATTCAAAAACTTCCTGTTATATTTTGTTTGGACAGAGCAGGATTAGTTGGTGATGATGGCCCGACACATCATGGCTGTTATGATATTGCTTATATGCGTTGCATACCAAATATGATTGTAAGTGCACCGATGAATGAAAGCGAATTGCGCAATCTTATGTACACCGCACAATTGGAATCAACAAAAAATCCATTTGTGATCCGTTATCCCCGTGGTGAAGGTGTAATGCCCGAATGGAAAACAGAAATGAAAGAAATAAAGATCGGTACAGGAAGAAAATTAAAAGATGGAAATGATATTGCAATCCTTTCGCTTGGTCATCCCGGGAATTTTGCCGCTGCTGCCATTCGTGATCTGAAAAGCGATGGTCTGAATCCCGCACATTATGATATGCGTTTTGCAAAACCATTAGATGAAGCATTACTGCATGAAGTCTTTGGCAAGTTTAAAAAAATAATTACTGTTGAAGATGGAACCGTAGTTGGAGGTTTTGGCTCTGCAGTTCTTGAATTTATGAATGAACGCAACTATAAAGCAGAAATAAAAATTCTTGGTATCCCTGATCGTCTTGTTGAGCACGGCACACCTAAAGAACTTCATCATGAATGTGGTTATGATACATTGGCAATAAAAGAAGCTGTGCTTGAGATGATGAAAGGAAAGATAAACGTGTCTGCATTGATTCAATAGTTTTTATTCTTAAAGCTTCACAAGTTTTTTTAAGCTAAATTAATTTTCCAAAACCCGAATAATGGAAATATCAAAAGCTGTCTGGATTATTCAACTTTGATAATGTTACTCCCTAAAACTTTTGTATAAATTTGTATTGCACCTGAACTAAATGTTTTTATTATATCCTCTCTCCTGTTAAAACCTTGCAATCATCCGTTAGCAGACTATGAAGATTGGTTTTCTCACTTCAAAAAATCGTTGCGATGGGAAAAGATCTTTCTTTCAAAGCAGGCTTTTGCAGTCTTTTATTTTTATCACTGAGTTTTTATTATGCCAATGGCCAGGCTACTCTAAAATCATTCAAAGATTCAACCGGAAAATTTGGTTATAAAAACCAGTCGGGACAAATCGTGATCCAGGCTAAATACCAGAATGGATACAGCTTCGTCAATGATCTTGCAGCTGTTAAACTTTCTGATAAATGGGGATTTATAAATTCAACCGGAAAAGAAGTGATACCGATAAGCTACCAGGACGCAAACAGTTTTTCAGATGGTTTGGCAAGAGTAAAATTCAATGATAAATGGGGTTTTATAGATCACTCTGGAAAAGAGGTGATACCAATAAAATACCAGCAGGTGAATACCTTTTTTGTCGATGGGCTGCTTACAGTGAAAGTAAATGATAAATGGGGCATGATCGATAAAGCGGGAAAAGAAGTAATACCGATAAAATACCAGGGCTTATATGATTTTTACGATGGATTGGCAGCAGCAAGGTGGAATGACAAGTGGGGGTTTATTGACAAAAACGATAAAGAAGTAGTGACCGCCAGGTTCCAATCTGTTTTTCTTTCATTCCAAGAAGGATTGAGCGGTGCTCAATGGAACGATAAGTGGGGATTTATCGATAAAGCAGGTAACGAAGTGATCCCTAATAAATACCAGGAAGTAAATTCTTTTAAAGATGGTTGGGCAAAAGTGAAATCGAATAATAAATGGGGCGCAGTAGATAAAACAGGAAATGAAATTATTCCTCCAAGATACGATGCTGTGTATTCTTATATTTTCAGCACGGGATTAGGCAAAGTGAAATTGGATAAAAAATGGGGTGCAGTAGATAAAGCAGGTAATGAGGTCATCGCAATTAAGTATGACGATCTGTATCCAACATTCAACGAAGGTCTTTCAACCGTGAAGTTGAACGGAAAATGGGGATACATAGACAGAAGTGGTAAGGAGGTAGTGCCTTTCAAATATAGCGAGACCCGGAATTTTACAGCAGGTTTTGCACAGGTTGAATTGAATGGTTATGTCGGTTATATTGATAAAACAGGTAAAGAGGTGATCCCGGTTAAATACGACGACATCCATCCCTTCTATGAAGACCTGGCTGCTGTACAATTCAAAGGCAAATGGGGATACGTAGATAAGACAGGTAAGGAAGTGATCCCTCCACAATATGAATATGCACGTGACTTTTTTAATGGCAAAGCGCAAGTGAAAAAAGAAGGCAAAGAGTTTTATATCACCAACCCAGCTTCTCAGACAATTGCATCAGTAAAAAATCCGGCGAGTCCGGTTACATCATCAGCAAAAATTTTGCAACCCCCCGTGACAATGCAAGGAGAAATTGATGCCTCTTTTGTTGGTGCATGGAAATGGCAGCCCAGGCAGGGAGAAGCAGGTTTAGCTACAATCTATAATTTTAACAACGATGGTACCTATGAATTTTATGTTGGCAGTTCTATACATCCTGACCTTAGATGGTATAAAGACATTACACTTTATTGGCGGGTGAATGGTAATACACTTGAAACTTACAGTAGCGAATGGAAAGAAGTTGCGAAAACGCAGATAGAAAAAAGAAATGATGCAGCAACCAATAAACCTGCTATTGTTATGCAGTCCAAAGATGGTTCACGGGCATTTATTTCTATGGATAATAAACCACTCTTCGCAGGGATCCCGGCAGTGAATTTGAATACTGTGTTAAACAATCCTCCTAAAGACGGTCATGATCCCAGCATTCTAGGGCTTTGGAAATACCAATATCCGGGCACACCAAATACTGCATACATCAAACTAAATGCTGATGGATCTTATGAATCTTATAATAACTCTGTATCTCCTGCCAATAGAACGGATAAAGGCAAATGCAAATGGAATGTTGAAGCGGGTATATTTGTGCTAACCTGTGAAGGAAGTCAACCAACACGCAATACAATAAAGAAAAAGAATGATCCTGCAACTGGTAAGCCCACCCTGGTGTTAGCTGATTATTATCCTTACTTTTCAATGGATAATAAATCGGCATGGTAAAAAATAAACCAAATTGTCGTACTAATTTTCTATGAGGGTGATTACATAGAATGAAAATTTGTACTTACAAATCACTTTTATTTTCTTATATCGAGCCTTTCAAATCCTTTCTTTAGATTTATAACGGATTGCTTTTTTTTATTGAATTACTTTTTTCGTTCCATCATCCTATCATAACTTTCCCTGTGCAAAACTCTTAATTTATAAACGAACCATTATGGCAAAACCACTTGGCGACAATATGCCTTCCGAAAGAAAAAAGGCATTTAAAAAATTAAATATTGATCCCAGCGACAGGATAATACTTTCTCTTGATGGAGGTGGAATGAGAGGCATTCTTACAATTCAGCTATTAAAAAAACTGGAAGAAGTGACTGAAATCCCATGTTATCATCTTGTTGATATGGTTGCAGGCACTTCCACCGGTGGTATTATTGCCGGTTTAATTGTGAAAGGTTTGACCGCAACAGAGATCGAAGAAAGATATGATGAACTGATCAAAGAAGTTTTTCATAGACGACCCATTGGTAACCGTTTTATTAATCCACCTCAATACAGCAAGAAAAGATACCGTGAATTATTAAAAGACATTATAGGAAATCTTTCTTTACAAGAAGCTTGTAAAATAAAAGATCTTGACCTGATGATCACTTCAAGAGACATGTCTGCAGCCGAAGAAACTTTTTTTACTGCTTTTAAACAAAATGATGGAAGTTATCATGGCACATATAAAGAAGTTTTGTTGAGGGCAGTGATGGAATCAACTATGTCGGCACCCACCTATTTTTATCCATTAGAAAGATTTGTTGATGGTGGTGTAACAACCCATAATAATCCAAGCCTTGGCGCTTTTATCGAAGCTATTTCTTACAGTACTCCCAAAGATGAAGATGGAAAAAGAAAGCCTTCTGCTTACAAGCTTCCGAATGTTACCGTGTACAGCTTTGGTACCGGAGCAACACAGCGATTTATAAAACCGACCCAGACATTAAATCCAAAAGGAAACGATATAAAATTCTGGCTCGATTGGCTCATCAATGAAACAAGTGAAGACGCCAGCTCCGTGCAGGAAAATACGTTCCGTTCATTAATGATAAATAATTCTGTCCGGTACAAACGTTACCAAATATCACTTGATCCTCCAGCATTAAAGAAATTACCTAACACTGATGAACTGGATAAAAAAGCTTATGGCTCAAAATGGCTATGGGATCTTGATGAAAAATCGTTAGCCAAAATTGACATGGCGAATCTTACACATTATCCTTTGATGAAAATAATCGGCAGGCAGATGGCCCAATATATTATAGAGTCTAAAAATGCTTTTAAAGAAGATCTTGTGAATGAGAATGGCAATGATCAGCTGGTAACTTTTTCAGGGGATGTTACTAGAATTCGAACTCAAATGAGCAGCCCCGACTGGTTGGATAAATTTCCGGGATAATTTTTTTTCAGCCCGGCTCATATAACTTTCGTTCAATTGTTTGGAGGCGTTTTTTAACGATGGAAGAAAGTTATTAACTGTATTCCCCGGAATGCAATACTACTCCGGAAACAATTCGCCGAAAGAACTGGGTAATCAGTTTTAATAACGATACACTGATAAAACAATAATTCATTTAGCCATTCCGAATCTGTAAATTTAAGTATGCAACGAACTGTCTTCATTCTTGCATGCTTTTTTATTTATGTAAGCTGTTATTCACAGCAATATCCTTTTGTCCATTATACTCCCCAACAAGGCCTCATAAACAGTCGTGTCCGAAGTATCAGGCAAGACAGCAATGGACGAATGTTATTTATAACATTTGGAGGCCTGAGCATCTATGATGGTACCCGGTTCATTAACTACAGCCATCAGGATGGACTGACCAACGAAGTAGTAAATGATGTAGCAGAAGCCGGGCCTGATTCTTTCCTGGTAGCTACCAATTCTCTAAAATTAAATACCCTGGTGAAAGGGCGGATTGATGTTTTTAAAACAGCAGATGGTTTTTACCCGATCGTAAATCATTTTCTGAAAAGCACCGAAGGCGATTGGTATGTTACGGCAGATGAAGGATTATTTATGTTAAAGGACAGAAAATTTATTCACATGCCCCTTCTTAATACGGAAGGGATTGAAATTGGTAATACGCTTGAACGAATTGTTGAATGGAACAACCTTTTATTCCTGATGTCATGGAGTAATATTAAAGAGCGGTTGATCGTATATGATAAACAGGCAAAACAAACTGTGACTATATCTACTGATCGTAATATACTGAACGTCGTAAAAGACAAAAATAATCAACTATGGGTGTCCTTATCAGAAGGAATAAAATTGCTTGATACCCTTGCAATCATTAAAGGCAAAATAAATTTACTTCCACTGCCCTTAGTTTATTCACCTGTGTCACATATTAAGGGTGCTGGAATTTTTTTTGATGCAAATAATAACTTATGGCTTAATGTAGCCGGCGAGTTAAAAATATTTTCTTTAAAATCACGTGAACAGTTTATTGCTATCGGAAAAAATTTACCCTACTTCATCTTAACGGCAATAATGCAGGATAGGGAAGGCACTATCTGGATAGCTTCTGATGGAAAAGGAGTAATTAAAATTCCGGGAGGTAATACCAGGCTGATTGCGGGTTTTCTCCCAGGTCAATCGCTTTACATTACAGCACTTCATCAGCAAAGTGATACAACCTGGCTTTTTAATTCGACGGATAATACTATTCTCAGATTTGTTAAAAATGAGGTTCAAATGTTCCCATTACACATGGAAAGGCTCAATGCAGGAAAAATCTATATAATAAACAAGAATCTTTATTTAAATGACGCCAAAAAGCTGGTTTGTATTACCGATAAAGATAAATTGAGTTCTTATCGCAATCCCCTACTAATTTTCCCCGATTCAATAGTTGCATTGGGCGCCGGTTTGACCGATCCTGATGGCTCCATTATTATGACGGCTGAATCCGATTCTGGTCATTGTTTATTGGTAATAAGAGGAAACAAAAAAGTTATGAAACATCCTCTCAGCGTTGATGGCGATCAGATGGTACTCGACAAAAAAAACAGGTTATGGGTAACTACAAGAAGTAACCATGTGTTTGTTTTTGCACTTCATCCCGAAAAGCCATCGCAATACCTCCAGCTGCTGAAAGACTTTTCAAATGAGTTGCCAGCCAAAGAGCCCCGGTCTGTTACGATTGATAATGACAACAATGTCTGGATTGGTACGAGGTACAGCGGGCTATTCTGTTTAAAATTTGATGGATTAACATTGCGAACAACTTTGCAATTCACAACCAGGGATGGGTTAACAGATAACTTCATTTATTCGTTGAATTGTGATGACAATAATGTGATTTGGATCGGTACTCAGACAGGTCTCGACAAAATTTTTCTGAAAAATGAACAATATGTGGTCGGCAATATCAGTAAAACCAACAATTTTTTCCAGGCAATATGGAAGATCATTGCAAAAAAAGACAGTACCATTTGGGCTTTAACGAATGAAGGAACAATTTTGCAGGCAGCGACCAACTGGCCAGTCGCTTTTTCTTCACCGCCTTCTCTTTTGCTTACATCCTTAAAAATAAACGGCCAATCAGTTAATGAATACATAAATAATTTTTCACACAAACAAAATAATCTTACGTTCAATGTAGCAGCGCCTTCATTTATAGATGAGAAATCCGTCCTTTACAGTTACGTGTTGAAAGGTAGTGGTAATGATAACTGGAGTGAACCTTCCAACAATTCTGTTTTTAATTTTGTAAATCTTGCTCACGGAAAATATACATTACAAATACGTTCCGACTTTCCGGAATTGATTTATCCTTCTCAAAATCTTTCGTTCTCGTTCACCATCCAACCTCCCTGGTGGCAAACCTGGTGGTTCAGGATAGGAATTGGAGTACTTGGAATTGGCATCTTAACATATGGTATTCGTTTCTATTATCGCCGGAAACTAGAGAAGCAAAAAAACATTTTGGAAAAGCAACAAGCCATTGAACAGGAACGTACCCGTATCGCTGCCGATATGCATGATGATCTTGGCGCAGGGCTTACAAAGATCAAGTACATAACTGAACACATTATTGAAAAAACAGATTCAGGAGAAACAGCGAAGCCTGAATTGGAGAAATTAAAAAACTTTTCATCCGAACTGGTGGATAGTATGGGTGAGATCATCTGGGCTGTAAGTGAAAAAAATAATTTACTTAGCAACACCTTATATTATTTGCGTTCTTATGCAATTAACTATTGCGAAGAAAATGATCTTGAGTGTTATTTTGAAATACCTGAAAGTTTTAGGGACAGAATTGTCAGCGGAAATATCCGAAGAAATATTTTCCTGTTGCTGAAAGAAAGTTTGCATAATATCATAAAACATGCTGAGGCGAAAAATATAACAATAAATGCAGCCATTACAGAAGAACTGAAGCTGGTTATTAAAGATGACGGTAAAGGTTTTTCAAACAATGGAAATACAAAAGGGAATGGGCTTATTAATATGAAAAAAAGAGTACAGGAATTAAATGGTTTTATCTCTTTTGAAAATGATAACGGCACAGTTGTTATTATTCATTTACCCTTCGCTACTAACCAAAGTACTATTGACTGAGAAGACCAAAAAATCTTTATTTACAAAATGAATCCAATAACAATTAGTATAGTAGAAGATCTCGATGAAGTAAGAGAGGCATTGCAGCGGTTGATCAATCAATCAGAAAATTTTTGTTTTGCAGAAGGGTTTAATAATGCAGAACAAGCTGAGAAAAACATTCCTCTTCAGCCACCAGATATTGTGATCATGGATATCAATTTGCCAGGCATAAGTGGTATT
>Ga0070698_100004399_pt1 | contig 15479 bp, 20 predicted proteins | sample KBSK1502metaG_FD_65477 | JGI IMG/M metagenome (GOLD analysis project Ga0070698, IMG submission 65477) | Corn, switchgrass and miscanthus rhizosphere microbial communities from Kellogg Biological Station, Michigan, USA - KBS K1-50-2 metaG | ecosystem: Host-associated > Plants > Roots >...
TCGCCGCCTGCCTGCCAGTGGCAATACCGCGCTCGCCGCTTCGGCGTTGATCCAGGCCGCACTCGGCATCGAGTTCACGCTCTCCGGTCTCAACAAGCTCGCCGATCCCAACTTCGTTCAAAACTTCAAGGCCTTCGTCGCTGCCAGCCCGGGGACGCAGAACGGCCTTCTCGCTGGTCTGATCCACTCGCTCGTCCAGCCGAACATTGCGTTCTTCGCCGGATTGACCAAGTACACGGAACTCGTCCTGGGGCTCGTGCTGCTGCTCGGCGCGGTGGAAGTCGGACGGCGCCGCCTGTCCGGGAAAGTCGGCGTCGAGCATGGCTACGAGGCCCCGGTCGCACTCGTGGCGGCACTCGCCGGTCTCGCAGCGGCCGGTCTTTCGCTCTCGATCGCGCTCTTGATGGGCGAGTCGCTGCCGACCATCACCCCGGGCCGGGCCCTGACGACGGCGATTCCGGTCGAACTGCTCCTCGTCCCGCTGGGCATCGCGATCGCGTGGATGGAAACCGGCCGGTTCCTGGTACTGCGCCGACCGCATTAGCCGCTATCCTCGATGCGCCATGAGCAAAGGGCGCGTCGATGCGTGTAGCGACGGCGTGTTCGCGGTGGCGGCCACCCTGGCATGCATCCCGCTCGGCCAGGTCAGTCCTATCGCGGTCGTGATCGTCTGTGCCGCGCTCGGCGTCTACTACTTATATGAGCGCTTGCCCGACGTCAGTCGCCAGCCAGCAGTTGGCGTTCGCCACCGACCCTGAGGTGAGCCAGTCTGCGCCCGACGCCGCGACGCGCTGGAAGGATGGGCTAGCGTCATGGGCGATCCCGGATTCGATTCTCGCCCAAGCGCGCGCGGATCCCTGGGCGCTTCCGGTGACACTGTTCGAAAACAAGCGGCCCGACAGCATCTCCCCATCGCATCGGCGTGCCCTCGAGTCGCTGGAGGCTGGAGGCACGGTTCTCGACGTGGGCGCCGGCCGTTGCGCCATGTCGTTGCCGTTGCGTCCTCCGGCGCAACGGATCGTCGCCGTCGACAGCTCACCCGCCATGCTCGAGAACAGCCCCGCCGACGTCACGATTCTTGGTCGCTGGCCCGACGTCGCTGCTCAGGCGGGACGCGCCAGTGTGGTCGTCTGCGGCCACGTTCTCTACAACGTCGCCGACCTCATACCGTTCGTCACCGCGCTGAACGACGCGGCGGATCGGCGCGTGGTGGTCGAGATCACCCGCTCCCATCCGCGGAACCGGGCGCTGGAGCGGGCGCTGTGGCGGCATTTCTGGAATCTCGAGCGGCCGGAAGTGCCGACCTGGGAGGACACGGTCGCCGTGATGCGAGAAGCCGGCATCGAGCCGGAAGTCGAGCTGTGGGAATCGCAGCAGCGCGGTGGTTTTGAGACCCTGAACGAGCTGGTCTCCTGGATGCGGCAAACCGTGTGCCTGACTCCGGCTCGGGATGATGAGGTCCGCGCCATCGTAGTGCAGCATGTGGCCGAGCGCGACGGGCTCTGGCGTCTGTCGCCAGAGCCGCGGGCGCTTGCGACACTCTGGTGGGACGTTACGCGCTAGGCTTTTTGCGTTTGGTGCGCGCTACTGCGTTTTGGCGGGCCGGTACTCCATGATGACGATGCCCAAGCTGAACCTCTTGGTCTCGGCGAGCTCGAGGACTCTCTTTTCGTTTCCATCCGCGAAGAGGCGCTTCCCGTTCCCAAGCACAACCGGATGCACCATGAACCGATATACATCGATCAGGTTCTCTTTCATCAGTGCGTTGAAGAGCTGCGCGCTCCCGGAGAGCAGGAGGTCGTGGCCGGGCTCACGCTTGAGCCGGTGGATCTCCTCCGCCAGTTTCCCCTTGACCAACTTCGATCCGGGCCATTCGACCTCGTCCAGCGTCGAGGAGACGACGTACTTGGTCATGGTGTTCATCTTTTCGCCAAACTCACCGGTGCCCTTCATGTTGGGCCATGCCGCCGCAAACCCTTCATAGGTCTTGCGTCCGAGAAGCAGCGCGTCGCTTGCCTGGAGCTCCGCCCATTTGAATTGGCCCGCCTCGTCATTGAAGAACGGGCCGGACCAGCGACCCGGCTCTTCGAACACACCATCGAGCGAGATGTACTCCGTCGCAACCAGCCTCATGTCTTTTTCCTCCGAATCTGAGCTTGCCTATGAGTACATCGAACGAGCCTGCCTCAAATCGACCGTAGACGACCTTCGATTCTGGAGGCTGGCGGCCGAGCGCTTGCGGGTAGGTAGAGTGTGCTGGCGGGTGTCGTTATGACGCCCCGGCTCGCTCCAGGGCGCGCAGCAGGGGCTCGAGTTCGTACGAATCGTCGTGCCTCGCACCGTTGATGTAAAAGGTGGGCGTGCCGTTCACGCCGCTACGCACGCCGCTACGCACGCCGCTCAAGAAGTCCTCATTGGATCCGTTCGGCGTGGACGTGCTCGGCCAGCTCTTTGTCGAACAGCGCGACGTCCAAGCCGAGCTTTTCGGCGTAGGCGCGAAGGTCTTGGTCGCGCAGGCGACTCTGGTTCTCTTGGAGGAGGTGATCTTCATTGGCGCCACGCCGAGCACGCAGTGGATCGACGGCCAGCTCGCCGAGGACGATCACGGCTTCTTGCTCAATGGATCGGACATCCCGGCCACCTATCTTGACGGGGGTCACCCTTCACTCCTGTTCCTCGAGACCAGCCGGCCGGGGATCTTCTGCGTCGGTGACGTCCGAAGCGGGTCAGTGAAGCGCGCAGCAACGGCGATCGGCGAGGGCTCAATGGCTGTGCGACTCGTCTTCGAGCGCCTCCAAAAGGAGAAAGGGAGTTAGGCGGTGCCTCTTCAGCGAGCTGCGCGGCCGCGGGGTGCGCGAAACACCGCGAGGGCGACCCCAAACCCGAACAGGGAGATCACGACCGCGATCTGGAATCCCGCGGCGTAGCCGGCGGCCAGGGCGTGGTTGACGACCGCATGGGTTGGCAGAACGCCGGCCAGCTGATTCCTCGTCGTGGTGGCGGCAATCGTCCCCAGGAGCGCGATTCCGATCGATCCCCCGATCTGCTGCCCAAGGTTGAGGAGAGCCGAGGCGAGGCCAGACTCCGCTGGTGTTGAGCCCGAAACGGCCGTCATCGTCAGCGGGGACGGATGCTGCCCAGCCCGACCGCGATCAGCAACATCACATCGCTGCTCTGGAGCGGCGGGTCTTCGCGCATCTCAGCGCCGATGAGGTCCGCCAACTCGCCACGCCGACCGAGCGGATCCACGACCCCAAGGCACCACATCGGGCCCGGGCAGGCCCCTGGATAAGCGTCGCCAATAGAGTCTGATCCGAGCGTCGACTTGCGTCGAAGGCGATGTCTTAAACCCCAGGATTTTTGCCCGTTCCGACGTGTGGGGAGGGCCGGGGAGGGGTCAATACCTACAAAAGGAGGAGAAGGCCTCTGCGACCTTCTCCTTATCCGCGTTTTATGTGATCTGGGTCACCTGGACGTCAATGTGGTTCCCCGGCGGCACCGGAATGCCCAGAATCTCGAAGACCTCCGCCAGCGAGAAGTGGCCGGCGCCGGCCGGGATCCCTGTATCCGCCATGTAGACACCTGCTTTCTCCAGCAGCGGCGAAATCGTGCAGGTTGCGGTCGACCCAGTAACCGTGCAGCCGGGTGGCGGCGGGGACCCGCTCCTGATGAGTGACCCCACAAATGGACCTGTGAGGGTGAACGTGCCGGCCGTGATGAAGAAGTCGTCAGCCGGGAGGCCACTGCCAGGTGGCGGGGGCATGGCCGACGCCTCCATATCCCACGCCGTACCCGAAATCCTCTGCGAGATCAGCACCCCATTGCTGGCGCCGGAACTCCCGCTCGGGAAGAAGTAGAAGCTTGCTGAGCAATCGGCTTCGTTACCCGCACTCACACCCCCAGCGAAGTCGCACCATCCCCAGAAGCCGGTTGATCCCTGGGGCGTGTTGTTGAAGTTCCCCGAAAAGGCCGCTTGCCAGTTCGCGACGCCGTACGCGCTGGCGGACGTCGACAGAACGGCAACCGTCGCGATCGGCAGGAACAGCGCCACACCAAACCGTAGGCGACCCAGAACTGTTGGCATCCGTACCCTCCTCTAACCGGTGTTGCGCCGTCGCCGCGTCGACGGCCTCCTTCCCCGAAAACGCCCCAACTCTAGGCGGGAAGCCTACGGCTGTCAAGCATTCCGGTTAAGGCCTGATTAAGCCTGCACCTTCCCCGGCCGTCAGAGTGAGAGGACACAGAGTCCACGAACGGCAGCGAGTTTCGCTGTACTCACGAACCCGTTAGGGCAGGTCGTTTGTGACACCCGGTAGCAATACCGCCGACGGCTGCGACGAAAGCCCACGCTTTCCCCGAGCGAAGCGAACGGAAAATGGACCGCCAGGCCGGCTTAACTGTTGGTTTAGCTCAGCGGTCGCTTTTTGAGCAGATCCCGCGCCAGTGCCCGCCAGAATGGACCGCCCCAGACTCCGATTGACAGCAGGCCTCCAAAAACCGCCACGGCATCAATGCTTTCTCGTCCCTGTTTCGCCCAGTACACGTCCTGGAGATTGAGCCAAAGCGCAAACTCGTCGAGGGTAAGAGCGGAACCAACGCCGTACAGTGCCGCCGTGGCGCGGGACGCCGCGGCGGGACGATCCTCGGTTCCCACCAGCACCAACCAGAGGTACCCGACCGCGAGTAGCCCGCCGATCCCGAAAACTAGGTGATGGAGGTGCCGGCCGCCAACCGACAGGTTATGAAACGGACCGACTTGGTGCTGGATGGCGTGGGTGATTGCGCGGGCCCCGCCGAAGGCGCCGAGGAAAGTTACCGACGAGATGAATAGCCGCTCCTGCCGGGGGTTGCTGAACTCTCGTCGATAATGACCGGCGATCCGCCTGACGAGCGAGTATCGCATCTCGTGATCCTACGCAAGCCGGTCGCATTCCAGTATTGCTTTCAAGCAAACGGGACGTCTTTTGAGGCGGAGCTCCTCAGTGATAATGGTTTCCCTCGGTGGCTACGCTCATCCCTCCTATCGGCGGGTTAACCGGCGATCGGGTACGAACCACGTCAGCGCTACCGCGACGAAAATGCCGTATGAGATCCACGGGCTCACGAAGGCGAGGCCGACGGCCGCGGCGTAGAGCACGAGCGATAGGTATCCCTTGATGTCAGACCCGATGGCCCTAGCCAGCCGCGACTCACGGCCGTTTGCCTTAATGAGTGCTCGAACGAGGATCATGTAGGCCAGACCTGCAGCGAGCGCCACGGCTCCATAACTCGCCGCTGGAAGCGCGTGGCGATACTCGTCTCGCACCCACTCCGTGAGCACCGGGATCAGCGACAGCCAGAACAAGAGGAACAGGTTTGCCCACATCGCCGCACCGCTGATCCGAACGGCAGCGCGGAGCAGGTGATGGTGATTGTTCCAGTAGATGCCCACGAACACGAAGCTCAGCACGTAGACAAGCACGCCCGGAAGCTGGCCGCGCATCGCGTCCAGGCTGGCGCCCTGTGGGGGCCGCAACTCGAAGGCCATGATGGTGATGATCACCGCCATCACCGAGTCGCTGAACGCCTCGACCCGGGTCGTGCCCACCTCGGGTGATAGAGCCGAATCTTCCTCTCCCTCTCTCATGGGGCTGATCATATGGGGTCGCAGCGTCCAGTCCGGCGCGCTGAGCGGGACTCGAGGTTAGCCCTACCAGCGGCCGAAGTGAAACATGTTTTCAAACGCTCGGCGCCGCTTGGCGAACAGGGCGCTGCGAGAGGGCTCTTCAGGAGACGGATATCCCAGCGCAATAACACCCAGCATCGTGCAATACGAGGGAATGCTGAGCTCTCGCATGACGTCCGCCTCGCCACGGCTGATGAAGAAATACCAGGCGCCCAGGCCTTCCTCCACTGCAGCCTGTAGCACCAGCAAGATCGCCATCGAGGTGTCGATCGTCCAGGACGGCAGGGGCCAGTTTTCTTCCTTATCCATTCCAAACTGAATCTTGTCGGGCTGCGCGTAACGTTCGAGATAGAGCCGCTTGTTGGCAAATGGCAGGACGATGCAGGCGGGAGCGACGGCGGGGTCGCGACCGGGAAATGGCTCAGGGTCGGTTGGATCATCGGTAGTGTGATAAAACCAGTCGCGCTCTTCGCGCTTCGCGAGAATGACGAAATCGAATCCCTGACTGAAGCCGCCCGACGGCGCGTGACGCGCCACGTCAAGCACGCGCCGGAGCACATCCTCGGGGATCGGCTTTTGCTCGAACTTGCGAACCATCCGTCGGCGCAGGACCACGTCTCGAAATTCCACGACACCAAAGCTTAGCGGCTACGCCGAGACGGAGGGACAGGTTGCATGCGCAGTGCTGCTATTCGATGCTTGCGATCGTCCTCGCTTCTTGTCGGTCACGGCAATCACGTAAGGCTACGATCCTCCCTTCGCGCACCGTGAATACGGAGTAGTTGCGATCGGCGCTGGTTAGTGGCCCCCCGTAAGAAAAAGAACTGCCACAAACAGGCAGACGGCCAAGATGCCCCCCACAATCACATAAAGCGTCCGGTGCTCCGAGGACGGCTGCGCTGTCTTAGTGGAGTCCTTTAGTTGCGCGCTTCTTGCCCGAAGAATGAACAATAATGCCGCTACCCCCCAAACCAATTCGAAGCCGTCCGCCATGGCGGTTGAACCCGACGAGCTACCAGCCAGACGGTGGACGAGACTGCCGCCGAACAGCGAAATAAGAATGCAAACTAGCCCGAGCATATACAGCAGCCTCGACGTACTCATATCAGTTGGGCGCCGACCCGGAGAGTCGGCGTTCTCCGACGGGAATATGACGAAAGCTCGGCTCGAAACCTTGTAGCGCAATTCGTCGAGGCGCCGATCGATTCGCATCCTCAATAAGCTCGGGGCAGGGCCTGGCGGCTGTGCTCCAGGAAATGGCGCTCGGTCGCATTCTCGGTGCGCGTGATCGCCGCCTCATAAGCGAGCGCCGCCTCAGCGTTACGGCCCAGCCGGCGGAGCAGGTCGGCGCGGATGGCGTGCAGGAGGTAGTAACCACCGAGGTCGAGGCTGTCGACGAGCGTCAGCGCCGCATCCGGTCCTTCGACCTCAGCCACTGCGACCGCGCGGTTGAGCGCGACGACCGGGCTCGGCGCGATTGTCAGCAGCTGGTTGTACAGCTGCAGGATCTGCCACCAGTCGGTGGCTGCCGCCGACGGCGCGTCGCTGTGGACGGCCTGGATCGCCGCCTGGATTTGATAGGGGCCGGGCTGATTGCGCTCGAGGCATTCTCGGACGATCGCCTGGCCTTCGGCGATGAAGCCGCGATCCCAGAGGCCGCGGTCCTGGTCGCCAAGGAGCACGAGGTCGCCGTCCGCGTTCGTCCTAGAGAGCCGACGCGACTCGACGAGCAACATCAGCGCCAGCAGCCCTCTGACTTCTGGTTCGTTGGGCATGAGTTCAACCAGAATCCGTCCCAGACGGACCGCCTCGGTGCACAGCTCATCTCGTACAAGGCGGTCGCCGGCGCTTGCCGTGTAGCCCTCGTTAAAGATGAGGTAGATAACCGCCAGCACGGCGCGAAGCCGGCCAGGTAGGTCGGCCTCGCTGGGCACCCGGTATGGAATTCTCGCGTCGCGAATCTTGCCCTTGGCCCGCACCAGCCGCTGGGCCATCGTCGGCTCCGGTACCAGGAAGGCCCGCGCGATCTCCGCGGTGGTCAGCCCTCCGAGAAGCCGGAGCGTCAGCGCGACCTGGGCGCCCGTGGCGAGCGCAGGGTGACAGCAGGTAAAGATCAGACGCAGCTGGTCGTCGCGCACGGCGCCCTCCTCGGCCGGTTCGCTGCGGGCGTGGAGCAGAGCCGCCTGGGCGTGCCGGTCCTCGCGCGACGCCTCCCGGCGGAGGCGGTCGATCGCACGGTTGCGGGCGGTCGTGATGATCCACCCGGCTGGGGATGGAGGCACTCCGCTGGTTGGCCACCGTTGCACAGCCGCCAGGAACGCGTCCTGGACGGCCTCTTCGGCGACGTCGATGTCACCGAAGATCCGCACCAGGACGGCCACCGCGCGACCGTACTCCTGGCGGAAGACATGTTCAATCTCTGAGGGTGCGAGGCCCGGCGAGCCTGGGATCAGTCCTCGGCCTCCTCCTGGAACGGCCGTACCTCGATCGGAAGTGGGATGGCCCGGGCGAGTTTGTGACCCCACTCGAGCGCCGCGTCCAGATCGGATGCCTTGATGACGGCGAACCCGCCGATGTGCTCCTTGCCCTCGGCATACGGGCCGTCGGTCGTCAGGATTTCGCCCGCGTCGAGCCGCACCACCGTGGCCGTACTCGCCGGGTGCAAGGCCCCGTTGAAGACCCACGCGCCGGTGGCCTTCATCTCACCAACCACTGCGTTAGCGTCGCGCGTGATCTTCGCCATGTCCAGGGTCGGCGGGGGTGGTCCGTCGGGTTGATTGATCGCGAGCAAGTACTGCTTCATCTCGTGTTCCTCCCTGACGCTACCGCGCGCTCGCCGCCGGTCTCCGTCTGCGCCCGGGTCGCTTCGGTCGGCTGGTAGGTCGCGATCACCACGCCGGTGGTCGTCGTCGTGGTTCCGACGAGCCGGAGACTGGCGAACGGGCCATCGTTAAAGAGACGGCTCCCCGATCCGAGAACGAGCGGGTGGATCTGGAGCACGTATTCATCGATCAGGTAATGAGCCATCAAGGTTTGCAACAGCGCGCCGCTGCCGAGCACCACGATATCCTTGCCCGGCCGCGCCTTGAGTTCGGCCACCGCCTTCGCCGCGTCCCCTTTGAGGAGCACGGAGTTACTCCACGGCAGCGGCTCCTTCAGTGTCGTCGACGCGACGTATTTCAGGGTGTTGTTGAGCACGTCGGTGAAGGGGTTGTTCTTTCGGTGGGGCCAGACGGCGTAGAAGTCCTCGTAGGTGAGACGCCCAAAGAGCAGGGCGCCGGTGGTGGCCATGCTTTCTGCGACCACCTTGCCCATGGCCGGATCGGCATAGGGCGTCGCCCAGCCGCCGTGCGCGAAGCCGCCACGGACGTCCTCGTCGGGGCGCCCTGGCGCCTGCATAACGCCGTCGAGCGAGAGATTCATGAACACAACGACCCTGGTCATTGACGCTCCTCCTTGACGCTTACCGCCAGCATCATGCCGGCTTCTCGCCCTCTATACGAACGCCGACGGGCCGGATCGACAAGGGAGGGTCAGGGCAACTTGCCGCCGCGAACCCAACGTTCGAAGAGCTCGACTTGTTGAGCCGGCCAGGCACCGTCGCATGGCATGGTGCCGGCCCGCAAACGCTGGAGGATGCGGTCGGCGTGCGCGCTCACGTCCTCGTAGGATCCGAGGTCGAAGTGCCGCCGCATCGATTGAAGGTCTTTCGGACGAAACAGCGGTTTGATCTGGGCGGCGAATTTAACCGGCTCATCGTCTTTCCGCGTGCTCACAATCGAACCCTCCTACTGGATCGGAAACGGCAACTGCCACCAGGCCGGCAGCTCATCGATCGTAATTGCGGTGACCCACTTGACCCACCAGTAACCGCGCCGATCGGGCGCCACGATCCGAACCGGGAAGCCGTGACCCGCATCGAGCGGCATTCCACCGAGCCTGGTCGCGATCAAAAGACGACCGGCCTCTTCGGCGGCGAAACGGCGGTCGTATCCAGTCACCGACCTGACATGGACGCTGACGCTCGAGCCCCCACCCTGCCCTCCCCCGCGAGCGGGGGAGGGAGAAACCAACCTGCTAAGCCATACACCCGACCAATCCTGCGTCGAGTAAAAACCGCCCGTGCAATCGAGCGTCGCCTGCACTCGATCGTCGAACGCCAGGAGCTCCGCATAGGTCCATTGCCGCATCGCATTCCCAGCCCGCACGGTCAGCCGCCAGGCCACCGGATCGATCGTCGGCACAGCATCGAACAGCCATTGCGTCACCGGCAGCTCCGCGGGTTGCAACGAGCCGTATTCGTACGATCCGGTGTATCGTCGCGTCGCGCCAGGCAGGCTGAGCAGCCGGACCGCGGCTTCGCCCGCGCCGTAGGCAATGCCGGCACTCGCCAGCAGCGTGCCCGCACGCAGGAGGCTGCGACGCGACAGATCGACGGCGCGCATCGGGATCCGGCGGGCGATCGCGTGCCAGGCCGCAAACGGGACGGCGGCCAGCGCGGCGCCGACATGGACTTCCATCGCGCTGAACGGCCCGACGCCCAGGAGCAGGCCGGTCGAATGCAGGATGCCCGCGAGCACGGAGGCGATCACCAGGCCGGTGAAGACCAATGACGCCCACCATCCGGGGCGCCGTCGCTGAATGCCGCGCGCGGCGATGACGGCTTTCCACGGCGTCAGCGCGACGATCGCGTAGCCGCTGACCGCATGGACGATCAGCGAGGCGCGCGATGGCGCCGTGCTGTAGAAGAACGCAACCCATCCGCTGGTAAAGGCGAGGCCGAGGAGAACGAATAGCGCCAGGTTCGTCCAGCGTTTCATTGCGGCTTCGTGCCGTTGACCGTCTCGAGCAGCGCCGGCAACGACATCGCCTCAAGGGACAACAGCCGCAGGTCGGCCTCCGTGAGATCGAGGTCGACGGTCAGCAGGTTGGGCACCACGACGCAGTAGAGGCCGGCCGCCTTGGCGGCGTGGATCCCGTTGGTGGAGTCCTCTAGCGCGATCGCTTCGTCCGGCTGCACAGCCAGTCGCTGCAACGCCGTCCGGTAGAGCTCCGGATCTGGCTTCGTCCGCTTCACGTCTTCTCGACACACGATGGCATCGAACTGGCCGCCGATGCCGAAACGCTCGAGATGTTCCATCACCCACTTACGGGTCGAGCTGGACGCGATTGCCGTTTTGAGCCCGAGCTGGTGCGCCATCGCCAGGTACTCGGCAACGCCGGGCAACAGCTGCTGCAGCGCGGTCGACTCTGCGTAATAGAGGCGCTCCAAGGTGTCCAATGCGGCTTCATCGAGGTTCTCGCCGATGCGGCCGCCCAGTTCCTGCACCGGGTCGAATGAACCGGACGAGGTGCCGATGATGGTCAGCCAGCGATCGAGCGGCAGCTCCTGGCCGTGCTCGCGGTAAATCCGCTGCCAGGCTCGAAAGATCGGAACTTCGGTATCGACGATCAGCCCGTCGAAGTCGAAGACCAGCGCCTTGATTCGGTTTGCCTTCGCCCTTTGCCGGGGAGCCTTAGGTTTCTTTGTGGGCGTCATCTCTTAGAGATTGCGCTGGAAGAAGTCGAGGAGGCGGCGCTCCATGTCGACCCGGTCCTTCTCCGAACGCGGCATATGGCGCTCGTTCGGATAGATCAACGACTCGAAGGGCTTGCCCGCATCGATCAACGCCTGCATCAGCCGGGCGGTGTGGCGGAAGTGGACGTTCTCGTCGATCATGCCGTGTATCACCAGCAGCGGCGCGCGCAGCTGGTCCGCGTAGGTCAGCGGCGAGCCCAGCCGGTAGCCTTGCGGATTGTCCGCGGGGGTGCCCATGTACTTCTCGGTGTAGGCCGTGTCGTAGCCCTCGTAGAAGGTGACCGGGGCACCGGCGATGCCGGCCTTGAAGACATCCGGAGCCGTAACGAGCGCCATCAAGGTCATGAAGCCGCCATAGCTCCAGCCGTAGATACCGACGCGCGAGATATCAGCGAAGCCAAGCGTGCCAAGCCAGCGCACCCCGTCGACCTGGTCTCTGACTTCAATCTGGCCCATGCGCCGGTTGATAGGCGCCTCGAACGCCAGTCCGCGGCGCGCCGATCCGCGGTTATCGACCTTGAGAACGACAAAGCCGTGCTGCGCCAGCCATTGGGCTCGCAGATCGACGGTCTGCGCCCAGCTGTCATTGACCATCTGGGGCCCGGGACCGCCGTAGACGGAGACGATCACCGGCGCGCGGCCCCCACCCTGACCCTCCCCCGCACGCGGGGGAGGGAAATGAGGCCCGTCCCCACCCTGACCCTCCCCCGCACGCGGGGGAGGGAAATGAGGGCCGTCCCCACGCTGAGCCTCCCCCGCATGCGGAGGAGTGGGATCAGGGCGGTAGACGGCCGCGTGCAGCTCGATCCCATCTCGGCTTCGAAATTGGTGCAGCTCCGGCGCTTTGAGGTCCAGGTCAACCCGCGCTGATTCGTGGAGGACGTGCTGAGACGCCCCGGTCATGCTCCGCACCGTGATGCTGGGTGGGTGCTCTCGGTTGTCCCACACGTCGACGAAGCTCGAGAAGTCCGGCGCGACGAGGACGCCGTGCGTGCCCGGCTCCGAGGTTAGTTGCTCCGGCTCCCCGCCGTCGAGCGACACCCGAAATAGGTGGCGCTCGAGGGGACTCGTTCGCCAGCCGACAAAGTACAGCTGGCGCCGCTTCTCGTCCAGTGCCACCGTCGCCTCCGCCGGCCAGTCACCGCTGGTGAGCTGACGGATCAGTCGTCCGTCGGGCGCATACAGATACAGGTGTCGAAAGCCACTGCGCTCGGACGACCATGTGAATTCGCCGGTGGCTTCGACGACGCGCAGATCGTAGTGGAGGTTGATCCATGGGTCGGCGTCATCGACCAGAATCGCGCGGCCGTGACCGCTCTTGACGTCGTACGCCACGAGCTCCAGCTGGCGCCAGTCGCGCGACAGCCACTGCACCAGCAGGCGACCGTCAGCGTGCCAGTCGACCCGCGCGAGATAGCCGCCCTTGACGCGGCCTGGCTCCATGAAGGTCGTCTCCCCGGACGCCACGGAAACCACGCCGAGCTTGACCCGGGCGTTCTCGGCGCCGGCAAAGGGGTACCGATGCTCCTCGATCTGCAACGGGTCCTTGCCCTGGTGCACGATCGGGTAGATCGGGATGTGCGACTCGTCGACCTGTTCGAAGGCGACCAGGTCGCCGTTCGGCGACGGCCAGTAGCCGCTCAATCGGTCGAGCTCCTCCTGGGCGACGAACTCCGCCAGCCCATTGGTGGCACCCGGAGGGTGGGACGTGAGACGGCGGTCGGCGGCCGCGTCGATGGTCCAGACATCGCGATCGCGGACGAAGAACACTCGGCGGCCGTCGTCGGTGATCTTCGGATCGAGGACGCCGCCGCCGGTCAGTCGGCTGATGGTCCCGTCCGCCCATCGATAGAGCTCGCCGCGCAGCGGGAGCAGCATCACGCTGGCTTTCTCGGCCCAGAAATACTCTGTGATCCCGGTCTCGCGCAGCCGCAGTCGCTCACGACGCAGGACCTCCTCGCGCGAGATGTTTTCCTCGGTTACCGCCTCCCCCGGCGCGGACAGCCAGTGCTCCGTTCGGCCGCTGGCCATGTCCAACCGCCAGAGGTCGCGAACCAGGTCACCGCGCTCGCTGAATAGATAGGTGACGAATTTGCCGTCCGGCGAATAATGCAGCTTGCCTGGAATCGCCATCCCGGGGCGTGGATAACGGGCGACCAGTTCCGGTGTGAGTTGACTGCGTTCGGCGGTTTTCACGGCGCAAACCTGAGCTTAAACTGCGGAGATGCTGATCAAGGCCTGCTTGAACGGCAGCCGGCGAGCCGAGGACCATGCGGCATTGCCACTATCGCCGATTGCGCTCGCGGCGGATGCCCTCGAATGCCAGCAAGCTGGTGCTGGCGCCGTGCACATCCATCCGAGGAGCACGGACGGGGACGAGACACTCGAGCCCGACGCCTGCGCGGCGGCGGTCGAGGCGATTCGCGACCTCTGCCCCGGCCTGCCAATCGGTCTGACAACGGGACTATGGATCTGCGGCGACAGCGCCAGCCGCATGCGGCTCGTCGACCGCTGGACCATCCTGCCGGACTTCTGCTCGGTGAACTTCTCCGAAGACGGCACCGACGAGCTTTGCAAACTGCTTCTCGACAAAGGCATCGCAATCGAGGCAGGGCTGAGCTCGGTTGCAGACGCCCGAGCCTTCGTCGACAGCGACTTCGTCGAACGTTGTCTGCGGGTCCTGGTCGAGGTCGAGCCGGGGAGCAACGATCCGATTCGAGCCGCCGCCGTCATCGGCCGCGTGCTCGAGGGCAGTGGCATCCGCCTGCCGCGTCTCCAGCACGGCCACGATGCGGACGCCTGGCCGGTCCTCGAAGATGCCCTGGTCCATGGCTACGATGTGCGGATCGGCCTGGAGGACACCTTGCTGCTGCCGGATGGAAGCCGCGCTCCCCGGAACGCCGCGCTGGTGGCCTCCGCCGCCCGGCTCGCCTCCGCGGTTCACCTTTCTCCTCGCGAGGAGGGGAGGGTGTGGCCTACGAAATAGGGCGTTACCCCTCGCTCGATGCCGCCCAGAGGTTGATGCCGCTATCCGTGGCGTGACGGTCGATCTCGCGGAGCTCCGCGGCGGAAAACTCGAGCTTGCCCAGGGCGGCGACATTCTGTTCGAGCTGCATCACACTGCTCGCCCCGACCAGCGTCGACGTCACGCGAGGGTCCCGCAGCGTCCACGCCAACGCCATTTGCGCGAGCGTTTGGCCACGCCGCTCCGCGATCTGGTTCAAGGCCCGCACTTTGCCCAGTGTCTGCTCGGTCAGGAGGCCCTTCGAGAATGACCCCGGCTGGCTCGCCCTCGAGCCTTCGGGAATGCCGTTCAGGTAACGGTCGGTCAGCAGGCCCTGTGCCAGCGGCGAGAAGGTGATGCAGCCGATGCCTTCCTTGCCAAGCACCTCGAGGAGGTCAGGCTCGATCCAGCGGTTCAACATCGAATACGACGGCTGGTGGATCAACAGTGGCGTTCCCAAGTTGCGGAGAATGCCGGCGGCCTCTTTCGTCCGGTTCGCGGAATAGGACGAGATCCCGACGTAGAGCGCCTTCCCCTGGCGCACGGCGGTGTCGAGCGCCCCCATCGTCTCTTCCAGCGGCGTTCCTGGGTCGAAGCGGTGCGAGTAGAAGATGTCGACGTAGTCGAGCCCCATCCGCTGCAGGCTTTGGTCGAGGCTAGCGAGGAGATACTTCCTCGACCCCCAGATCCCGTAGGGTCCGGGCCACATGTCGTAGCCGGCCTTGGTTGAAATCACCAGCTGGTCGCGGCGGCCCGCCAGGTCGGTCTTCAAGATGCGGCCGAAGTTCTCCTCGGCCGAGCCGTAGGGCGGGCCGTAGTTGTTCGCCAGGTCGAAGTGGGTGATGCCCAGGTCGAAGGCGCGGCGGATGATGGCCCGCTGCGTCTCGATCGGGCGGTCGCCGCCAAAGTTCTGCCAGAGCCCGAGCGAAATGGTGGGGAGCATCAGCCCGCTGCGGCCGGTCCGCCGGAATGGCATCCGCGAGTAGCGATCGCCGTCCGGCATCATGTCCATCTCGTCCCGACCCCAGCGTAGACCCTGGGGTGACTCGTCAGCCTGCGGCGGCTTCAGCCCGGAGCTTGGACTCAGCCTCGGCCGGCACCGAGGGTGCGACTTGAATCTTCAGCCCGAGTCCACTCGTAAAGGTGTCGATGGCCTTCTGGTAATCGTCGAGTGCGAATCGATGGCTGATCATGGCCTCGCTGTTGATGACACCCCTCACCACGAGTGCCAG
>Ga0070698_100004400_pt1 | contig 15477 bp, 10 predicted proteins | sample KBSK1502metaG_FD_65477 | JGI IMG/M metagenome (GOLD analysis project Ga0070698, IMG submission 65477) | Corn, switchgrass and miscanthus rhizosphere microbial communities from Kellogg Biological Station, Michigan, USA - KBS K1-50-2 metaG | ecosystem: Host-associated > Plants > Roots >...
CCGCCGAGCGCTCAAGCCACGCGAAGGCGGACCCGCCTGACGCTTAGAACCCGTACTTGATGCCGAACTGCATGATACGCGGATCGCCTGCCGACGATGTTATCCGGCCGAAGGTGCCCGCGTCGAAATTCGTGACCGGGTTTCCCCAGTTGAAATTGTTGAACAGATTGAAGATTTCCAGCCGCAGCTCGAGCTGACGGGTGGCCGCGAACGACACGAGGCGCGAAAGCGCCACGTCCGCGGTCCAGAATCCGGGCCCTTCGATGCTGTTGTTGACGTGGTTGCCGTACTCGCCCGGGGCCGGCGCGGCAAAGGCAGCGGCGCTGAGGTAGTTGTTCAGCGACGTGTCGCCGTACGGGTTCGCGTTCACCTGGTTCACGCGCTGCGGCGTGATGCCGGTCCCCGCGATGTCGCGCGTCGTCGTGACGGTCAGCCAGCTGCCGGAGCGCGCGGAGACGATGCCCGACGCGCGCCAGTCGGACGCGACGGCGCGGAGGACGGCGTTCGCGAATCGCGGCGTCTGCGCGCCGACCGAGACGTTGGCAATCTGCGTGCGGCTCTGCGAGCAGTTGCCCTTGTCGAACGACGGATCGTTCGGCTTCGTGTAGCCGCCGGTGAACTGGCTGAACCCGCCGCTGACGTCGGTGTCGGCGACGCAGTGCGCCAGGGTGTAGTTGCCCGCCAGGCTGAGGCCTGTCGCGGCGCGGCGCCCGAACGACAGCTTCAGCCCGCGATAGCTCTGGGTGCCGGCGTCCACGTAGCGGACGATCGGACCGAGGAACTGGCCGGCGGCCGGATTCTCCAGGTAGAGTGTGCGGCGCCGATCGGTGTTCGCGCTCACGGTGCACGACGGGTACGCGACGCCGGCGATCGTGCACGGCCCGAGTCCCATGAAGTTCGACGGGTTGAGGTGCGACTGTCCCCACATGCGGTCGGCGTAGCTTCCGAGGTAGCTGACCGAACCCTGCCACGCGGCGCCAATCTGCCGTTCGAAGGTCACGTTCCACGACTGCACGCGTGTCGAGTTGATGTCCGGATCGATCACGCCGTAGGCGCCGAAGCCCGGGAACTGCGCCTCGAACGGCGGGTCGCGCGGCAGCGGATGCGTGTCGCCTCCGGGCACGTTGCGGTACGGATCCTCGAACGGCACGCCATTGAGCTCGACGCGGTTGCTGAACGGCGACGCCGAGGCGGCGATGTAGAGGAACTGCGCGCTCGGGAAGTCGTAGTTCAGGCCGTACGAGGAGCGGATGGCGGTCCGCCCGTCGCCGCTCACGTCCCACGCGACGCCCGCGCGCGGCGACATGTTCAGCCACTGCTTGTTCATCCCCGTGTTCCCGGCCGGGAAGCCGGGGTCGCCGGGATAGATGAGACCCGCGGGCGCGTTGGCGAACCGCTTCGTCTTGATGCCCTGCCTGAAGTTGTCGAGCACGAAGTTGGCAATCGCGCCGTTGTTCACGTTCTGCCCGAAGTACGGCTCCCAGCGGACGCCCATGTTCAGCGTGACGCGATCCTTCACGCGCCACGTGTCCTGGCCGTACGCGCCGACGTACCACTGGTTCATGTTCAGGATGCCGGGCGCGCCGTGACGGACGAGCGAGGCCTGGCCGACGAGGAAGTCGGCCAGCGCGAGGCCGGTCGTCTGGCCGTTGAAGTTGAAGTCGCCCGCGGCGCGCGCGTTGTCTTCGGTGGCCGACGTCCAGTGCGACGTCGTCACGCCGAATCCGAGCTGGTGGCGTCCGCGCACCCACGAGACGTCGTCGCCGGCCTGGTACGACGCGTTCGCGAGGCGCACCTTGACGGAGTTGCCGCCGGAGATCGTGAACGCGTTGGTCACCGCGATGCCGATGACGCCCGGCACGTACGTGTGCAGCTTGATGCCGAGCTCCGGCGCGTCGAAGAACGGGTCGGGCGGGTCGTTCAGGTGGTTCGACGTGCGGTTCCACGTCACGCGGAACGAGTTGACCATGTTCGCGCCGAGCACCAGCGTGTCGCCGAACGCGGAGGACTGCGCCCGCGCGCGCTTGTTGGCGCCAAACTCGCGGCGCACGGTCAGCACGTTGCCCGTGCGCGAGAGGGTCGGCAGCCGCCGCTCGAAGGTATCGATGTAGCGGCCGAATACCGTGTGGTTCGCGCTCAGCTGGTAGTCGACGCGCGTCACGTACTGCTTGTCGTTGTTGTCGAGCGGGACGCTGTAGTTGATCTGGCCGCACGGGTCGGTCGCGGTCGGCAGGTGCTGCGCGACCGTCACCGCCGGCCGGCTGAAGAGCGACGGATCGATCCGGTTGTTCTGGAACGGCGCGCGCAGGGCGATCTGACGCCCCGCGTTGCACGCCGGCGACGCGTACGCCGTGAAGTCGCCGGCCATCATCGCCGCGGTCGGGACAAACGCGATGAACGACGGCGGCATCTGCCGCGTCCGCGTCCCTTGGTACGCGCCGAAGAAGAACAGCCTGTCTTTCACGATCGGGCCGCCCAGCGTTCCGCCGAACTGGTTCCGGTTCAACCCGTCGTCGGCGCCGGGAGGGGCAAAGTGATCGCTGGCGTTGAAGCGGTGGTCGCGCAGGAACTCGAACACGTTGCCCGACCATGTGTTCGTGCCGGACTTCGTCACCGCGTTCACGGTGGCGCCCGAGTGCGTGCCGTTCTCGGCTGAAAGGCCGCTCGTCGCGACGCGGAATTCCTGGAGCGCGTCGGGGAACGGGAACGGCAGATTCAGGTTGTCGTACGTGTCGTTGTGCATCGCACCGTCGAGCACGTAGGTGACGCCCGAGCGCAGGCCGCCGGCGACCGAGATGGCCACCGCGTCGGAGCGGTTGCGCTGGCCGCTGACGTCGCCGGTGTTCACCGCGGCGCCCGCCAGGATGATCAGGTTCGTCACCTGGCGGCCCTGCAGCGGGAGCTCGACGATCTTCTGGTTGTCCACGACCTCGCTGATGCCCGCGCTGCGGACGTCGACGAGCGGCGCGGCGCCCTCGACCGAGATCGTCTCCGCCACGTCGCCCACCGCGAGCGTCACGTTGATAGTCGGGTTGCCGTTGACCTGCAGGACGATGCCCGTCTGGGCGTAGGTGCGGAAGCCCTGCAGCGAGGCTTCGAGCTTGTAGGGACCCGTCGGCAGGTTCGGCACCACGTACGTGCCGCCGCTTTCGGTGACCACGGTGCGAGTAAAGCCGGTGTCGGTCCGCGTCACGGTCACCGTGACGCCGGGGAGGACGCCGCCGCTGCTGTCGCGCACGGTGCCGCTCAACTGCGCGGTCGCCTGCGCCCACGCGACGGCATTCGTCATGACGACGAGCAGCAGGGTACTGATGGTGTTTCCGATGAAACGCCTCATGAATCCACTCCGGGGCTGAAATGTGGCGCGATGCTACTACAAATCACGACGCACGCAGCACCCGGTGCGGCGCTCGACTACCCCTTCGCGTCCTTCGGCGGTCGAACCTTGATTCGGCCGCTCTTCAGAATCTCCGCGGTGCCGTTCGCGATCGATCGTGCGAGCGCGTCATCCCAGTCGGGCGCCACGCGCGTCCGCACCTGTTCGGGCATCTGCAGCACGGCGAGGTCCGCCGCAACGCGATAGCGCTTCTCACGGCGCTTGCGCTCGTCGCCGGGCATACGCGCCCAGTCCGCGGGGACGTCCTCGCTCCTCCGGGCGAGGATCGCGAGATGCCCCTCGACCATCGTGCAGAACACCGTGGAGAACCCGTTGGCGTCGAGCGCGCGAACGGCCGACGGCGTGTTGAACGTCTGCAGGTGAAACGGGTTCATCGTGTTGAACATCGAATGCGATTCGTCCAGGAATTCCGCCTCGACGACCTCGGAATACAGATATACGTGTCCCCCCGGCCGGAGATGGTCGCGCACCGTCGCCAGGAACGCTCCGGGATGCACGGCGTGGGTGAACATGTGTTTGGCGACGATCAGATCGAACGGCCCTTCGAACGGGATCGAGAAGTCATCGAAATCGATCGGACACCGCGCCGGAATCCCGTACACCTCGTGAATCAGGTACCGCTGGTTCTCGAACAGCGTCATGACCGAGCAATCGGCGTCGTACAGCCGCTCGAGCGCCGCCGACAGCCCGCCCAGCCGCGATCGGATCTCCAGGACACGCGGGCGATCGAGGGGGAGGAGCGACCCGATGATTTCGACGTGAACGGCGTTGGCCATCCGATCGACCAGGAGCGCCGGGAGATATTCCTTGCGCGACACGCCGGAGTGGTCGGACACGAAGACGCCGCGCGACGCGAGCCCCTTCAAGTGCTCGCGCATCTCGTTGGTCAGCGGAGCGGGGCTGAGCGCCAGTTTCCCGGGGCGCTCCTCACCCGGCGCCGCGCGGCCGATGGTTTCCTCGAAGTGCTCGAACAGCCAGTCGTACCGCTCCCCGATGGGCCGTTGCGTGGCGTAGACGACGCCGCACTGGTGGCAGAGCGCGTAGTCGTACCGCATGCACGCCTCGTCCGGCACGCGCTCGTAGGTAATGAACTTGTTGTAGCGACAGACCTGCGCGGTCGCGTCGGTCGCGCCGCACACCGGACACCGATCCACGATCAGAATCGGTCCCGCTGGACAGACGCTGTTCGATGGGTCGACCGCTATCGCCGTGTCGTCCGCCGCAGATGAGTTTCCCCCCCAGGGCCATTTCATTCTTCTGGGACCGCTTTCCTTATAATCAGCAGCGTCAAATGGCTGAGGTCGTCATGAAGCCACTATTCAGAATCGCGACAGCTGTTGCCATCGTTACATCCACGGCGTTCGTGCACTCGCAGGGCGGAGCGTCTGCGCGCTTCGTTACGCCGCCGTCGCAAGTGATTGCCGTTCGCGCCGGACGACTCTTCGACAGCCGTGCCGGCACGCTGCTCAACAACCAGGTGATCCTCATCAAAGGGGATCGGATTACGGATCTGGGTCCAGCGGTTGCGATTCCGGCGGATGCGCAGGTGATCGACCTCAGCACGGCCACCGTGCTGCCGGGCATGATCGATGCCCACGTGCACCTGTTCCCGGCGGACGATCTCTCCGAATCGACCCGCACCATCGTCGGCGTCGTCAACGCACAGACCGATCTCAACGCTGGCTTCACGACTGTTCTCGACATGGATTCGCGCGGGGGGTTCGGCACCGTCGATCTCAGAAACGCGATCAACCGAGGCCTTCTGATGGGGCCACGGATGCAAGTGGTCGGCCAGTCGCTGAACCAGCGTGCGAGCGTGGCCTATCCGGCGCTCTTCAACCGCTTCCTCGATCGCTTCACCGAAGACAAGAACGTCAACTCGCCGTGGCTCGGGCGCGCGGCCGTCCGCGAGGCGAAGCTGCACGGCGTGGACTGGGTGAAGATCTATACGACGCAGGACTTCGTCGGCGACGAGTACGAGGTCTTCAAACCGGACGGCACGCTGGTCAACAGTCCCTCGCTCACCGAAGATGAGGTGATGGCAATCGTGGACGAGGCGCACCGCCTCGGCCTGAAGGTCGCGTGTCACACGTACGGCGGCGAAGGCCAGCTCAGTTGCCTGAAGGCCGGCGTGGACGCGCCGAATCACCTCACCGATCTCGACGACGTCTCGCTCAAGCTGCTCGTGGACAAAAGGCTCCCGCTCGAGATGACGGTGGACGATCTCGTCTCGCTCGAGCCGGGCGACTTCAAGAAAACCGGCGGCAAGAACAGCCGGCTGAAGATGGGCGAGCAGGCGTTCAGGAAGGCGCGGGCGGCGGGCGTGCCGATCGTCTTCGGCAGCGGCGCTACGTCCGCGACGATCCCGCACGGCATCGGCGCCGACCAGTTCGTCTACTTCGTCAAGTGGGGGATGACGCCCGCGCAGGCGCTCCAGACCGCGTACCTCAACGCGGCGACGATGTTGAACTACCGCTGGGATCAGCAGATTGGCAGCATCGAGAAAGGGAAGTTCGCGGATCTGATCGCGGTGGCCGGCAATCCGCTCGCCGACGTCACGGAGATGCAGCGCGTCCGCTTCGTGATGAAGGGCGGCCTCGTCGTCAGGAACGACCTGTCGGCCAGGGCGCCGCAGCAGGGCCGACGATGAAGGCCACATCGCTCGGCGTTCTTGCCGCGGCGATCGTTTCAGTGCACGTGGCCGCCGCGTGGGACATCCCCGCCGACAACGGAACGCTGGGGACCGACGCCGTCCGCGCCATCCTCGCCGCCAACGACTATCCGGCCACCACGTCGTACACGCAGGCGATCGACTTCGTCGACTTCACCGCACACGGGCAGCGCTTCACGCAGGTGGTCGTGACGCTGACGCCCGCGACGCCGCGGCTCCGCAACGGGAAGAAACTCGTCGTCGTCGGCGCGGAGCCGGGCAGCGAGTACGGCATGGACTTCGTGTCCACGGTCGAAGGGAAGGAAGGGCCAGGCGTGTGGCTTGCGCGGCGCGGCGTGACGTTCGTCGCGCTGACGCGCGTCGGCCGCTGGAACTTTCTGGCGCCAACGAGCGACGGTTCGTGGGAGAGCATTCCGATCGAACAGCGGATGCCGATCTTCAGCCGCGCGCAGAAGGCGCCATGGACGGCGGCGGAGTACGAGGTGAAGCGCTCCGGCGTCTCGGGAAGCACGTCGCCCGGCGTGAGCGCGGTCTACCGGTTCCCGAAGAAGGGGACCGCGCTCGAGCGGCAGATGCTGGCGGCGACGCCCGGCGTCTTTCTCGAGGGCTACCGCCTCGCGCTCGAGAAGGCCATCCCCGATCGGCGGAGCGCGCTCGTGCTGTTCTGGGGGATGTCCACGGGCGGCGCGAGCCTCTATCCGCTGGCGAAGTCCTACGCGCCGGACGGCTACCTTGGCTGGGGGACGAGCTCGACCGGGCTCGCCTACGTCACCAACCGGACCGCGAGCGGCAACTTCAACGACATCTACGAGCACAGCGCGCTGCGGGTCCGCGAGCGCGGTCTCGACGACTTCGAGTTCTACACGAAGCACGTCGATCCCGCGACGCGCGCCGCCTGGTGGAAGGCCGCCCTGCGGTCGCCTCGCTTCAAGAGCACAGAGGACGAAGCGATGCAGTTCGGCGCCGCGGCGTTGACCGAGCACGCGATGCGTCTGTGGCAGTCGGACTTCCTGCCCGCGTCCGATCGATCCGCGGGGCTCGCGGCGTTCATGAAGGCGATGTTCGAGCCGAGCTATCCACCGGTGGAGCTCGCGAAGGTGCCGATCCTGGACGTGAACGGCACGAGCGACGAAGCGCTGCCGCCGTCAACCGTCGATGCGAACCGGAGCGTCATGGAGCGCTACGCCCGGACGTATCGCGTCGGGCGCATCGAGGGGCTGCATCACTACCTGTTCACGCAGGACAGCATCAAGGTCGTGGGCAGCACGTGGATGCGCTACATCGAGTCGGGGTTCTTCGATTGATGCAGGCGGACCTGAAGGTCCGCCTCTACGGTCGGTCCAGGCCACGGTGGAATCCCGCTCGTCATCCAGGGACGCAAAGTGCTGGCGGTGCGTCCGATTTAAGGCGGTCGTAGGGGCCGACCTTCAGGTGCGTATGTCGTAGGGGCCGACCTTCAGGTCGGCCCAGCAACCTAACGCGTCGAGCGCTCCTCGCCTTCGCGCATCGTGCCCTTCGTGGAGAACAGCCAGACGCTGTCTCCGCGCGTCGTCGCCGCGAAGAGGTTCCCCGCTGAATACGCGACGACGTACTGGTCGCCTTCGTACTCGAACACGCTGACGGGCGAATTCATCCCCGCACCCGTCTGAAACTCCCAGAGCCGCTTGCCGTTCGACGAGTTCAGCGCCGTCAGCCTGCCGTCGTTCCGTCCCGTGAAGACCAGGCCGCCCGCGGTCGTGACCGACCCGCTGTAGCACGAGTCCTTCCAGCGCTGCTGCCACACGAGACGATTGGTCTTCATGTCGAGCGCGGCGAAGATGCCGGCGGCCGGCAGCGGCGCGCCGCCGAACGCGCTCCCGAGGTAACGCTGTCCCTCGGGCGTGATCGGCTGATCGTCCTCGCCGCCGCGGAAGACGTTCGCGGCGTCGGTGGCGCAGACGTAGAGGATGCTGCTGGCGGGGTCGTACGAGCTGGGCGGCCAGTTGGCGCCGCCGCGCGCGCCGGGCTTGGCGACAATCGGCTCCTTCCAGAACGGCGTGAAGATGCGCCCCTGGTTGACGAGCGTGTAGTCCTCGGGCGCGATGTCCACCGACTGCGGGATGAACGCGTCGCCCCGTGGAATCGGCTGCGTCTTCGACGTCGCCTGACGCGGCTCCTGCGGCACCGGCTTCTCGTCGATGCCGACCAGCGGCTTGCCGCTGGTGCGATCGAGGATGTAGACCCATCCCGCCTTGTTCGGCTCGGCGGCCGCCTTGCGGAGCGTCCCGTTGATCGTCACGTCGAACAGCACGACCGGGCTCGGCCCGTCGTAATCCCACAGGTCGTGGTGAATCTGCTGGAAGTGCCAGCGATACCTGCCCGTCGCCGCATCGAGGGCGACCATCGACGTCGCGAACAGGTTGTCGCCGGCTCGGATCCTGCCGTTGAAGTCGGGCCCGGGGTTGCCGGTCGTGAAATAGATCATCCCGAGCTCCGGGTCGACCGCCGGCGTCTGCCAGACGCTCGCGCCGCCGTGCAGCCACGCTTCGTTGTTCTGCGGCCACGTCTCGTGTCCGAACTCTCCCGGCCCCGGGATCGTGTAGAAGGTCCAGATCAAGCGGCCGTCCTTCGCGTCGTACGCCTTCACGCGTCCGCGGGTGCCGTTCTCGGCGCCCGAGAAGCCGACGATCACCATGCCGTTGTAGTAGAGCGGTGCGGCGGTGATCGTGTAGCCGTTCTGCCACCGCTCGGCCTGGATGGACCACGCCGGCTCGCCCGTCCGCTGATCGAGCGCCACGAGCCGTCCATCCAGTTGGCCGACGTAGACGCGGCCGTCGCCGATGGCGACCCCGCGGCTCGTCCACCCGCAGCAGACCGTTGAGATGTTGTCGGGGAGCGACGCCGTGTGGCTCCAGAGGATGCCGCCCGTCTTCACGCTCAACGCGAACACATCATCGGCGCCGGTGACGATGTAGACGACGCCGTCGTGGACGACCGGCTGCGCCTCGCCGGAATACTTCGCGGCGAGGCCGGATCCATTGAGGTGCGTGCGCCACACGCCCTTCAGGTTCGCGACAGTCTCGCGGTTGATCTGCGTCAACGGCGAGTAGTTCTGGTTGAACAGGTTCCCGCCGTTCTTCAACCAGCCCGCTCGCGGAGGCGCCGCCAGCTCCTTCGCGGAGAAGGCAGGAATCCGCTGCTGCGACTCGACCGCCGCGCCGGCCGCGAGCAGGGCGACGAGCGCGAATGCGAGGCGGGTCATGACCGCGGCACCGGCGGCTTGCCGACCAGCAGCTCCGGCCGGGCGCCGCGACGCGGCGCGAACTTCTGCAGGCGGCCGTTGCCGACCTCGGCGACGTACAGGTTGCCGTCGGGGTCCACCGTGGCGCCGTGCATGTTCAGGAACGCGCCCGGATAGTCACCCAGCGCTCCCCACGCATATAAGAGGTGTCCCTCGCGGTCGTACTTGACGACCTTCGCCGTCGGGTCCTCGAACGCCCAGACGGCGCCATCGCCGTTCGCGTAGAGGAAGTTCACCGATGACGGGTTGTTGAACGGCCACTGGTCGACGAACTTGCCGTTCTCGTCGAACACCTGCATGCGGCGGTTGCCACGGTCGCTGACGTAGACGCGGCGCGTCATCGGATCGGCGGCGATGCCGTGCACGACGTTGAAGTAGCCGGGGCGCATCTCGTTCGGCGGCGTGCCTCGTTCGCCCCACGCCGTGACGTACTTGCCGTTCCTGTCGAACTTCACGACGCGGTTGCCGTTGTAGCCGTCGGCGACGAACATCGAGCCGTCGGGCAGGAATGCCATGAACGTCGGGCGGTTGAAGTGCGTCGCGTCCGCGCCCTTCTGGCCGACCGTGCCGATGGTCTGCACCAGCTGCTTGCCGTCGTGGCTGAACTTGAAAATCGCGTGATTGTGATCGTCCACGATCCAGACGTACTTCTGCGGATCGTACGGGCTGATGTAGACGGCGTGCGGCCGCCGCAGCATCTTGTCCCACTGCGTCCACTGCTCGACGATGTCGCCGTTGCGGTTGAAGACGAGGACCAGGTGTTCCCAGCGCGAGTCGATGCCGGGCCGTCCCTTGTAGGCCTGCGCGGGATCGTCAGGATCCGCTCCCGGCGCGCCGCCGCCCGGCGGGCTCGCGTACTGGCCCTGCGACGCGTGACGGAACGGCACCTCGCCCACGGGGTACGAGAGGCTCGGGCCGATTTGCGGCAGCGCAGCGACCGGCGGCCGCTGGAGCCGCGGCAGCTCGCCCATCTGGATGAAGAACACGCGGTCCGCGCTCTCGGCGAAGATCGCTTCGCCGGCGCCCCACGTCCACTGCTCGTGCCCGGGCAGCTGTGAAAGCGGCTTCGGCCAGTCGCGCACCACGTCGTACGGGCCCGTGATGTCCCAGCCCCCCTTCTCGCCGGGCACGGCGGCGAAACCGGCGCCCGGCGGCGCCTGGCTGAACACGGGGAGCGTGGTGGTGGCGACGAGCAGTCCGCCGGCGAATGCGGCGGCCGCGGTCAGGACGAGCGCGGCGTGCGTGCGCATGAGACCTCCAGCCCGCCTTCGCCGGAGGCTTCGGCGGGGCAGGCGCGCGTGAAAGTCTCACGCGCGCGGGGGCCTCGTCAAGCAACGTACGTAGGACGGGTCCCGCCGATGCGCCCGTGTCACGCGTCGGCGGACCCGTCGTTGACTACGGCGTCAGCAACCGCACCCACGGCGCGCTGATCTCAATCGGCTCGCCGGTTTCGTCGCGTCCCTTGAAGCGCGTCTGCGCGAAGTGCGGCTTCGCGTAGCCGCTGCACCACCGCACGTGAATGGTTACGGTGCCGTTGCCCCGGATCTGGACCACCTCCGGGTTGGTGCTCGAGTAGCGGGCGTCGAGGAAGTTCTCACGCTGCGTGAACGTGATCGCCAGGCCCGTGTCGTTGACCAGCACCTGGTCGTAGTACCAGGTATACGGGTGGTTCGTCGCGCAGGACGCGACGGGCACTGGCACGCCGCTGTGGGTCACGGGCTCCGGGTTGATCATGATGTGCATTTTTGCGCTGACCGTCGGATCGGTCGGCACGGGCACACCAGGCTGCGCCTTCGGTGGAGGTCCGGGCGGCCACGGGCTCGGCGGCGTGTTGGGCGGATAGACAACCGGCGGCGCATCCGCGAACGCCCCGAACGGACCGGCCGGGTCGGCCAGCATGTCGACGAACTCCATCGAGGGCGACTGCATGGCCGCCGGCGCGGTGACGTTGCTGGCCGTCGTCGGCAGCGTGGGCTCGCCGCACGATGCGATCAGCAGCGCCGCGGCGGCAAAAGCGAGAAGGGAGGCAAGCACTCTGGGAGAAGACATTTCCACTCCTGACGATTCGAGGTTCGACACCTCGTTCTCTGGCCCGTGTGGGGCAAGACGTGAGCCATGAGCTGAAGGGGAATTTCGAGCGTTTCCGCGGGTCGGCCCCCGCGTGTCTCGAAACGGTTCCGGACTTTTGGGAGGCTGAACCTGAATTAAGTGGAAATGCAGCGCAGCGGCGTGCCGTTGGTGCCACGTCGTCAGTCAGTGTCGTCTCAAGTCATCACACGGCACCCGCGCCGTGTTCCGGCACGGCACAGAAATCGATCGCTTACAGCGTCGTGATCGTTCGCTAACTGTAGAAGCAATTGGCAGTTACGCGATAAAGGCTGGGCTGGACGCGATATTGCTCACCTGCTGGCCCAGATGACTCTACTCAAGGCAAGAACATGGGCCGCGATTGCCGCGTTGGTAATCGTCCAGGCTCCGGTGATGTTCGCCGTGAAAGGCGGACCACCATCCCCCAGGAAAGCTCGCGTCGATTGGCAGGTCGAGCAGTTCGAGCAGAGGCCGGGCGGCGACACGGTGCACGTGCTCGTGACCACGAGCGGCGATACCAAGCAGCTGTTCGGTGCGTTGCGCAGCGCGGGTATCCGCGTCCGACGGGAACTGCGTCGTTCCGGCTCGTTTGCGATCGACGTCAACGTCAGCGATTTGAACTGGCTCGAATCGCTCGACGGCGTTGACTCCATCTCCGTCGACGCGCCTGTCTACTCCGCCCCGTTGTCCGCCGAGGCGTCGCTGACGTCACTCGGAGGCCTGGGAGCGGTCAAAAAGGCGAGCGACCTTCGTGCGCAGCTGGGACTGACCGACACCGATCCAATGGGCAAGGGCATCGGCGTTGCGGTCATCGATTCCGGTATCGCGTCCGTTGACGACCTCGCCGGCAAGATCTCCGCGTTCTACGACTTCACCAACGGTCAGAACGGCGCCGCCGTGGCGCCCGTTGACGGCTACGGACACGGCACGCATGTGGCCGGACTCGTTGCCGGCAGCGGCTCGCGTTCGAACGGGCAGTACAGCGGCGTCGCACCGAGCGCGCGGCTGATCGGCCTCCGCGTGCTCGACAACTCCGGCAGCGGATCGACGAGCGACGTGATCGCGGCGGTGCAGTTCGCCACGGCAAACAAGGTGGCGCTCGGCATCGACGTCATGAACCTGTCGCTTGGCCATCCGTCGTACGAATCGGCGAAGACCGACCCGCTCGTGCAGGCGATCGAAGGCGCGTCGCGCGCGGGGATCGTCGTCGTCGTGTCCGCGGGCAACGTGGGCGTCAACCCGATCACCAGGCAGGTCGGCTACGGCGGCATCCTCGTGCCCGGCAACGCGCCGTCGGCGCTGACGATCGCCTCTGCGAAGACGCAGGGGACCGTCAACCCGACCGACGACCTGATCGCGAACTACAGCTCGCGCGGTCCGACGTGGATTGACGGGTACGCCAAGCCCGACTTCGCGGTGCCCGGGCAGAACCTGGTTGCGCCGGCCGCGCCGGGCAGCTTCCTCGCGGTGACGTATCCGACGCTGCTCGTGAGGGACGCCTACAACCTGCCGACCTACATCGCGCTGAGCGGCACGAGCATGGCGGCTGGTGTCGAGAGCGGTCTCGTGGCCGTGCTGCTCGAGGCGACGAAGGCAAAGGTGTACTCGCTCACCGGGCTTCCGGGCCGCGGGCTCAGCAGCAACGCCATCAAGGCGCTCAGCGAGTACTCCGCGTTCACGATGCGCGACGCCAGCGGTGCGGTCTACGACCGGCTGGCGGCGGGAGCGGGGCGCGTCAACGGTGGCGGCCTGCTCGGGCTCGTGCGCTCGGCGAATCCGACGGTTCCCGTCGGCATGCCGTGGCTCACGAATCCGATCACGACGTCCACGGCGATCGGCGGCGTCACGTTGCCCTGGTCGCAGAACCTCGTATGGGGCGAGAACCTCGTATGGGGTGAAAACCTGGTCTCCACCAACAACCTTGTCTGGGGCGAGAACATCGCCTGGGGCGAGAACCTCGTATGGGGCGAGAACCTCGTATGGGGCGAGAACCTCGTGTGGGGCGAAAGCTTCGTGTGGGGTTCAAACATCGTGTGGGGCGAGAACGTCGTCTGGGGCGAGAACATCGTCTGGGGCGAAAACATCGTGTGGGGCGAGAGCGTCGCTCCCGGCAGCACGAAAGGGGGCGCGAAATGAGTCTGAGCACCCTGATCAATACGAACCCTATGGATATGGTGACTCCAGTGACGAACCTCGAACCGATTCGCTTCGACGCTCCCGACGCCGCGCCCTCGATGGAAGTGGTCTCGGATTGGACGAAAGGCCTGCCGATCTTCAGGGGCCGGCGCATGATGCTGCGCGAGCTCGTGAAGGCCGACGCGAAGTCGCTGCTCTCGATGCTCCGGACCGAGGAGGTCGCGAAGTTCATCTCGCCGCCGCCGACGACGCCCGAGGGCTTCGAGAAGTTCATCGGCTGGGCGATCAAGGAGCGCCAGGCGGGCAACCAGATGACGTTCGGCATCGTGCCGGAAGGCTACGACCAGGCGGTCGGCCTCGTGCAGGTTCGCGCCATCGCGCCGAGGTTCGCGGTCGCGGAGTGGGGCTTCGCGGTGGGCTCGCCGTTCTGGGGCACGGGGCTGTTCCTGGCCAGCGCGAGAACCGCCGTTGACTTCGCCTTCCAGCACACCGACGTGAACCGCCTCGAGGCGCGCGCGGTCGTGCAGAACGGCCGCGGCAACGGCGCGCTGCGCAAGCTCGGCGCCGTGCAGGAAGGCATTCTCCGCGGTTCGCTGCTCAAGGAAGGCAAGTACCTGGATCAGATCATGTGGTCGATCGTGGCCAAGGACTGGTATCAGGCGAAGGCGGTGTGGGAGGCGCCCGTCATCAACTAACTCCTGACGATCAAGACTCCTGACGTGGGTTGTGTGTGTGTGTGCAGGGGCTGCCTCTTACGAGGCAGCCCCTTTTTTCATGGCCGTGGCCCCATAATGAGCGCTGCGCTTCCCCGCAGAGGAGAGACGTGATGAGACTGCCGGTCGTCGGTGTTCTTGCTGTGGCCCTGGTGCTGCTTCACGCTCGCGCTGGCGAGAGCCAGACGTACGGCGGCGCGGCGGTGAAGCTGGGCACGCTGGGGATCGGGTTCGACGGCGCCGTGGCCGCCACCGATCGATCGAACGTGCGCTTCGGCTTCAACTTCTTCAACTTCAATCACGACTTCGACGACGACGGCATCACGCTCGCCTCGCACCTGAAGCTGCGATCGGTGACCGCGCAGTTCGACTTCTTCCCGACCGGCGGCAGCTTCCACGTCAGCCCGGGCCTGATGCTCTACAACGGCAACCGGGTCGAGGCGACGGCCTTCGTCCCCGGCGGCCAGTCGTTCACGCTCGGCAACGACCGGCTGTTGAGCAACCCGTCGAACCCGGTCAACGGCGACTCGAAGGTGGCATTCGAGAAAGTGGCGCCGCAGATCACGGTCGGCTGGGGGAACATCGCGACGCGCGGCGACCGGCGGTGGAGCCTTCCCGTCGAGCTCGGCGTCGTCTTCTCGAGATCGCCGACCGCGACCTTGAATCTGGGTGGAAGCGCGTGCCTGCCCAACGGCACGAATTGCCGCAACGTCGCGACCGAGCCCGCCCTGCAGGCGGACATGCGGCAGCAGGAAGCGAAGATCAACGACGACCTTCACGTCCTCAGGATGATCCCGGTGTTGTCGTTCGGGTTCGGCTACCGCTTCTGAGCGAGTACGAGTCGCCCGGTCATCGTGATGAGCCGCGGTGACCGGACGTGCGTATGGGTGCCTGGCTCAGTGGACGAACAGGAAGAGCGCGCCAACCGTTCCGACGATCAAGAGCAATCCGGCGGGGATGCCGAGTAGTACGAGACCTGATTTGAACATGTGTTCTTCACGATACTACAGAGTCCGGCTGCTCGCGAGGCGCAGTGCTGGCGCGTGCAGAACTGCGCGCCGCTCGTCACGCGTCTCTTACGACGCGTGATGGGGCCGCGCATCCGGCGAATCGGAGTCGCGTCTGGCCAGGTGACGTCGGTCCCGGTACTCGAACTCTTCCCGCTTGCTTCGCAACCGTGCGTACAGATCGC
>Ga0070698_100004402_pt1 | contig 15476 bp, 23 predicted proteins | sample KBSK1502metaG_FD_65477 | JGI IMG/M metagenome (GOLD analysis project Ga0070698, IMG submission 65477) | Corn, switchgrass and miscanthus rhizosphere microbial communities from Kellogg Biological Station, Michigan, USA - KBS K1-50-2 metaG | ecosystem: Host-associated > Plants > Roots >...
TACCGCAACTCGAACAGGTTCGTTGGGGCTCTGTGCTCATGGCCCTAACCGCCCTTCAGTCGCAATCTGAGCCGAAAACAAGACAACGCTCCACCAAGTGGTGGGAAATCGACCAGCACGGCACCTGGCAAACTGTTCTCCCGTTCCAAAGCAATTGCATGTTCCTTTATACTAGCGCGTCAAATCAGGTTTCGGAACAGAATTCCTGCCGTTGGTGCCCTGCGGCGCGCCGGGTAATTATCGCGTCGAGTTCTTGCGCTGGCTGAGAGCTGGAGAATGAAACGCATCAAAAGAGCATTCACCAAAAGGGGCAAGCTCTCCCGTCATGGTGAGCAATTAACGGAAAGCTTTCTCGATTGCCGAAATGGCACCGGGAAGCGCTTCTGCCCATGATGAAAGCCGCGCACAAGTTCACAGCGAGCCGAGAAGAGTTTATCGGGTTAGCCCTTTCGGTTTGGAGAGGATGCGATCCCGACGATTTGCCGCTGGAAGGAGGAATCGAGGTGGGGAAAAGAAAATGAAGAGACTCACACCATTGGAAGTGTTCACCGGGGTTTCCGGAACCGCAGTTGCTCTCCTAGGGGAGTCCCCTCTTCCTAAAAGGCTTTATATGACTTCGGATCGCAGGGTTACAGGTTCGAGCCCTGCCGGGTGCGCCACACAAGCTGCTTATAAGCAGTGACTTACATAGCGAACTTTCTCTCTGAAGAACGTAATAACGATACACCCGGCAGACACCCGCCAATAAAACGCATTGCGGTTCGGATACGCCAGCATTGTTTGCCACTCAACAGAGCTTCGTTTAGAATGTGTCGATGCCCACAGAGCGTTATCGTTACAGGTATTTAGATCCTCATTCACATGTGCTTTACAGCTTCACTGTTCGTTTGCCGCAAGTGATGCTTCGGGAAACTAAGAGCGGCGAAACAAACCGACATCTCGGCACACGCATCTTAGAAGAACTTTCAGACGGTGAGAAAAAGCAACTGCAGGAAACGGCTCGGAAATTCCCATTTCATCGGATACATTTAAAGTCCTATCCGTAGCACCCCTTGAAGATGAGCTTGCTGGTTTAAAATCGTTCAATGGGGATGAGCGGAGAAGATTTTGGCTCTACCCTAAGAAGATCGTGAAACTTTAGAAATTGCCTTTCCCGTTGCCTCCGGATAAAAGGGCAAAGGTGAATAGTCCCAGATTATTCCCTTGATACCATCTAAGTGTCGGCCCACTTCCGCTCGGCGGATTTAGTGCAACGCTTGCAAATACAAGTTCCACCGTTTCTCTCGCTAGAAGTTTTTCGCAATAGACGCGCGCAGCAGGCATAATCGCTCCGGTCTGCCATGAAGGGCTTGCGGGTAATGTTATCGGCTTTCCATTTTCGTCCGAAAGGTTAGCGGATAGTGATTGAAATGGGAGCGGTGGCATCCTGAATGTTACACCGGAAACATCCGTAGCTTGTCCTACTCCCGCGATGCTTGTATCCATGCTCACTAGCAAATCAAGAGCGTAAAGGTCAATATTTGAGGTATCCGTAACATTCAGTCGAACATCGACATAATTGAAATTCCACCTGATGCCAGCGAACCCATCCGGGAGTCTTCCTGCCGGTGGCAATAATGCTTTGAGTCTGACTGTTTTTTCACCAGCAACGGCGGTAGACAAGTGCTCCTGGCGATACTCAGTAACTACACCCAACAAAGATAGTGCCAGAAGGAGCAGACAGATTACTATCGCAACACCGTAGCGAAACAACGGTTTCCTTTTTCGCGGGCTCCGCCGCGAAAAAGTGGCCTCCTTTCGGAGCAGCAGAAGTCAGGCATCAAGGAAATCGCAAGCGTTTTGCTGTCACGCCAGAAAATGCTCCCAATATGCCTGAGTCATTGAGCGATCGGTATGCAGAGCTGTTGAGCGGCAGCTACGATTGCGCGGACCGGATTGTGTTGAATGCTTATTTCCGCATGGGGCATACAGCTGGCGGCTTCCGTGTGTGGTGGCGGGCCCTGACCGGGTCAGAGGAGACTCTGGAGAACACACACCTCATGCGCATAGGGGGCCGTTTTAGCCGTCGGCTTCACGGATATGCGAAAGCCGAGGGCATTCCGCTTGTGCATTGTCAAGCCGGGGAGCGCAAGCATGAATTGGCCGAAGAATACCTGGCAAAGACCCAAATCACCCAAGGCTTGTTTCTGATTCTGGTGGGCCGAGCCCAGGCGCCGGTGTGGGACATCAGCGCCAATCATCACATCGAACCAAAAAGGCCGATGCCCTATGTCAACCACTATTCGTTCCATATCCTCGATGCGGAGTGGGGCCACATCACCATTAAGAAACGTCTGGCGCGGTCTCCATGGCCAAACAAATCATCGAAATTTTGATTTTTTTGGAGCTGGGTCGGTACAGCTCGAAGCCCAAATAATGTTCCCACCGTCCATGTCCGAGATACCGATAGCCGGTCCCTACCCGGAACTCAGGCCATTCTCACCATTCGCGCCAAGTGATGGTGCGGTCCGCTCCTTGGGTCGCAGCATGGGCCTCTAAGGACAGCGCAACCAGAAGAAGGGCGAAGTATTTCATGGGTCGCTCGAGTTCAAATGGGTTACTCGATCGGGCGGCGACGCTTGAAATTACCCTGGGGCAGCTTGAGCCATGAAGGCCGAGTAAAATTGCCTTTCACTTCTTCGGGCGGTTTCCCTGTGATGATGCTCTCAAGCAATAGGCTCGGCGTCAGACCAAGCTTGCGGGCTCTCTTTTCGAATCGTTCGAAGTCTTCGCGTGAAAGTTTGTGCGAGGAACAGAAAATCGTTGCCTTTCCTGCCGCGTGAAGTGACTCTGGATCACTTTGTCATGGTTCGAATCCATGCGAGGCAGCCATCAAGTCCTAGAGTTTATTTACAGGCGATTTCGGGTGTCAAAATTTGGTGTCCAAAAATGCTGTTATCCGATTGTTATTCGTTTTCGCGGTTCTACTCCGGAATTGATCCGAACAAATGCGGATAACGCAGAAGATTTCGCTTTGCTAAGGAAGTAATCCGAGTGACAATTTGCGCTCGGAACCCATGAAAGGTAAGCCCCGAGGCCGGCTGGATTTCAAAACGCCAAAGCGCTGGCGCCATCCGACTGGTCTTTTGTATCACTCGACGAACTATGCCGACTGGTGGAAATCCGCAGAATAGCGGGCGGCGAGAATCGGCGGCTTCTCCAGAGGCAAAGCCGATGAAAGCCGGGGTCATCACGGCAACGTTACTTTGGACGGGCCTAGCAAAGCACCGCTTTTATTTCAATGCATTCGTTTTCGATCGAGAATCGGAACCAGGCTTTGTGCTGGCAAGATTCGCTTTCGTTCAGTGGGGCGAATGTCTCAATTGTATGACAATGGTCTTTCCAAAGCTTTTGGTCGATGCGTCTCGCGAAAGTCTTCTGAAATATGTGAGAGAGATCGGACTCGCGGCTCTAGGCACCGATTTCAGCGTTCCTACTATTCCGCGATACGCTCAAGGTACCATTGAAATGGCCGATTTTATCAATGTCGCCCGGTCCGGTGATATCGCGGAGATCTCCTTTCACGGGTTCGCTCTCCAACACGCACTTGAAGCGGCAAAAAGCGGAAAACCGATCAACGCAGAAATGCTCGCAGTCTTCCGGTCAAGCACGACAATGCAATTGAAATGGATACTGACACTCTATGAACAAGGTTGACGTCCGCCTCATTACAGCGTCAGCCGTCGTGGCAGCTCAACTCGGCGCCGAGACCGCAAACGCTCAATTCACATCGCCCGTATCGACTGTCTCAATTTTGGACGGCGCAAACGCGACCACCGGTGTTGAAAAAATCGAAATGCCGGACTCGGCCGAAAGTACACCAACCGGGTTGCCAATTCGCAAGCCTACCGTCACACGGTGGACGAAGCTCGAAAAAAACCGGTACCGAAAGCTCGTCGTAAAGTTTGCTTCTGCGAGTCTTTCCCAATCTGAAAACGAAGAACTCCGCGAGCTTCAGTCGGTCAGAGCCCGGTTTGAAGACCCGCGCACTGCGACTGAAATTATTGATGAATTCAAAGCCCGCCGCCAATACGCGGAATTGATCAACTCATTGAAGCAAGCTTCCCTCCGGCTGAAGCGTTGAAAACGAGCCCCGACGGTACACCTTCGAGAATATCCCGCGGCCGCCCTCCCGAGGGAAAGCTTCACGGAGGAAATTATCGGCGCCGCGCCATGCCTGAGCTTCGAAGAGACTTCGAGGACCGCTGCGCCTATTCGCTGAGACACACCACGCAGTGCGGTCTTCAATGCATGGAAGTTGACCACTTCAATCCTACGCTCGGCGGAAAGAGGCGAAATCAATATCGAAACCTTATGTGGGGCACACGGATTTGTAATAACGCGAAACGCGATTATTGGCCGACTTCAGAGGAACGCAAAAACGGCAATCGGTTTCTAAATCCGTGCGAAGAATGGGATTATGGAATGCACATTTTTGAAGACCCGATCACCCACAAATTGTTCGGTACCACTCGGTCTGGCAGATATCACGTCGAAATGCTGCAACTGAATAATGAGACGTTCATTTGGGAACGGGAAACGCGTGCTCAACTGATCCAGTTCCTAAACCGCGCTCAAAGCGTAGGCATCAAACCATTCGAGGACATTCTCGTCGAACTACGGAAAATCAAAGATCAACTCGAAAGGCTCATACCTTCGATTCCGTATGGCATCCAGTTGCACAATCCGGAACCGTAGGCACAAGATAGCGCCCGCCCTCATCAAACGCGATCCTAAATTCGGGCAAACAGCATTTGACAGGTCGCGCCGGCCGCGGCAACCGTATCACTTACCGTATCGCTTACCGTGTCGCTGCGATACGCTATCCGATCCACCTGGCCGCTCTCTCAAAGCGCGGGTTTTTGCATAGGCAACGATGTCTATGCAAAATCGGTTCCGAACCGCGGCGCCTTGGCCGGATTGTTCAAAGCGCGGCCGCCGAGCTCGGGCTTTGCATGATCGCGGCCAACGCTCTTCAAACGCGCCTGTTTACCCGGCCGATCGTTTCAGGCCCTCGGCCGCGCCGGCCTTGATCTCAGTGAGTACGCCGTTCATGAACGCCTCGAGCCGGTGACGTTCGTCCGGATCCCGGCCCATTTCAGGTAACCGCCGTAAAACCAGGATCGCCGATTGCATCGCGTCGTTGATCAGCGAAAGCGCCCGGTCGACCGAGATCAGCCGGCCGCGCGCTTCGTTGATCTTGATTAGCTTCGATTCGGCATCGTAAAGCGCTTTGATCACACCGACATGCTCACGCCTCAGAACCGAGGCCTCGGTGACCTTGCCTTGCCGAATGAGCCCTTCCAAGGCCTGTGACGTCGTACGTTCGACGTGACGCAACCGCTGTAAAGTTGCGCCGAGATCCTCCAGATCGTCTTGGTCGCTTACGACATCGTGGATCGCCACGACGTTACTCTTTGCCGTAGTCGGCAATCCGACATAGGTCATGCGCCAGCTCTTCGCTTCCTCTACGCTCCCGCTCGGCATTCCTTTGCGCATCAATTGCGCGACGCGGGTCGGGCTGATCCCTAATTCCCTGGCTAGTTGGCGAATAGACATCCTGTACAGATTCGGACTACACAGCCTGCACAGCTCAAACTAATTTGGCAAGCGGTGTCGAAAGGCATGATTTCGCTGCACCCGTGTCTCTTTTGCGGTCAGGAATAGATTCCTTTCCGCGCAAGTTTTTTATTTTCAACGGCTTAGGTGGTGGTACCGCCGCGATGGCCGACTTGTGACATGCATGCGAGCGTGGACGCGGCCAGGTTTCCGGCTGACCGCGCCTGTTAAACGCCCACGTGTTCGATCACGTTTCGGACATTCACATCGAACTATCGAACTCGCCGTTGCCAGGCGCAACGCTTCGCTTTGCCGGCCGGCCAGGCTCGGACGCGCGCAAGTGGGTAGGGCTAAAATCGCTGAGCTCATTTCGAAGTAGCTCGAGCGCAACACGAGTTTGCTCAAGTGCGCGATCAGCCGGCAACGAAACAATTTCTTCAACGATCCCGGCGATTTGCTCAAGGGTAGGCGGTACCCACCGGGATGCTCCCCCCTCCCGCCCATAGCAGTAGACCACCAGGTTACGGACCAGGAAGAATTCAAAGTCTCCATTCGATTCGGTGAAATGGTCGAGCCGTGCTCGGATCTCGGCGCCGAGTCCGTAGATCTCCGGCTGCACGTAAGAACCGAAAACCTCGGGATCTGAAGTGGAGAAGTCGACGCTTAGGTGTCGCATGCGCCAACGGGCGACTTTCTCGATCAAGGTTCGCAAATGATTCAAGCAGCTGACCGTAACCAAAGAGAATAATCGGCCGCGGTCAGGGTGATAATGCGAGAGCACCCGATGCAGTTTTAAGACGAGCTCGGCCCGGATCTCCTCATGGGTGCCCAACGGCCGCAAATCGCCCTTGAACGAGCGGATCACCGTCAACAGGTAGTCGGAGGTTTGTTCGACAATCTCGCGCCAAATGGCCGCCTGACGCTCGCAAGAGGCCTCCTGCCAAGCCAGCACTAGAGCGGAAAGGGCTTCCTCGTCAAAGATCGGGGGTGTCACCTTTGGGAAGCTGAAAGGAAGACGTTACAGTGTCGCGGCCGGTTCCCGGGAAATACGATAGCTATCTTGCGCCGCAGTCACCTCGGCGTGAATTTCGTCCTCGTGCGCTTTGTAAAATCGGGCTTTCTCCGTCGGATCGGTAATCGCCTCGAGTTTCCCGCGCATACTGTTCGGCGTCGGCGTGCCGATGATCCGACTCGTCTCTTCTGCCCGTCGCTGGATTATGTCCCATTGCTGGCACTCGAAAGCGCGCTGAATCAACGCCTTATGATCGGCCCAATAAAAGTGTCGCTGCGGTCCCGAGAGGCCTTCGAACGTGCTCAAAATTCCCTCCCAATCGATCGGCTGCGGAACGGTTGAGATGGCGACGGCGGCGGTCGTTCCGCCGGCCTGAAACTGTTGGCGTTTCAAGCTTTCTGCCGATCCGGGTTTAGCCGACTCTCCCGGTGGTCCCGGGTGCGCCTTAGCTTCAGCATACAGCCCATCGAAATGCGATTGTATGAAGATAACCTTGTCTTGAGGTTCCGGGATGGTGGCCAGGCGCGTATGCAATGGACAGTCCGGCGGAGGATGATACTTGAGCTGAATACTGGAGCGCAACGCCGCGAAGGCATCGTGTTCGGCGCTGTAGCTTCTGAGTCGGTTTAAGGCTTCCTCCTCTTGATGGGCGCGATCGGGTACGTGTTCCATGAGGAACTTTTTACGCTTCCCGGCGAAAAAGAGCTAGGAAGAATCTTCCACAACCCACTGAAAAAGTGGATGCTGAGGCGTGACACTAACGCCAGAGCCAACATGCAAAACTTCCTCAGGCGCGAACCGCAGAAGGACGGTGGCGCACGGATGACCTAGGCATAACTTGCCGTCTTGAACCCATAGACATGTCTTTGGCTTGAAAACCGCGAATCGGCTCCGTTTGGTCGTGATTGTAAGTTCGGCGCTCAAAAGCTGAGCCATGCGCCCAAGTCCAATACTCGCGAGTTGCTGTTCTAAGTCCATATAATGGTTTAGAGAGAGTGATTTTCGCAGTTGCGAAAATGACTTGCGAAAATGCGGAAATCACTACCGCGGGGAAGTAGAAAAAGTGATTTACGCAAGGGTGTGTATGTAAACACCCTTGCAGAAATCACTATCACTTACCCGCGGGAATGGTAACCGCACCATTGCGAAAATCACTCCTGCTTTTAAACTAAAGTTTGTTCGGTCTTGGCATATTTGATTTCGGCTTTCTTTTTCGGGCGCGAAAACTCGTGCCGGAAAACTTTGCCTTCGCTGACCAGGATCTTGATAAAGGTGTCGACCTTTTTTTCGCCTAGATCGAACTTGCCTATTGCCAGATAGGCGATGTGTCCAAGCGTGATCGGATCGATAACCGGCACGACTTCAAGTAGTGCGTCGGGTTCAATGACAACTTTAACTTTACATTGTTCCGCAGCCTTTTGCTGATCGAGAGTCGCCGGCAACCAAAGCAATGATCCGTCGCTTGAATGCGCAAAATAGCGTTCCTTGACACCCCAGCCGATCCGTTGCCAACGTTTGCCGGCAATGAACCGGTAAATGCCGTCGACCTCGGTCGGTTCAATGATAAGATTCGCCCGCGGCGAGTTTGTCAGCACCGCGGCACCGGCCGACGAATAGAACCAATCGACCGATTTCCATTTTTCCGTGTTCCGGAAATTAGTCTTTGGCGTGTGATGAATGCCGAGCACGGCTAAATTGAATCGGGTGAGCAACGGGTTGAAACGTTGACGCAAAATCCAAGATTGATGCGCGTCATCTTTGATGTCGCCGCCGGAATAGGCGGAATAAGGATTGAGAATCACTAAATCAAAGGTGCGCTCAGAGAGGAACCCTTCGAACACCGGGAAAAAACTGTCACCGACCACGTCATAAACGCACTCGATGTGCGTGTTCCGGTCGACCAGTTTCCTTTGTGCATCGGACAGGTTCATCTTTTCAATCATTTGCGACATTTCGGTTACGTCGTCGTCGTCGTCCTCACTTTGAATGATGAGGATCCGTAACGCTCTCGGCACCGGGATTCCAAAAGTCGTTTTACAGATAGCGGCCTCGATTGCCAGTTGCAGCGACAGACTGCTTTTGCCGACACCACTCGGACCGATCAGAAAAGCAAACCCGCCACGGCAAAGCCACCGGTCGCCCAGCAACGTATTGCGATCGTTAACGGTTCGTTGTGAATATTGGAGAATTGAACACCCGGAGAGCTTTCGACAATTCGGTTGCGTATAAGATGGCGTCCCTGACGGAGGCGGTGACGGAGGCGGTGATTGTGAAAAAAGAGGCGAGTTTATCGGCGGCGCCGGCGACACCGGCGGAATCTGGCCGTTACTACTTGGTATCGGCACCGGGCCGGGTACCGGATCATCCCAGCGCACCATATTTTGGCCGGTATCAAAATCGGTTTGCCAATAAACGCCGTTGGGAAATACCACCCCGGGCGGGGCAACCTGCCATTCTGTGGAGGGAACAAAAACTGAGCTCATAAGCGAACCGCATTTTTTGGGTTGAGATAAACAACGCTCTGGCGCGCGCCATTGTCGTATCGGAGGCCGCCGGGAAGTCGGACAAATTGACTTCGATTCCACGTGTGCAGATCGGCGCCGAGCCGGACCGCCTCATTCATGAATGTTCGTTGTTCGGATTCCGAACGTTCGAAAACCCGGTACCAACCGTGAAGCGATTTGCCGCCGCTGAACACGATGCACACGAGCGGCATCACGGTTGCTAGGTACCAGTGCAACGCGGCCGACAAATCCAAGACGTCACAATCAAGCTGCCGGCAAAGCAGCGCGATCGCCGGGTTGTCGGTCGAGAGATCGGACTCGACAACCTGATAAGCTCGCCGGCCGGTAGCTTCCAAGGTGTGCTGCGAAAGTTTGCCGTCCTGTGTCCGGCCCCATTCGCTCAACATCGGGTTTGGCACGATGAACTCGAGCCGGTCAAGTTTCCCGCGCCAGGCCTCGCGCCGTTGGGTTTTGAAATGATTTTGTCCCCGCCCGACGCACAGAAACGGATCGATCGGCGGATTGTTCGGGAACAACACATCAATGACATCGTCGACGTGGGCGAGATCGTCATTGAATCGACACGGTGAATATTCCCAGAGATCGACCAGGCCGAACCCGGGCTCGAGCTCGAGCGCTTGGCCGATTGCCGCGAAATCCGGCGCCGGCCATTTCGGCAAGCTCACATAGTTGCAATAAAGTGATCCGGCGGGCGCCTGGCCGGCCGCTCGAGCGTATGCACTCGCCAGTTGATGAGCGAGTTTTGCCGGCCGCGGCCGTTCGCCGGCATCAATGATCCGGCGGGTGACCTCATCTAAGGCGAATTGTTGATCTAGTCCCAACGACGCGGCGCGCAACAGAGCCCGGTTGCAGACATTGTCTAGAGAACCTTTCACCCAGGCGAGTGAGTCGATGTAGGTGCGCCAGGCGAGAACCGGGTCGGATCGGGTGTAAACCGGCATAGAGAGCAACCCTTCAATTTCGCCCGTGTTGTTGCCGGTCCCAGAGCGCAGCGCGCAACCGGCGTTCGAGCTTGGCGCACGCTTTTTTGGCTCGGGTGCGCTGAAACTGGTCGGCAAACAGATCAAACTCAAAAAAGATTCTGTTCTCGGGACCGCAGATCGCCGAGCGATTGCGTTCATGCGCTTTGAGAAGTAAGGCGTCAACCTCGGGTCCCGGCACCGAGACCCAGAGTTTGCCATCGATCATCATTGCAACCAGGTCATCGATAACGACCAGGACATGCGGCAAAACGCGGTCGCCTAAACTCCATAATCGACCCGGGGTAGCGTTCATTGCGCGCTCCTTGGCGACTGGCCGGCAATCGGGCCCAAAAGCCGTTTTTGCCACTTTTGACTTTCAAAGGGCGCGCCACGATGCCCGCAGAAGCGTTTTGATTGCGGATCCGCGGTGTTGATACCCGGGCCGAGCTCGGCACGCGATGCGCTCCATTGTTGCACGCGGCGAGGCCGATCCACAACGCCGGCATCGTCGACGACGACGATCACGACTACGACGCTTGAAACTTGCAACCGGCCGGCAAAGGCGCTAGAACTTCGCTCAGTTCGGGTTTGTTTGTTTTCGCGTGCCGGAGGTTGCCAGCTTCCGGCCGCGGCATTTTCAGGCGGTCCGTTTGACATGATGCCCGCCTCCTTTCTGCTTCAGCGCCGCGAGCACCTTTGCGGGCTCGAAGCGCAGCGTTTTCGCATTCACTTTGATCGCCGGAATTCGCTTATTGAAGTAAAGCAAGTACGCGGCACGTTTCGGGATTCGCAGCATCTCGGCGAGTCCATCGAGATCGATTAGTTTTTCTGAATTCGTAGGCATTCAGATACATAAATACAATTTGACCAGAAAAATGAGCGGGCTCGAGCCGACCCGTTGCCGTCGGCCCATTGCTGAACCGACGGTGTACGGATCCTCTCCGCGAACTCGACTCGAGCGGACCTGACTCGACTTGCCATGACTCGACACGACAAGACGGGATTCGACATGACCCGTTGCCGCCGGCCCGTTGCCGGACCGATGGTGTACGGATCAGAGAACTTGACCTGACGAGACCCGACCGGACACGATCTGACCCGACGAGACGAGACCCGTTGCCGCCGTTGCCTTGCGACAACGACGGTGTACGGATCTCTAAACTTAGACTCGAGCGGACCGAACGAGACGAGACTTGACTTAACGTGACTTGACTCGAGATAACGTAACACGACGAGACCCGTTGCCGCCGCTTCCATTACCTGAAAGCGACGGTGTACGGATCGCTGAACTTGACTCGAGCGGACCGGACATAACTTGACTTGAGCCAACTTGACGAGACCTGACTTGACGCGACCCGACCCGTTGCCGCCGCTTCCATTGCTTGAAAGCGACGGTGTACGGATCAGCTCCGCGAACTTGACTCGACCGGACCCGACTTGACTCGACCCGACGGGACGGGACGAGACTCGACCCGTTGCCGCCGGCCCGATTGCTCGGACCGACGGTGTACGGATCCACGACGCGAACCGACCAGATGAGACACGACGAGACCCGACGTGACGTGACGAGACCGGATCCGTTGCCGCCGGCCTCCATAACAGACACCGACGGTGTACGGATCGTGAACTCGACTTGAGCGGACGGGACACGACTTGACCGGACGCGACATGACGAGACTCGACGGAACCTGACCGGACAAGACCTGAGACGACCCGTTGCCGCCGGCCCATTGCTGAACCGGCGGTGTACGGATTCGCTCCGCGAACTTGACTTGAGCGGACTAGAGAGAACTGAACGCAACTAAACATGACGCGACGGGACCAAACCCGACCGTACTTGATAGGACGGGACACGTTTTTATTTGGCGTCATTGCCACCAAACATTTTCAAGACATTTCGCGAATCAACCAGTTGGTTGCTCGCCTCGACTTGTTCCCGCAATTTTCGTTGTTGCGGCCGGCGGAAAAACAAGCCGAGAGCACCGATGACCGATCGCAAAAAGTTAAACTCTTTCCGTTGCTCATTGTTCAGTGTCTCGTATTCGACGCTTGCGGCGTTCAAGGTGCGACCGCCTTTACTAACTTTGCGCCGGGCCGCCTGAATCTCGGCATCGCTTAGTTCAAGAATCTCATCCAAACTTGCGCGCTTGAGCCCGATCCCTGGCATGACGTACCAGACCGCAGCCGCCTCTTTCATTAACCTCTTTCGAACGCCGTAGGTGACCGCGTAGCCGGCGCCGCGCCGCGGATCTTCATGAATGATGTTCTCGATCATGTCGTAACTAACTTCGCAACCGACGCCGAGATTCGACAAATAATTTTCCAGCCGTTCGGATTCAGCCGAGCGCCGAAATGGAGGTTTCAAAACCTCCGGTAATGGTTCGAGCTTTTTTTTCATAGTAAATTAGGGAACTTGACTTGAGTTGAAACGACTAGACCAGACACAACGCGACGAGATTCGACTTAACAAGACAGGACCGAACTTGAGTCATTTACTCCATTTGAAGCTAGCGATTTCGAATCTCCCTTTGACGCCGCCGCGGGCCGGCCGAAAGAAGCCGATCCCGATAAATTTGCCGGCTTGCTCAACATGCCGTTCAAAGACCTCCTTGGTGATCGTTTCATCTAAAATGAACGCCGTGAATTCCGCCGCCCATACGGGAATCACCGGGAAATTTTTCCAGACCCGTTTCCCGCTTCCGGTGATGCCGTCCGACGGCACGAATAACCGTTCGCAACTAACATCTTTCGCGGCGATCCCGAGCGGGCTCGGATCGACTACCAAAACACCGGACAGGAAATGTTTTTTGAAGGTTGATTTTCCTTTGCCCGGGATTTGTTCGGAGAGAAACGCACCGACATCGCGCAGCATATTTTTCCATTGCATGGGCGAAACCACCGCTTGCCCTTCTTTGTCGGTGTGGATCCGGTTGCGCCAGGTGCGCTCCTCGTAATCGGCGGAAGATTCTTTTTCTAATTTTGCGAGCTCGTAATGTTTGGAAAACCCTAACGCTGAAACGCCTTTAACTTTGACTGTAACTGTACGCATTTTGCTTTCTTTCTTTGGTTAATAACTTGACTTGAATTGACGAGACTTAACGAATCTTGACTAGACAGAATTCGACCAAGACATGCTAAACCCGTTAGCCTTTTGGTTAGTTAATTTGATTTGGTTAGTTTTACTAGAACCGCCTCGATCGAATTAAAGAACTCGTCGGTCAGCCCGCGCCAAGCGCGGAAATTGTTGAGCAGTTTTTCGACCGACGGCGGCGCTTTGCTGGCATCCAGAGGCGCGAACGAATCCGGCTCGGCGCCGTTGAGCCGGGAAACAAATGTTGCTTCGGTTCCGGGCGCCTCAGCTTTGCCTTGCTGAATCAGCCGGGCGCGCGCGATCGAGATTCGATCGTCCAGGACCAACTGCACTAAGTCGGGACGTTCGCGCATGAGAATACGAAAAGCGCTAACGGTCGTCGTCGCGACCCCGGCCTTTTTTGCGATCTCGGCGTTTGTTTGGTATTTGCCGCTCTGACATTCCGTAGCTAGAATTTTGGTGGCCTCGCGCGAAATTCTTTCGGCAGGATTAGTTTTATACATTTGCTTGCCGCCTTTTTCGGGCGTAGGTGTTTCGTCGTTCATCTGTTTTTGCTTTCTTGTTTCGCGCCGCTCGGCTCGATTCACACTCGGGACCGAGCGGGTTTTTTGTTTTAAGTGTCAGGCGCTCTTTCCGCGGCAATTCCGATTAATTCGCTCATGGCCAATTGCGCCTGGCCGCATTGGCGATGCAGATCCGCGTAGCGCTCGAGTTCCTGCGGTTCCATTCGTTGGAGTGCCGCGCGTTCACCGGGCGGGAAATGCGCCAAGATTCTTCCGGGCTGGTTGCCTCCGACCAATCGGTTAACGGTTTGCGGCCGCCGGCAAGCTTGATTAATTTAGCAATCTCGGCTGTTGTCTCGGCTTCGATCCGCTCAGCCTCGGCGTAGCGCTCGAGCTCGGCCGGCTCAAGGTAATAGACCATCGAGTTTGATAGGCGGGCTAGTTGATCCGGGTTCATTGCCGTGCCGCCTCCTCCTCGTAGGCAACCGCTCGCGCATCGTAGGCGGCCGCCCAGCGCTCGACGATGGCGCTACGGACGCTTTCGGCTTTTTCCAAACGCTCGTGCCGCGACCATGGGCGGCCGTCGACCAAGACGTAATGGTCGCCATCGATCGGCACAATCTCGGCATGTCGGCCGGGCTTCGGCGTCTTCATTTGGCGGCCCCCGAAAATTTGAGCCTCTTGCCGGCGGCCTGGGGCGAGGCCTCGGCTTGTTGCTCGGTTTTGGATTTGCGTTTGCGCTGGGCCAACCAGGCCAAAACTTCCTCGAGCTTGTAACGGACCATGCCCTCACCTAGAACGTGTTGAGGCATGCCATTGTCGCGTGAATAACGCCTGATCGTCGCCGGATCGAGCGAAAGTATCCGGGCGATTTCCGGGCCGGTTTTAAATTCATCCTCTGTGGCGTTCTTCTTGTGTTTGGTAGCCATGGAATAGCCATAACAATATTTGTCCGCACAACGCAACAAATATTTATAGACAAGCCATGGCCATCCGCATAGATATCTTCGCATATGCCCGTATCTGTTCGCCGCCACAACCTGGTCCGTCTCCGCGAAGAATTGAACCTTACTCAATCGGCGCTGGCTGATTGGATCGGTCGGAGTTTTTCAACGATTAAAGCAATTGAAACCACAAGTTTGCGGCTCTCAAAAAAACTCGCAACCTTGATTGCATCGATCACCGGCGCCGATCCCGATTGGCTTTTGCGCAACAATTTGGACGAACCGATGCCGCCTTTGAAACGCACCTCAGCAAAACTCGAGCCTGGCGCTGAAGCCTATGGCCAAACGTCCATGCTCCTCTTTCATCTATATGACCGGCTTTTGGCGCTTACGTTCCGATTGAAACCGGGCCCGGGCAGCGCTCGGAATTGGCTGCAATGGTTGATAGAAAAAGGGGCCCAAGACCTCAAAAAGGGTGAACAGGAAGCCGACGCCGAACCAATCTACGTTAGCCGGCCTGAAACGTTTGAATTTTTTAAGGCGCACCCCGAATTACTCGACCCGGACTTGGTCGGCTGGATCAATCTGGACTATCTACTCAAAGACGCTTATCGGAAGGCTAGTCAAATCAAAGTTCACGACCGCCGGGCCCAATCCAAAGAACCTGCTCTCTCGCCGCTTGAGGCCGCCCAAGCCCAGGCGTTTACTGAACGCGAGGCGCCTTATATTGCGAATCAAAAGGCGTCACCTTCTGTTCGGAAAGGGCCGCGCCAAAACCCGGCGTCGCCCGCACCCGGCGGTCAACATAAAAGCCGGCGGTCGTCCTCAAATCCGCGTGACG
>Ga0070698_100004403_pt1 | contig 15475 bp, 12 predicted proteins | sample KBSK1502metaG_FD_65477 | JGI IMG/M metagenome (GOLD analysis project Ga0070698, IMG submission 65477) | Corn, switchgrass and miscanthus rhizosphere microbial communities from Kellogg Biological Station, Michigan, USA - KBS K1-50-2 metaG | ecosystem: Host-associated > Plants > Roots >...
GGATCAAAAGTTCCTAAACCAAATTCAGGCATTAACCCATTTGATGCGGAAGACACTACATCATTACTGAACATACTTGCAAGCTTTCCGAAATCATCACCCTTTTGCAAACGGGTATAAATCGAATCTGCCAACATTGATTGTTGCTTTTTTGCTTGTTCATCGCTACCTGGAGGAACAGCAATAAGAATTTGAGAAACTTTAATTCTACCAACCGCTTTTCTTTCCCCTAAGTTTTTAAAAATATGATAACCGGAATTTGATCTGTATGGAGCCGAAAATTTTCCGGGTGAAAGATTATAGATAATGGTTTCAAATTGATAAGGCAATGAAAAGACAGTGATATAACCAAGATTGCCTTTGTTTTGAGCAACAGAAGGATCAGCAGAAAATTTCAACGCAACATCATCAAAGCTTTTTCCTGATTGAAGTTCCATAAAAGCTTCCTGTATCTTCAATTTCACAACAAGCGAATCAGAATAGTTTACTCCTGAAGAGTAAGGAATAAATATGTGTTGCACTTTGATATCTTTTTGACTTCTGTCAAAGGCTTCATTTACCAATGCATTCATGCTTTCAGTATCATTCATATAATTTTCGATCACCTGGTTGCGCAATGCTGTATATTCTTCGATAAACCCCGGCAGGGTATCATAACCTCTCATTGTAGCTTCATGGATCTTTAGTTTGGAGTTGATATAGAGATTGAGATATTCACGCATCTTCTTTGCTTTATCGGTAACCGGCGCAGGGTATACTTTGTTAAAGGCTTTCGTGTATTCATTTGCCGAAATACTTTTACCTGCATAAGTAAAAAGAGTTTGAGCAGGTAAAGAAAAAGAAGCTGCGAGCAGCAGTGTAAGGATGAATGATGGTAGTTTCATAAATAATGGTTTTATTGGCCTTTTAGCTTATAGTCAAGCACTTTATCAATCTGGTCAAAAGGAATTTTTTTGGCTATTATCGATTTGTTTTTGTCAAGCAAATATAATGTAGGCACCACTTGCACATCATAAAGCTGGTAATAACTGGGGATATTATTTTTTACCCTTGCCTCATTTGCATCTTTTGAATAATAAACATGATCCCAGCCTTTCAATTGATGTTGCCCAACAAAACTCAGCCAATCTTTTATTGTGCCATCGGTTTCCTTTGCCACCGCATAGATCTTTACATTTAAAGCACTCCACTTAGCCCTGTAGATAGAATCGATCCTTGGTAATGTTTCTTTGCAATGCCCGCAGGTAGGATCCCAAAAAACAACAACGGTATAAGGATTGGTTATACTGTATAAACTTTTTGTTTTACCCGTACTGTCCGGTAATTCTATATCGGCTGCTGTAGATCCAAAAATATTTGCAGCCATGCTATAATAGCGGTCAAAAATTGTTTTCTTTCCTTTCTCGGTCAACCAGGGATATTCTTTTTGAGAAAAATATTTTTCAAAAAGATGAACATATACTTTGTCCTCCCACATGTATTGCGGGTTAAGGTAGCGATTGATAAATTTCACCAACAGGAAACGCTGCATCTCATCATTAGCCGTGGCATAAGCAAGCATCCAATCTATTTCTTTAATTACAGAATCAGGATGAGGATAGATCATGGTGGCGAAATACTCATCCAATTTTTCTTCAAAAAAAGAAGTACGGGCCAGGCGTTCATCAAAGAACCAGGTATCATCCCAATAATGATCTTTGAAATAACGATAAGCGAACGTAGAATCATATTTGCCGCCGGGATGTTGCGCAACAGGAGGCACTTCGGGATTTTTCATTGCCTTTAATAATGCACTGATCGTAGCATCCGGATTTTTAGTGATAAGATCCTGCCTGTATTGCTGAATGTCTTTATCGCTTTTGATAATTACATCGGTCCATTTGGATGAATCAGCTTTTGTTTTTGAAGAAGCCAATTGCTTCTTTGCATTTTCTATTTCACGTCCTTTTGTGGATGCATAATTCTGGTATTCCAGGAAAAGAGTATTATCAGGTGAGCCAACAAACTTCATGGTTGGAAGAAGATTGGCAGAATCGGCAATAACAGAAAATTTTTGTTCTTTATCGATCAACACCTCAAAATATCCGGTCTTGTTAGGAAAACCGATAAGGTAAACGCCTTTCTCTAATTTTTTTGCTCTTTTGAAAACGCCAACGCTGTTATCATCCAGCAAAACGGAATCAATAATAGGCTTTTGCTTGCCATAATGATAACCGAGATAAATGAATTGCCTTTTAAAAGGCTTGAAAGTAACCTTGAGCTCAAACTCATTTGTTTGTGCAAAAAGAAAAACGGTGGCGCCAAGTAAAAATAGCAGTGAAAATATACGCTTCATGGAGTAATGATAATAAAACGGTAAAGTTATTCAAAAACCGCAACCGCGGGGTAAAAAGATGCAAATAGCCTGTTAAGCGTTGTATGGGTAAGAACCTGAAACGCTTAGTTTTGCGCCGTGAGAAGAAAAAAGAAAGATATTATTCTTGAACAAGTATTGGTGGAAGATTATGCCGCCGAAGGCAAGAGTATTGCCCGTGTTGATGGCAAAGTGATTTTTATTGAAAGGGTAGTTCCCGGCGATGTAGTAGATATAAGGCTTTTTAAAAGTAAAAAAGATTGGGCCGAAGGTTATCCTTTACAGTTTCATTCATTATCAAAAGAAAGAACTGAGCCTTTCTGTCAGCATTTTGGTGTATGTGGAGGTTGCCAGTGGCAAATGTTGCCTTATGAAAAACAACTTTTTTATAAACGCCAGCAGGTAGAGGATAATTTAAAGCGAATAGGGAAAATCGAGTTGCCGGAAATACCTCCCGTACTTGGGGCAGATGAAACAAAATGGTATAGAAATAAATTGGAATACACATTCAGTTCAAAGCGGTTTATACCAAACCCGGCCCCCTCTAACTCCCCCGACGGGGGAGAATTGCATTCACACAAAACCCTGCTTAATGAAAACTCCTACGAAAAAAAGGAATCTTCAATAAGCGAGGATAGTGCGATGGCAATCCCCCCGTTGGGGGGTGGGGGGGCTGGCTTTCATGCAAAAGGCTTGTTTGATAAAGTAGTAGAAATTGAAAGATGTTGGCTGCAGGCTGAACCAACAAATGCCATTAGAAGATCGATCGCTGATTTTGCAAGAAAAAATAATTATAGCTTTTATGATCATAAACTGCATACAGGTTTTTTAAGAACTGTTTTACTGCGCATTTGCGAAACGGGCGAAGTGATGGTGAATGTTGTGATGGCTGAAGATGATGAAGTAAAAAGAAATTTATTACTTGAACATTTATTGAAAGAAGTTCCTGGTATAACCACATTACTTTATACGATCAATACAAAATGGAATGATACTTTACATGACCTGGAGCCTGTTGTAGTTACAGGTAATGGGTATGTGATGGAGAAATTGGAAAACCTTCAATTCAAGATCGGCCCGAAATCATTTTTTCAAACCAATACAAAACAAGCGGAAAAACTTTACAGCGTTGCAAGAGATTATGCTGAATTGACTGGCCATGAAACAGTGTATGATCTTTATTGCGGCACCGGCAGTATTGGATTATTTGTAAGCAAGCTGGCAAAAAAAATTATTGGAGTAGAAATGATCGCTGATGCAATTGAAGATGCGAAAGAAAATGCAGCGCTGAATAATATTCAGCATGCAGAGTTTTATGCCGGTGATGTGATCAAAGTTTGTAATGATGCTTTTTTTACCGCCCATGGAAAACCTGATGTTATCATTACCGATCCTCCGCGGGCAGGCATGCATGAAAAGCTGGTGAAAAAAATATTGGAAATAGCAGCACCAACAGTTGTGTATGTAAGTTGCAATCCCGCTACACAGGCAAGGGACCTGCGTTTGCTTGATGAAAAATATATTGTAACAAAAGCCCAGCCCGTGGATATGTTTCCACATACACACCATATAGAAAATGTAGTCCAGTTGAAACTAAGACTATAAGAGACATTAACAACCTAACTCTTTTTCTCCTTTTCTCTTTTCCTCCTCTTAACCTAATTTTACCGAATGAGTTTTCGATATACAAGACCAGATAGCCTGCCACCAGTAGTTAAAAATCTTATTTTTATAAATGTATTGTTTTTCCTTGCGACAGAATTTTTATTCAGGGATTTTGGTGACTTCGGCTTGCAGGGAACTTTTGGTTTATGGCCGATCAATAATGAGAATTTCAGACCCTACCAAGTCTTCACTCACATGTTTACCCATGCGAGTTTTATGCATATTCTTTTCAACATGTTTGGTTTATGGATGTTTGGTCGGGTTTTAGAAAGTGTTTGGGGGCCTAAGAGATTTCTGCTCTTCTATCTTGTTTGTGGTATTGGGGCAGCAGCGGCACATATGGTTGTTGCATATTTTCAGTATCAACCGATACTGGAGGCATTAGAATTTGCGAAAGCAACCGGACAAACGGAATATGTCGAACACCTGCAATCATTTGGCGGTTATGCTGTCGGCGCTTCTGGAGCAGTAATGGGTGTAATGGTGGCCTTTGCTTATTTATTTCCTAATACAGAACTATATCTATACATGGCAATCCCTGTTAAGGCAAAATGGGTGATTATAGCCTATGTTGCTTTTGATTTGTTTGGAGGACTGGGAAGAACCAGCGATGGTATTGCACATTGGGCGCATCTTGGTGGAGCGGCTATGGGCTTTATCTTGGTTTATATCTGGAACAAAACAAATAAAAAAACGTTTTATTAGGCTAAGAGGTTAAAGGAGGAAATGAGAAAAAGAGAACTTTGTAACTTTACTATTCACTATTGACCTTCCGATAGCTATCGGGACACAATTGACAACCCTATGGGCATTTACGACAGAGATTATAAGACCTCAAAATTCACAGATAACCTGCAGGAGAATGCATTGGTACAATTGATCACCATTAACCTTGTGGTTTTTGTTTTATTCCAGCTCATCCAGGTCTTTTATTTCTTTTCATTTCGTGAAGGAACTACCGGTGAAAAATTCGAGCATGATTTTTATTACAACCTGGCTTTACCAGGAAGTTTTAGCCAATTTATACATAAGCCATGGACACTGATCACCCACATGTTTTATCACCAGGGCCTATGGCATATCATCGGCAATATGCTTTGGCTTTGGATGTTCGGTTATATTTTTCATGATCTTACCGGCAACAAAAAGATCATCCCCTTATTTATTTATGGAGCATTGGGCGGCGCAATTGCTTTTATGCTTGCTTATAATTTTATTCCTGTATTAAGTACAATAAATGCAACCGCCACAGGGGCATCGGCAGGCATTATGGCCATTGTAGTGGCAACAACTATGCTGGCACCTGGCTATCGCATTTTTCCAATGCTTAATGGAGGAATTCCGCTTTGGGTACTCACGGCTATTTATCTTATCATTGACCTTGCTCTTATTCCTGTAAGTAATACAGGCGGACATATTGCACATCTTGCCGGGGGCCTTACTGGTTTTCTTTTTATTTTTTCTATACGGCAAGGTTTCGACTGGAGTATTGGTATCAATAATTTTTTTGATTGGGTCAACAATCTTTTTAATCCAAATAAGCCAACCAAAAAGACAAAAGAAGAATTGTTTTATAAAAGCGAAAGAAAACCTTACACAAAAACTCCTAACCTTTCGCAACAGCGCATCGATGAAATTCTTGACAAGATCAATCAGCATGGCTTTCATTCACTCACTGCTGAAGAAAAAGACCTGTTGAAAAAAGCAAGTAAAGAAGATCTGAAGTAATCAGCGTCACAAAAGAATCAGCATATGATAAGTTTTCAAAAAAATAGATTGTGCAAATCTAGGTGTCTCCGCCATAGGCGGAGACAGGGGGTTATTCGTAACTTGCACTGATGCCATCCCGCCTTCGAATCATTACAAGAAGAACTCTTGTCGTACTCAATATCATTACGGCGGTTTTATATTTACTTTCCTGCTTGGCGCCCTACATCAAACCAGGCGATTCATGGTTGATCGCGGTGCTTGGCCTTGCATTTCCTTTTTTATTAGCATTGCTGATCGGTTTTATTTTTCTATGGCTGATCCTTAAATTAAGAAGAGTTTGGTATTCCATTCTTGTTTTATTAGCCGGCTATAAAAGCATTAATGTTTTTTGGGCATTCAATGCGCCTTCAGCATTTCAATACCAGAAAAAACCTGAACACATACGTATTGCCAGTTGGAACGTAGCAAGGTTTCTTGAATGGAAAAGAAACAACAACGAAAAAAGCCAGGTAAGATTGAAGATGCTTGAGCAGATACAAAAGCAGAACCCCGATATTCTTTGTTTGGAAGAATTTTTTCATTCTCCCGATTCCATTTATTATAATAATATCAGCGAGATCAAAGCAATGGGTTATCCATATTATTATTTTTCTTATGACCCCGATGGAGATTACCAGTATATCGGCTCCGCAATTTTTTCAAAATATCCAATGCTTGATACCGGGCTTGTCCGTTATTTCCGTCCAAGCATGACGGAGGCTTTGGTGCATGCAGATATAAAAGTGAATGATGATACCATAAGAGTGTTCAGCACACACCTGCAGTCTGTACAGTTCAGGCAAAAAGATTATGAGGCGATCGATGAAATAAAAAGTGCCAAAGACAGCCTGATCGATAATTCAAAAACAGTGCTGGCCAAACTGCGCAAAGCCATCATACTTCGCAGTTCGCAGGCTGATATTGCCCGGCAGATAATGGATGACAGTCCTTATCCCGCTATCTTTTGCGGCGATCTGAATGATACACCTAACTCCTACACTTATTTCACTATCCGTGGTGATATGCAGGATGCATTTCTTCAAAAAGGCTTTGGCATTGGCCGTACTTACTCGTCGCTTTCACCCACGTTGCGCATCGATTATATCTTTACCGATGATCAATTCTGCATAAAACAGTTTACCCGTGTAGTAAAATATCTTTCTGATCATTTTATGATAATGGCTGATGTGGAGCTGAAGAAAAAATAATATCTTCATTTCATGATAAAGCCTTTTGACCTCCGATGTTGTTGTATTTCCTTTCACGGGGTGTAAGCCCTATTTTTGCCACAGTTTTTTATTTATTAACCAGGCTTTTGAATTACTATTAAACTTTCGTTGCAAGTTTACCTTGAGTTTATCGAAGGGCACTCTTATACGTTCGGTAATTCTATTCAATATTCGTGAATGGTGAATGAAAAAGATGAATAGAATTACAATAGTTGAACGGAGCGTCGCAACAGAAGTTCAATCAGGGAACAAAAGCTGACTACAAAAACTAAAATGAGTGATATTAGAAATAAAGTAAGTGAACCTAATAGCCCCCCTTTAGGGGATGGGGGTAAGAGCAAACTAAAAATATATAACTCATATTCAAGACAGAAAGAAACTTTTAAATCCATCACTCCAGGGCATGTGGGCATGTATGTGTGCGGACCAACAGTGAGTGGTGAATCACATCTTGGTCATGCACGGCCCTATATAACGTTTGATGTTATCTATCGTTACCTAATGCATCTCGGCAATAAGGTTCGTTATGTTCGCAACATTACTGATGCCGGACATTTTGAAGAAGAAGGTCGTGAAGCAGAAGATAAAATTTCAAAGAAAGCTGTATTGGAAAAACTGGAGCCGATGGAACTGGTTCAGAAATACACGAACCTTTATCATTGGGCGATGGAACAATTCAATACATTGAAACCAACGATCGAACCAACAGCAACAGGACATATTGTAGAACAGATCGGAATGATTGAGGAGATCATTAAAGCAGGTTATGCATATATATCAAACGGTTCTGTATATTTTGATGTAAAAAAATATGCAGCATCGCATGATTATGGAAAACTGAGTGGCCGTGTGCTTGATGATCTGCTGGAAACAACAAGAGAATTGGAAGGCCAGGAAGAAAAAAGAGATGTGGCGGATTTTGCGCTATGGAAAAATGCGGCACCGGAACATATCATGCGTTGGAAAAGTCCCTGGGGGGTTGGTTTTCCCGGCTGGCATATTGAATGCTCGGCAATGGCAACAAAATATCTCGGGCCGCAGTTTGATATTCATGGCGGTGGCATGGATCTTTTATTCCCGCATCATGAAAGCGAGATCGCACAGAGTACTATCTGCAATCATGTATCACCGGTTCGTTATTGGATCCATAATAATATGATCACCATTAACGGAAAGAAGATGGGTAAGAGCTATAACAATGTTATTAAGCTCACCGAACTTTTTAGCGGCGATCATCCTGCATTGGAGAAAGCTTATCACCCAATGGTGGTGCGGTTCTTTATTTTGCAAACACATTATCGCAGCACACTTGATTTTGGCAATGAAGCATTGCAGGCGGCGGAGAAAGGATTGAAGAGATTGTGGGAAGCGTATGAGAAGTTGGGCCAATTGACCACAGACGACAGTCAACAGACCATGGATAGTGAACTTGATGCGAAAGTGAAAAAGCTCGTAGCTGAATTTGATGAATTTATGAATGATGATTTCAGTACCGCGAAAGTAATGGCGAATATGTTTGAGTTGGTACCGATGATCAACAGCATGAAGGATAAAACAATTCCTGTTTCTGCATTAAGTAAAGAAACTTTTGAACTCATGCAAAAGCAGATGAAAGTTTACATAGAAGATATTTTAGGATTGAAGAGTGTGACAGAAGCTGATAATGAAAAACTAAAAGGGGTAATGGACCTGTTGATCGATATTCGGAAAGAAGCAAAAAGCAAAAAAGATTTTGCTACCAGTGATAAAATAAGAAATCAACTCACCAACCTCGGAATAAGTTTAAAAGATGAAAAGGATGGGGGAATGAGTTGGACGATAGAATAAAAGATGACAGATGATAATTAAAATTCCTAAAAACTATCATCTATTATCTATCAGTTATCATCTTTATTCTCCTAATCTTTTTTTTAATCAAGTTAATTGTGGTTCTATGCATTATGTCTCTCACCTATCAAAGGATGAAAAACTGAAAAGGTTAATCAAGCATCACGGCATATTCAAATTGAATAAGCAGAAGAATCTTTATCTGTATCTCTGTTACTCTATCATGAGCCAGCAGCTATCAACTAAAGTAGCGAGAGTGATCAAACAACGTTTTATTGATTTGTATGAAGGGGAGCCAACACCACAGCAAATTGTAGATACTCCTTTTGCAAAACTAAGAGGCATTGGGTTAAGCAATGCTAAAGTGAGTTATGTACAGAATGTAGCAAGTTTTGAAATGGAAAAAGGGATGGATCATAAGAAGCTTGCAAAGATGAGCAATGAAGAAGTGATCGGATATTTAACACAGATAAAAGGAGTTGGCAGATGGACAACTGAAATGTTATTGATGTTTGCGCTTGGCCGTGAGGATTTGTTTGCAATTGATGATCTCGGTTTACAACAGGCAGTAATTGGTTTATATGAGCTGAAACATCGCAAGAAAAAAATAATGAATGCTAAAATTTTAAAAATAGCAGAGCAGTGGGCGCCTTACCGAACTTATGCCTGCATGTATTTATGGCGGTGGAAGGATAACCCGCCAATAACAAATGGAAAAAAGAAATAGGGCTGCATAAAATATTTATTTCAACAATTCTGCCACCATTATTCCAAGATAAGTACCAATAGCATTACCTACGGAGCCTGCCAGTAAACCGGGTAATTGCAGATCGGGCCGGCCAATACTATTAGCGCATACAGGAGCAGATGTAGCACCGCCAATATTTGCATTGGATGCTATGGAAACAATATCCCAATCCTGTTTTAATAATCCTCCTGCCGAAAAGATAAGAATGCCATGGATCAATACGATCATTGTTACCCAGAGTAAAAGTAATCCGGCAACAGCACCGCTGCTGATCAACGCTTTTATATCACAGTAGGCGCCAACAACAGCAAGAAATAACATGATCAGAAGAAACCCTATTATTTTACTTCCCTGTAATTTTTGTACAAAAGGAAGTTGGGCAAATAGTAATGCAAGTGTTGTTAAAACAAGTATGGAAGGAAGTCCTTTAATATAACCGGATACCTGTGCTGAAATAAACATTGTACCCAAACCAAGTGCTAAAAGAATGGCTATATCGGCTAGCTGGATATTGTTTGCTGGTTGCAATAGCTGTTTTTTTATTTCTTCGTCTGAAAGGTTTGCAAATTGTGGAGTTATTTTCCTTTTCCTCGGGAAGTAACGCTGAAAGATAGAAGGCAGGATCAATGTCATCATCATCCAGATAGTGGTAATAATATTATCGGCTGCATTGATGGCGGCAAACAGTGTCCCTTCTTTATTTACACCATATTCAAGTGCCACTGCATTCAGGTTGGCGCTGCCACCAATATAAGTACCGGTATACATACCTGCCACTGCATGAGCAAGATTGATATTATGATGTTGCGGGGATAATATATAATAACCAATTACAACACCCGCAATTGTGGCAGCGGATCCAATGAGAAACATCATGATCATAGGAAGGCCTGCAAGTTTCAGATCTTTCAATTTTACCTGTAGCAATAAAAAAAATAAACCAAGTGGTGCTGCATATTGAAAGATGCCATCATACAATGCCGGCGCATTATGCGAGGAAGGAATAACATTTATATTGGCAAGAATGGCTGCAAATATGATGACAAGCAATACCGAACCAATGTGTTTAAAAAATTTCTTTTGCGCCAGCCATTCTGAAAACAGTATCAGCAACAGTAATATAGTAAGAATATATAGCGGATGCTGGATAATAAGCATGCTGGCCTGGTTATTTTATTCAATGTAGTAAAAGTTTTTGATGGGATGGGTACCGATGAAAGATGCAAGTTGAGGGTTTCTGTCTTTAATAACTTAACGTGCCGCGACAACGGAAGCCGAGTAAGCCACAGAATGTGGATGGGCAGCAAAATGATTTAAAGAATATCAGATCAACGTCCAGGGCTTGCTGCTGTGCTGATATTCCGTGCTGGGTCAGCCCGGAACAGAAGCCGATTGAAAAACTAAAGATGAAATTATGCAAAAGTTGACAGTAAAAGTCAAATCCGGACTGCTGCTGATAGTGAACAAAAAAGATGAGGATTTATTCGTCTGCCAGCATAGCAGCAAACCGCTGTTGTGTGCCTTTTTTCTTCCTGCAAATAAAGGCTATTCTAGTTTTGGAAAATGATGCCGTCTTTAATAATTGTCTTATGCGCAAGAAAGTTTTTGTAGTCGTTAAATGGACTTTTGTCCCAAATTAGTATGTCTGCCCTTTTCCCCTTTTCTATAGAACCATATCTATTGTCTAAGCCCAAGGCTGTTGCCCCATTGATGGTAGATATTTGCAGAATTGAAGGAATTGAAAACCCATTTTCAGATAAAAGTAGCTGCTCTGAAATTATTGCTTTGCCGCCATTTGCACAATCAGTACCAATTCTAAGCTTTATTCCTTTATCAAATAATTGTTTTGCATAATTCATAAATATTCTAAAGTTTTCTTTACACCTTACTATTTGTTCTTTGGATAATGAGGTATCTGTCTTATTGAAAAAATAGGTTAAACCGAATTGTTCTGCCATAAGATGAATTGTTGTAGAAAACGTTACATTATTTTTTGAGAGTTTATTTATCAAAGAATCCATGACTGCTTGTCTATTGTCATGAATAAAACGAAACATTTCTAATCTTACTAATGGAAAGTTTGAAGTTGTTGATGCGTAATATTTTTGCATTTCCAGACTAAAATCCTTGCCATCATTTTGAAAATGCAAAACACTATTGTCAAGTGTTAGTATATGTTCGTAATTGCGCAAACCAATATCCAGTGTCGTATCCATATACATCACATTTTGGTCAATATGTCCATATATTTTCATCCCTAAACTATCGGCCGTTTTAAATGCCGTCTCAAATTCAGGTTTCCGTAAACGCCAATAGAGTTTTATATGTCTTATGCCCAAGTTGTAATAGTCTAAAATTTTTTGCTTTGCTGCCAATGGCGATTCTACAGTAATATGGTTTAGATAAGGTTTGCGACTTTCTTTTGAAATTAAAGCACCACCTACTGTATAGATATCTAAATAACCTGGCAATGGATTGTTAGACCAATTAAGTATTGGCTGTAACCAATTTTCAGGTTGTCCCATAACCATCGCGGATGTTACACCATAGGGTAGATAAGTGTCTGAAAGTTTTTTTCTAAAGAACGTTAAAGAGTCTTTTGGTAAATATTCCGGCGCTGCATTATAGTCGCCAAAAACATCTGTCGGATGTATATGTGTGTCAATGAAACCAGGAGTTACCAATTTTCCCTTTGCGTCAATTGTTTTTGCTGCTGAAAAATCTTTTTTACTGTCCGTTACATTTACAATAGTTCCTTCTTTAATTAATATAGCGCGGTTATTTGAAAGTGTACCGGTTTTGCTGTCAAATACAGTTGCATTTTTAATGGCTAGGTCATAATGTTTTGTTTGTTCGCAAGAAGTAAGTGCAATTAAGAGAGGTAATATAAGCGCAAGTAATTTCATAATCGTGATGTCTGTCTAAAATGGCACACAACACATAAATATATACCACTGCTGGCACAAAAAGATTTTGATTATCAATATGATTCTGTGCCAGCTAATTTCTATAAATTTAAAAAAAGTTCCCTGTGTTTGAAGAAGTAATTATCAAATATTTTCACCCAATTTATAATATCGGTTTGGAGGATATAAGAAATGCATGGTTGCTTGACAAGCAACCAGTAAAACTGAAAACAACTACTTACAGGGGCAATCTTATTTTTCGTATTCCAGGTTCAGGGAGGCGAATAAGTTATCTAACTCTTAAAAAGGGATTGGAAAAAAAACAATAATTATCCGGCAACATATTGAACTTCTTCCATTTTAATCAGCGTACTAAATCACCACTTTCTCCAACTTATCAAGCTGCGCTTGTTCAATGCTTGCTCCCAACCCCGGCGCATCTGGTACTTTCATCACACCATTTGCATGATACGTTAATCCGCCAGTAACAATATCTTCAGAAAACATAAGCGGGGTATCAAAATCACAATGAACGATGTGATCGCTGCAGAGGGCAAGATGCGCGGAGGCTGTCATTCCTAATCTTGATTCGAGAAAGGCGCCCACCTGCATGTGCATTTTTGCTTTATCACCCAGCTTTACAATTTCATAAGCATTAAAAACACCGCCGGCTTTTCCCACTTTTATATTAAACATATCGCAGGCTTTCAATTTTAATAGTCTTGTTGCATCATGCGCATCACCGCAGCTCTCATCAGCCATTATCGGTATCGGGCTTTTCTTTTTTATTTTTCTCAGCTGCATAAAATTCCATTTTGCGATCGGTTCTTCACAATGCTCCACATCATATTCATCAAGCTCATTCAGTGTTTCAATTGCTTCTTTTACGCCCCAACCCTGGTTGGCATCAATGCGAACAGGAATATCGTAACCAACTGCTTCACGTATCATCTTTATCCTTTCCACATCTTTTTTCTTTGATTCGCCCAGTTTTACTTTTATAGAAGGATAGCCGTTGTTTTTTATTTTCAAAGCATCTGCCGCCATCTTTTCTGCATTATCAAGGCTCACGGTATAATCTGTAACAAGTTCTTTATTGTTTTTACCCCCATATAATTTATAAAGCGGCACGTCCTTGTGCTGGCCAATGATATCATGCAATGCAATATCAAAGGCACTTTTGATACTTGTATTTGCATAGATCAGCTTATCCATTGCGGCAAGATGATCCTGCAGCTTCAACGCATTTGTTCCTTTTAACAGTTTGGCAAAATATTGTCCTACTATAAAACAGGTATCGATACTTTCGCCGTTCACAGGCATATAAGGGCTGCTCTCGCCAAAACCGGTAATACCAGCTTCTGTTTTTATCACTACGATCACATTTTCTACATGTGTTTCATAAGCCAGTGAAGTGATGAATGGCTCAATTAAAGGCATGCGCAGTTTATAGATTTCGACCTGCGAAATGATCTGTTTATCTTTCATGAAATTATTTTAAGGATCAGCGTTAAATAAAACTCTTATGCCAATGCTAAGGCCCCCAAGAAACGGGGCGTTTGAATTTTTCAGAAGATAACTGTTTGGATAATTCGTTGTAGGAATATGCATTCTTATTTCTGAATATACAAAAATTTCATACGACACCGGGAATTCAAGACCGCCCGTCAGATCAAGCGTCAATCTTTTAAAATCGCCTGAACCATTTATAACATTATGCTGAACGGTATATAATGCTGTATCAATATATCTTGAAAATGTATTAGAAGCAGTGCCAATGATCAATCCAAAACCACCGGTCGCATAAAGATTGAATTTTTCAAGATTCTCAAATGAACCAATAAAATATCTTTTAACTCCAATGGAAAGCTGTCGCAATCTCATTTCCGATTGATTAGCAAAGGAAATGCTTTGTGGTTGTGTGCCCGGGGATTTTGCTGTTGCATTCAACGTGCTTTTGTATTTTCCATTACTATAATAGGTAAACCAGGCATACACAGTATTTCTTTTATCAAGATGCCACTGAGGCAAAACTGTTTGCCCGACTGTCGTAAATTTTTGCTTGCCATCAAAATTGTGCAGGAACGAAAGATCAGTAGCAAGACTGAACTTTACCTGCGCAAACAGGCAACTGCTATTAAGCAAGAGAAAAATGAAAAAAATATTTCGAGATGACTTCACGGCAAAAGTTGTGATGCAATGTTAAGTAAATATTGGTTATTATATTCTTTGTTGTGTCATTGCCTGAGCCTTTGGCATATTTTGCTCGGCGAAAGACATATCGACGTTAGCCGCGAAGATTATTTTACCAGTTTTAATTCATTAATAATAGTGGAAGCGCCACCCAATTTATCAATACACCATAGTATGTAGCGAACATCAACACAAATGGTGCGATTGAGATCTTTGTCAAATGCAATTTTATGACTTAACGCTTCATAATTTCCATCAAAAGCAAGACCCAATAAATTACCATTGGCATCGATAACCGGCGAGCCGGAATTTCCACCAGTAATATCATTGGTTGTAATGAAGCAAACAACCAGGTCCTTTTTCAGTTTATCTGCATACTGACCAAACTCTTTTTTCTTAGCGAGTTCAATTTCTTTTGCAGGCAGATCAAACTCATAATCACCTGGTATATATTTTTGAAGAATGCCTTTCATCGTACATACATAATCATAAAACACGCCGTCTCTTGGGCGATAACTTTTTACATTTCCAAAACTTACCCGCATCGTAAATGTTGCATCAGGATACATCTTTTTTGCTTTTACTGTATCCATTTCCATTATTCCTTTCAGGTATAGTCTGCCATACTCAGCGTTTCTTGTAGTAAACTGCTGGAATTTTGCTGCATACTTGCTTTGGTAGTTTGCAACAAAGGCGCTTGCATGTGCATAAGCGGGGTCATTCTGCAACGCTGCGCCATCAGGGTTTTTAATAAATGCATTCCATTTAGCATCATCAAAGATCATTGTCTTTTCAAAAACATGTC
>Ga0070698_100004404_pt1 | contig 15474 bp, 13 predicted proteins | sample KBSK1502metaG_FD_65477 | JGI IMG/M metagenome (GOLD analysis project Ga0070698, IMG submission 65477) | Corn, switchgrass and miscanthus rhizosphere microbial communities from Kellogg Biological Station, Michigan, USA - KBS K1-50-2 metaG | ecosystem: Host-associated > Plants > Roots >...
CGCGGTAGGCGTGATGGATATGCTGCGGTTCCACAAATTCACCATCGGCTGGGCGTGGGTATCGGAGTACGGCTCGGCGGACAGCGCAAGTCAGTTCCCGATGCTCAAGGCCTATTCTCCGCTGCACAACCTGAAGCCGGGCACCGACTACCCCGCGACCCTTATCACCACGGCGGATCACGATGACCGGGTGGTGCCGGCGCATTCATTCAAGTTCGCCGCCGCGCTGCAGGCCGCTACCGCGTGGCGGCGACCGGCGTACATCCGGATCGAGACCAAGGCGGGCCACGGGGCGGGGAAGCCGATTGCGAAGATCATCGAAGAGCAGGCGGACATCTACGCGTTCGCGCTCGCCAATCTGGCCCCACCCGGCGCGGTGCCGTGATTCGCAAGCTGCTCGCAGTGTTGACGCTGTCGGTGACGCTGCCGGCCGCTTCGGCCGGCGCGCAGCAGCTCTCGGGTCCCCTGGTCGTGTTCAACGCAGGGAGCCTGGCCTACCCGTTCCGCGAGCTGTTGGCGGCTTTTCAGCGCATTCATCGTGACGTCAACCCCATGCAGGAAAGCTCGGGCAGCCTGGAGGCGGCACGGAAGCTCACCGAGCTGGGCAAGATTCCCGACGTCATTGCGGTGGCAGACTACGGGGTCATCGAGAAGCTGCTGAGGCCTGCGCACGCGACCTGGTACGTGACGTTCGCCTCCAACGCGATGGTGCTGGCGTTTACCGATCGTTCCACCGGCGCCGGTGAAATCCGGGCGGACAACTGGTGGCGGATGCTGTTGCGGCCCGGAGTCCGCTGGGGAGCCGCGGATCCGAGCCTCGATCCGAACGGCTATCGTACGCTGATGGTCTTCCAGCTGGCTGAGGCGCATTATCGCGAGCCGGGGCTCGCGGCCCGGCTGCGGAAGGCCCTCCGACCGCGATTCGTCCGGCCCAACGAGGCGCAGCTGACCGGACTCCTGCAGGCCGGTGAGCTCGACTACGCCTGGTCCTACCGGTCCCTGGCCCGCACCGCGAACCTCCGCTGGGTCGATCTCCCCAAGGAGATCGACTTGAGCGAGCCGAACCTGGCCGACTGGTACCGGCAAGCCCTGGTGCGCCTGCCCGGCCCACGGCTCGGCTCGCCGGATTCGGTGGAGTTCCGGGGTGAGCCGATCGTCTACGCGCTGACGATTCCTACCCGGGCCCCGCACCCGCAGGTCGCGCGCGCCTTTGCGGCCTTCGTGCTCTCGCGCGAGGGCCAGGACATTCTCAGCCGAGCCGGCTTTCGGCTCCTGGACCGCCCGGAGTTCGTCGGGACGGATCGGGTGCCGTGAGGGGGTAAATTGAGAGGCTAAGAGGCTAAGAGGCTAAGTGGCAGTTTGGCACACAACACCAGAGGAGAGTGCATGAACGGGACCGCGAACATTCCCGCCCCGCGCAACGAGCCGGTGCTGACCTACGCACCGGGAACTCCGGAGCGCGCGGCGATCAAGGCGGAGCTCAAGCGACTGGGTGGCACCGTCACCGACATCCCGGTCATCGTGAACGGACAGGATATCAGAACCGGGAAGACGGTCCGGGTGGTTTCGCCGCACCGGCATGCGCACCACCTGGCCGACACCCATCAAGCCGACGCGCGCGCCCTCGGTGCGGCGGTGGCCGCGGCCCGGCGGGCGCATCGGGACTGGGCGAGCTGGCGCTTCGAGGACCGCGCGGCAGTCTTCCTCAAGGCGGCCGACCTGCTGGCCGGGCCGTGGCGCCAGCGGGTGAACGCGGCCACCATGCTCGGTCAGAGCAAGACGATCTTTCAGGCAGAGATCGATTCCGCCTGTGAGCTCATCGACTTCTTCCGCTTCAACGCCTATTTCGCCGAGCGGATCTACGCCGAGCAGCCGATGTCCTCGGCTGGCATGTGGAACCGGATCGATCACCGGCCGCTCGAGGGCTTCGTCTACGCGGTGACGCCGTTCAACTTCACCGCGATCGGCGGCAATCTCCCGGCGGCGCCCGCACTCATGGGTAATACGGTGGTATGGAAGCCGGCGGCCACCGCGGCGCTCAGCAATTACATGGTCATGCGACTGCTCCAGGAGGCGGGTCTCCCTCCCGGGGTCATCAACTTCGTCCCGGGAGACTCACAGCAGATCTCGGCGCGGCTCCTCTCCGACCGGACGCTGGCCGGGATTCACTTCACCGGGTCCACCGGCGTTTTTCAAGGGCTCTGGAAGGAGGTCGCTTCCCGGCTGGAGAGCTACGATTCCTATCCCCGCCTGGTGGGCGAAACCGGCGGCAAGGACTTCATCGCGGCGCATCCGAGCGCCGATGCGGAGGCGCTCGCCGTCGCGATGGTGCGCGGCTCTTACGAGTACCAGGGTCAGAAATGCAGCGCGGCGAGCCGGGCCTACGTGCCGCAGAGTCTCTGGCCCAGGGTCAAAGAGCTGGTCCTCGAGATGATCGCCGAGCTCAAAATGGGGGACGTGGCGGATTTCCGGAATTTCCTGGGCGCGGTGATTGATGCGAAGTCCTTCGCCAAGATCACGGGGTATCTCGGCCAGGCGCGGAAGGACCGCGGAGTCACCATCCTGGCGGGCGGCGGAGCCGACGACTCGAAGGGGTGGTTCATCGAGCCGACCCTGATTCAGGTGAAGAACCCGCAGTACCGGACGATGTGCGAGGAGCTCTTCGGCCCGGTGCTCACGGTGTACGTGTATCCCGACAAGGAGTGGAAGAGCACGCTCAACCTGGTAAACTCCACCAGCCCCTATGCGCTCACGGGGGCGGTCTTCGCCCAGGACCGCTCGGCTCTGGTGGAGGCATCCGCCACGCTGCGCTACGCCGCCGGCAACTTCTACCTCAACGACAAACCGACCGGAGCGGTCGTCGGACAGCAGCCGTTCGGCGGGTCGCGGGCCAGTGGCACCAACGACAAGGCGGGGTCGATCCTGAATCTGATGCGGTGGGTGTCGCCTCGATCGATCAAGGAGACCTTCGACCCGCCGTACGACTACCGGTATCCATTCATGCGAGGAGAGTAATTCCGCCCGGCGGCGAAGCCCCGGTCCTCAGCGTCATCCTCACCGTCGTCGAAGGAGGCAACGCCGTGGGGCGCTTCCTCGACGCGATGCTGGCGCAGGAGGACCCTCCGGGCATGGAGATTCTGGTGCCGTACGACTCGAGCATCGCCGATACCGGCGGCTTGCGCGGAGCGTATCCGGCCGTGCGCTTCATCGACATGGGGGGCGTCAGAACGGACCGGCCGGTGCACTCCGCCGCCGGGCAACACGAGCTGTACGACCGGCGCCGGTCCGCCGGTCTTGCCCAGGCGAGAGGATCCCTCGTGGCAATTCTCGAGGATCGCGCGCCGCCCCGCCCTCGATGGGCTCGAGACATGGTGCGCCTGCACGAGAGTCTCCCCCATGCCGTGATCGGGGGCGCCATCGAATCGGCCTCCCGGGATTCGCTCAACTGGGCCTTCTATGCCTGCGACTTCAGCCGGTATTCCCTGCCATTCGAGAGTGGACCGCGGGACTGGGTCAGCGATGTCAACGTCTGCTACAAACGGCGGGCTCTGGATCAAACGCGGGAGCTCTGGCAGGATCGCTTCAGTGAGCCGCGGGTCCACTGGGCGCTCCAGGAAGCCGGCGACACGCTCTACCTCTCGTCCGAGGTAGTCGTAGACCACGAGACGCGGTACGCTTCGCTCGCGCGAGTCCTTCCCGAGCGGTTCCATTGGGGGCGACTGTTCGGATACCAGCGGGCCCGGCACGTGAGCGCCGCGCAGCGCCTCCGGTATGTCGTGCTGGGGCCGATCCTCCCGCCGCTGCTCCTGTTCCGCCATGGCCGTACCCAGCGCCGGAAGGGGCATTTCGGCCGGTTCCTGCGGGCCGCCCCGATCATGCTGTTGCTGTTGACGGCCTGGACGGCGGGAGAGGTCTGGGGGACGATTACGCGAAAGCCATAGGTGCCTAACGCACCTTTGAGAGCGCGTTGCCGCCGCCGAACCAGTAGCCGACGATCTCGCCGAGTCCCCACGACATCACGAAGATCCCGATCAGCGGCAAGGTCCGGAACATGAGCGGCCGGGCGACTTTTTTCGCGGTGAGCCGTTGCACGGTCCGGTACAGCAGCAGGGGTGGCAGCAGGAAGGCCGCGGCGCCGTACGCGAGCCGCCGGACGATCGGTGCTCCTTTCACACGCGCGCCGGCATACGACCGGGCATACAGGTACCGCTGGGACAGGTATTCCAGGAAGCCGAAGTGTTTCTTGTGACCCACCAGCAGGTCCGGCTGACACCAGAGCGCCGTTCCTCCCGCCTTGATGGCGTCATGGAGCCGGTTTTCCCAATGTCCCTCCGCGATCACTTCGCGGTGGCGCTCGAGAATGCCGCGGCGGTACACCACGTTGTTGCCGGGCAGCCACTCCGCGTTTCCGCCGGGAAGCGGCGGGAGGCACGCGCTGTACTCGCAGAGAAAGGTGGCCCAATCGAGCAGGCGTCCGGTGGCGGCGTTTTCGATCGGGCCGCCCACGACGTCATGCCCATTCGCCAGCGCGTCGAGCAGCTGACGGCCCCAGGCCGGGGGCACGATCACGTGATCCTCGATGACCGCGATCGCGCTGCCACTCGCGAGGCCGAAGGCCCGCTCCCGCATCCGGGGGATGGTCTCCTGCGGAGGTGTGGAGACGACCCTGACCTGTGGAAAGAGCCGTCGCACCGTCTCCGGCACGTCTCCACCCACCCGATCCACCACGAGGACCTCCAGGCGGACCGAGTCGCGCATTCGCTCGACGGCCTCGAGACACCCGCGCAGATCGGCGAGGCCGTTGACGGAAGGGATCACCACGGTGAGATCAGGCGTTTCCATTCATCGCTCCTCGAGATTCGCGGAACATATATTGCAGCGCCACGTCTTCAAACTGAGCGCAGACACGGCAGGCTTCGAGACCTACGAGGAGACCATGCGAATCGCAGTCGCAGGTGCAGGCCGAATCGGACAGCTCCGGGCCCGTTCCGTCATCGCGGAGCGGGGGACGACCCTGGTTGCGATCGCGGACATCGATGAAGCCGCCGCGCGCCGCGCAGCCGGCTCATCGGGCGCCCGGGTGGAGCGGGATTTCCGGCGCCTGGCCGATGATCCGGCCATCGACGCGGTCATCATCTCGACGCCGGTTGGTCTCCACGAGGAAATGGTCCTCGGCGCGCTTTCGACGGGCAAGCACGTCCTGGTGGAAAAGCCCCTGTCGAATTCAGTGGACTCCTGCCGGCGCATTCACGCCGCCGCGCTGACATCCGGGCGCACTGTCGCGGTCGGGTTCAACCACCGCTACTACCGTGCCATGAAGTACCTCAAAGCCGTGGTGGACGCCGGAACGTTGGGGACGCTCGATAATCTTCGCGTGCTGGCGGGCCATTGCGAGCTGCACAAGTTTCCCGCCGAGTGGATGTACAAAGGGGAATTGTCCGGCGGCGGCGCGATGATGGACATCGGGCTGCACGCCACGGACCTCGCCCGCTTCGTGCTGGGCGAGATTCGCGAAGTGTACGGGCTGGCCGCGGGCAACATCTGGAAGGTCCCCGGGTCGGAGGATCGAGCCGTCGCGGTGTTCAAGGCCGCATCCGGCGCCTCCGCCATTTACGAGGCGACCTGGAACGAATGGCAGGGGTACCAGATTGCGCTGGAGGCCTACGGCGAGAAGGGCATGGTGAAAGGGACCGTCGCGCCACAATCGAACCTGCTCGTCACGCACGAGCGTCCCGGCACTCCGCGCCGCCGGATCGCCCGCACCTACCTCGACATCAAAGTGAGAGAAAAGCTTCAGGGGTGGGAGACGACGACGCTCGCCTCCTTCCAGGATGAGCTGACCGATTTTCTCCGGCGCATCGGAGGTGGCAGCGTGCCGCTGGGCGATACCCTCGACGGACTCCGCGCGGTGCAGATCGCGCATGCGGTGTACGAATCGACCCGGACCGGGAAGGTCGTGCCGATCACCTGAGATCGCTTCGGCCCTCCGGGCCCCGCGATGACTGACTGATCACTCCTCAGGGCCTCGCGATGAAAGGCCCGTCACACCGAAAGCGCGGGGAGCTCCCCCCGGCGGAATCGCAGGCCCCCTACCAGCGTCAGGACCACGAGGTACACGGCCCCTCCCAGGGGGACCGCAGTCCAGACCGAATCGAGTCCGGCCGCCACCAAGGCGGCCGCCATGACGGCCGCGGCCACGGCCGGGCGCCAGGCACGTCGGATGGGCGGGACCGGAAAGCCGAGCGAACGGGCGTACCACATCGACAGCACCATGCGGAACACCTCAGTGCCGACGGTGGCCGCAGCCGCCCCGGTCATCCCGAACGGGGGGATCAGCAGGAGGTACAGCACGACGCTCATGCCGGCCGAGGCCGCGAGGATGCGAAACAGGTGGTCCTCCCGGCCCCGCGAGAGCAGGGCGACGACCGCCATGTCGCGGACGGCCGAGATTGGTACCGAGCAGACCAGGATGGCGAGCACCGGCCCGGCGGGCAGGAACTCCGGTGAAAAAATCAAGGCGATGATTTGCGGGGCCACGAAGACTCCCCCGACGGCGAGCGGGAGCGCCACGGCGATCACGTGCGCCGATGAGGTGTGGTAGAGGTCTCGCTCGGCCGCGGGGTCGACCCGGAGTCGGGTGAGGGTGGGTAACAGGCTCATGGAATAGGCGACCGCCACGTTGCCGAGGAAGCTGATTGGGGCATAGGCCGCCGCGTAGTAGCCGACGGTGACCGTATCGCGGAGGATCCGCAGGAAGATCAGGTCCGCGTTGTAGATCACCAGCCCCAGCAGTGTGCTCCCCACATAGGGGACCGCCCGCCGCAGCAGCGGGCGCAGGACTTCGGGCCGCCAGGCAAAACGCAGAATGCCGAACCGGCGGAGCGCCAGGGCCAGCACCAGCGCCGCAAAGGCATCCCCAACAAATTGCGCGAGGGGAGCGCGGGTGATGTCCGCGATGTCGTGCACCCACAACAGCACGCCCAGCAGCATCAGCGCTTCGCCGGCGCAGCGCGCGAGGCCGACCAGGCCGGTGCGTTCCAGGCCGACATGGACCCACCGGGTGCTGGCGGCCGTCCAAAGCAGCGTGAGGGTGTAGAGCGCGATGACCAGACCGTCCGGGCGCGGCAGCAACAGAAGGGCGCCGACGCCGAAGACAAGGATCAGGCCGAGAGCAAGGACCAGCCGCAGGGTGACAATGGTCGGGACGATCTCGCCCAGACGGTCCCGCGCGTGGGCGATCTCGCGGATCCCCAGCCCGAGGTCGATGCCGGCGTCGGCGATCTTCGAGAGGTACAGGACGAGCGCGGTCGCGATCGCGAGGCTGCCGAAGCCGGCGGCACCCAGCCGATGAGCCAGGATGACCGTGGCGCCGAACGCGAGTACCCGGGCGAGAACTTCTCCCGACCCGAGTGCCAGGAAGTTCCGGGTTACGACCTGCTGGGAGGATGTCAGAGGGTCTCCATCGCGTCGACGTCCTTGCACGAACCTTGCCAGGTCCGGCACATTTCGCGCAACCTGCCTTCCGGACTCCGATGAACATCGACGCGCAGCCGCTGATCCAGTGGGCCGGAATCGCCGGCAAGCCGCTGGTCATTGCGGGCCCATGCTCCGCCGAAACCGAGGAGCAGCTGCTGGAGACGGCCGAGCGAGTGGCCGCCCAGGGCGTCGGCTACCTCCGTGCCGGGATCTGGAAGGCGCGGACCCGGCCCAACAGCTTCGAGGGTATCGGAGAGCCGGCGCTGCCCTGGCTCCGGGCGGCGGGGACCCGCTCCGGGCTGCGAACGGCCACCGAGGTGGCCACGCCGGCCCACGTCGAGGCGGCGCTGCGCCACCAGATCGATCTGCTCTGGATCGGCGCCCGCACGACCGTCAATCCCTTCTCGGTCCAGGAGCTCGCGGCCGCGCTCCGCGGCACCACGGTGCCGATCCTCATCAAGAATCCGACGAATCCCGACCTTGCACTCTGGCTGGGTGCCGTGGAAAGGGTCTATTCCGCCGGTGTTCGAGCGCTCGGCGTGATCCACCGCGGCTTCTCCATCGGAGGGCAGACCAGGTTCCGCAATGCGCCGATGTGGGACCTGGTGATCGAGATGCGGCGGACCCTGCCGGGCGTCCCGATTCTCTGCGATCCGAGCCATATCACCGGGCGGCGCGACCTGGTCCCGGAGATCGCCCAGCGCGCGATGGATCTCGGACTCGACGGCCTCATGATCGAAGCCCACCGGTCGCCGGACGAGGCCTGGAGCGACGCGGGGCAACAGGTCACGCCGGAGCGGCTCGGCGAAATCCTGCGACAGCTGCACATCCGGGTTCCGGAAACCGACGACGCCCGGTTCAACGCGCGACTCGGCGAGCTCCGCCAGGAGATCGACGAAGTGGACCAGGAGATTCTGGAGGTGCTCGCGCGCCGGATGCGCATCGTGGAGCAGATGGCCGAGTGCAAGCTGGCCAGCTCGGTCACCACCTTCCAGGTTGCCCGCTGGAAGGCGCTCCTGGACGATCGGATGATGCGGGCGGCGCATCTGCGCCTCGACGCGGACTACGTCAAGGCGCTGTATGAGGTGATTCACGGCGAGTCGCTCCGGTGCCAGAGCGAGATCACCAGCGCCGCCCGGACCGTGGAGCCGGCAGCTTCACCCCCCGACTGAGCGCCGGAGAAGCCGCAGCACCTACGCGGCCGATGAGGTTCCCCGGCCGATCCGCCACACGGCCCAGACCGTGAGCGCGAGCACCAGGACCGCGATGATGCCGGCGGGCTGAACGCCCGTCTGCAGGAACGGCGCATACGCCGCCGCGGTCTTCCGCAGGACGATCAGCATCGGCAGTGTGGGACCCTCGGTAAAGACCATCCGGACGGCGATCAACGGGTCCTCGCGGGTCATGGCGGTTGCCCAGGACACGAGGAGCGACGCGCCGATCGCGATGCCGGACACCCAGCGCGGCAGGACGCCGAGCACCGGCACCAGCAGGAAGAAAAGCAGGGGAACGGCGGGCACCATGTAACGCACCCCGGTGTTCCACTGGAGGTTGGCAAACTGGTTCGCGCTGCTGAATAGCCAGAGGGCACCCACACCGGCGAGGGCGATCGTCACCTCCCGGCCGGTCAGCGCGTCCCGGGTGCGGCGGAGGAAAGGGGCGGCGAACGCCAGGACCAGCATCGGGCAGAAGACGAACAGCCCGAAGCGCGGGTCGAACAGGTTCCTCCACAACAGGTCGAAGGTCGGCAGCGTAAACCCCTTCCACCCCAGCACGCTGTACTCCGTGGCGGGCATGTACCGCTGCGCCGGAAACCACGGGCTGCCGAAGGCCGACCATTGATACCAGAGGAGGAGGGCAACGGGTCCCGCGGTTCCCGCGATGTAGGCGATGCTGCGCCGCGCGGCAGCCCGGAGGCCTCCGGCGGCCCAGCCTTCCCAGATCGCCCAGCAGCCGAACACGAATGCCAGGGGGACCGTGCTGTAGTCGCACAGGAGCCCGATCCCCAGGAACACGCCCGCACCAAGCCAGCGGCGGACCCGAGCCGAGTCGTCGCCGGGGCCGGGCCAGCCGAGCCCAACCCATGCGAACAACACCATGTGGGCCACGATCGCATTCTGATTGAGGAACGCGGAGCGGAAGAAGAGCGGGGTGGCGAACGTGTATAGCAAGGCGAGCCAGAGGGCCTTCCGTTCGTCGCCGAGCCGGTGGGTCAGGAAACGAAACAGGACGACGGCGGCTATGGCGCCGAGGGTGGCCATCAGCCCCAGCTGGATGGCAAAGGCGGCGAGCGCGAGCTTCACGTCGAGCCCACGGGCCCGCATTTCGTTCATGAACTTGGCGCGGTTGGGACGGGGATCGTCGTACCCCGCTGGCGGTTTCGGCTGGCCCAGCGCGGGCTTCAGGCGAAAGAGCGCGGCAATGGCCGGGCGCGCGAGCGCATAGGGGAGCGCCCCGAGCATCGAGGCGCCGGGGTTGCTGTTGATGTAGGATCCGCGGCCGGGGATCTCGAAGAGATCGTCGTGCAGCCCGAGATAGGGATCTACCCGGAAGGTGAGGCTCTCGCCGATGGACATGGCGAGATAGGTCTCCCGCGCCACGTTGGAGGTCAGGTGGGCGCCGTACACCAGCCAGGCCGTCAGGAAGAGCCGTGTGGCGATCCCGCTCCGTCCCATACGTGTCGTGCCTCGGTCAGTGGGGCCGGTAGACCACCCAGGCGTTGTAGAGAAGCCAGAGGGCTACGGTCGCGACCAGCGGCTTGTCGTTGAAAACGGTTTCGGTAGGGCTTCCCAGGTCCCGCTGGTGGACCAGGTAGAGGTATCGAAACACCCCATACAAGACAAAGGGGATCCCGTAGCTCAGCGCTTCGGAGCCCACCTTCAGCGCTGTGTCCGAGGTCAGCGAATACATCAAGTACGACACGATCGTCACCGCGAGGAGCACCGCCGAGATCTGGTCGAGGAAAGCTGGGCTGTAATGGGTGAGCACCTTCCGGTGCCCCACCGACTCGTCCCCAAGGACGAGAAGCTCGTGGCGTCGCTTGGCGAAACCGAGATAGAGTGCGAGCAAGCCGCCGCAGAGCAGCAGCCAGACCGACGGCTTGACATGCACGGCCACCGAGCCGGCGATCAAGCGGAGGAGAAAGAAGGTCGCGATGGCGAAGACATCGAGCAGCACCAGGTGCTTGATCCACTTCGAGTAGGCCACGTTCAGGACCAGGTAGCCCCCGATGCACGCCAGGGTGGGCAATCCGTCGGCCGCGGCGAGCGCGAGGGACAGCGCGGCCAGCAGCCCCGCCGCCGCCATGGCGCTCCCGGGAGCGATCCGGCCCGCGGCCACCGGCCGGTCCCGCTTGACCGGGTGGGCACGATCCTCGGCGCAATCGATCACGTCGTTGAATGCGTAGACCGCGCTGGCCGCGAGGCAGAAGGCCACGAAGACCAGGAGCGCGTCCGTCACCACGGCCGTTTCGGTGGCCCGACCCGAGAAGAGCAGCGGGGCGAGGACGAAGACGTTCTTGGCCCAGTGCTTCGGGCGCAGGAGCTTCAGCCAGTCGCGCACTCCCGCGCTCCGGCCGGCGGCCTCAACGGTCATCGTGCGGCGCTCGGCGGAGGCCATGGCGTTTCAGCATACCGATCTCCCGATCCGGAACCCGGGTGGGGGTCAATAGAGCAGCGCGTAGAGCAACGCCTCGATGCGCTGCGAGATCCGTACCGACCATCGGAAGCTGCCGGGCTCCACCGTGGGCAGCTTCACCGACCGCACGCCCGCGAGGTTGGCCCCAGCCACATCGGTCAGGTACTGATCGCCGACCATCAGGACACTGTCCTTGGTGGCCTCGAGCTCGCGAATGGCGTACTCCACAAGGAGCCGGTTCGGCTTCCGGATCACCCTGGCGCCCTCCGCCAAGCGAGCGGCGAGCTCGTCCGGTGTCCAGGAGTCGGCTCCCTCGAACAGCCGGCGGAACAGTACCGCCTCGCCGAGGGTATAGGCACGCAGAATGGGAATCCCGGGAAAGATCGTACCGAGTTCGCGATATCGGGCCTCACCGGCATTGGACAGGACCGCGTGGCGCAGGTGTCCAAGCGAGAGCAGCGTGCGAAACGGCCCCTCCGCTTCCGGGACCAGCGTGGGGCGCCGGTCGCCGGTGAGCGTGCCATCCACATCCCAAACTATCCCTTTGATGGCGTGACGCTCCAGGAAGGCCGAATCCAGCGACAGGAGAGAGGGAAGCCGCCAGGTAGGGCGCATCTGGTGGAGCAGGCTCAACAGCCGTGGTGCCGACTGCACAAACGTCGCGAGAGCCGAATCGCCAGTGGCGATCCGGCTCACGGGGTGGCTTCCGGGGACGGGGAGGCTGGACGTTGCATTCCGGGCATAATAACGGAGGATTGGGGCTGTGGAACGGGGCTTGCTATGCTGACAGGGCTTCCGCTATGAGGCATGGATGAAACTTCAGGTTCGCGGGCTCCCGCCCCTGGTACCGGCTACGCCCACCCCCGGTGGAGCCCGTTGGGCCGTCGGAGTGGTCGCGGCGCTGGTGGTGGTCGGCCTGGTCCTGCGCGTTCTCCATCTGGGCACAGGACTCTGGTTCGACGAGATCCAGACGCTCGTCGACTACGTCCGCTCCCCGCTTGGCACGATCGTCACCAACTACGACAATACCAATCAGCACTTGTTCTATTCCGTCCTCGCCCGGATCAGCACCACGTTGCTCGGCGAATCCGGCGCGGCCCTCCGGCTGCCCGCTGCGCTCCTTGGAACGGCCAGTCTTCTGGCGTTCTATCTGCTGGCGATCCGGGTGACCGGCCGGGTCGAGGCGCTGCTGGGGACCGCGCTGCTCACGTTCTCCTATCACCACGTCTGGTTCTCCCAGAATGCCCGGGGCTATTCCGGCTTGCTGCTCTTCACGCTCCTTGCCACCGCGGCGTTTCTACGGCTGCTGAGCGAACGGGATGCGGGCTGGGGCGCCGTTGCGGCCTATGGCATCAGCGTGGCGCTGGGAGCATACCTTCACCCGCTGGCGATTCTGGTACCTATTGCCCATGGCCTGGTGCTGGTCGTGCTGTGGTGGCGCGTCCGGCGGACCGCACCAGAGGCCGGGTGGCGGCCGGCCGCGGGTATCCTGGTCGGCGCTTTGCTGACGCTGGTCCTCTACACGCCGGTCCTTTCCCAGGTGTTCGGCACGCTGACCGGACCGAACCCGGCGGCCGCGGAGACGGTGTGGAAGAGTCCGCTCTGGATGCTCAAGGAGACCATCTCGGTCCTCGGGACGGGACTGCCCGGCGGCTGGCTGTCGGTGGTGGTCGCGGGGCTGGTCTGCATCACTGGCCTGGCGAGCTATGGCCGCCAGAGCGCGGCGGTCGCGGCGCTGCTGGTGCTTCCCGGGCTTTTGACGGCCTCGGTCATCCTGGCGCTCAATCACAACCTCTGGCCCCGGTTTTTCTTTTTCAGCGCCGGCTTCGCCATCCTGATCGCGATGCGCGGCGGGTTCGTCATCAGCCGGGCCATGTTCCGGCAGCGAGGCAACCCGGTGGCTGTGGCGGGCGCGGTGCTGGTGATCATCGCCAGCGCGCTGACGGTGCCGCGGGCCTGGCGCCCCAAGCAAGACTTCGAGGGCGCGCGGGACTTCGTAGAACGCACCCGGGCACCCGGCGACGCCGTGGTGACGGTCAGCCTCACGACGTATCCGTACACTCAGTGGCTCGGCCGCGACTGGATCGATCTCGGGACGGTCGAACAACTGAAAGCGGTGGAACGGAGTCACACGCACACGTGGCTGCTGTATACCTTCCCTATCCGGCTCAGGACAATGCTGCCCGGAATCTGGAAGCGCCTGACCGTGGCCTACGACACCGCGGCGGTGTATCCCGGCACGATCGGGGGCGGCGACATCGTCGTCATGAAGTTCCGGCCAGAGCCTCCCTCGCCATGAGGACCCTGTGATCGAAGAGATCGTGGTCGATGAGCTGGCCAAGCTTCCGCGCGCCGTCAGCGTGGTCATCCCGGCGTACAACGAGGGCGCGCACGTAGCCGCGCAGATCGTCGCGGTGCGTGACGTCCTGGAGCAGACCGGCTGGCCGTTCGAGATCATCGTCGTCGATGACGGCTCGACGGATCGCACGGCGGAGGAAGCCGACTCCACCGGGGCGCGGGTGCTCCGCCGGCCGGAGAACCGTGGGTACGGCGCGGCGCTCAAGCTGGGAATCCGGCAGGCCACGCACGGGTGGATCCTCATCACCGACGCGGACGGCACCTACCCGGCGGAGGCGATTCCGCAGCTGCTGGCGGAGGCCGAGCGGAGCGCGATGGTGGTGGGAGCCCGGCTGGGGAAGTTCGTTAAGATTCCGATCATCCGCCGACCGGCGAAATGGTTTCTCACCCGGTTGGCGAGTTACCTCGCCGGCCAGCGCCTGCCCGACCTCAACTCGGGGCTCCGCCTGATTCGGCGCACCCTCGTGGAGCGCTACGAGCCGCTGCTCCCTGATGGATTCTCCTTCACCACCACGATCACGCTCGCCGCGGCCTGCAACGGCCATCCGGTGCATTACGTGCCGGTCGACTACCACGCCCGGCTGGGCCAATCGAAGATCCGGGCTCATCATGCCTATGACTTCACGCTGCTGATTCTCCGGACCATCATTTTCTTCAATCCGCTCAAGGTGTTCATCCCGCTGGGAGTGATCCTGGGGCTGGCCGGGCTCGCGAAGCTGACCTACGACATCGTCATCGGCAATCTCTCGGAAAGCGCCGTCCTCTCGCTGCTGGGAGCGCTCATTGTCTGGGCGGTGGGACTGCTGGCCGACCAGAACAGCCGGATCGGGTTGCGCCGGTGAGGCCCTGGGCCAAGGCCGCCATCAGCATCGTACTGCTGGCACTCCTCTTCATCCTGCTGCCGTGGAGCCAGGTCCGCGAAGCGCTCGGCCGGTTGCCGCCCCGCGTGTGGCTCGGCGTGCTGACCGGCTTCGTGCTGGGCCATGCGCTCGGCGTCGCCAAATGGCGGCTCTTCGTCAACGCCGCCCGGGGCGGTCTGCGCCGACTCGACGCGGCGCTCTGCTACTCCGCCGGCCTGTTCGCCAATCTCTGCCTGCCCAGCATCGTGGGTGGTGATCTGCTGCGACTGGGGCTCGCGGGAAAGCTCACCCGCCGGCCGGAGGCAGCCCTCTGGGGCGGCATCATGGACCGGCTCACCGATCTGCTCTCGCTGGCCATTCTGGTGACGACCGGAGCGATCCTGGTGCGGACCAGGGTCGAGGGATGGCTGAGCCAGGTGATGACGGTCGGCTTCGCCGTGATCGCGGGGGTGCTGCTGCTCCTCCTGCCGCTCGCGGTGCGGCGTCCGCTGGCGCGATGGCCCAGGCGGCTGCGCCGCCCGGTGGGGCGGGGGCTGGTCGGTCTTCGGCAGCTGTGGCGGCGGCCCGGGGCGGCGGCTGCCGGCCTGGGGCTCTCGCTTTTGATCCAGGGCAGCTTCGTGCTCCTCAATTCCTGGCTCGGACGGAGCGTCGGCATCGAAGTCGATCTCGCGGTCTGGTTCCTGGTCTGGCCGCTCGCGAAGATCGCGAGCCTGATGCCCATCAGCCTGGGGGGCCTGGCGGTCCGCGAGGCCAGCCTGGCGGCGCTCCTGCTGCCGTTTGGGGTTCCGGTTTCGCGTAGCGTGGTGTGTTCGCTTCTCTGGCAGACCGTGCTCATCGCCGGTGGCTTGCTGGGCGGGCTGATCTGGCTGGTGCTGCACCGCTCCCGGCACATCTCGTTCCGGGCCGTGGACGGCCATGTCACGGTGTCGCGATCGGGGGGCGAGTGAGCGCCCAGCCGCGGGTGGTGATTCTGGGTGCCGGACCCGCCGGCCTGGGCGCGGCGTACCAGCTGCGCCATCTCGATCGCGCCCGGGTCACGGTGCTGGAGCAACAAGGGGTTCCCGGTGGCAACTCGGGGAGCTTCGAATTCGGCGGCCTGCGCGTGGACTACGGGAGTCATCGCCTGCATCCGGCCTGCGACCCG
>Ga0070698_100004405_pt1 | contig 15474 bp, 15 predicted proteins | sample KBSK1502metaG_FD_65477 | JGI IMG/M metagenome (GOLD analysis project Ga0070698, IMG submission 65477) | Corn, switchgrass and miscanthus rhizosphere microbial communities from Kellogg Biological Station, Michigan, USA - KBS K1-50-2 metaG | ecosystem: Host-associated > Plants > Roots >...
TCATTTGTTGCCGACAGTAGTAGTGATCCGCCTTTCGGAGGTGCATCGAAATTGTCCCGCGTAAGTGAGTTTTTAGAGAGGGAATCGAAAGCGCGCTCGAGACGTGGTGGGGGAAAATTGGTTCGCTCGCAGAGCAGCCGAAAATGAGAGGTACGGCGGTTGCTAACGGGGCGTTTAACCGCCCCAATGTGTGCTCGCCGACCCACGACTTCCATCTCCAGCGCCAGAAATTCTCGATTATCTGGCCAGGCATCCGGGTGCACAGGACACGATCGATGGCATCCTTCATTGGTGGGTGCTCGACGCCTGTGTCCGAAAATGGGCGCCGAAAATTGCGAAGACCGTCGCACAACTCGTGGAACGAGGTTTCCTCGAAGAAAAGCCATCTTCGGACGGCAAAATATTTTACCACGTCTCTCCGCATTATCTCGCGGTGCTTCAGCAACGGCCACAACCCCGCAGACCATCTAACCAGAAAGGACAATCATGCCTGCCACATTGACATATCCCGGAGTTTATATTGAAGAAATTCCCAGCGGTGTGCGCACCATTACTGGTGTCGCCACCTCTATTGCAGCATTTGTCGGCTGGGCGCCGAAAGGTCCAACGGACCGAGCTCAACGCGTTCTAAGTTGGGCGGACTATGAGCGGTATTTCGGTGGGATGGACGCGCGCAGTCTTCTCGGCTACTCGGTCTATCATTTCTTTGCAAACGGCGGGCAGCAAGCCTATGTTGTCCGTTTAGTAACACAACCAGCCGCCCCAGCTCCACCGGCCCCAGCTCCGCCGGCTCCAGCTCCACCGGCTCCAGCTCCACCGGCCCCAGCTCCACCGGCTCCAATCCCGGGGGCTCAAGCCACCGTAACCGTAGGTAACAAGTTGACTATAACAGGGAAAAATTCCGGCGCTTGGGCCAACAATTACGCAATCGCCATCAAGAATCGGAACGATCCAAGCAACAGCACTGATCCAAATCGATTTCGTCTTTCCGTTCTCTACATCAAACCCGGCGGTACAACAGAAGTGGCGGTGGAAACGTTTGAAAATCTCTCCATGTCCCCGAACGATCCGAGGTACGTCGTAACAGTCGTCAATACCGTGTCAACGATTGTCAACGTAGCAGTCGCTGCTGGTGCAAACGCGCCACCCGCAGACACGGCTACCCCCTCCCCGAAGCTAGCTGGGGGTGCCGATGGCGATGTATTGGTCCACAATACTCCCGCCTTCGACTCAGCCCTCTTGGACGTTAATGGCAACGGAGGCGTGAAGTACCTGGATCGTGTGGACTTGTTCAACCTGCTGTGCGTCCCAGGTGAATCCACGGCTCCAACGCTGGCTTCGCTGGAGAAATTCTGCCGCGATAGACGGGCTTTTCTCATCGCCGACTGTGACCAGAATGACACGTTTGCCACGCTTCAACAAAACGGTCCCAACAGTGCGATGACCGGAGACGACGCTATCAATGCCGCCTTCTACTTTCCCTGGGTCAATGCGCCTGATCCATTGGATGAAAACCGGCCGACCGATTTTCCGCCCTGCGGTTTCGTTGCGGGACTCTATGCGCGTACGGACGCCAATCGCGGCGTGTGGAAAGCCCCGGCCGGAACGGAGGCTTCCCTGACCGCAATCATCGGCCTGGAAACGACACTGACAAACGATGAAAACGGCGTGTTGAATCCGATGGCTGTCAACTGCGTCCGAACGTTCCCGGTCTATGGCACGGTAGTGTGGGGCGCGCGCACTTTACGTGGCAATGATGAGGTGGGTTCAGAATGGAAATACATCCCCGTACGTCGCACCGCGCTTTTTCTTGAAGAGAGCCTTTATCGCGGCACGAAGTGGGTCGTCTTCGAGCCAAACGACGAGCCGCTCTGGGCGCAGATCCGCCTGAACATTGGCGCGTTCATGCATGACCTTTTTCGTCAAGGCGCATTTCAAGGCAAAACCCCGCGCGACGCTTATTTTGTAAAATGCGACAGTGAGACGACGACGCAAAACGACATCAACCTGGGCATCGTCAACATCGTCGTGGGCTTTGCGCCGCTCAAACCCGCCGAGTTCGTCGTCATCAAGATCCAGCAGATGGCGGGACAAATTGAAACCTAAGGAAGGAGAAAATTATGGCTCAATTCACGGTCAACACCCAGCCCCAGCGATTCGATCCCTACAAAAACTTCAAGTTCCGGGTCAAGTGGGACACCAAATACGTCGCCGGCGTCAGCAAGTGCAGCGCGCTCAAACGCACCACCGAGGTAGTCAAGCACCGCGAAGGGGGCGATCCGAGCAGCAGCCGCAAATCTCCGGGCCGCACAGAGTTCGAGGCGATTACGCTGGAGCGCGGCGTCACCCACGACAAGGAATTCGAGCAATGGGCGAACAAGGTTTGGAACTTCGGCGCAGGTCTTGGCGCGGAAGTTTCGCTCAAGGATTTCCGTAAAGATATCCTCCTCGAAACTTACAACGAAGCTGGGCAACTCGTGATTACCTACAAGATCTTCCGGTGTTGGGTTTCGGAATTTCAATCGCTCGCTGACCTTGACGCGAACGCCAACGCCGTGCTCATCCAGCATATCAAACTGGAAAACGAAGGCTGGGAGCGCGACTACGCCGTCACGGAGCCGAGCGAGCCCACGTTCACCGAGCCGACGTAATCTCCAGATGGAATATGCGCCCACCGTCGTCGATTTGTTGAATCTCTGGGAGCGCGGGCGCTCCCAGTCGCCGGTGGATCGCGCTCTCTCGCTGTTACAGGTTGCCACACAAGACTGTCCGCGGGAAGCGCTCGCGCAGGTTGGCATCGGACGCCGCGATGCGGAATTGCTAAAGCTGCGCGAAAAAATTTTCGGATCGCGCATGACAGGCCATGCCAACTGTCCCGCGTGCGGCCAGCAAATAGAAATGAACTTTACTGTCGCGGAAGTTCAAACCACGCCGCTGCCGGAACTCCCTGAAACCTGTACTGAAATTTTCGGCGACTGTGAAATTAGTTTTCGCCTGCCGAACAGCAGCGACCTCGTGACGCTCGTTCCTGGCGACGATCTCGCGATCCAAAAGCGGCGGCTTGTTAAGCTGTGTGTTCTGAACGCTAAACGCAGCGGCCAGCTTGTCGTAGCCGATCAGTTATCTGAGGACACGGTGACGGCCTTGTCCGAACGGATGTCGGAACTCGACCCGCAGGGCGATGTGCAACTCGCCTTGAGTTGCCCGCTCTGCAGCCATCGCTGGGGCGCGCCGCTCGACATAGCGTCATTCGTGTGGAGCGAAATTCACGCTTGGGTCGTTCGCTTGCTTCACGACGTTCATGCCTTGGCCTTGGCTTACAGCTGGCGAGAGTCGGACATTCTCGCGATGAGTCCGTTGCGGCGTCAGGCTTACCTCGAGCTGATCGGACAATGAGTGACTATCTTGGCAATCTCATTGCCCGCACGGTTTCTCCGGCGGTCGCCGTGCGTCCACAGTTGCCATCCCTCTTCGAGCCAGCGGCAGCGACTCGCGAAGTAAAGAGCGAACCTGAATTTGAACAGGAAAATTTCGTGGAACAACCGCCGGTGACACAGTCTTCCGAAAAGGTTGCGCCAATGCCGCTGTCAATTCCAACGCCGCGTCAATCCGTGTTGCGCGAACCAAAACAAACTGTCCCTGAGATTTCTCGCCTAAGAAAAATTCTAGAAACCAGCCAGAAATCTGAGCCAGCCCCGCCGCCAACTTCAATAGACCATCAATCTACGCCACGAGAACCGTCGCGAATTTTTTCCCGCAGAGGGGATGGCAAGCCCACCCCGGAACCTGAGGCGCCGGTTCAACCGCGAACCTTCCGTCAGGCTGCCCAGACTCCACTGCGAGATGTTATCGTGTCTGCGTCACATGAAGTCAGTGCGCTAGAAGAAACCCGACCCTCGCGGCCCTCCGTTGCTTCAAAGCCGGTCGTTATGCCCGAGCCGAGCGAACCCAAACCACCCAAGCGCTCAAGGGTTCAAGCCATCGTTCCCACGGTCCGTTCATTGCCGCCGATTGCGCCCCTTTCACCAGCGGCGGCGACAGCCCCGCCCACGATCAACGTCACTATTGGCCGCGTTGAGATTCGCGCTTTCATGCCACGTGTCGCAGTGCCGAAGCCCGCGCCTCCATCGAGGCTAAAACTTTCGCTGGAGGATTACCTCAAGCAACGCAACGGAGAAACGCGATGAGCAATTTTCTGGCGATCGCCACAGTTACGGAGACGCTCAGGCAAATGCTCGATTCCGCGATGGGAAACGCCATAACCGGTGCGACCGCGACGGCGGTACGACCTGCGGCGACAGCCGCCGGCGCTCCAGCTGGTCTCCCCGACCCGGGAGTCAACGTCTTCCTTTATCAAGTCACTCCGAACGCGTCCTGGCGCAATATGGATTTGCCCAACCGCCGCGACGATAGTTCGGTGTCGGGCCGGCCACGAGTCGCGTTGGACCTTCACTACTTACTGACCTTCTACGGCAAGGACAATCAGTTGGAACCGCAACGGCTGCTCGGCCGCGCGGTGCAGATCCTGCACGCCAAACCAGTCCTCACGCGCCAGCAGGTTCGAAGCTCCATTACGACGGTCGCCTTCCTTACGACGTCTAATCTCGCGGACGAAGTTGAACTTGTGAAATTCGTCCCTTTGTCGCTGTCGCTGGAGGAACTGTCAAAACTTTGGTCTGTTTTTTTTCAAACCGCGTATGCTCTTTCCGTGGCCTATCAAGGCACTGTGGTCTTGATCGAAGGCGATGAGTCACCACGACAAGCGTTGCCCGTGCGCCAGCGCTCCCTTCGCGTGCTTCCCTTCCAGCGGCCTGTCATAGATGGAGTCTCACCGCAGACCCTTGAGTCGGGCCAAACAATGACGATCCGGGGACAAAATCTCAAAGCGGACGTCGTGAAGATCAACTTTGGTCGCACCACTGTCACGCCAGCCAATATCAGCAATGTGCAAATGGATGTCACTCTGCCGGCGGGGTTAGCTGCCGGAGTAAACACAGTGCAGGTCGTGCAATTCCTGGACTTCGCTACCGGCTCCCCTTCCGAACCGCATCGGCTCTTCGAGTCCAACGTGGCCGCCTTCGTCCTCGCGCCGAAAATCAAGATCCCTCAACCGCCGCCTCAAGAGCCGGCGTTCGGCAACGTCGCGCGCGGCAGTACTTTCACACTGGAGATCGCGCCCCCAGTCGGACGGTCCCAAGACGTTCGGCTTTTCTTGGGAAATCGCACTATCGCGCTTCCCACTCGACCCATGACCGATCCGCCAACCACGACCAGTTTGAAATTCGACGTCCCTTCTGATTTTCCGACCGGAGAATTTTTGGTGCGCGTGCAGGTGGATGGAGCACAAAGCAAATTGGTGCAGGGCGGGGCAGCGGGCTACACCGGGCCAAGAGTAGCAATCATCTGCAACAGCAAATGTCTGCGTTGTACGAACATCACCCTCAACTCCACGGCCTCCGGCATTGAAGGTTTGGTGACGATCCAGGACGAAACCTCCGCGGCGATGCATGACACCGAGGTGTACATCACTTGGATGCTGCCTGACGAAAGCACTCAGGACGATACGCAGAAGACGGACAATAACGGCGTCGCCAAATTCACACTCACGGGTGGGAACGGGAAATATGTGCTCACGATTAACGATCTGAGGAAAAAGGATTTCGCCTTCGATCAACAACAAAGCACTCTGAACCAAAGCATGACGAAATGAACAATCCCGCCGCCAACTCATGGCCTGAAGCAAATCAACGCTACTTGATGGCTGCCGTGGCTTTGATGCGCTTGACGTTACAGAGCAACACGCTGGTATCGAAAGGCAAGGCGGAGGATAGCGAGGGGAGTGAGGGCGCAGAACATGCTTTGCGTGAGGCTGCAGACGCACTACCAGCCCCATCAGCTCTCGATGTGTTGTGCGCAGCTTTCCGACTTTCTAACTTCGAGCGGAACGTGCTGTTGCTTTGTGCTGGCGTCGAACTGGATTCCAGTTTTGCCGCCTGTTGCGCGGCAGCAGAGTGCGAGTCACGCAGATCCCATCCGACGTTTAGTCTGGCTATGGCCGCGTTGCCCGAAGCGCACTGGAGCGCGCTTTCCCCTTCTGGGTCTTTGCGGCGGTGGCATCTCATCGAATTAACCAGCAATGAAGGGCTGGTCTCGGCGCCGCTGCGCATTGACGAACGCGTGTTGCATTTCTTAACGGGAGTCAATTGTCTCGATGATCGATTACAAGGGTTGGTTCAGCCGATTTCAATTTCGAATCAATTACCGCCTTCGCAACTGAACGTGGCACAACGGATTGCTTGGTTAATAGCAAATAACAAGAACGAAGTCACTCCCGTTGTCCAACTGTGCGGAGTAGAAGGAAGTAGTCGGCGAGCAGTGGCGGCTGTGGCCTGCCGCGAACTTGGACTGCGCTTGCACCGCCTCAGGCACGACGACATTCCCGCTTCAGCTGCCGAACGGGAATCGCTGGCCCGGCTTTGGGAACGCGAAGCCATGCTTAGCAACAGCGCGTTGCTGGTGGACGCCGATGAAACCGACGTTGCTGATTGCATGCGAACACTTCTGCCCTTCCTCGAAAACGTTCACGGCATCTTATTTGTTAGTCGCCGTGAACCGATGCGCGCCTGCCGCAGGCTTATCGTTCGCTTCGACGTGCACAAACCAAGTTCTACTGAACAAAAGGCGCTTTGGCAGGATGCGCTCGGCGAAGAGTTTCACCAGCTCAACGGAAAGATTGATGATGTAGTGGTGCAGTTCAACCTTGGTCCGAGCGGCATTCAGGCGGCTTGTGCTGAATTAGATTTGTACATCGGCGATAAAACGGATCTCAGCAGCAAACTTTGGGAAGCTTGCCGTGTTCAGTCCCGGACTCGACTCGATGATCTCGCACAGCGCATCCAACCCGCAGCGACGTGGGAGGACTTGGTGCTGCCCGAAGCGCAACGTGAGATTCTGCGAGAAATTGCAATTCACGTCCGGCAGCGAACGAAAGTTTATGAAGCTTGGGGATTCGTGACCAAAGGCCAGCGCGGCCTGGGTATTAGCGCATTATTCGCCGGCAGCAGCGGCACCGGCAAGACGATGGCAGCGGAAGTGTTGGCCAGCGAGTTAAGCCTGGACCTCTACCGGATCGATCTCAGTTCCGTCGTGAGCAAATACATCGGCGAGACGGAAAAAAATCTGCGGCGCGTTTTCGACACGGCGGAAGAGAGTGGAGCAATTCTGCTTTTCGATGAAGCCGACGCCCTGTTCGGCAAGCGCAGCGAAGTCAAAGACAGCCACGACCGCTACGCCAACATTGAAGTAAGCTATTTGCTTCAGCGCATGGAAGCCTATCGCGGGCTGGCCATTCTCACGACCAACATGAAGGAGTCACTCGATCCAGCGTTCCTACGCCGGATCCGGTTCGTCGTGCAATTCCCGTTTCCCGATGCGGCCCACCGCGCTGAGATCTGGCGGCGCATTTTCCCGTCCGCTACTCCCACCGAAGAGCTTGATTTGCCGAAGCTTTCCCGCCTGAATGTAGCAGGCGGCAATATCCGCAATGTTGCTTTAAACGCCGCGTTCCTCGCCGCTGACGCCAATGAACCGGTGCGCATGACACATCTACTGCGCGCGGCCCGAAGCGAATACGCGAAGCTGGAAAAACCACTAACAGAATCTGAAATCGGAGGCTGGGCATGACCTCTCAACCCTCAATTTCCACTTGTCCACCGCAGCCTTGGCGAAGGCGGAGTTTTCAGCATTCCATCGAACTACACATCGAGCGGTTAGTTTTCGACGGGCTGTCCGTGGGGCACGCGCAAGGTCCGATCATCGGTGCAGCCGTCGAAGCAGAACTGACGCGCCTGCTGTCTGAACGAGGCCTGACTCATTTGTCCGCCGGCACCGTACCGCGTCTTTCCGCGACCTCAATACAGGTAACCCGCGACATCAAGCCCGCGCAACTGGGTCACGAGATTGCCGGTGCGCTCATCGAGAGCCTCGGGAGCAACAAACTAAATAACAAACACAAAGGAAGTAACATGCTTTCTGGACGCTATCTTAGCCCTCTCCGTGATAGGCCTTGACCATGACAGCCACTTTGGGAACGCAACTGAAATCCGTGAGGGCACCGACCCCATCATTGACGTCTGTGCACAGGGGATTGCTCCAGCGCACATGTGCTTGTGGCGGCACGGTTGGACCTACAGGCGCGTGCGAAGCAAGAGGTAAGAAACGACTGCAACACAAGGCCAGTAATCGAAGTGTATCGGGCGCCAGCTTTTCACTGTCGGGCATCTCGGTCATACAGCGAAGGCTCACCATTGGCGCGAGTAACGACCCACTAGAGCAGGAAGCGGATCGAATTGCGGATCAGGTGCTGGCGACACCGGGGCATTCCAGCGTTCCCAGCTCTCCGTTGCGCATCCAACGATTCTCAGGTCATCCTACCGGGCAGATGGACGCAGCGCCCCCCACTGTAGATCAGGCTCTTGCCAGGCCTGGAAGACCACTTGATTCGGCGTTGCGGCGGGACATGGAACAGCGGTTCGGCTACGACTTTTCCCAAGTGCGGGTACATTCTGACGCGGCGGCTGAGCAATCGGCGCGGGACGTTGCCGCCAATGCCTACACAGTGGGACACAGCATGGTGTTTGGTGAGGGGCGATTTTCGCCCGGTACGCACGAAGGGCGGCGTTTGATTGCCCATGAGTTGACCCATGTAGTGCAACAGTCAGGTGCAGATGGAATTCGTGCTGGTCAAAACAATGGCGTAGGAGGTTTGTTCGTTTCTTCAGATGTTGCGCAGGTAACTGGAAGTGGCCGCCGGCAGTTCACCGTGAATGGCACAACAAGTGCCTATTTAGCCCGTCAACCAACCGCTGCTGGTGGTGTTGCAGTAGCTCAAAGCCGTGCTAAGGCAATTCAGCGCATCTTTAGGCCCGACTTAAGTCTCGATGAGGTGATGGCTCTCATTGAGAGCATTCGTCCCTCGGAGTATGCCAGTGGTCTGTATACGCTCGTAGGCGATGGTGAAGTGTTTACGTTTACACAGGATGAATACAACAAGATTCGCGCTTCAGCCCAGAAAACATTGCTGGACGGTATTCGGCGAGCGCGAAGCAAGGCAGAGGATGCCGAAGATCAGTATAACGCTCAACACACGATTGACAGAGATCAGTGGTTTGTTTCCCACGCGGTACGGTTCTTTGGTGGAATCGAAGATCCCGGCGAATCCGTTCGACAAAACGTACGATTTGCCAGAGCGAATGCCAATGCAGCGCAGGTCTTTGCCGAACGGGGACAGCTTGTTCGTGGTGCTATGTTCTTTGCTCAAAGCGCAAAATTCGCAACAATCGCAAAGCAAACATCGCAAACGTATGTTGACCAGGTAATATCAACTGCTGAGACAACGGTGACAGTACTTGAAGTGACGGCCGTTGCGGCCGCTGTCACGGTAGTTGTAATTGGTGTTGTTGTGGCTGCCCCCGTAGTTGCCGCAGCGGCTAGAGCAGCCCCCGTAGTTGTAGGCCTGATGGGAGCACCTGCCGTAGAGACAGCTGCAATAACGGCACCTGTAGTCGAGACAGCTGTAGTAGCAGCACCTACAGCAGCGGTCGTAGCACCTACGGCAGCAGTAGCAGCACCCACAGTAGCAGTGGCAGCACCCACAACTGTAGCCATCGCAACTCCTACCACGGTAGCGGTAGCGGCACCTGCAGCGACGTCGACTCTCTCGAGCACAGCGCTTGCCACCGCGGGTCTTGCGACTTTGACACTGTCGGGTGACACTCCAAAGCCGGAGGAGGAAACCCGACGCCGACGCGGAGGCGCCTACCCCCTATGTTGGGCGCTTCAGCTTGGCCCACCAATGCTTTTTGGTACTCCGGTGACAACGTTTATTCGCACTCCCGGGGTGGAGCGTGACACGGAGGATGCCGATCAGAGGCGGCTAGAGTTGCTGTACCGGCAGCGGGTCGATCCTAGTTTCAGAGCCCGCGATTTCCATGTTCATCACAGCGTCCCACTTTTCCTTGGCGGGCTTGACGCGGCTCCGGGCAACCTAGTCATATTGCCAGGTAGACTTCACCTTCGTGGGCATGGGGTATTGCGCTATCAACCACAGATGTTGACACCCCCGACACGATTAGCTCCTTTGCCAGCAGATATCCTGGCTCACCCTCCTGGTACTCGATATCAGTTAGTCGGCTTTAAAGGGGAGGCAAATGAAACGTGTTAACTGCCAAGCGGGGTTACGCGAATATCATTATGATGCGTGTGGGAACGCCGTGTTTTTAATAGATGCCGGCCGGTAGTTATGAAAACACGAAGCAATTCCTTGTGGCCGTATGGTACAGCACTTGCGATTGCGGCTATACTGGTTGTGTGGCTGCTCGGGGTTGCCATAGCGCTAACACACACCTATCTCAGATGGCCGAATGCCGAATTCGGCAGGCTAATTGTCTATATTGCGTTGGTAGCCAGTTTGATTCTGCTACTTCTGCTTCTCCTCGATCTTGTCGCGCTGCGTCGAGCGGTGCTCGACATTAAGGGCGTTAAGATCGATTTCAGCCGGGTGGAAGCGCGCGAGGAGTCGGTCCGGCTCCCGGAGAACATTGGTGAGCCGGCGGCGATCGTGACGGACTCGAGCCTTATGAAAATTGTGAGCGCGCTAGAACGGCGCAGTGCTGTGCATCATTTGCGTTGCAATATAATCCCGACACGCTCAGTCGGACGTTGCAGCCTCAGGTAATGGTGGTCCCATCTTGGAGAAGATTTAGCGAATGAGCGCCTTCCCAAGATCACCACGTTTGTTGAAAGGCGGCATCGCCCTGCTCGATCCCGACAACGGAACGGTGCAGCACATTCTGCCGCTGCAATATAACCCAGACACATTGACGCGGAGTTTGAAAATCAAGGGAGTGGGTGCGGAGAGTGGTGACCACATAGAAGCACTCCGACTGACCGGGCCACCGGCGGAAACCATCAAGGTGGAGGCGGAAATTGATGCGACGGACCAGCTCGAAGTTGCGGACACACAGGCGACCCAAATTGGATTGCACGCCACATTGGCGGCACTGGAGATGATGGTCTATCCGTCGAGCGCTCACCTGCTAGCCAATAACAGCCAGGCTTCCGTTGGCACGTTGGAAATCGCGCCCGCCGAGACGTCCCTGACGGTGTTCATTTTCGGTCCGTGGCGCGTCGTTCCCGTCCGCATCACTGAGTTCAGCATTACTGAGGAGGCGTTTGACCCGAATTTAAATCCCATCCGCGCGAAAGTGAGCCTTGGGATGACGGTGTTGACAGTAGATGACCTGGGCTTCGATCAGAAAGGCGGCGGGGTGTTTCTGGCTTACTTGCAGGCCAAGGAACAGCTTGCTGCACAAAACAAACCCGGGACTCTCAGCGCACTTGGAATTGGAGGCATCTGATGACCGATACAAATCAAGCGTTGCAGGCCTTGCTTCAAGCAGGTCAGGGGAAAGCGACTCCATTTCCACCCACCAGCCGGTACTACGGCATCGAGACTACCACAGTGCAACTACCGTACGGACGAACAATAATCTATTTGCGCCGTCGTTTCGTTCCTTCACCGGATAATTTCGCGCTGCTCCAATATCACACAGTAACGCAAGGCGAGCGGTTGGATAACATAACCGCGAAATATCTTAACGATCCGGAACAGTTTTGGCGCATCTGCGATGCCAATGGCGCCCTACATCCGGACGAATTGACCGAGACGGTCGGTCGCAAACTTCGTATTACGTTGCCTCAAGGCATTCCAGCTACACCCAATGCTTGAAGGAATCCATCTAACGTTGCTCATCGGCCCGGCAGTACCTACCCCGGCAGCCAAGCCTGTGATGGACGCATTGCAAAGCATCGAAGTTACCAGCTCGAAGGACCGCAGTGGCTTCCAGCTTACGTTTGCTATTAGCAAAGGCTCCTTGCTGCAGACCACTTTGCTTCCAGCGGGTTACTTCGACCCTATGATCACGCGGGTCATTGTTGTCGTTACGGTCAACGGATTTCCTAACGTTCTTATGGATGGCATCGTCACGCGGCAGGAAGTTGCCCCTAGCAACGAGCCTGCTCAATCAAAGCTCACAATCACGGGCGAAGACTTGAGCGTGCTGATGGACGTGGTGGAAATCGTAATACCGTATCCTGCGATTCCAGAGATCGGACAGGTCGCTCTCGCTCTCGCACCGTTCGCCATGTTCGGGATTGTGCCCGTGATAATTCCTCCGATCATCCCCGTAATCAAGGACCCTCTAGAAGGTTGGGACACGCAACGGACAACCCATCTCTCCTTCATCAAGAACATCGCGCAGCAGAACGGTTACGTCTTCTACGTTGATCCGGGGCCGTTACCGGGACAAAGCATTGCATATTTCGGTCCCGATATCAACCTGCCGATACCTCAGCCCGCGCTGAACGTGAACATGGACGCGCATACAAATGTCGAGTCGCTCAGCTTTTCGCTGGATGGTTTGGCCAAAAAAGTGCGTTTGTACACCATTTTTGACCCGGCTACAAAAAAGGTGCCGATCACCATTCCTGTGCCAAATGTTAACGTGTTCAAACCCCCGTTGGGAACAAGGCCGACCCCGCCGGCCAAGATAGAATTCGCTTGTGATGCCGGCTGGATGTGGCCGGATGCAGCAGCGAAGGCCATCCTGGCGTTCCTCATGAACAATTCGGATGCCATTAGCGCCAATGGATCCCTGGATGTGTTGCGTTATGGACATGTGTTGCGTGCTCGCATGCTCGTAGGCGTGCGCGGCGCGGGATTAGCTTACGACGGGCTTTATTACGTAAACAGCGTCACGCACAACCTTAAACGTGGCGAGTACAAACAGAACTTCTCGCTTTCGCGTGACGGATTGATCTCCCAGACACCAGTGATTCCTCCTTCTCCTCCCATCCCATGAATAAAGAAGCCTGTGGACCATATCTCGGAAAATATCGAGGCACTGTGGTCAACAATCTTGACCCGAACCTGCGCGGACGCTTGACACTCATGGTTCCCGACGTGCTCGGGTCGGTTCCATCGAGTTGGGCTGAGGCGTCTTTGCCTTTAGCAGGTCCTACCGGTCCACCGATGGGAATGTTTGTACTCCCCCCAATCGGCACAGGCGTCTGGGTAGAGTTCGAGAGCGGCGACCCGAACAAACCCGTTTGGGTCGGTTGCCGGTTGGGAGCCCAGTCAGACGTGCCTTCGGCAGGCAAGGCTGGTCTCCCCGCCGCGCCAAATATCGTCATCCAATCTCTGACACAAAACCGCATCGTAATTAGTAGCGTTCCCAGTGAGGGAGTGACAATTGAAATGGGGACCGGTCAACTAGGGCCACGGATCGAATTGAGCGCGACCGGTCTGAAGCTGAGTTATGGGCCGAAGACCTCCATCCAACTTGATGCGACGGGAGTTAGCATAAACGGAGGTGCGTTGCGGGTAACCCTTTAGCTCTTTCTAATATGCCAGGATTTCTTCTTCACAATGGCGCTCTCATCGCCTGCCCGCACAGTGGTACTGTAACTGCGCCAGCGGGCAGCCCGCGCGTTTCTCTCGGTGGCAAACCCGCGTTGACGACAGCGCATACGCACTCGGTAGCGGGCTGTGTGTTCACGATTCCCGGCCCGACCTCGCACCCATGCGTGACGGTACGTGTCGAGGCTTCCACGAAGGTGTTCATCGACAATGTCGCTGCTGCGATCCTGACTCCGACGGTCCTCTGCTACGCCGCAGACCAAGCGCCGCAGGGTCCGCCGAACTCCAGCCCGACTCAAAAGAAAGTCATCGCGTTCTAACCGGGTATGAACATCGATTTCCCTTTTCATTTCGACAACCGCGGTCGCACTGCCGCGACGGACGACGACGATCACATTCGCGACATGATAGAGGAATTCCTGTTTACTAATCTTGGCGAACGTGTGAATCGCCCGGACTTTGGCAGCGGTCTGCTGCAGCTTGTCTTTGCGCCGAACAGTCCGGAATTGGCAGCAACTTTACAGGTCACAATTCAGGCTGGGCTGCAACGCTGGTTAGGTGATGTGATCGTCGTGCAAAACGTCGAAGTCATCAGCGAGGATGCGGAGTTGCGCGTGCTCGTGCAGTACATCGTCAAGCGTACCGGCGAGCAACGATCAGAAACCTTTGCGAAAGGAGGCGTGTGAAGGCCCAACCGACTCTCGCCTGCAAGGATCCGAGACGACGGCAAGCAGTCCGGGACAAGCGCCGCAATGGGATCGACTACTTGGAGATCGTGGACGATCACGATCAACGCAAATTGTGCGTGCACTTGTTCGCCAAAGCTCCCGAGAAAATCGATAAGACCAGCGTACTCATTAAAGGCGGACGACGTATCTGCGACATCGAGGTTCTCGAAGTGCAGTTGGAGAACACGGAGGACTCCGGGAACGACGCGTGCCTGCTCGTCACGGTGGACAAGCCAGGCGATTTTTCTACGTATCAGTTATGCCTGGTCGCGGTGGATAAACAAGGCCGTCCAACGAACCAGCCATTCCCCGGTTTCGACCCACGTTATGCGTGCATCCAGTTTAGTTTTAAGGTTGGTTGCCCCAGCGACCTCGATTGCAAAACTGAAATCGTCTGCCCGCCGGAAAAACGAGCTGAGCCGGAGATTAACTACCTGGCAAAAGATTACGCCAGTTTCCGCCAGCTCATCCTAGATCGACTGGCGTTGATCATGCCCGACTGGCAAGAGCCCCATGTACCTGACATTGGCATTGCACTAGTCGAAGTGCTTGCGTACGTCGGCGACTACTTGAGCTATTACCAGGATGCTGTAGCCACGGAAGCTTATTTGAACACAGCTCGCCGACGCATCTCTGTCCGGCGGCACGCACGTTTGGTGGACTACTTTGTGCATGAAGGCTGCAACGCGCGTGCCTGGGTCACGATCGCCACGAAACGAGACGTTACAAATTCGAGCATCAATTTACGGGATGTTTACTTCACAACCGGCGCAGGCACTGATCGGGGAGAAGTGTTTGAGCCGCTCGCAGCAAACTCTGATGCGCTGCTCCAGCTCTACGCCGCACACAGCACACTCTATTTTTACACTTGGGAGGATGAAGAGTGTTGTCTGCCTCGTGGAGCAACGACCGCAACCTTAAAAGATCCATGGGACGACGACATTGAGACGCCATCAACTCCTGAGAAGCCGCCGTACGAGCAGAGCACGCAGCAGCAATCCGCAGAACAATGCCAGTCGCCAATTCCCGATCATATGAAACGCAGGCGCAAGCTACACTTGGAAAAAGGCGACATCCTCATCTTCGAGGAAATGATCGGTCCGAAGACGGGAAATCGGGCCGACAGGGATCGATCCCGCCGCTGGGCGGTGCGGTTGACTAAGGCTGAGCAAGGCATTGATCCGCTCAACAACCAGCCGATCCTCGAGATCGAATGGGCTGCCGAAGACGCCTTGCCCTTTCCGTTCTGTCTGTCCGCACGGCGGCCCG
>Ga0070698_100004407_pt1 | contig 15471 bp, 14 predicted proteins | sample KBSK1502metaG_FD_65477 | JGI IMG/M metagenome (GOLD analysis project Ga0070698, IMG submission 65477) | Corn, switchgrass and miscanthus rhizosphere microbial communities from Kellogg Biological Station, Michigan, USA - KBS K1-50-2 metaG | ecosystem: Host-associated > Plants > Roots >...
AGATGATCTGTATAAATTTTCAAGCCCTGTAAAGAAAGGTTCTGTCTTTCTATAAAACCAGGAATGCTTGTGAGGATTTTTCTTCGCCATGTAAATATTCAGCACCGGTGTAAGCGATAAAGAAACAAAAGCCGAGATCAATACAGCGCCGGCCAGTACAATACCAAATTCACGGAACAGTCTTCCAACAAATCCTTCTAAGAAAATAATGGGAAGAAAAACGATTGCCAGCGTTATTGATGTAGCGATAACTGCGAAATAGATTTCTTTTGCTCCTTCAAGAGCAGCCTTGTGTTTGTTCATGCCCTGCTCCATCTTCTTAAAGATGTTTTCCGTCACAACGATGCCATCATCCACCACTAGACCGGTAGCAAGCACAATAGCAAGTAGTGTAAGTACATTGATAGAAAAACCCATCAAGTACATAATAAAAAAAGCGCCGATCAATGAAACGGGAATATCGATCAATGGGCGAAGAGCCAATGTCCACTCACGGAAGAAAAGGAAGATGATAATAACTACTAATGAAATAGCAATGACAAGTGTTTCTTTTACTTCCTTAATTGCATTACGAACAAAAGTTGTACGATCATAGCCGACCTCAAAAATGATATCGGGCGGCATATCTCTTTTGATCTCCCTGATCCTTTTGTAAACCTCATCAGCGATTTCGATCTGGTTAGCGCCGGGTTGCGCCACTACACCCAGATTTACGGAAGGCACATTATTTTTTCTTGAAACTGATTCCTCATTATCCGGTCCTAATTCTGCATATCCAACATCTTTATAGCGAACCACACCATTATTATCTTCACGAAGAATAAGATCATTAAAATCTGTTTCGGTGGTTAGCTTACCAAAAGTTTTTACAATAAGCTGTGTAGTGTTTCCGCGGATCTTTCCTCCTGGCAATTCAATATTCTCCCGATCCAATGCGATCCGAATATCATTGATGGTAAGTTTATAGGCAGAAAGTTTTGAAGGGTCGATCCAAAGACGCATGGAATATCTTTTTCCAAAAACACTTACACCACTAACTCCCTGTATTGTTTGTATTCTTTCTTGTACTACATTTTCCGCATAGTCTGTCAGCTCAAGTAATCCTTTGCTCTGGCTTTGTATCTGCAAAAATAAAATGGGGTCAGAATCGGAATCGGCCTTGCTTACGGTTGGTGGTGCATCAATATCCTGCGGTAAATTGCCAAGTGCCTGTGATACTTTATCTCTTACATCATTAGCGGCTCTTTCAAGATCGACACCTAATTCAAACTCAACAGTAATATTGCTGCTGCCGGTAGAGCTGCTTGATGTAATATTTTTTACACCCGGCACACCATTCACTGCTTTTTCAAGCGGCTCGGTTATTTGTTGTTCAATGATATCAGCATTAGCACCGACATAAGATGTGCGGACATTCACAACTGCAGGATCAATAGCAGGATATTCACGAATACCTAAATATTTATAACCGATACCACCGAAGATGATGATCACTATAGAGCAAACCATCGCAAGTACCGGCCGTCTTAAACTTAATTCTGAAAGATTCATATTGTGAGTGGTGAGTGGTGAGTTGTCAGTATTTTACCTTCCAATCAATCCGCTCAGTATTTTATAATTTGTAATAATAAGATTTTCAAAGTTCGATAATTGTTCCATCGTCACATAAGATAACTTGAATGCTATGCCGATTGCAACATCAATCTCAACAGCAGGGCCCCTAGCAATTTCATAAAATCTTTTTCTGTCAGTAACTGATTTTCTTGAACAACCTTCAGCTATATTCAAATGAACAGATAATGCGGCTCTTCTGATTTGTGAAATCATTGCGAATCTTTCACTATCAGGAAATAATTTTGTCAATCTATAACGTTCAAGAGCTAATTCTTGAGAAAATTTGAATACATCAAGCCGGGTGTGTTTAAGTTGTAAGAACATAGATTTAAGTTTTAAAATTAAAACAAAACTACAATTCTCCTTACTCACCACTCATCACTCACAACTCACTGTATCTTCTTCAACTTCACATCAGCTCCCGGTCTTAAAAACAAAAGCCCTGTTGTAATTACTGTATCTCCCACATTCAAACCTGTTAATACCTGTACGCTTGAACTATCTCTTATACCTGTAGTAATATCTGCAGGCATTGATTTTCCGCCTTTGTACAAATACACTAATTTTTTTCTTCCCAGTGGCTGTACAACAATAGTTGGGATCATGATCGCACCTTCGATTTTACCCAATATAATTCTCACCTTAGCAAAAACGCCGGGTATCAATGCGGGATCTGAATTTTTTACCAAAGCTCTTATTGCAAGACTTCTTGTGTTCTCATCCATCTTTACTTCTGCGGCAATAATATTTGCAGTAAAAGTTTTTGGAGAACCATCAACCGTAAAATTAATGGATTGTCCATTTTTTAATTGAGAGCCATATTTTTCAGGTACGTTGAATTGGATCTTTAATTGACTTACCTGGCTGATCGTAGTTACAATTGTTGCTGAAGTAACATAAGCACCCTGGCTGATATTCCTTAATCCAAGTTTTCCACTAAATGGAGCTCTGATCTCTGTTTTACCTACAGCCACTCTTACAATATCAATATCAGCTTTCAAATTATTTACTTGTAAAAGACTAAGGTCATAATCCTGTTGACTGATACCCTGGATCTTTAAAAGCTGCGCCTGGCGATCTTCAGTTTGTTCGGCTATTTTTAACTGTACCTCCAGCTTTTTTAATTGAGCCTGCAAATCACCGTCATATAGTTTGGCTAATAAGGCCCCTTTACCTACAAAAGTCCCTTCCCTGACATTTAACTGAACCACACGACCAGGCACTTCAGGATGAATTTCGGTAGTTTCATTTGCCATTATCGTTCCGGGTATTTCAATATCAGCGCTAAGTGGCCTGGTAGCAACAATTAAAGCCTCAGCAGTAATTACTTGTTGCTGTTGTTGAGTGCCGGTGGACGTAGTGGTGGTTTCCTTTTTGTCTCCACAAGAAATAATTGCCGGGCTTATTAATATTAAAATTATTCTAACGAGTAATTTGAGATTGTTCACGATTTGTGCAGTTGAATTAAGACTTAAAAATAAGTACTTCTTAGTGTTTAAATTTTAAAATTTGACGCCGCAAACTTATAAATCCTTTGGGGGACAAAAAATTAAATATCTGGATGTTACGAATGGTTTATTGGCCGGATAGGAGGGCGGGCTCAGACTTTTGGAAACAATGTGTGTTTCACTTTGTTTGATTTATGCAAAAGGTCTTGTTTTTCTTTGCTAAGAATTGTAACATGGCCCATTTTTCTGCCGGGCTTTGTTTGCCTTTTTCCATAAATATGAACAAAGGCATTATCAATTTTCATCACTTCTTCAAGACCTTCATACTTTACATCACCATTACAACCTTCGGCTCCGATTATATTTACCATAATGGAAGGAAGTATTGCGTCGGTATTGCCGAAAGGATAACCAAGTATTAAACGCCAAAGCATATCAAACTGGCTGCTATAGTGAGCTTCGATAGTGTGATGTCCACTGTTATGAACTCTCGGCGCCGTTTCATTCACAAAAACATCGCCCCCCTTATCAATAAACATTTCTACCGCAAAAATGCCAGGAGATTTAAAGTTGCGAACGACAGTAGAAGCGATTGCTTCTACTTTATAAAGAGTTTGAATACTCAATTCTGCCGGGCAAAGTTGGTAGTCGAGCAAATTAAGGTCATGATCAAAGAGCATTTCTACAGGCGGATAAAGAGCCGTTTCTCCTTTTTCATTTATTGCAACCATTTGTGCAATCTCCTTATCTATCGGTATCAATTTTTCTAAAACACTGGGGGCATTAAATGCTTTTCCCAAGTCTTCCTTATTTTTTAATATCTGAACACCCCGACCATCATAACCTCCTTCACCGAGTTTATGAACGGCTGGTAAAAAGCCGATATGATTTTCTATCTCGGCAAGGCTGTTTGTTAATACAAAATCTGCAGTGGGAATAGAATGCTGATGATAATATTGTTTTTGAAGGATTTTATTCTTGATGATTTTTAAAACAGAGGGCTTGGGATAAATTTTTACACCTTCGGTTTCTAATTTTTCAAGTGCATCAACATTTACATTTTCAATTTCGATTGTGATCGCATCAAGTCCTTTTCCGAAATTATAAACAGCGTCGAAATTTTTTATATCGCCTTTGGTAAAATGATGACAAAGATGTGCGGCAGGACATTCATCATCGTTTTCCATTAAGAAGGTTTCAACAGGATAGTTGGCGGCAGCTTGCAAAAGCATTCTTCCTAACTGCCCGCCACCGAGGATACCGATTTTACGCATGGCGCAAAGATAGGCCGGTCTTTTAAAGGTTGAAGGTTTTTAAATATAGATGCAGGATCATTTGACAGTTGAAGCCTGGCGGATCTGGTCCATGTAATTTTTAGCCTTTGTAAACCATTCCCGGTTCTCTCTTTTTTCAACATGAGTTAATCGAGGATATTCATCGATAATATCAAGTAAAATATTTTTTGCTTCTTCCACTCTGTTTAAAGATTCGAGAAACTGTGCATAATAAAACCGGGCCTCGAAATTTGAGAACCTCATATTCATTTTTAAAAATTCTTTTTCCGCTTTTTCCACCATGCCGGTTTGAGCAAGTGCAACCGTATAAAAAATATGCGGTTTTGAACGTAGAAACTGTGGCCTGTTATAGATCTTATCTGCACATTTAATAATATCAGGATATCTTTTTTGCTGATTATACGCCATGATCAATTGCGCAAGTACATATTCATTTTCTGAGAAAACGCCATTGAGACTGCTTTCATATAACTCAACAGCTTTATCGTACTGGCGATTCATAAAATGTGCATCTGCAAGTGATACCCGATTTTGAAAAGTATCAGAAAACCGAAGATTGTCTTCGAGTTTTTTTATTGAGCCCGAGGGACTGATCATTTCTCCAAATCCTGATTGAAAATTCCTGATCTGGCTACTGGTAAGTATTTCAGAAAAGAAATAGATAACACAACCGATCAACGGAAGGAAGACGATCAGCCAGATCCAATTGTTTGATGTTCTCTTTTTCAGGCAATGTATAACACATATTGCCTGTAAAACGATGATGATTGCATAATACTGGCCGCCAAAGAAAGGCATAACAATTTTGGTTGGGTGTGATCAATCAAAAATAACGATTCATTTGAAAACGGGATTTTAGAATCCTTAGCGATGCTATTAATTTTTCTAACTTTGTACTATGCGACCAGATTATGCCCACAAGATCTTCAGGGATGAACGCAGCAATTTCAGCTTGCTGATGGAAACTCTCGCCATGGACGCAGAAAGATTTTGAAAAGTGCTCCCGATGTATATCGGGATTGGAATTGCACAATCAAATTTCCCAATTTCTCAATCTCAAAATTTCAAAATCATGAATACAAAAACAGCTACAGATAAAAAGCAAATAGCCGATTTCCTTCCATTACAGGGAACTGATTATGTTGAGTTCTATGTTGGCAATGCAAAACAGTCGGCGCATTATTATATGAGTGCTTTTGGTTTTCAGCCACTGGCATATGCCGGGCCGGAAACGGGAGTGAAGGACCGGGCCAGCTATGCAGTGCGGCAAAATAAATTAACTCTTGTACTTACAACACCGATCAAACCCGGCAATGAGATCGCAGATCATATTTACAAACATGGCGATGGTGTAAAAGCCCTGGCATTGCGTGTTGATGATGCAAAAAGTGCATGGGAAGAAACGACAAAACGTGGCGCAAAGTCTTATATGTTGCCAGAGGTTTTAAAGGATAATGATGGCGAAGTGATCGTCAGCGGCATTCATACTTACGGCGATACGGTGCATTTATTCATTGAAAGAAAAAATTATAAAGGACAATTTATGCCGGGTTATCGTGAATGGAGCAATCCTTATTACAAGCCGGCGGATACAGGTTTGTTATATGTTGACCATTGTGTAGGCAATGTTGGCTGGAACCAGATGAACCCGTGGGTTAATTTTTATGAAGAAGTAATGGGCTTCAGAAATATTTTAACGTTTGATGATAAAGATATTTCTACAGAATACTCGGCGCTGATGAGCAAAGTGATGAGCAATGGAAATGGATTTGTAAAATTTCCGATTAATGAACCGGCAGAAGGAAAAAAGAAAAGCCAGGTGGAAGAATATCTTGAGTTTTATAATGGCGAAGGCGTGCAGCATGTGGCAATGGCGACCGGTGATATTGTTCATACTGTAACTGAACTAAGAAACCGTGGTGTTGAGTTTTTAAAAGTGCCAACAACATATTATGATGATCTGCTCGACAGGGTAGGTCATATTGATGAGGACCTTGAGCCTTTAAAAGAGCTGGGTATTCTTGTTGATCGTGATGATGAGGGATACCTGCTCCAGATTTTCACAAAACCTGTTGAGGACAGGCCGACATTATTTTTCGAGATCATTCAACGTAAGGGGGCTAAGAGTTTTGGAAAAGGGAATTTCAAAGCTTTGTTTGAGGCTATTGAAAGAGAGCAGGGGGAGAGGGGAAATCTTTAGTCGGTAGACAGTTCACAGTTTGCAGTTTGCAGTAAGCAGTTAATCGCCGTTAGTTAGGGTCGGGAGTAACGCAGTATAATTTCCTGTGAAAAGCTGCGATAATGCTTTTCCGTCTATGATTTTTATGCTTATTTTTACAATTGTTTAATAAAAAGCTGTAATAATGCTTTTAATAAGAACGTTTTCCAATCTAATTAAACCGTCAATGAAAAACCTCTGCATCTGTATCTTGACAATTGGCTTTGCCATCTCTGTTTCAGCACAGAATGGTTCGGGCGGAAACTCCGTTTCGTCTGTAGCCTCCTTTATTGACCTTCAAAAATCTTTGCAGCGGCCCTCAGAAGCTATGAGCAAGAATGAGGCTATGCTGAAAAAGCAGTTTGAGGAAAAGAAATTGATGTGGCCCGCAAAGTATGTTTATATCCGTTCATTTAAATACGATAGCCAATTAGAAGTTTGGGTAAAGAATGAAAGAAAAGATCATTATAAGCTTTTCAAAACTTATAAGGTTTGCGCATTGGCAGGTACATTAGGCCCTAAACGAATGGGAGGTGATTACCAGGTGCCTGAAGGTTTTTATTATATCAATGAATTCAATCCTAAAAGCAATTATCATTTGTCGTTGGGGTTAAATTATCCAAATATATCAGACAGGATATTAAGTGATGCTGTTAATCCCGGCGGCGATATTTACATACACGGAAGTTGCGTAACTGTTGGCTGTATTCCGCTTACTGATCCTATGATCGAAGAACTTTACATTATTACTGCACATGCTAAGAACCAGGGACAGGATTTTATCCCGGTTCATATTTTCCCGATCCGGTTTAATGTAAAAAGAAGTGTTGATTATCTTGGTCGTCTTACCAAAGATGATGAGCAGCTAAAGAATTTTTCTTCACATCTTGAAGATGCATTCAATTATTTTGAAAAGAACAAGCAAGTGCCGATTGTAATGATCGGGGACAATGGTCAATATTATGTAAACGATGCCCCCGATAAAAAATGGAATGTAGCACCTGAAGCCAAACCAATCCCAAAGAGAAAGAATGTTCAACATAGAACAAGAACGATTACAGGACTTGTAGGATCAGTTCATCAATGGCCTAAATACCCTGGTGGTGGCGATGAATTATTAAAATATTTAGATAAGCTTGGTAAAGACATGAAAGAGTATTTGCCAAAGGGAACAAAAAAAGCTTTTGTACAATTAGAATTTATCATTGATAAAGATGGTGTGCCGGTAAATTTTAAAGTGTTAAGAGGCGGAGTGAATGAAGATTTTAATGATGAGCTTATTTCAAAGCTTGAGGCAACCATGGCAACATGGGAACCCGCTATATTAAATGACAAACCCGTGCCTAAAAAAATGGTTCAGACCGTGACGATCGAGATCCCTGAACCGATGGAAATGTGATCTTAGTTTGAAAGCATATTTTATAAGTGGATTAGGGGCCGGAAAAAAGGCTTTTCAAAGAATTAAACTACCTGAAGGTTACGAACCTGTCTATCTCGACTGGATAACTCCTGAAAAAAATGAATCCCTCGGCAATTATGCCCGCCGTTTTTCTTCATTAATAAAAAATGATGATGCATTTATATTGATCGGTCTTTCATTCGGCGGAATGCTGGCTTCTGAAATTGCTAGACTACGCAACCCGATGAAGACGATAATCATTTCAAGTATTGCATCAGCAAATGAACTTCCCTGGTATTTTAAAGGAGCAGGAAAGATAGGATTGCATAAAGCAGTTCCGATAAAACTGCTGAAGATGGGAACGATATTTAAAAACATGATGGGAGCAGCATCAAAAGAAGATAAAGCGATCGTTATTAATTATGCAAAGTTTGCTGATCCGAATTTGGTCCGCTGGTCGCTTCATGCAATAGTGAACTGGGATCAACCGGAGCGATTACCCGGTATCATTCATTTACATGGTTCGAGTGATCTCATGTTGCCTCTCAGGTATACTCGTCCCAATTATGTAATTAAAAATGGTGGGCACTTAATGGTGTTTAATAAAGCTGATGAAGTGAATAGGATTTTGAATGAGGTGTTGCAGGTGAACTAAGTTGCCTGGACATGTTCTAAGAAATAGAAGCTTGCACAATTTGTTCAATATTTAATTTTCGCATAGCCATAAAAGCCTGTGCAGCTTTACTGGCTTTAGCAGGATCACTCATGATCTTATTTAATATGGTTGGAATGATCTGCCATGACACGCCAAATTTATCTTTCAGCCAGCCACACATACTTTCTTCTCCGCCGCTTTCTGTAAGCTTTCCCCAGTAATGATCTATTTCCTCCTGTGTTTCGCAATGTATGGTCAACGATACACCCTCGCTAAAAGTGAAATTGTGTGGCGCTGCACTTTCCATTAGCATCAATTTTTCACCATTCAAATTGATCTGTGCATGTTTTACTTTGCCTTCCTGGTCAGGCAATTCATTTGTGCCATAACGAAGAATGCCATCGATCGTAGTATTCTTAAAAATGGATGAATAAAATGTTATTGCTTCATCTGCCCGACCGTATTGCTTGCCGGCAAATAGCATACACGGTGTGATCTTTTGACCGACATCGCTTATTTTACCTAAGGCCAATTGCCAGGAGATACCAAACTTATCGCTTATCCATCCATATTTTTCGCCCCATGGATATTTATCCAGTGGCATCATCACTGTGCCTTCCTTACTGAATGCATTCCAGATACGATCAAGCTCTTCAACTTTTTCGCATATATAATAAAACGAAATGGAAGGATTGGGTTTATACATAGGTCCACCATCTAAAAGTGTGAAGTTTAGTCCAGCAACACTTATCGCTGTAACGATCGGCGACTGTGCTGTAATTTTTGCATTTTCAAAAACTGAGCAATACAATGCTCCGGCTTCTTTTGCCTGGCCGTTAAACCAAAGACAGGGAGTTATTTTTTCTTTCATTGTTTATTATTTATATGCAAATCTATGAAGGTACAGAACCAAAGAATAGAATAAAACCGACACTATTCATCTTTGTCCTTTAAACCAGACTTTAAATAATCATTAGGAGTGATCTGTGTAAACTCTTTGAACGAACGAATAAAATGACTTTGATCGGCAAAACCATTATCATAAGCAATATCTGTGAGTTTATTAAATTCTTTGCTTCTTAGTTGTGTAAATGAAAGTTGAAACTGGCAGATCCGCCGGTATTGATTAGGGGTAACACCTACATATTTTTTAAAGATCCTTTGAAAAGTTCTTTCATTGAGATCAAGTTTGCTCAGCATTTCTGATAAAATTTCAATACCGGGATCGTACATGATCTGATCTGTGGCGTATTTAATGATCTCACATTCTCTCTTATGCTGATGCAACTGGTGAATTAATAAATTATCAAGCACTTCAATTTTCCGGGATGTTGAGACTGCATAGAACAATTGCGTTTTAAGTGCATTTGTTTTATGAGGACTCCAATTGTCAAGATCGATAGGGGACTCTACTAATTTGGCGGCATTCGTATTGAACATGCTTGCCAATGCAAATGGTTTAAAGAAATAAGCGATAACAGTTTCATTTGTATTTATCACCCAATGTTCTTCTGGTGCTGACTTACCAAACAATGCTAATTGAATGATATTCTCATTTCCGTTTTCATCTTTTTCGGTCTTACAAAATAGCACAGACATGCCATTTGTGAATATTGGAAGATCGGCTTCATCAGATTCAGAAAACCCTTCCAGTATCAAAACTGTTCTTACATATTCTGATAATGATTGATGCGGCTGTTGATACCAGTGTTTCATTTACGCTGCTTATCTTTCAAGAAACTCAAGAACTTTATTTATAAGCGAAACTCTTTTATTGGTAAACGAATGGTCAGTTTGCCAAACATCATAATTGAAATATGACTTATTAAGGTTCTTAAATATGTCCGCTAATTGTTTATTTCCCGGATGTTCGTCAAGCATGATGATTTGTTTGCCAGCTAACAAATTTCCATCATTGCTCAAATTAAAATAAGCATTGTCTTGTAGAACCGGGGTGAATAAGTCTTTTAGTGAAGTATTTAAAACAAAATAGCTGCCGGCATAGTTCGCCCTGCGAAGCATTTCTTTTTCTGTCGAAACATTTTTAAAACCTTCACCGATATTCCAGGTTGATAAAGCAAATCCTTTTTTGATGCCGGGTAACTGTTGCAGCGCTTTAAGACAGACCCAGCCTCCCATGCTATGTCCAAACAAAACAATATTTGATGTGTCAATTTTCAAAGAGTCCTGGTATTTTTTGCAGAATGAAACTACATTGACCACATCTTCTACACAGTTCTTAAAACTAAAGTTTCCGCCACTTCCCCATGAACCACGATAGTTAAAATAAATAACATTCCATCCATGAGCTCTTACAACCTGGGCCATATCCAGATTACGTTCATTACCCGGATAGCCATGTAATAGCAATAAGGTCGGATGCTTTTGCACACCATTAGCCCTGTAGATCAACCCGGCTAATTGCGAATTAGCAGATGGAATAAAAAGTTCAGTGGAACCGGCAGGAGATGCTTTATCCCATGTCAGATCTTTTAAAACGATACTATCACTTTGCGCAAGAATATTTGCTGACGTAAAAATGATAAATAAGAAAACAAATGCTATTGAAAGTTTATTCATACTGGTTCTTTTATTTTTTTATTTCCTCTATGAGTTTCGTTGTGTTCCCGTTCCAAAAACACTTAGTACATCTGCCATTTTCAAATTGATGATCACAATTCTCATATCCATATAAAAAATGAGAGCATTCCGGGCACAGGCTCGCCATCTTAGAAGTGTGCCGGTAATATTCGCTTTTGCATTCGTCACAAATATTTATGTTATCAATTAGCTCTTTATCCACTCTGAATATTTCGTTTCTTCCGGTACGTCAGTCGGGCTTTCAAAATGGATTTTATATCCGTCCGGGTCTTTTAATTGAACAACCCATAGATTATTTCCAACAAATGGTTCTTGCGGAGAAAGCCCTGTTTGCAAAAATTCTTTATATAATGTCAATGCATCATTACACATAATACACACGGAAACACCTTGTCCTAATTTTTCGTTCGGTTTAAATCCTTCACGATATTCCTGTAGCATGATTGCAACGCCTTCTCTTTCCAGCCAACACCATTCGATTTTCCATTCTGGTCTCCAATCGATCTTTACTTCAAAGCCAAGCCCTTTTGTATAGAATTCAAGTGAACGATCAATATCGTTAACCATGAAGAATGGTACCGCTTGTTTCAGGTTGGGTTTGCTATCTCCCATATTTAATTTATTGTTGAACAGGATTAAAACTTCTGATGATACTGTGCCGGCTGTCCGGGTTTTGGCAACGTTTTTAAAATAAATTCCCGCAAATCATTCGTGCTGGTTTCCAGATCAGGTTTACGTAAGTACATCATATGTCCACTCCGGTAACCTTTAAAACTTATTCGCTGTTTCATTTTGCCGCCCGGATCTAATTGCCACATATTATACTTGGCATTGAAATAATCACAGGCTCCATCATAGTATCCACTTTGTACCATCACATGCATAAACGGATTTTCAGCCATAGCAAGACGAAGATTTTCTCCTGTCCGGTCCCCGGTACGATCCCATGGTGATACAGGTCCAAACATATAATACTTGAGGTCAGTTTTATAATTCAGTTGATCACGGAGATAGTAATTCATGGCAGGGGAGAAAGCATGATTCCATGAGATCAGTTCTGCATTGTAATCAACTGTATCACCTGCATCCTGTTTATCAATACCAAGATAGCGACTGTCTAATCTTCCAACGCTATATCCTTTATCACGCAACAGTTCTTTCCAGAAAAATTGAGAAGGTATAAACAGGTTGCGTTGGAGGATCACTTTTTCTTTCAGTCCTGAATAGCGACTCATCTTTGAAGCGATGGCTTTACGTTTATCTTCTTCCAAAGATCCGCCACGGGTTATTGCAGGTATCAGTTCACTGATCGTGAATTCTTCCACTTCAGGCAATACATCGTTAAGATCTTTGTTTTGAAGATCCGCCGGTAGCATTTTATGAAACCACGCCGTAGCGGCATAATATGGTAACCGCGAAGCCATATCAACCGGGCCCGTTCTTTCAATGCCTAAGATCGTTGGTGATACCAGTACAACTCCATTTAAAAACATCCATTGACGGTTTTGTAATTCTAAAGCAAGACCTGATACACGATTGGTACCATAACTTTCTCCAATTAAATATTTCGGAGAGGTCCAGCGGCTATACCTGGTAACAAAAGTGCTAAGCCATTCTGCGAGGTATTTGATATCAGCGTTCACGCCAAAAAATTTTGCTGGTGGTGCATTGCCGGTAATGCGTGAGTAACCAGTGTTCACAGGATCTACATATACAATGTCAGCCATATCAACGAGGCTGAATGGATTTTCTTTGACCCCATAAGGTTGTACAGGATAACCTTCGTCATCTACATTCACCAGTCGCGGCCCTGTATAACCCATCTCCATCCATACTGATGATGTGCCGGGGCCACCATTAAACGAAATGATCAGTGGTCTTGAGGTTCGGTCTTTTATATCTGATCTTTCATAGTAAGTAAAGAATACACCAGCGATCACTTTACCCGAATCACCATACACAGGCAAAGTGCCCGCGATTGCCTTATACGGGACTTTTATTCCTTTCACCGTTACAGTGTGTTCGGTTGTTACAGTTTGATCGGGATTTAATGTTTGTCCCGTTTGAGCATTGGAATGATATGTGATCAATAAAACAAACAAAAACAGAATAGATAATTTTCTCATTGCAGCATAATTTCGTTTCTTGAAGATAAGAAATGAGAAGGAGATGGACTCATTCATATCGTATGAAGCATACCAACAATCGAAGTTAATAAAGGATCATTTGTTTGATTGCATCGGATTATTAGTGCGCCTTGTACAAAATTCAGGCTTATTATGAGTGGAGAAAGAAATTGTTACAGGCTCGGTTTTTGTTACAACATTATTAAATTGAAGTTATGAAAGTCATTGGCATTATCCTGATCTTAATTGGAATGGGGGTGTTTATATTCCAGGGCATCAGGGCTGGCAAAAAAGAAAAAGTGCTGGAAGTAGGACCGGTAGAGATCACTAAACAAGTAGAGAGAAGCGACAGCTGGCAATTATATGCTGCTGGTGGCATTGCAGTGTTGGCAGGTCTTGTATTGGTTTTGGCAGACAGGAAAAAGGTTAGAGCATAAATTCAGGACAACAAATAAACTTTCTTTCAATTAATGAACATTATAAGTAATTAAGTTGTTGGTGTTCAAAATTCGGGAAATTGGTGCGAAAGATCAGAAGCTACTATCCTTCGGCGTCTTTTATTTTAGATTTGATTTCTTTTGCCCAATCTCTGTCTTCAGGAAATGTTTTTTCCCAATTCTCAATGAATTCTTTAGGCAAATTTTCGTCTAAATAGACCATATTGAAAATTCTTTGCACTTCTTTTCGCTTCTCTAAGTTTGCGGCTAATGCCTTAAACAATTCTAATTTCTTTTCCTGATATGCTAATCCTGGAAATTTTATATTTTTTGTAAATGCATCCACAAAGGATTGTGGTATACGTTGTGGGAAAAGTGTCATTAAAATGATCGCTCTTTCTTTTGCTGCTTTTGTGCTTTTACTTGCCAATATAATTTCAACAGCTTTTATTTGAAAATCAGCATTGGATTGTAATTCTTGTAACTTTTCAGTATTACGTTTTTGAATCAGAAGAATAAGCACTGCGGTTATTAAAGGCAGGAGTATTGAAACTCCGGTAATGTATTTTCCAGCAGTTTCATTTTTCAATCTTTGTCTTTCAATTTCAATTTTTTCTTTTTCAAGCTGAAGTTTTTCCTTTTCAATAAGTATGGTGTTTGGATTTTGTTGATTCACGTTGTCCTGACCTTTTATTACTGAAGCGGTAAGAATATAAAAGATAACGATAACAAATCTTCTTTGCATTAGAATCTATTTAGGTGGTATATTTTTTTTGAAAACTACTATCGACGCTAACTCTTAAATTTACACAATTCCCGGTATAGATTGACATGATTGTTAAACAGCCTTCTTATAAATTCTTTATTGCAACAACGCCTGCACAGTATCATTCGTCCTCTGCTGCAGTAATGTTTTTCTTCCTGCAGAAAGTTTTTCGTAAATATCTTTTGTATAATGACGGATTGTAAGCAGAGTCAGATCTTTTGTTACATTGATATCAAAAAAATCAGATGCAGCTAAAGCAAGCTTTTCAATTTTATCTTTTCGGTCATCAAGTACACAGATCATACTGATAGCCGCATTTTGTGTAAGGTTGGGTTTTATTTTTAATTTCTCAAAAAGATGAAATAGTTCGGCAATTGGTTTTTCTTCCACAAAAGAAAAATCTTTTGAGCTGAGCTCGATCATAACCTGTTTATCTTTTACAACGATTATTGGCGGCAATCCTTTTAATGAACTATTATGAATAACGGTTCCAGGTAATGAAGGATCTAAAAAACATTTTACATAAAGCGGAATGCCTTTATTCTGTAACGGCTTTATTGTTTTTGGATGAATAACCTGTGCTCCGTAGTAAGCCATTTCAATTACTTCGTTATAATTTAGTTCATGAATCTCAACAGCATCGGGAAATTGTTTAGGGTCTGCATTCATCACACTATTCACATCTTTCCAGATGGTTTGGTTTTTTGCATTTAAAAGATTTGCAAAAACTGCAGCCGTGTAATCACTGCCTTCTCTTCCAAGTGTTGTGCTTTCATTTTCATCAGTAGAGCCGATGAAGCCCTGGGTAAGGACGATATTATGATCATTAAACAATTTAACAATTTGACCATCGACATTTTCTTTTGTCACTTCCCAATCAATCACTGCATCACGGAAATTATCATCTGTTCT
>Ga0070698_100004408_pt1 | contig 15471 bp, 11 predicted proteins | sample KBSK1502metaG_FD_65477 | JGI IMG/M metagenome (GOLD analysis project Ga0070698, IMG submission 65477) | Corn, switchgrass and miscanthus rhizosphere microbial communities from Kellogg Biological Station, Michigan, USA - KBS K1-50-2 metaG | ecosystem: Host-associated > Plants > Roots >...
CCTTGATTAAGTCCTCAGCGCCGTTGTACCATTCCTGCCTAACTGTTGTCGCGCCGCCGGACTCGTCTTTGCTGGTGTAACGAATCGAGCGTGCCAGCTGGTCTTCGACTTGACGATAACGCTCCGCCAGCATTTTCACCTGCTCGTCCACTGGGAGCGCGCCTGATGCATTGCACACGATTGCGACAATTCCCATAACCACTGAGAGACGACTGAGAGTGTTTCCTTTCATAGGTTAACTAATGACCCTCCGTGTCGGTCTGATTCACTTGCGGTTTTCTTCTTCGAGCAGCTTCGTTGCCTCGTCGAGATTAGCTCTCGTCGCAAATTTCTCCAGGCCGCGATTGAGTTGATCCTTGGAAGCGGCGCCAAGCTCGATGGAAGTCTTGAAGTCAGCGATAGCGCGTTGCAGATCAGCAATTTTGGATTGTCGGTCTTGCGACGCTTTTGCTCGGTTAAGGTAAAGCATGCCCCGGTTCTGATAGACGAAGGGCGCAAAATTTCCTTTCACCTTGATCGCCTTCTCATACAACGTCAGGGCTTCTTCATAATTCTTGTTCATTTCCGCCCGGCCTGCCTTCATCGACAATTCTCGATCTTCCGTAACGACAGCAGGCTCGCGGGGGTATTGCTTGCCCGCCGCATCAGCCTTTTCGGCTTTTACGCGCGTGTTCAGCTCGACGTGGATTTGAACCGGCCAATCGGGTTGAGGGGGAGCCCGCAACTGCAAATTTCCGAGCTTGACTGCGACACAGGCCGCCACGGTCGAGTCGGGTGGCTTTAAGACTTGTGCAATGTGACCGTCGCCGGCGAAAACAAAAACCAGGTCGAAGATTACTGGCTGGGAATCTTTCGCACACTGGCCGACAACATCCGTTAGCCGATTCGACAAGATCGCGTTGAAGTCAAAATCGTAAAGCTTTCCCGCTTCAGTTTCTCTCAGGCGTGTTGCTTCAGCCACGGCATCTGTTAGGGACGTGAAACGGCTGGGACCGGCAACCATCGGCGACGCGGATGCGGCTGAAGCGGATACTTGGTCGGATTTCGGTTCGAGATAGACCAAGCTCTTGAGCACTTTCTCCAGCGCGGGGGCGTCTTTGGAATAGCTCGTCTTATCGCGGGATGAAAGGACGATATAAGCGACAGCGTGCGGAAGTTGGACGTAGCCCACACGTTCCCACTGCGAATAAGTCTTCGTCGCAGGGTATTCGTTAATAAAGTAATCGCGGCCGTCCTGAGTTTTACCGGACGCAATCTTCTGCTTCGGGGTGCCGCGCTTTGCCTTCATGCCTTTGATCGCCCACGCCACGAATTCGTTTACGTCCTCAAATTCAGTGCTGGCTATCTTCGCGTATATGATCGTCTTCGCATCTGCCCAGGATGAGTCTTTCGGGTAAAGGACACATGGTAACCCTTGTTTGACTCCGGATTTGTTGTCCAAAACCCACCCCCCAGGGGCATCGACCTTGAATGCAGCCTTGGGACCGTAAACAACTCCGCCGCGGTAGGTCTCGTCACCGAACAGCATGCACACCGGGGAAGTAGCGAGCGCAACAAACACACAAATGCACATTCTTATTTTCATGTCACTAATCATGATTATTCCCTGGCTTTTTGTTCCTTAACGGGGCGCGTACTCGCGACCTGTGTTTTGTCGCCCGGGAGGAGTTCGCAGTCGCCCTCGGCCTTGAACTGAACATAATAAAGGTCGCCTCGCTCATCAGTCTGGTGTTCGAGCTTCTCGCCATATTGGTCTAACTTCTCGCCATATTGGCCTAACGAAGCCGAGGGATCGCGGTCCCGAACCTGAAACTGCGATACTTCCTTAACGACAAAACGCGTCGGCGAAATCCATTTCACGATCTCGGAGTAAAACGACTTCTGGCGCACCTTGCAGGGCGGGTTGCCGCAATCCCCGAAGTTGCCGATCTCTTCTATTAGGCCGAGTTCTTTTGTTAGGCTGCAGAACTCAGCCACGGCATGACAGAGGAGTTCGGGGGTATCCACGGAGTAAGCGCGGCCGTTTTCGATTCGATAAATGACGTTGCCTGCCCAGTGCCGATCAGCCCGGGATGTGATGCCGACATGTTTTGAATCCGGGGACCAATGCGCCCGGTATGCTTCCGGAGCGGTGTCCAGAGTGGTCGCGACGTCTTCGAGCCTGCCGAGCACCTCCTTGGTCTGGGCGTCCATCAAGTAGACGCCTGCGAAACCGCCTTTTTTATCGGGGTCTCCGGAGACAATACAAAACTTTTTGTCCGGCGACTGCCCTCCTTTGACAACGAGAAGCTCTCCCGGTTTGTAATCGTACTCCGCCGTCGCACTCACGTCGCCAACAAGCGCCCATAGGAGCAGGCCAATAGTAGCAATCTGCGATAGAATTGTGTTTATACAGATGAGGGGTTAAGCATTAAATCTGGCTTAGGAGATCTCATTGGGGCTTTGTTTCGGTCGTGAGCAACGCTCTGATCTTCTCCATGTCGGGATGAGTTACGCCTGCTTCCTTGAGTTCCTTGAAGTCGTCCAGGACAGCCTGACTGAAGGTTCGCTCATCGTCGCGGAGCCTGGCATTCTTGTTTTCCAGATAAATAACCTTCGCTTTGTCGAATTGGTTATCGAAGAGATAACTGTGGGCGAGGGTGACCTTGATCATCGCCGCGTTATGCGGAGAAAGTTCCAACGCCTTGAGACACGCTGCTATGGCCTCACGGGGGTTTCGATTGAAGAGATAATACCAGGCCAGTGATAAGTCGTAATCCCAACCTTTTGAGGTCAACCCAATGGCGTTCTGTACATCTTCCGCCGGGCTAGATTGTTTCTCTTCGGCAGCCGATTGACCACGGTTGCGATAGGCATCAGCGCCGCGCATCCGTCCCGATACTTCCTTGGATGTAAACTTTGCTTGTTTGACGTCCCAGGTCGCTTCAACATGCCCATTCCACGCGTCAGCGCTCAAGCCTAGATCGTTCGGACTAGTCTGCACGTTAGCATCGATGACGACGCGGCTGGTGCCATCGAGTTGGAACGTCGTATCCTCTACGAAAATGGCTTTGCGAGAGTTAGGAGGCAACAGATCATGCGCTTTGCGCACGATGTTCGTCATCCGACCTGGCTTGCCATTATGAAATTCGACCAGGAAAACGTCTCGCGGACCCCACTTCCCGTCGAGCGTGATGAGCGCGACCGAGCTATCATCCGACCATTCGGCACTGATGCCGCCGTGGCTTTGGTGTTGAAAGTAGGGTTCCTCTGTTTGCAGTGCGCCGAGGATACCGAACGGCTGCAATGTAACCAGGTAATCCTTCGCATTATCAGCTGACTGGTAGTAATCGTCGGTAGGGTAAATCACAGCGAACTTTTTGTTCGGCGAGATCGTGCTACGGCCGATGAGATAATTCTTTGCGTATTTTTCCGGCAGGCCAGCCGAGGAATCAGTTTCGGATTCTGCCTCCTCCTCCTCGGGTTCGGGTGGGGGCCGACCGGCTAAGAACACACTCTCCGCACCATCGCGAGCGAATTTTGAAATGGCTCCGCTAAAGCTTTCCACCACGAACAGGTCGCCTGAGGCATCAAAGGCAAAGCTGCGGGGTGAGGTTGTTACCTTGGCGAAATCGCTTTTAGCGCCAGTCGGCGTAAATTTGAAGATCGTGTTTCCAGTGTCACCGACAAAGACGTTACCTGCCTTATCAACACCCAACACATGGGTTGTTATACCCGTAGCGAAGTCGCTGCTGGCCCCGCCGGGCTCGTATTTGAAGATACTATGTTTCAGTGGAACTCCGGCAAAAAGATCGCCCGCCTGGTCACAAGCCAGGATCTTGGCTGCGATCTCCGTCGTGGCGAAGGTGCTCTTCTCTCCCTTTGGGGTGAGTTTATAGATCGAGCCGGTGTCCCAATCGGAGACGAAGAGATTGCCTGACCGGTCGATTGCCAGGCTGTAAGGAAGGCCCACGCCAGTGACAAACGTGCTTCGGGTTCCGTCCTGACTAAATTTTAGAATCGTACCGCCGACGTGGTACTCGCCGCTTGGGCTTAACACGAAAAGATTGTCCGCCGCGTCAAAGGCGAGCCCATTGCCCTCGGACAAGCGAACCCCCGTGACAAAAACGCTCCTTGTCCCATCGGGTGTGAATTTGAAGATTGTTTCGGCCGCGTGATCTGCGACAAAGAGATTGCCAGAGTGGTCAAAAGCCAGGGCTGTCGGGTTATTCCAATCAAGTCCGGCCGCGTCGTTGATGGAAACGAGCAGCGCTGCCAGGCACACCACTCTAAGCACAATTCGAATTCGCATTCAGTTAGTTGAAGACATCAATTGCAAGAATGGCAGCGACCTGCCTGAGGCACGAGCCAGTTGTTTCGGCCTTAATCCGCGTCATTCATTAACATTGTCGAGGCCGGCAAATTTCCAGCCGCTTTTGGTCAATTCAAACTCGAAGCGAATCGGTGCGTTTTCCCAGTCGTTTGGCGTGTCCTTAAAAGGGCAGTAGACCTCATATCGCTGCGTAGATTCTTTTCGCGGTTTGCCGCTGGTGAAACATTGGGCGGCGTTTGCCTCGCCTTTGAAAATCTCGTTATATCGGCGCAAGAAATCCTCCTTGTTCTTTACGCCTTTGACCCCATAGGGCATCGATAGTGGGAATTTCGTCATGCCTGCCACCTTTAGTTTGTCGCCAGCAATAACGGCGGATTTAAATTCTTTCCAGAACGCGGAAAAGTCGGACGACTGCGCAAACGCGTTTGGAAATGACAACAAAATCAAAAACCCAGCTAACCAAGTCAGCGGGCTGATCAGGCGAATTGACGCGAATGAATGTAATCCCGACGATCTCATTGTTCTTCTTCGAGCTCCTTCTTCGACGTTATAAGGCAAATCATTTAGGGGTTTCCTCATTGGCTGCGCTATCGTCATACTCGTTTTCGAAAGAAAAGGTGGCCTTGGGAAAAAGACGGCGCAATTTCTCCTGGTCTTTGATTTTCAAGTAATTATTTCCCATAAATATTTTTAACCCATTTAAATTGGATAAAGACTTCGGCAACTTTATGCCTCCATTGGTACATACTGAAAGTTCCTGAAGATTTTTTAAATTACCGACGAACGGTGGAAGTTCGTGAATGTGATTATAGTCCAGCGCTAATTTTTTTAATTTTTGAAGCGAAGCTATTTGAGAAGGAATGCCCTTCATAGCATTTCTACCCAAGTCCAATTCTTCAAGATTCTGAAGCTTTCCAATCGTGCTGGGCAAGCTCTTGACCTTAGAAGGTGAGATGGGTTTATTCGTGTCACTTAAGTCTCTCGGGTCTAGTGCCCCGTAAAGTCTCAGTACCTTTAAGTTACTCAAATTACCTATTGATTCCGGCAGTGAGATGTTCATTTGACAACCATTTCCATTATCAATAATTAATTTCTCTAACTTCTTTAAGTTTCCAATTTCACTGGGAAGATCTTCTAAATTTTCCAGGCAAGAAATATCTAATTCCACTAAGTTAATCAGCGTACCCAATTGTGATGGAAGGTGTTTTATCGCGGGGTCATATTTCTCTATGGAGAGAGTTGTCACTTTTTCAGGTGCGACAAAAGCTTGCTCAAAGCTATCGAACGACTCCCCATGGATAATGGAAGTTAAAGTGATACACACGCTTGGGATGAATAGATGGTTTTTCATGTCTCGTTCACCTGATTTGCCTTATAACAAGAATTCGGCACCCAAAAATCTGCAATTAAAGGCAGATGAAATCTGTGTAATCCGGTTGGCTTCGAGCCGCCCGAGGGGTAAAAAGCCGTCCATAACAACATCAGTAACGCCTGGGCGTTTTGTCAGTCGAATCCATTCTTCCTGGAGGCCGGCACCACCAACGCGGCCTTTCCCAAGTAATTTCGGCTCATTATTCGTTAGGTGATTCCTTGGCCAGTCGGCGCATCTTCAGAATATCAACCTGCAGGCCCTTAGGCGTTTCACGCAGACACAAGCGTTCATTCACCGCAAATTTCGTTTCGCCCTTATGTTCCCCTCCCGAGATAAGCGCTGACGCATCCAAATCGATCACGCCGTCATCGCCTACTTTGTCGACGCCAAGGGAAAGACTCCCGCCGTCCTCGGGGTCGAGGCGTTCTCTGACAAAGGCGTAGGTTTTCTTTTCGATCGCTTTGTCCAGGTCCACCGCGCCGGCAAACTTCGGGCCCAGGTTAATCTTCCCCGCCACGCATGCGGTTGAACTCCATTTATCATCCCATAGCTGCACAAACTTCATCGAATCGGGGGACCACGTGACGGTGCATGCCCGGTGGTTGTAGCGGCGGCGCGTCCCGAAATAATTACAGCCGGTCTCGCCGAGAATTCGTTGGCTCGCAAGCTCGACTGCGTAATTGCGCACGTCGTCTTCGTTCTCCGCGTAGTAAGTTGGACCCTTTTCCGGGTAATCCTTATCGACAAAATCGTCCCAATTAATTTCCTTTCGCGCCAATCCCAGCGCAATTGCGTAGCGACCGTCCGGCGAAGCAGTGCCGTGAATCACGCGAAATTCTCCCGAGTCGCCTTTGACATTTGCGAATGGATCGGCAACCGGTGAGCCGGCTTCCCTGAGTTTGTTGGCGATCTTCTCCGGCGCCAGCATGATTTCCCTGAGCTCGTCTTCGCTCATTTGGTCGGATTCCCTCGTTAGGTCGACCACCACATTCGGGACGTGCACAGTGTCGGTTGATTCGCCGGCTTTGAAGTGCGTACTCTTTCTCAACTCGCGAATGAGCTGACCGTTGCCACCCTTGTCTTCGCCGAAATATTTGCGTGATTCGTCCACTTGCGTGCCGCCGTCGGGCGAAGGCGTTTCCTTGCGCGTAAGCACGAACATGCCGTCGTAGTCATTATCAAAGTCGAGTGCGATGTATTCCGTTAGCTCGCGTCCGGAGGCATCGCTGTGTTCGGCAGAGACCTTGATCAAATCGCCGGCTCCGTTAACCCACGCCTGCTCGGTGGTTGTCCCGCCACCCGCGTCTGTTTTCTTTAGGTAATGAACGGAGCGATTCAGCTGCGCCTCGATTTCGTTGTAACGTTGCGCCAACCTTTTCACCTGATTGTCTGTGGCCGTCGCCTCGGCAGCAGCATCCTTCCGGACCGTTATCATCATCAGCGTCTTAATTTTCTCCACATCTGGATGGGTGATGCCCGCGTCCTGGAGCTCCTTGAAATCATCCAGCACGGCTTGGCTGAATGTTCGCTTGTCGTCACCGAGTTTGGCTTTTTCGTTTTCGAGATAAATGCTTTTCGCTTTCACAAATTGGTTATTGAAGAGATAACCGTGCGCAAGGTTGATGTTGATCGCCCGTGCGTCATCCGGCGAAAGTTTCAGAGCTTTAAGGGAAGCTGCAATCGCCTCGCGGGGATGTCGATCGAAGAGCTGATACCACGCGAGGATTGACCAGCAGTATCCATTTTTCGGGTCCAGTTCAGTAGCCTTCTGCATATCTTTGGTCGCGGCGTTATACTGCTTCTTTTTAGCGTGAACCTCGCCGCGTTCGTTGTACGCATAACCTAAGGTCAAATTCCCATAATCAGCGGCTTGCGGATTCAGTTCGATGACACGGGTGAAGTCGGCGATTGCCCCGTCGTAGTCGCCTTTCGTTTCTTCAGCTTTGCCGCGGTTGTTGTAGAGCGCGACGTTTTGCGGGTTAAGCTCGATGGCCCGACTGTAATCGGCGATCGCTCCGTTTAAGTCACCTTTCTGCGTCCTGGCAAGGCCACGCATGTTGTAGGCGCGCTCATATTTCGGGTTGAGCTCGATGGCGCGGGTGAAGTCCGCGATCTCCCCATCGACGTCACTTTTCCCATACTTATCCATGCCGCTATTGTAATAGGCTTCGGCCTCTTCCAAACTGTGCGTTGCTGTCGGGACTGGCGATTCCTTCTGCTTCGCGTCCTGTGCCCTCAACGTTGACGGAACGAGAATTGAAACTGTAATAATCCCAACCCATTTTGAATTCATAAAGTTGGACTACAAAGCCTGGAAGAGCTGACGCACGGGACAAGCAAGCATCGGTAGATCAGTTCCGGCAGCGGCCTTGTTTTCAAATTCGTGTCTGGTGGTTTTCATTCTTTCAGGTGCGCTTTTAGCTGTTTGATTCGTTGTTGAGTGAGCTCGGTCATGGTTGCATAACGCATTGTAGGAGCCATTGACCCGCCGCGCGCCTGATCACTCGCAAAGGCCGCCTCAGCATCGCGAAAGGCGAGCCATGCTCGCTGGCTTTGCTTTAGCTTTTCCTTGCCCTGAGCATCCGGAAGCCTTGTCAAAAGCGCCTCATAAGTCTTGTTAAGTTCTGCATCAGCCTGCTCAGACTCAGCGCGTGCCTGCACATTCATGGCCGCTTGTGTTTGCGCGTGACTGTGCGGAATGAGAAGCGAAGCCAGGATAGCGGCGATCGCACCACCTCTGAGAACAATGAGAAATCTCATAACGTTTCCTGTTAAGGCGACAAATAGTTTATTCACTTCCTTCTTATGGTTCATTCTTGGAGATGCACCGAGTCCATGATGTGGTCCAACAGGTACGGTTGTTTTCATAACATGGCCTACTCCTTTGATAGACCTATCTCAGGGTCTTCCGCATAACAGCTTTCCTGCGGCATAATCACTGTGCCTTCGTTGTGGTAGTGAGCAGTGCTTTGATCTTTTCCATATCCGGATGAGTAATGCCTGCATCCTGACACTCCTTGAAATCATCTAGCACGACTTGGCTAAAGGCTCGTCCATCGTGGAGCTTGGCATTTTTGTTTTCCAGATAAATGGTTTTCGCTTTGTCGAATTGGTTATCGAAGAGGTAACCGTGGGCGAGATTGGTCTTGATCATCACTGCGTCATCCGGCGACAGCTCCAGAGCTTTGAGAGACGCTGTGATCGCCTCACGGGGTTTTCGATTGAATAGCTGATACCAACCGAGGGATAAGTAGTAGTCTCCGTTTTTCGGATCGAGTTCAATAGCCCTTAGTGTATCGATGACCGCCGCATCGTACTCCTTCTTTTTAGCGTGGAAGTCGGCGCGGTAGTGGTACGCTCTCGAATCTTTCGGATTAAGTTCGATGCCGCGATTGTAATCAGCGATAGCCCCTTCCAGGTCACCCTTCTCATCCTTGGCGTTGCCGCGATTGTAGTAAGCAATGGCATATTTCGGATCGAGCTCGACGGTTCGATCGTAATCGCTAATGGCTCCATCCAGATCGCCCTTTCTTCGCTTGGCCACACCGCGGTCGCAGTAGGCTTTTGCGAATTTAGGGTCGAGTTCGATCACGCGATTGTAGTCGGCGATCGCTCCGTCTAGATCGCTCTTCTGCTTTTTGGCGAGGCCGCGGTCGTAGTAAGCGTACGCGTATTTCGGATCGAGTCGGATGGCGCGGTTGTAATCGGCGATAGCTCCATCCATGTCACCCTTGTCGCGCTTTGCGTTGCCGCGGTTGCTACAGGCGACGGCATCTTTCGGATTGAGTTGGATGGCACGATTGAAATCGACGATAGCGGCGTCCAGATCGCCCTTTTCTGCCTTGGCGAGGCCGCGGTTATTGTAAATCGCAGCATCCTTTGGATCGAGTTGAATGGCGCGATCGTAGTCCGCGATAGCCCCATCTAGGTCGCCTGCAGCCTTTTTGACTCCAGCGCGGTTGAAAAAAACTTCTACCGATGCTGCCGATTCCTTCTCCTTGCCTTTAGCGGTACTGCGATCGACGTGGTCAGCGGAAGACGCTTCGTCTCGCAGTCGCGGATCCAATTCCCCGGCGCGTTTCAAATCCTCCTTCGCTCCTGAGGCGTCGCCTTTTGCTTGTTTCGCGTCACCGCGATTCTTGTACGCGATCGCGAGCTTGTCGTTGAGTCCGATGGCGCTACTGAAATCGGTGATGGCTCCGTCGAGATCGCCTTTGGCTTTTTTGATCATGCCGCGGCTGGTGAATGCGGTGGAGTTTTTTGGATCCAACCCAATCGCGCGATTGTAATCGGCAATCGCGCCGTCCGCGTCGCCGTTAATGCTCTTGGCCAGAGCCCGGTTTCGATATGCGATCGCATTTTTCGCGTCGAGCTCGATCGCGCGCGTAAAATCGACGATCGCGCCGGCGTTGTCGCGCTTACGCAGTTTGGCCAGCCCGCGATCGCTGTAATAGTCAGCAGTGTTTGGACTGAGCTCGATTGCGCGACTCAAATCCGCGATCGCGCCGGCGTAGTCCCCTTTCTGCAACTTGAGTGCGCCGCGTTTGTAAACCGCTGGCTCAGACTTCGGGTCCAGATCAATCGCGCGAGTGCAGTCCGCGATCGCGCCGTTCATGTCGCCGTTAAACGCGCGAGCGCCGGCGCGATTCAGAAAGCCTTCTGCGTCTTTCGGCTTCGGGCCCATGTCGAACTTGGATAGATCAATCGGCTTGTTCTCTAGTTCTTTCGGCGTTTCCAAGTTTTCCCAGAGCGCCTCCGAAAGCTCATAACCGCCCTGGGCGATCAAGTATCCAAAACTGAACTTCACACGTTCGCTACGGACCGCCTTACCGCCGGCTATGGGTAACGAGCCTTCGAAGCCGTGTAACAAAACATTTGGATTCTTATCGTACAGCGGCTTCTCAAATGTCAGCCGGACAGGAGCGCCCGTTTCATTTGCCCCGCGCGCTTCGAAGAGCCACTGCACCCGGTGGCCTGCTCCCGATTTGTTGATGAGCTTTACTTCGCTCGGCGCGAAATCGAGCACCGCTTCCATGAGTTTGACCCAGCTGTCCAGTTTTTGCGTCGTTTGTTTATCGACGGGCCGGCCGGTCTCGCCCCAATCCTCCGATTTCAACCACGGCTTGCCATCCTGCCGCGCAAACGTGCCCGAGTCGCATTGAATGCGCTCCGGCCCATTGTCCGGATAACGTTGGTAGCCAAACGAAGGCTTCGATTCTGCAATCGCAGAGAAGTGGACACCGGAATAAAAGTCGCGACTGAATTCGAGATTATCAGCGACGATCTTCGCGTCCTGCGCCTGTGACGTTGACAGAACTAGAAGTGAAACTGCAACAAACCCAACACATTTTCGATTCATAAGAGGCTGCGCAGTGTGTTCGAAGACGATTGAGTGCACCACCACGCGACTCCGAGCAGGATGACCGCGATTATGTGGTATCGATTTTTCATAAGCTAGATACGGATCGAGACGGTCCGTTGTTTCAAAAAATCAACGATTACCTGCGTCGAGATTAGCAGGGAGGTATGCAGACCAGATAACTGGAGGGTTTTCAGGCTGGTAGAGTAGGAAATTCGGGCGTGAATTGTCAATCCGTTGATTAGTCGGACCGATCGATAAGGTACTTGTCAAAGCCAAGTACTATTGCCTGCATCACCCTTACCGATTGCTCAGTGCAATTTTCCGCGACGGTTCGCTTCCTGTGAGTCCACCACGCGGCGGGCCGCCTGCGGCGAGCTGGGCGCTCACCTTCTCAAGCCCAGCTGTGAGAATTCCGATCTGGCTCTCCTGCACTGCTAGCTTGGACTCAAAACTCTTCTGTTGCTGGGCGATAGTCGCCTGTTGCCTTTGAACCGTGGATTTTAGCTCCTGCACTGTTTTGTGCTCTTTAAGAAACTCGTTAAGCAACAATGCGTTGATCTGCTCGTAGCGCACTGTGTACGGCCTGCCCTCCGGATCGCGAACAACCAGGACAGGATTTACTTTTTCTACTTCCTCAGCAATGAGTCCAAACTCCGGGATGCCTTGCGGATCGATTTCTTTCTTGTAGCGAAAGCTCACCGGTCTAAGCGCCAGAATAGCTTCGCTGGCTTTGCCCATCGGCTTGATGTCCTCTTTGAAACGCTCTGAGGAAGTGGACGTACCGAGCCTGTTGGCCGAGTTAATGAAAACCTGGGTGCCGCCGGTGATCGTTGCATTGAAAATGCTGGCAATCCGGCAGACACCATCGTCACCAGCAAGGCCTTGTATACCGGCGCCGATATAAACATTATTACTGCCAGTGGTTTGACTGAGACCGGCGTTGTAACCGACAGCCGTGTTGTTATCGCCTGTGGTATTAGCAAGCGCAGCGACACCCAAAGCCACGTCGTTGTTACCGCCGGTGCCATTACCGAGTGCGCCGGCACCAACAGCTGTGTTCAAGGCGCCACCGACGTTATGACCGAGTGCGCCATAACCATTGGCGGTGTTGTTGCTCCCGGTGGTGTTTGCATACAACGCAGTCCCACCGACAACCGTGTTGTAGTCGCCACTGCTGTGGTTAAAGAGTGCGAAATCGCCGATAGCCGCGTTTTCGTTACCAGAAACGTTGGCAGAAAGCGCTTGAAAACCAACCGCTGTGTTGGAACCGCCTACGGAGTTCTGGTTCAGCGCACTGACGCCGATCGCTGTGTTGCCGGAGCCCTCAGTGTTACTGATGAGAACAGCCGAACCAATCGCCGTGTTGCCGTTGCCAATTGTGTTCGCCTTAAGCGCACCGGAGCCGTTGGCCGTATTATCGGTCCCGGTCGCATTGCTCGCGAGCGCCTCCTCGCCAGTAGCGCTATTGGTCATACCGCTTGTGTTGCTGAAGAGTGCGAACGCGCCGATAGCCGTGTTGCCGATGCCGGTGGTGTTGCTCAAAAGCGCTCCAGCACCAATGGCCGTGTTGTCGTCCGCAGTGTTGGCAAGGAGCGCTCCAGCGCCAACGGCCGTATTGAACACACCGAGGTTATCACTGCTTAGCGCCAGGAACCCGACCGCCGTGTTGTATGTGCCGGTGGTGAGACTCAAAAGAGCGTTTTGCCCCTCGGCCGTGTTGCCTCCCGGATAGCCTCCGTCCGGCGCCGGGGTGACGGCTTGCGCAATCTGGCAAACCGGAAAGAAGCCAAGCGCAATAGCGGTAAGAATACAATAGGACCGCCAGCGGAACATGGTGAGAAGTAAATAGTGAGAAGTGATTAGTCGATTCATAGGTGTCATTTCCTTCTTTTTAGTTTGTGGTGTGGTTCTACGATTGTTGCCCACTAAAAACCCGAAAGGAACACGAAACTCTGAGCGCTAACCACCCTTTTCATTCGTGGCGTTGGTGTGTTTGGTGGGCATCCTCCTGTTCTATCCGTGGCATTCGCGTTATCCGTGGTCAGCCTTTATCCTTTACGGATTGCTGAGCACCATTCGTGGCGCAGAGCTGCTAAGTTCTATCTCATCACTTACCCTCTGAATTTTCGAATCCTGGTCTTTAAGGCGAGCAACAACAGTCTGCAGATCGCTCTTGAGCTCACTGATCGTCGCTTCCTGCTTTGCAGCATTGGATTTCAGTTGCCCGATCGTCGTTTGCTGTTCCTGCACTTTGCGGTGTTCTTTGAGGAACTCGTTGAGCAACATGGCGTTCACCTGTTCGTAGCGCACGCTGTTGACGTTGCCGTTCTCGTCGCGTACCACCAGGTTCGGGTTCACTTCGGCCACTTCTTCGGCGATTAAACCAAAGCACGGCGTGTTTTTAGAGTCGCTCTTGTAGTGGAAGGCCACAGGCTTGAGCGCCAGAATCGCTTCGCTCGCCTTGTCCATTGGTTTAATGTTGCGCTTGAAGCGCCGCGAGGAGAGAACCGTGGCCAACTTTCCCGTGGCATCGATTCCTACTGCAGTCATCGTGGCGGGGTCACCCAACTGGTTATAGATCCCGCCGATATGGCAGGCTGAGGCTCCCTGTGTGTCGTCCAAGTTGGCGCCGATCCGGATGGTATTGCTCTCTCCTGCCACACCGATAACATCGACGCCGATGTCGATATTAAAATTGCCCGTAGTGAGAGCGCTGCCGGCGTTAGCGCCCAACGCGGTGTTGCCGCTGCCAGTGGTGATAGTTAGCGCATAACGACCGGTCGCCGTGTTGCCGTCGCCGGTCATATTGGCGGAGAGGGCGCTAAACCCCGTGGCTGTGTTGTTGTTGCCGATGGTGGTGCTGAAAAGCGCTGCAGCGCCGGTGGCTGTATTGGCCAAGCCGGTGGTGTTGTTCAATAGGGCGTCAGCACCGGTGGCTGTATTGACGGCACCGGTACTATTGCTAAAGAGCGCGAACGCTCCATTTGCAGTATTGCCGTCGCCGGTAGTGTTGCTTAAAAGCGCGCCCGCGCCAGTAGCCGTATTGGCATCTGCGGTATTGGCAAGAAGCGTCCCGGCGCCGACACCTGTGTTGAAGTTGGCCGCACCATTGCTTAGGAGAGAGTATATACCAAAAGCCGAATTGTAAAAACCGGTGGTGAGGCTCCCAAGGGCGAGTTGCCCATCCGCCGTGTTCCCTCCGGCTAAGGCCGTATCCGGCGCCTCCGGGCGAACCGCTTGCGTCCCCTGCGGAAGCGCAAAGACGCCAAGCGCAAGGGCGGTAAGAATAAAATAGGACCGCAACAACGGCCCTCCGACTGATGTCTCGATTACTGTCTTCATGGCTGTTATTTCCTTCTTTTCAGTTTGTCGTTTGGTTCTACGATGCCCACTAAACACGCAAAACAGCCGAACCCAGAAAGCTCGCCGTGGAACGAGTCCGTACGACTGGCGGACTTTCGGAGTCGAGTTATGTATTGTTTCAATTCGTGTCGTTCGCGTGTTTCGTGGGCATCCTCCTGTTTCTATATCTGTGCGATCCGTGTCATCGGTGGTTCTTCCCTTTGGCCATTTTCCTTATTGGTACGGCGCCCGTGGCGGCAGACGCCGCATAAATCATTACTGATTATTGGCGACTGTTTGAAGTGCAGGCTCACGATGGCGGATTCGTCCCGCCGCACGGCGGGCGAATTTGCTCACTTCCATTTGTGCGCTCACCTTTTGAATCAGCGCTCTCTGCTCTTTCACTTCCGATCTGAGCAGACTAATTTCCTTCTGCTCTTCCGCGGCATTCGCTTGCAACTGCTGCACTTTCCAGTGTTCTTTGAGGAACTCATTAAGTAGCATCGCGTTCACCTGCTCGTACCGCACGCTGTTGATCTTGCCATTCTCGTCGCGGACTACCAAGTCAGGGTTTACCTTCTCTACATCTTCGGCCACAAGGCCGAACTGCTGTGTGCCGGCGGGATCAAGCTCCTTCTTGTAGCGGAAGCTAACCGGCTTAAGTGAAAAGAGCGCTTCGCTGGCTTTGTCCATCGGCTTGATCTCTTCCTTAAAGCGCTTTGAGGAAGTTATTGTACCCAAGTGACCATTTGCAGCCACGAGCACCGGCGCTCCGCTGGCAACTGTCGTTCCACTGATTCCCCTGATGAAGGCGTCCGTGATATCTGTATTGCCGATCCGGATGGTGTTACTCTCGCCAGCGACGCCCACGACATTGTTACCGATATCAATGTTGTTATCGCCAGTGGTAAGATCATGGCCAGCAAAAATCCCCAGGGCCGTGTTCTCGCTGCCGGTTGTGTTGCTATAGAGAGCAACACGACCCACGGCCGTGTTGTTGCTACCAGTGGTATTGCTAAAGAGAGCATAATCACCGGTAGCTGTGTTGTCGTGGCCGTCCATGTTGCTAAAGAGAGCGAACAC